>Ga0335077_10010915_pt1 | contig 11355 bp, 12 predicted proteins | sample Lox_Sample_31_FD_207151 | JGI IMG/M metagenome (GOLD analysis project Ga0335077, IMG submission 207151) | Soil microbial communities from Loxahatchee National Wildlife Refuge, Florida, United States - Lox_Sample_3.1 | ecosystem: Environmental > Terrestrial > Soil > Wetlands | place: USA...
ATTCGCGCAGTATCGGAGGATACGGGTACGCCGGCATTCGATAACAGGCAGGTGATCAATGTGCCGCGCGTACGGACGGCGCTGTTTGCCGATGTGGAGGTGCCGCACGCACGCGGCCTGCACCTGATGCCGGGCTGGAGCTCCACGGGGCGCAAGGCCGCGACGCGCGACGATGCGGTGAGCGTGGCGGGATATAACCTGTTCAACCTCGGCGCGCGTTATACGGTCGGTGGCGAGCAGGGCCGCATGACGCTGCGGCTGTATGCCGATAACATCACGAACAAGCGGTATTGGAAAGACACCGGCGCGAATTACGGCGACACATTCATTCATCTTGGAGCGCCGACGACGGTGCGGCTTTCGGCGCATTACACTTTCTAGGATCAACCCGAAGGACGGCATGGACGCGAGAGACGCGGCGATCACACACGGATTGGATGGAACGCTTGTCGAGCCGGACTGGCCGCCGCTCACGCTCGAAGAAGTGCGCGGGCTGCTGCGCTTCTATCCCACGCTCGGCAAACCTGCGGAACTCGTGAGTGTGAGTCCGCGGCCGTTTTCGGCGGCCAGCCTGGTCGCGACGGAGCAGGGGCACATCTTCGTCAAGAGGCACCACTCCACGGTGCGCGACGTGGAGGGATTGCGCGAAGAACATCGCTTCATGGCTCACCTGCGGGCCAATGGGGTGGCAGCGCCGCCCGTCTTCACGACGGCCGCGGGCGACACCGGCATCCAACTGGGCGAGTGGACGTACGAGGTGCATGAACCGGCGCCGGGAGTGGACCTGTACGAGGACGCCATTTCGTGGACGCCGTTCCGGTCTGCGAACCACGCGTTCGCGGCAGGACGGGCGCTGGCGCGTCTTCACCAGGCGGCGCGCGCCTACGAGGCACCGGCCCGCAGGCAGCGGCAACTGGTGGCGGGGTTCACGATCTTTGGTTCGCCGCATCCGGACGAGGGATTCGATCGCTACGTTGCTGCGCGGCCTGCGCTCGGGGAGTATCTTCGGACGCGGGCGTGCCGCAACGAGGCGCTGGTGTTGCTTGCTCCGTATCACGCGGAGCTGTTGCCGTTGCTGCCGTCGCTGCCTCCCGTCTGGACGCACAACGACTGGCACGCTTCCAATCTGATGTGGAGCGATGGGGGCGCAAACGCGCGCGTTGTGGGCGTGATTGACTTCGGCCTGGCCGACCGGACGAATGCCGTACACGACCTGGCGCATGCCATCGAGCGCAACATCGTGGACTGGCTCGCGCTGGTGAACGACCCGGCACACCCGGAGAATGTGGCGGTCGACTACGATTACCTGTTCGCGCTGCTGAATGGTTACGAATCGGTTCGGCCGCTCACGCGCGAGGAATCGCTCGCGCTGGGTCCCATGCTGGCGCTGTGCCATGCGGAGTTCGCGTTGTCGGAGACGGATTATTTCCTGAGCGTGCTGCATTCCGAGGAGAAGGCGTGGTATGCCTGCGAAGGCTACCTGGTGTCGCATGCGCGCTGGTTCCGCGGCCCCGGGGCAAAGCTGGTGGATGCGCTGCACACCTGGGCCAGGAACAGAGGGCGGCCGGCGAACGGGGCGGCGCGATGATCCAGCCCGCAATCGAGCAGTTCTTCCGCGAACATTGGCTGGAACTTGCCGGATTCATCACAACGGGCCTGGGCATCTGGCTCACGGCGCGGCGGAACCTGCTCTGCTGGCCGATTACGCTGGCGGCGGACGTGCTGTACCTTATCGTGTTTTTCAACGCGCGGCTGTTGTCCGATTCGTTGTTGCAGTTGTTCTTCGTGGCATTCACGCTATACGGCTGGTGGCACTGGTGGCGGGGCGTCCGCGAAGAGGGCGAAGTGCGCGTGGTTCCGCTGAGCACGCAGGGCATGCTGCTGGCTGTGGCCGCAGGCGCGGCGGGCACGATCGTTCTGGGATTTCCGGCGCGGCATTTGCATGCGGCGCTTCCCTTCCTCGACGCTTCACTGGCAAGTTACAGCCTGGTGGGAAGCTGGTGGCAGGCACGCAAGCACATTGCCAACTGGTGGCTGTGGATCGTAGTGGACGTGGCCTACGTGGGCGAGTACCTTTACAAGGACCTGTGGCTCACCGCGGTGCTCTATGCGGGGCTGGTGGTGCTCGCCATTGTTGGGCTTCAGGACTGGCGGCATGCGCCTACAGAAGAAAGTCGCAAGGATGCGGCACGGACGTTTCCTGGCTAAAGGCATTTCCGGAATTACGCGAGCTTTCCCGCGTCCGTGGCGGTCGCCGCTCCCTGCTGGTCCTGGTTATTGACCTGTCGCCTTCGGCCTACGCAATCTCCGAAAATGCGATCGTCACCGACATAAAGGCGGCATCCTGCTAGGATCGATCCTTCCCCCCAGAAAGGACCAGTATGCGTTCCGATCTTAGCGTCCGCGCAGTCCACATGGGAGACATGCGCGCTGATGTCCACGTTCGTGAGCACGTGCTCGCAATGGACTACCCCGCGGAGGCGGGGCGTAACCCCACGCCGCTGGAAGTGCTGCTGGCAAGCCTGGCGGGATGCGCGGCAAGCACGCTCAACCTGGTTCTCTCGAGAAAGATGGGAGCCGCAGTCGACTCGCTCGAAGTCGAGGTTCGGGCGGAAAGGCGGACGGAGCATCCGACCGTGATAACCGACATCGAAGTCGTCTATCACATCGGCGGCGAGGGGCTCGATCCGCAGACGGTGGACCTGGCAGTGCGGATCGCGGAGGACCAGCTTTGTCCCGTGCTGAACATGCTTCGGCCGGGAACGAGCATCCGGTCTTCGTGGGTTCGGGAAGCAGCCTCAGTGCATGGCTGACGCGCCGGGGCCCTGGCCGGGGCGGTTCTTACTCAGCATGAAGGCGAGCACGACGAGGCACACCGACATCCACGACAGCTCGATGTAAACGTCCTGGTAGCCCTGCATGGCGGCCTGCTGGTTGAGCTGGTTGTAGATCGAGGCCATCGCCCGGCCGGCGCCGCCCGGGCCGCCGAAGAAGCCCTGCAGAGCATTCAGGTGCTGATCGTAGCCGGGCAGGCCGGACTGCATGCTCGACTGCAAATGCTGCTGGTGCCACAACGAGCGGGAGGTCACCTGCGCGTTGGTGATGGCGATGAGGACGCTGCCGCCGATGTTCCGGGCGAAGTTGACGAGGCCCGCGACCTGGTTGCTCTCTTCCTTCGGGAGGCCAACGTAGGCGGCGTTCGTAATCGAGATGAAGCAGAAGGGCAGCGGCAACATCTGCACCACGCGTAGCCAGGAACTCTGCGAGAACGTCATGTCAAGACTGGTGACATGGGCGGCGTACCAGAAGGTGAAGGTGAATAGCGCGAATCCCGCGACCGCTAGTGTGCGAGCGGAAATCTTGCTGGTGGCAAATCCGGCCAGCGGCATGACGATGACGAGGGCGATGCCCCCCGCGGTGAGCGCCATGCCCGCGGTGGTCGCCGTGTATCCGAGCAATGCCTGCATGAACTGCGGCTGCAGCACGGTGTTGGCATTCAGCACACCGCCAACAAGCATCATGAGGAAGCAACAGATGGCGAAGTTCTTGTGGCGGAAGAGGCGCAGATTGATGATCGGCTTGTCGGTGTGAAGCTCCCACAGGACAAGGGCGATCATGCCGCCGACGAACAGGGCTGCAAAGAAGCGAATGAAGCCGGACGCGAACCAGTCGTTCTCCTCGCCCTTGTCGAGCATGATCTGCATGCCGCCCATGGCGATGGACAGAAAGCTCAGGCCCAGGAAGTCCATGTTGAGCAGGCGCGAGCGGTCTGGCTTGATCCAGGGCGGATCGTCGACCAGGCGCGAAACGAGCACGAACGCCAGCAAGCCGACCGGGATGTTGATGAAGAAGATCCAGCGCCAGGAGTAGTTGTCGGTGATCCAGCCGCCGAGCGTGGGACCGATCGAGGGTGCAAGCACGGCGACTAGGCCGTAGAGCGCAAACGCCTGGCCGCGCTTATGAGGCTCGAACGAGTCGGCCATGATGGCCTGCGCCATCGGTTGCAGGCCGCCGCCGCCGGCTCCCTGCAGGACACGGAAGACCAGCAGAAGCGGCAACGATGGAGCCGCCCCGCAGAGAAAGCTCGCAATGGTGAAGATGACGATACAGAAGAGGAAAAAATTCTTCCGGCCCATGACGGTGGAGGCCCATGCCCCGAGCGGCAGGACGATGGCGTTCGAAACCAGGTAGCTGGTGAGGACCCAGGTACCCTGGTCGGTGCTGGCGCCCAGGCTGCCGGCAATGTGGGGCAGAGCGACGTTCGCAATGGAAGTGTCGAGGACCTCCATGAAGGCCGCCAATGCCACCGTGGCCGCGATCAGCCAGGGATTGGTGCGCGGCTTCCACGCGGCCTGCACCATTGTCACCGGTGAGGGACGCGGCAGAGGAGCGGGTACGCCTGCGGGGATAGCGGCTGCGGCAGCGCCTCCCGGGGCAGTGATTTCCAAATCAGCCAATCAACTTCTCCTGGTGCAGGCTCCGCCTGGCTTGCGCGTGGGGAAGAACGAATGGCGGCGCCTGGAGACGATTGTGATACCGCCGGGACACATGTCCCGAAAGTTTAGAGCAAGAACCACGGTCACGATGTCCCCCTGTTTCCGAGGAAGGTCGCCCGTCCCGGCGGGTCGCGTCGACCTGAGTGCATCCGCTTCGGGATTCATCTTTTCGTGGTTCTGCTGTTACGCCGAAAACTCTATTCCTCCCCTTAGATTCCATTCAAGCGGTAACGGGTTCATGGTTTGTGGGCGGAAGGAAGCGGCCGTTTCGGCTTGCGAGACGGGAACCGGGAAGGCGATGCGTTCAGGAGGGTTTCTTGTCGAAGGCCGTCGGCGGGACCAGGGCGGCAGGCGATTCGCCGTCGAGCGTGACGGTGCCGCGCTCGAAGGCACGCAACGCGTCGTCATTCCCGGCGACGGCCATCCAGCAAACGGCCGCCTTTTTCAGCAGACCGCAGGTAATCTCCACGGTGAAGGGGAGTTCGGGATGGTTCTTGAGCGTGGCGGGAGCCCGCTCGATCCACATCTTGTGGCTGCCGAGGACGTAACTCCCGGTCACCGATTTGCCGAGATCAAAACTCTGCTTCAGGGCCTCCGGACCGGCATCGGCAAAACCGGGGAGGTCGTTTTCGGTCATCTGCTGGCCGAAGCAGGCGAAGGGGAGCGCCTCGACGGACAGAATAGAGCCCGACTTCGGGTCCCGCGCGGAGAGGACCGGCTGGAGGCAGGCCACGCCCTTCTTCTCCTCCTCGCTTCCGGCAGCCTGGCTGGCTTCGGATCTTGCTTGCGCCATGGTTGCGGGAGTGGTCAGCAACTCCCAATCGTCCGGAATCTTGTACGTAAAGCCGAGATCGCTGGACGAGGCTCCGGCGGTTGGCTGGGCAGGCGGGGCCTGCGCCGTCAAGGCGGCACAGAAGAAAGCCAGCAGCGTCATCCGGATGGCGGGTTTCATGCGCGCCAAGTCTACCACGGACCTGATAGGCCCGGCGGTACGCGGCCTACCGTAACAGTGCCACCGACAATGCCGATACGATGCCGCCAGCGGCGAAAATGAGGCCCAGGATCCAATACGTGCGCCTGCGGGTGAGCAGCGTAACAGAGGTGACCACGAGCCCGATCTCGAGCATGGTCTCGGCGAGATCGAAGCGGGTGCCGCGCACCTCGGCCTCTTCCACCCGCTTCTCGAACTCCTTCGCCTTGTCCTGATCCTTTGCGAAGTCGTCGTTCCACTTGGCCTGGTGGTCGGCATATCCCTTCAGCTTCGCCGCGGCCTTGTCCTTGTCGGCAACGGTCAGCACATTCATCAAATCCGCGGTGTTGCCGGTGTCGGTGGAACGGATCTTCTGTGCCTGGTACTCGTTCCACATGTCGGTGGCCTTGTTCTGGTAGAGCAGGGCCTCGGTGTGCACGCGGTGGCCCAGGACCGTGGTAATGGCGACAAGAACAGCCAGGACGCTCATGGTGAAGGCGACAGGGCGCAAACTGGGATCCTGCGCTCCATGCTCGGCATGCTCATGCAACTCGTGGGCTTCGTTGGCTTCCAATGGGGAGAATCTCCTGATGTGGCGAGGTCTGGATCAGATTAAAGGGTCGAGCCGAGAAGTGCCTACAAATGTTTCAGCTAAGGCTGTTTCTGCCTCTGGTTCGGACGAGTTTTACACCGTCATGGGAAGTTCCGCGGAGAGGATCTTCATCGGGGTCAGGCCGCGCTGACGCAGGGCGCGCAGGCTGAGCGCATCGTGGCGCTTGGCGAGGCGGCGGCCGTTGTGGTCCACCACCAGTCGGCAATGGAACCACACCGGCGCCTGCAGCCCCAAAGCGCGGTAGAGCAGGATCTGCCGGGCGGTCGATTTCAGCAGGTCGGCGCCACGCACCACCTCCGTGATGCCCATCGCGGCATCGTCAGTCACGCAGGCGAGCTGGTAGCTGGGTACGCCGTCTCGGCGCCACACGACAAAATCTCCGAAATCGACCCCGGCCACGAACCGCTGCCGTCCCAGGTTCTGGTCCTCGAACTCGATGGCTTCGCCATCGGGCACGCGGAACCGCCAGTTGGTTCCTTCGGGGCTTTCGAGATTCATCCCCTTCGGGCCGGGCAGCTGCGGCGCCTGCCACGATTCGCGACGGCATGTGCCGGGATAAAGGGGCTCATCATCCAGAGCTTCCAGCTTGAATGCCCGCATGGCAGCGGCGCTGCGCGATGGATTCTCGTGGGGGGCGCCGACCGCGGCCTGCAGGTCCCTGCGCGAGCACTTGCAGGGAAAGAGGAATCCGCCGGCAAGCAGCTTGCGCCAGGACTCGGTATAGATAGGATGGCGTTTGCTCTGCACATAAGGCCCGAAGGGACCGCCCCGGTCCGGGCCTTCATGCCAGCGTATCCCCAGCCAGCGAAGATCCTCGAGGGCGGCATCTGCATACACCGGGCGGCTGCGATCGGGATCCAGATCTTCCATGCGCATAATAAGCGCGCCGCCCGCGTCCCGGGCCCGCTGCCAAGCTGTCCAGAACGTGCGCGCATGGCCGACATGCAGATACCCGGTGGGCGACGGGGCGAGCCTGCCGCGATAGTCGGAGACCGGGACGGGAACGATGGTGGCCATCTTCGCCCTTCCATTCTAGTGACGGGCGAATTCGCGGCATATGGCAGGTTGGATATCGGTAAGTGACTAGTAAGGCACCTGGTTAGACGTAACATCGGGAACCCCGGCCGGGGATACCCAGGTTAGTCGGGAAGATTACTATCGGCGTCAACGGAGTCATGATGGTGGTGATCGTAACGGTTGACGCTCTCGGAGAGATGGTCGGGGTCTACCGAGACCTGCACGACGTTCAGGTCGTGGCCATCGGCATCGAGGACGAACAGGCCCATGTGCGAGCCCTCGGGTCGCATGAAGATGAGGGTCTGCGAGTCACCGTCCCGGCTGGTCTCGCGGATGACTCTCTCCCACCCAGGCCCGAGTTTTTCCGCGACCAGATTGTTTAATTCCTCGCCATCGAACGGGCCGGAGAACTGCTCGAACTCAGCGACATGGACGTTGCTGACGCCGCCATTGGTGGCCCTGCGGGAGACGAAGCTGATCAGGCCGAGGAAGGGAATGCGCGTGGCGTGCACGTGATACCGGGTCTCGATGGTTCGCACCACGCCGTTAAAGCCTTCGCCGCCGCCGGCCAGCACCGCGAGGGGCACCAGCAAGGACACAAAACACACCGGGATCAACAGCCGCCGTTTCATTCCGTGTCTCCCTTCGTCTTGTCCTTTTCTTTGTCCTTATCCTTGTCTTTTTCTTTCGCCTTCGGGTTCGATTCGATATCGCCGAGCACCCCCAGGCCGCCGAGCCCCTTCAGCCTGCCGAGGTCCTCCATGCGCACCGGGCCGAGAATGAGCACGATGGCCAGTTCCCTCGGCTCGGCGGAAAGGACGAACATACCGTGCGTTTCGCCATTCACCATCTTCAACAGCACGTCGGTGGTCTCACCGGTGTTGCGCTCGCGCGAGTGGACGATCGGGGTCCATTCGCCGGTCTCGAAAGAGGCGCGCAGTTTCGCGACATCATCCATCGAATACTGGCCCTCCTTGTCGAACTCGTAATCGCGAACGTAGATGCCGTCGAGACTCTCAATAAGGTGCCGCGTGGCTGCTTCGTCCTGGTCCTTGCCATTCATGAATTTCGCGGCGAAGCCGAGCATGTTTTTGCCCAGGGTCACTTCTGTAACGTTGGAGGCGCGCGCGGCGAGTTCTTTTTCAACGGCTGGCGGCAGCAGCAGGGGGGAATTCTGCTGCGCGCGCGCGGCCAGCGCCAGCAGTGTTGCTCCCATCAATGCCGCTCCCAAGGCTAGCCACATCGTTCGGTTTTTCATTTCGATCTCCATAAGTGCGTCTTTCAAATCCATGCGCCGTTCAGCCGATCCCTGACCCCTGACGTCCTACTCGTCTCCGCTATGCGTGCGATTCAACCGGGCATTCACTTCGTTGAGCGCGCGGCCGGTAATGCGCAGCGCGATCATCACCTGCCGGCGGGCTTCTTCGCCCTGGCGCCGTTCTTCATCCCGCCGCAGTTTCCATTGCATTGCGCCACCCACCATGGCCGCTACCAGGAGTCCCGCGGCAACGCGCTGCCACACCAGCCAGTGGCTGTGGCGCCGCTCGATCGAGATAAGCCCGCGGCGCTCCATGATCCTGCGCTTCAGGCTGGGCGGCGCCGGCCGGCGCTGCAGGGACTGCTGCAATTCCTTTTCGAAATCGTCCATGTGTTCAAACCCCACGGATATACTCCCGCAAATGACTTGTGGCCTTGGCGCGCAACAGCTTGAGCCCGCGCTGCAGATTGCTTTTTACCGTGGCCAGCGGCGCATCCATCGCGGCCGCGATCTCCTCGGGCAGCATGTCTTCCTGGTAGCGGAGCACCAGGGCCGCCCGCTGCGCCTCGGGCAGCGTAGTGAGCAAATGCTCGAGCCGGGCGCCCAGCGGCGACGTGCGCTCTTCCGTGTCCCGGACTCCGTGCGTCTCGTCCATCTCCACCCACAGGTCCATGCCCCTCACCCTCCGGCGCCGCAGAGCGTCTGCCGAACGGCTCATCGTCACCCGCCGCAGCCAGTAGCAGGCGTGCTCCGGAGTTTCGATCTTGCCCAGGTTGCGGTCCAGTTCCAGAAACACGTCCTGCGCGATCTCCTCGGCCAGCCCGCGGTCGCCGGTCATCCGCAGGGCGAGCGAAAACACCATGGACTGATGCTCGTCCACGAGTTGTTCGAAATCCGGCTGCCAATCGTGCGCCATGGGTTTCGCTTCTACTTTCTTATCCGCAGGAAACGCGGCCAGAGGATGCAAAGACTTACGCGTACGAAGAAGAAAAGTTCACGGGCGGAAGAACTGACAACTCCGAACTAGAACAGTTCCGGAATGCTGTGGAAGGCAATGCGCGTTGGAGCGGCCTTGTAGGCGCTCAGCATGGTTGCGGGCGCCAGCGTCGCCAGGCCGTATTTCTGATTCAACCCGTCCATGGCGGCAAGCAGACGCGCGCGGCTTCGCTCGGAGTCGAGGGAGTCGAAGAGGCTGAGCGTGTGCAGGCGGTTGGGAACCAGGCCGCCGAGCTGCACCCCCACAAAGAACGGGTGCGCGTATTCGGCGCCATTCGGCTGCGAGTCCCACAACTTGCGCAGGGCGGCGATGAGCGTCTGGTTGTCCTGGCACTCGGAGAGCTTGATTTCCCCGTGCCAGCCTCGCGAGGGAACGCCGAATCTGGATACGGACGCGTTTTCGCCGCGGGGCACGGCGAATCCGACCGCAAGCCCAATGCTGCCCGCCCACAGGCCCCCCGAGCGTAACCGCATGGCGGCTTTGTGGAGGAGTTTGTGGGCCACCGCCCACGCCTTTTCCTTCGTGCGCATGTCGGGCGCCAGCACGTGCTGGTGGCTCATGGACTTCAGATGGTCGTGATCCGACATTTCGAAGTCCTCGCCGCGCAGCCAGTGGAAGAGGCGCTCTCCCCAGACGGATCCCCACAACTGGCCGGCCCGGTCGCAATCGAGGGACAGCAAATCGTCCATGGTATGAATGCCGCGCTCGTTGAGGCGCTTTTCGGTCCGCGCGCCGATGCCGGGCAGGTCGCGCAAGGTAAGGCGCCGCAGGGCCTCGGGCAGGATATCGAGGGTCAGGGCGACTAGGCCGTCGGGCTTCTCCATGTCGCTGGCGACCTTTGCCAGGTAGCGGTTCGTCGCCAGGCCGACGGAACTGCGCAGGCACTCGCCGACGCGCTCCCGGATGGTGGTTTTCACGTTTCGGGCCAGTTCCATCGCAGCCAGCAGGGGCCTTTCCCGCCCCATCAGGCGGCAGGCCATCTCGTCGATGGAGCAGACCGCGGTCACAGGCAGGCAGCTTTCGACGGCTTCGACGACGCGATGGTGGTACTCGACATAAAGCTCATGGCGGCCCTCGACGAGGATGATGCCCGGGCAGAGCCGTTTGGCGTCGGCCACGATGGTGCCGGTACGCACACCGAACGCCTTTGCCTCGTAACTGGCTGCAATGCAGCAGGTTGTGTCGGCCAGCATGGGAACCACGCCGACCGGCTTGCCGCGCAGCTCGGGACGGTCCTGCTGTTCCACGGAAGCGAAGTAGGAGTTCAGATCGACGAAGAGCCAGTTGAGTGCCGGGCCGGCTGCAGGGTCCGGGGCGGAGGCTGGCCGGTTTCCGGCGGGCTCCGAGAGCCAATGGTCAAGCGACTCGTTTGGGGGCGGAATGGGATCAGGTTCCATTCGTGCTTATTCGCCCTTTCTTCTCCTTACTTTAGCAGGATTCACAGTGGTCAGTCGAATTTATTCGGTGGTAAACTATGTCAACTCAAGATTCCTCGGGCCTGAGTTCGGTGGCGGCAAAGCACCCGGACTCTGCATCCAAGCAATCAGGCACTTCTTGCGTGGTGGCTATGCATAGTTTGCTACATTGGCTCATGACGAGCGGAAGCCTTCTGGCTTTGATCGTAACCGTGGGTGTTGCGGTTTTGCTCGTCTGCTGCCTGGGTTGTGCCAAGTGCCCGTGCCGCGAGAAGGACGACATCTTCAGCCGGCACGAGGTCTAGCACCGCCGGGTGATTGCCGATCAGCTCGAGCGCGTGCCCTGGTGGAAGCGGCAACACCACTCTTCGGATATCTTCATCCAAATTGAGCTCCGCAGACTGGAGACACCTGCGTCCGGCGCGGATTCGCGGCGTACCGCGCGGAAGGTGACAAGCGCCACGGTCGGCGCGAGCAAAACGCAGTTGAAGTCCTCGACGCGGACGCGAGAGATTGTCTCGTTTGCCATATGATCTATGATCTGGTCCCTCGTCCACACGAGCCCCGACGATCCGAATTCCAAAAAGTC
>Ga0335077_10010916_pt1 | contig 11354 bp, 12 predicted proteins | sample Lox_Sample_31_FD_207151 | JGI IMG/M metagenome (GOLD analysis project Ga0335077, IMG submission 207151) | Soil microbial communities from Loxahatchee National Wildlife Refuge, Florida, United States - Lox_Sample_3.1 | ecosystem: Environmental > Terrestrial > Soil > Wetlands | place: USA...
CGCAGCGGGCTGATCAGCGCCCCGGCGACGAGCCGGATCCTGGTGGTGGCGGCGGCGATCGCGCTGAGCAGGACCAGCGGGCTGGGCCACGGGGTCGCCGGGTCCTGGTTGCCGGGCAGCGCGTAGTCCCGCGGGTTGGCCGGGCGCCCGGCCGCGTCCGCCGACGGGCCGAGCACGATGTGCTCGCTGACCATGATTGCGTCCAGCCCGGCCCGTTCGGCCTCGATCGCGAAGCGGACCAGGTCGGCCACGTCCGGTGCGGGCCTCATGGTCCAGTTCTCGGTCAGGATCAGGACGATCTTGACCCGGCTCATGCCGATACCCGGACCGGCAGCGCCTTGAGCCCGTTGGTGAAGTTCGACCGGATCCGGCGTGGCTCGCCGGCCAGCTCGAACCGGCTCACCCGGCGGGCCAGCGCGGCCAGCACCACCTTGACCTCCAGCCGGGCCAGGTGCACGCCCAGGCACAGGTGCGGGCCGCCGCGGCCGAAGGACAGGTGCCGGTTCGGGCTGCGGCCCACGTCGAACGCGTCCGGGTCGGCGAACTCGGCCTCGTCCCGGTTTCCGGACACGTACCAGAGCACCACCTTGTCCCCGGCCCGGATCCGCGCCCCGCCCAGCTCGGTGTCTGCGGCAGCGGTCCGGCGCATGAAGTGGGTGGGGCAGGTCCACCGGATCACCTCGTCGGTGGCCGCCTCGATCAGGCCCGGGCCGGCCCGCAGCCGGTCCCACTGCTCCGGGTGCTGGCAGAAGGCCAGCACTCCCTGGGCGATGGCGATCCTGGTCGTCTCGTTGCCCGCGACGACCAGGATCGAGAAGAAGTTGTCCAGGTCGGTCTCGCTGAGCCGGTCCCCGTCCACCTCGGCGCGCAGCAGCTTCGACAGCAGGTCGTCGCCGGGCTCGCGCAGCTTGTCGGTGACCACCTCGCGGCCCAGGTCCCACAGCCGCTTGCCGTACGGGCTGCGGAACGGGAACCGGCGGTAGGCGTCGGTGTCGTCCCGGCCCCAGACCACGTCGGTGATGTCCGGGTCGGTGTTGGCGATCAGCCGGTCGCCGAGGTCGATGAACAGGTCGAGGTCATCGGCGGGCAGCCCCATGACCTGCGCCAGCACCCGGATCGGCACCTCCTTGGCCACCGCGTCGACGAAGTCGAAGGCCGGGCCGGCCGGCATCCGGTCGAGCACCTCCTCGGTCAGCCCGGTGATGAAGTGCTCGTAGACCGCGACGGCCCGCTGCGAGAACGTGCTCGCCACGATCTTGCGCAGCTTGGTGTGCTCCGGCGGGTCGGTGTCGATGATGGTGCGCCGGGCGGCCATATCCTCATCGGTCGGCTCCTCGAAGGACACCCCGCGGGCTGAGGAGAAGGTGGCCACGTCGCGGCTGGCCGCGACGATGTCCGCGTACCTGCTCACCGACCAGAAGCCGGAGCCCTCGTCGGAGGACCAGGCCACGGGCGCCTCCCGCCGCAGCCGCCGGAACTCCTCGTATGGCACCGCGCGGGCCCACATGTCAAGATCGGATAGGTCGACAGCACCGAGCATAATTAGATAGTTTGGCACCAAACGAACAGGCCCGCAACGGCCCGCGGAGGCTGATCATGACGCGAGTGGTCGTCATCAGGCACCACGACATCGATTCGGCCGGCTTCATCGCCGACGCGTTCGAGGCGCGCGGTGCCTCGCTGGCCGTGCATCTGTTCCCCGATGAAGGCCTGCTGCCCGCACTCGAGGGCGTGGGCCACGTGATCGTGCTCGGCGCGGTGAGCTCGGTCAACGACCCCGATCCCTGGATCGCCGAAGAGCTGGCCTGGCTGCGCGCGGCCGACGCGGCGGGCGTGCCGGTGCTCGGGATCTGCTTCGGGGCGCAGGCGCTGTGCGCCGCACTGGGCGGCCGGGTCGAGGCGATGGGACGCCACGAGATCGGCTGGGTGCTGGTCGACTCGCCCGATCGCGACGTGATCCCGGCCGGTCCCTGGCTGGAGTTCCACAACGACCGCTGCCTGCTGCCCGCCGGGGCCACGGTGCTGGCCAGCAATGACGCCGCGGTGCAGGCCTTCCGGATGGGGCGGCACCTGGCCGTTCAGTTCCACCCCGAGGTCGACGGGCCGCAGCTCAAGCGCTGGCTGGACGCGCACACCGACGCCGGGCAGCTCGGGATCGACCCCGACCAGTTCCTGGCCGACACCATCCGCGAGGAGCCGGCCGCGCGGGCCCGGGCGGACCGGCTGGTCGCCGCCGCGCTGAACCTGGCGGACCGCCCCCGCTGAACTCACGCGGATGCCCGTTCAGGACCGGCGCTGACCGCTGATCCAGACCGTCACGTGGGCCGGCTCCAGTGCCTGGGACACGATGCCGGCCAGGTCGTCGCGGACCGAGCCCAGGTCGACCGTGTCCTTCAGCCGGGCGGCGAAGGCGGCCGCGATCTGGTCGGCGTCGTACCTGGCGCGGTTGAACCGCCGGTCCACCCGGCGCTGCACCCGCCGCCGCACCGCAGCACGGCGACGCCGATGGCCACCGGGATCAGCACGGCGGCCCCGCTGCCCATCACGTCCTGCAGGCTGGTGGCCGTGGCGCCCGGGCCGACGACCTTCTCGGCCATCATCTCGGCCAGGAAGGCCACCACGATCACGCCGCCCGAGTAGACGAGCCACCGTAGCTGGGCCCGCTCGGCCGCCCGGGCCCTCCGGTACCGGAACACCAGGGACAGCACGGCGGCCAGGCCGGTCACGGCGAGCAGCGCTGTGCGGGCGCCCGCCATGGCCGTGAAGATCCTTCCCGGCGTCCCGTTGACGCCGACCGGGTTCGGGACCGGCGAGTCGGCCGTGATGATCGTCGGGGCGAACGCGTCGGCCAGGACCCATCCGGCCAGGCCTGCCCCGGCGGCCCAGGCCACCGGCCGCCAGCGGCGGGACGGCAGGCTCCCCGCGGGGAACAACAGCACGACGAACAGGCACAGCCCCAGGCCGAACAGCCAGGTCCAGGCCGTTCCCGCTCTGGCCGGGCAGCTGGTGACGGGCGTCATAGCCGACCGCGGTCGCGGTGATCGTCATCGTGACGGCCCAGACTGACCAGGCGCGCCAGAACCTGGCCCCGGTCACCTTACGCGTTTCCTCACGCCGCTCACCCTACGCGCGGACCGTTCCGGGAACGTTACCGCTTGCCGGTGCGAGCTCAGCCGCTGATGCGGTCAGCCGCTGATTGTGTCACCTGGCGTAGCCGACGGTGCCGTGCGGCTTCCTGGCCGGGCGGGTGGCACGCCGCCAGGCCCGCGACACCCGGGCGGCCATCCGGCCCAGCTGCTCGTCGGCCCGCCGCTGCTCGGCCGCGCTCATCGCGCGCCCGGCCTGGTGCTGCAGGGTCATGTCGTAGATCATCATCACCATCACGTCCTTACGTCCTCGCCCGTCTGGCTGGTCACCAAGACGACGAAAGACAACGCCCCGTCTGGACAGGCGGAGAGGAGCGGCATGGACGTTTCCGCGGAAACGCCCCGCACAAGCGCGCAAATCCCCGGGCTGCGCTTCGGTCCCACCTGCCCCGTCAGTACCGTCCCCGATTAACGGCGACCCCACAACCATGCCGTCAAAGCACGACACCGCTCAACTGGTTTTGCCCCACCCCACGAGCGCACCCCCGGGGCGAAACCATGATCGTGAACAGTTTCGGGCAAATAGACCCCCCCAGCAAACTGTTCAGGATCATGAAGTGGATGCGTGACACCAACTGAGACCGCGACGGCCGGTCTCGCGCGCTAGACCTGGTCTGGAGGAGGATGACGTGCCTGAGCTGGTCGTGCGGGACGTGACGGTACGGTCGGTGGTGGTGCCGCTGCGCCGGCCGCTGGCCACCAAGGTGGGAGACTTCTCCCGGTGGCCGCTGCTGCTCATCGACGTGACCACGGAGCAGGGCATCACCGGGCACGGCTACCTGGCGCCGTACCTCAGCCGCGCCGCCGCGGCGCTGCGGCTGGTGCTCGAGGATATGGGCGCTGCGCTGCGCGGCCAGCCGGCCTCGCCCGCCGTCGCGTACGCGAACGCCCGCGGCTGGCTCGGCCTGGCCGGGTACCAGGGCCTGGCGCTGGCCGCGGTGGCCGGGATCGACATCGCGCTGTGGGACGTGCTAGCCCAGGCGGCCGGGCTGCCGCTGGCCGTGCTGCTGGGCGGCTCGCTGGCCCCGGTCCCGGCCTACAACAGCAACGGCCTGGGGCTCATCCCGCCGGAGCGGGCCGCCGAGGAGGCGCTGGAATTGCTGGCCGAGGGCGGGTTCACGGCGCTGAAGGTCCGGGTCGGGCGGGACCGCGCGGCCGACGACATCGCCGCGGTCCGCCGGGTCAGGGCCGCGGTCGGCGACGAGGTGACGCTGGTCGCGGACTACAACCAGGGTCTCAGCCTGGGCGAGGCGCTGGACCGCTGCCGGGCGCTGGACGCCGAGGGCCTGAGCTGGATCGAGGAGCCGCTGCGCTATGACGACCTGGACGGCCACGCCCGGCTCGCCGCGGACCTGGCCACCCCGGTCATGCTCGGGGAGAACTTCTACGGCCCGCGGGCCATGTCCGACGCCATCCGGTCGCGGGCCTGCGACCTGGTGATGCCGGACTTGATGCGGATCGGCGGGGTGACCGGGTGGCTGCGGGCCGCCGCGATCGCCGACGCGGCCGGCGTGCCGATGTCCTCGCACCTGTACCCCGAGGTTTCCGGGCACCTGCTCCGGGTCACCCCGACCGGGCAGTGGCTGGAGTGGCAGGACTGGGCCCATCCCGTCCTGGCCTGCCCCTTCGAGGTCCGGGCCGGCCAGCTGCACCTGCCCGGCGTCCCCGGCAACGGCCTGGAATGGGACGAGGCCGCCGTGGCGCACTTCCAGGCGGACGGCTGAACCGGGCGGCGATACGCGCCTAGTCTTCTTCTTCCACGGTCCGGATGATCGTGCGGAGGAAGGAGGCGAGCTGGTCCTTCTCGTCCGCGTCGAGTCCAGCGCTGACCTGGGTCTCGCCGCGGTTGAAGGCGGGGAACAGGCGCTCGATGACGTCCTGGCCCGTGGGCTCGAGGGACACCAGCACCAGCCGGCCGTCCGCGTCGTGGCCGCGGCGGCGGGCCAGGCCGCGCTTTTCCAGCGTCTTCAGCACCCCGGTCAGCGTGCCCTTGGTCACCCCGGCCTCGGCCGCCAGGTGCCCGGTCTGCTGGTCGCCCCAGATCCACAGCACGAACAGCACGGTGAACGCGGCCCAGGACAGGTCCTCCTCCGCGAGCACCCGCTGCTCCATGTGGTTGCGGATCGAGTTGGCCGCCCGGTAGATATTCGACACCGCCGCCATCGCGGCGAAGTCGAGTTCTGAGTCGCCGATGCGCGCCCGGATGTCACGCTCGGCCTGGACCAGGTCCTGGGCGCTACCGATCGCGAGGCGGCGGGGCATGGCTCGATGGTACGGTCTGGCGCCTCAGCCTCTGGCCGGGGGCCGGATGCCGCGAGCACGCCTGACCAGCTATGCGGCGGCCGCGGCCCGGAGCGCCGCCCAGACCCGCTGCGGCGTCGCGGGCATGTCGATGTGCCGGACGCCGAGGTGCGCCAGCGCGTCGACGATCGCGTTCTGCACGGCCGGAGTGGAGCCGATCGTGCCGGCCTCCCCGATCCCCTTGGCGCCGAGCGGGTTGTAGCTGGTCGGCGTGGCCATGTCGGCCAGCTCGAAGCTGGGTACCTCGGTCGCCGAGACGAACGAGTAGTCGGCGAAGCTGGCGGTCAGCGGGTTGCCGTCGGCGTCGTAGACCACTTCTTCCAGCAGGGCCTGGGCCACGCCCTGGGCGATGCCGCCGTGCCGCTGGCCCTCGGCCAGCAGCGGGTTGATCACCGTACCCGCGTCGTCCACGGTCACCACCCGGCGCAGCACCGCCTTGCCGGTCTCGGTGTCCACCTCGGCCACGGCCACGTGCGCTCCGAACGGGAACGTCGGGCCGGGTGCGGCGAACACGGCCCGGACGAACAGCCGCTCCCGCTCCGCCAGCCGGGCCAGCGGGACCGCGGCGTCCGGGTCGCCGGCTACCGCGAACGAGCTGCTCCCGGTGTCGAAGACCAGGTCAGCCGGGTTAGCCTCCAGCTCATCGGCCGCGCGCTGCCTGGCCACGTCGAGCAGGTCTCTAGAGGCCTGCTGGACCGCCGCGCCACCCTGCTGCAGGCTGCGCGAGCCGGCGGTGCCGCCGCCCTCGGGGATCAGGTCGGTGTCGCCCCACTTCACGTCGATCGCCTCGACCGGGATGCCGAGCTCCTGGCTGGCCAGCATGGCCCAGACGGTCACGTGCCCCTGGCCGTGCGGAGAGGTCCCGGTCAGGATCGTGGCGGTGCCGTCGGGATGGACCTCGACGGTGGCGTTCTCCCGCGGCCCGCCCTCCTCCATGCCCGGCCCGGTGATCTCCACGTAACAGGACAGCCCGATGCCGAGTTGGACCACGTCGCCGTCGGCCCGCCGCTTGGCCTGCTCCCGCCGCAGGTCGTCATAGCCCGCGGCGGCCAGCGCCTTATCCAGCGCGGTCACGTAGTCGCCGCTGTCGTACACCGCGCCGAACGCGGTGGTGTGCGGTTCGCTGAAGGCGGGCAGCAGGTTCTTGCGGCGCACCTCGGCCGGGTCCAGGCCGGCCTGCGCCGCGAACAGGTCGATCGCCCGCTCCACCGCGGCGGTGGCCTCCGGCCGTCCCGCGCCGCGGTAGGCGGCGACCGGGGTGGCGTTGGTCACCACCGACGTCGCGATCGCCTCGGCGCGGGGGAAGGCGTAGGGCCCGGGCGCCATCAGGATGGTCAGCGCCGGCAGGAACGCGCCGAACTTCGGGTAGGCCCCGGAGTCCTGCAAGATCTCGATGCGGTAGGCCGCTACCGTGCCGTCCCGGCTGCCGCCGATGCTGACCGTCTGGCGCTGCGCCCGGCCGTGGGTCATGCCGAGCAGGTTCTCGTTGCGGGTCTCGGCCCAGCGCGCGGGCCGGCCGAGCTGCCTGGCCACCCAGCAGACCACCGCGTGCTCCGGGTCGGCGCCGAACTTGGCGCCGAACCCGCCGCCCACGTCCGGGGTGACGACCCGCAGCGTGGCCGGGTCGATGCCGAGCATGCCCGCCAGCGCGGCCTTCGTGCCCTGCGCACCCTGGTTCGGGATCCAGGCGGTCAGCCTGCCGCCGGAGTCCCAGGACGCGACGGCCGCCCGGGTCTCCATCGGGGCGGGCGCGACCCGCTGGTTGACGATCGTCCGGGAGACGACGACCTCACAGCCGTCGAACAGGTCGGCGGCCAGCGCGGAACGGTCACCGAACGAGGCGGCGACATTGCTGCCCGCCGCCGGGAAGAGCACGGTCGGGCTGGCCTGCTCGAGGGCCTCGGCCATGTCGACCACCGCGGGCAGCATCTCGTAGTCCACGTCGACCAGGTCGGCGGCGTCCTCGCCCTGGTAACGGTTCTCGGTGACGACCACGGCGAGCGGCTCGCCGACGTACCGGACCGTGTCGGTGGCCAGCAGCGGCTGGCCCATCTGGTCGTTGATCATGCCGGGCATCGGCGGCGGCGCCGGCGGCAGGCCGGCCAGGTCGGCGCCGGTGAACGCGGCGATCACGCCGGGCGCCACGAGCGCGGCGCTGACGTCCACGGACCGGATCCGCGCGTGCGCGACCGCCGAACGGACGAAGTGGACGTGACAGGCGCCGGGAAGCCGCATGTCGTCGGTGTAGACGCCGCCGGTGGTCAGGAAGCGGGGATCCTCGGTCCGGATGACCCTGGTGCCCAGTATGCTCACGATCACGATCTTGCCTGGCCCGGAGGCTGGCGGTCAAAGCCGGACGGCGCGCCGCGGGGAATGGAAGATCGGGTACCCTTGCTGCGTTAGCGATGGCGGAGTAGCTCAGTCAGGCAGAGCAAGCGGCTCATAATCGCTGTGTCGCCGGTTCAAGTCCGGCCTCCGCTACTGTTACTCCAGAAAGCTCTGTCCCCTTCAGACGATAAGAGAGGCGCTCGACCGTGGCTGCCACCGACGTCCGGCCGAAGATCACGCTCGCTTGCCAGGAGTGCAAGCACCGGAACTACATCACCAAGAAGAACCGGCGTAACGACCCGGACCGGCTCGAGCTGAAGAAGTACTGCCCGAACTGCCGCTGCCACCGGCCGCACCGCGAGACCCGCTAGCCGCCGGGACCCGGCCGTGCCGATCAACCGGGACTACGTGGGCCGGACCTTCGCGCCCGCCGAGCCCTACGAGGTGAGCCGGACCAAGATCGCCGAGTTCGCGACCGCGATCGGCGAGCCGAGCCCTCTCTGTCACGACCCCGAGGCGGCCCGGCAGGCCGGCTACCCCGACGTGATCGCGCCGCCCACCTTCGCCATCGTCATCGCCACCACGAGCAGCGCCCAGGTCATCCACGACTCGGGCCTCGGCGTGAACTACTCGATGGTCGTGCACGGCGAGCAGGCCTTCGAGCACGCCCGCCCGCTGCACGCGGGTGACTGGGTGGTCGCCAGGTCCACCATCGAAGACATCAGGGACGTCGGCCGCCACATGATGATGACCACGCGGACCGACATCATCACGCTGGACGGCGAGCACGTGTGCACCGCCCGCGGCACGCTGGTCGAGCGCGGGGCGTAGCCGATGCTCAGCTACGCGGACGCCGAGCCCGGCACCGAACTCGAGCCGAAGCAGTACCCCGCCACCCGGCTGGACCTGGTCAAGTACGCCGGCGCCTCGGGTGACTTCAACGTGATCCACTGGAACGAGCGGCTGGCCAGGTCCGTCGGGCTCCCCGACGTGATCGCGCACGGGATGTTCACCATGGCGCAGGCCGGCCGGTACGTCACCGAGCTGGCCGGGGGCGACCCGGCCGCCGTGCTCGAGTTCAGCGTGCGGTTCTCCGCCATGGTCGTCGTCCCGGACGACGACAAGGGCGCGGTGATCGAGGTGGGCGGCAGCGTCGCCGGGAAACTAGACGGCAACCGGGTGGCGGTCAACGTCACCGCCCGGTCCGGCGGCACGAAGGTACTGACGCGCGCGCGCGCCGTCGTCCGCCTCCCATGAGGCTGGCCGATTACACCACGCTCCGCCTCGGCGGGCCGGCCCGGGCATTCGTCCGCGCCGGAACTGAGCAGGAGCTCATCGAGGCGGTGCGAACCGCCGACGCGGCCGGCGAACCGGTGCTCATCCTCGGCGGCGGCAGCAACCTGGTGGTCTCCGACGAGGGGTTCGACGGCACCGTGATCCAGGTCGCCACGCGCGGCGTCAGCCGGGACGGCGGGCCGGGCGTGCTGACCGCGGCGGCCGGCGAGGACTGGGACGCGGTGGTGGCCAGGACCGTCGCCGAGGGCCTGGCCGGCCTGGAGTGCCTGTCCGGCATCCCCGGGCTGGCCGGCGCCACCCCGATCCAGAACGTCGGCGCGTACGGCCAGGAGGTCTCCGAGACGATCACCGGGGTGCGGGTCTACGACCGGGTGACCGGGGACGTCACCGAGATGCCGAACGCGCGGTGCGGCTTCGGCTACCGGACCAGCCGGTTCCGCGGCGCCGACCGGTTCGTCGTGCTGAGCGTGACGTTCGACCTGGCGGTCCAGGTGCTGTCCGCCCCGGTCCGCTACGCCGAGCTGGCCGCGGCCCTCGGCGTCCCGCCCGGCGGCCAGGCGGAAAGCGCCGAGGCCCGGGCGGCGGTCATCGAGCTCAGGCAGCGCAAGGGCATGGTGATCGACCCGGCCGACCCGGATACCCGCAGCGTCGGCTCGTTCTTCGTCAACCCGGTGCTCGACGCGCCCGCGCTGGCCGCGGTGGAGGCGGCCGCCCGGGCCAGGTGCGGGCCGGATACCCGGGTGCCCCGCTTCGAGGCCGGCGACGGCCAGGTCAAGGTACCCGCGGCCTGGCTGATCGAGCGGGCCGGGTTCGGCAAGGGCTACAACCCGGGCGACGGCGCCCGGATCTCCGCCAAGCACACGCTCGCCCTGGTCAACGGGGGAACAGCCAGCACCTCCGCGCTGCTGGCGCTGGCCCGCGAGATCAGGGACGGGGTCCGCGACGCGTTCGGCGTCTCGCTCGCGCCCGAACCCGTCCTCGTCGGCGTCACCCTCTGACAAGCGAAGGCCGGGCGCCCTGGCCTGGGCGGGGGCCAGGGCGCCGCGGGACCTTCTAGTGGAGCAGTTCAAAGGTGTTGGTGGCGTCGTCCACGAAGTAGACGGCGCGGTGGTTCGGCTTGACCGCCAGGCCGAACAGCGCGCCGGCGCCCGGCGGGGAACCGGAGACGTCCAGCGCGCGGACCGCGACCTGAAGGCCGAACGGGGTGACCTCCACCAGGTTCCCGTTGCCGCTGTTGACGGTACGGATGTCACCGCCCGGCGCCACGACCAGGCCGAGCGGGCCGTTCAGGGCGCCGCCCCGGCTGACGGTGAAGCCCCGGCCCGCGCTGCTGACGCGGAACACCGCGTGCGGGATGGCCGCGATCCGGTTCGCCACCGTGTCGGCCACGTACGGCGTGCCGTTCCGGCTGAGGCCGACCCCGGTCGGGCCGATGACCAGCGCCGCGGGGTCCAGGTGCTCGGCGAAGCCGGATCCGATCGGGGTGATCTGCACGATGGTGGTGCCGGTGCCCTGCACGTTGGCCTTGTTGTTGAAGTTGCTGACCAGGATGTTGTCCCGGCGCAGGTGACCGGTGCTTCGCGGGATGACGGCCACGCCGTAGGGGTTGACGTCGCCGTTGGCCGGCACCGTCGAGGCCAGCGTGGTGACGTGGTGCAGTGGTCCGACGAACGCCGGGATGCCGCTTGCACTCGCGACCCCGGCGCCCAGGCCCGTAGCGGCCAGCAGTCCGGCCGCGGTCGTGGCGACCGCGGCCAGGCCTGCCGCGTACCGTCTTGGCGCTTTCATTTCTATACCGCTCCCTTCCGGTGGAGGATGTCTCCACCCTTGGCACGTGGCCGGGAGCGAGCCGAGTTCGGCTGCGGAAAGCGGAAATTGACCGGCCGGGTCATGAGCCCTGGTCAGGTTCATTCCGTTGTCATGAATATATTTGTGCGGGTGGGGGAGGTGGCGGTGCGGCGACGTGGCTGGCCGGTCGTCGTGACCTGCGCGGCCGGGCTCTTGCTGGCCGGCTCCCCGGTTCAGGCCAGCGCCGCGATTCAGGCCGGCGCCGCCCCGCTGACCCGGGCCGGGCTGCCCGGGCCGCGGCCGGGATGCCCGCCGCAGCACGGCATCGCCGCGCCGGCTGCCGAGCCGTGGGCGCAGCAGGCGCTCCGCTTCGCCTCGGTCTGGAACCGGACCAGGGGCGGCGGCGTGACGGTCGCGGTGGTGGACAGCGGCGTGGACGCGAACCCGCAGTTCGGGGACCGGGTGATCCCGGGTCCGGACCTGGTCGCCGGGAAA
>Ga0335077_10010920_pt1 | contig 11353 bp, 5 predicted proteins | sample Lox_Sample_31_FD_207151 | JGI IMG/M metagenome (GOLD analysis project Ga0335077, IMG submission 207151) | Soil microbial communities from Loxahatchee National Wildlife Refuge, Florida, United States - Lox_Sample_3.1 | ecosystem: Environmental > Terrestrial > Soil > Wetlands | place: USA: Florida...
AAACTTATCTCCCAACGGATCTCCCCAACCCGCCGATTTACAGCAAGGTGAATCCGGCGGATGCGCCAATTTTGACCCTGGCGCTCACATCGAAATCACTTCCTCTTTCGAAGGTTGAGGATTTGGCCGACACCGCATTAGCCCAGAAGATCTCACAAGTCAGCGGCGTGGGTCTGGTTTCCATCAGCGGCGGTCAAAAACCAGCCGTTCGAATCCAAGCCAATCCCACAACTCTCGCCGCATATGGCCTCAGCTTGGAAGACGTGCGAAATGCGTTGGCCGCCGCCAATGTCGATCAGGCAAAAGGAACTTTGAATGGTCCGCGCCAGTCATTCACGATCGGAGCCAACGACCAACTGCTCTCGGGTGATCAGTATCGCCCCATCGTGATTGCGTATAGAAATGGTTCGCCGGTGCGACTTTCCGATATCGCAACCATCTCCGATGGCGTCGAGAACGACATGCAGGCCGCGTGGATGAACCAGGATCCCGCGGTGATCATGAACATCCAGCGGCAGCCTGGCGCGAACATCATCAGCGTTGTCGACAAAATCAAGAAGTTGCTGCCCCAACTGCAGGCCGGCTTACCGGCGGCGGTGAACGTATCCATCCTCACCGACCGGACCGAAACCATTCGGGCCTCCGTCAAAGATGTGCAGTTCGAGTTGATGCTCACCGTCGTTCTGGTTGTGATGGTCATCTTTCTCTTTCTGCGGAATCTGCCAGCCACCACCATTCCCAGCGTGACCGTGCCACTCTCGATTGTGGGCACTTTCGGCGTCATGTATTTGCTCGGGTACAGTCTGAATAACCTGACCCTGATGGCGTTGACAATTTCCACGGGCTTCGTCGTGGATGACGCCATCGTCATGATCGAAAACATCGCCCGATTTCTGGAAGAAGGCGACTCGCCGTTGGATGCAGCTCTTAAGGGCGCCGGGCAAATCGGATTCACCATCATTTCACTGACGGTTTCTTTGATCGCCGTGCTGATTCCGCTGCTTTTTATGGGCGATATCGTTGGTCGTCTGTTCCGGGAGTTCGCAGTCACTCTGGCGGTCACAATTCTGGTCTCTGCCGTGGTGTCACTCACGTTGACACCGATGATGTCCGCCAAGCTGCTGAAACATACCGACCCAGCTCACCAGAGCCGCTTTTACAGATCTTCCGAGAATTTCTACACCCGAGTCATTGAGTTTTACGGCCGCACTTTGAGGTTTGTTCTGAAACACCAGACAACCACATTGCTGGTGACTCTCGGTACTCTGGCCTTGACCTTGTTCTTGTACGTCGTCGTCCCGAAAGGCTTCTTCCCGGTGCAGGACACCGGCGTGATTCTGGGAGTCTCCCAGGCCCCGCAGAGTGTCTCGTTCGATTCTATGGCCGAGCACCAACAGGAGCTTGCGCGCATCATTCTTCAGGATCCCGATGTCGCCAGCCTGTCCTCATTTATTGGACTCGATGGAACCAATCTCACCCCGAACACTGGCCGTATTCAGATCAACCTCAAGCCTCGCGATGAGCGCAATGCTAGCGCTACGGATATCATTCTCCGCTTACAACCCAAGCTTGCGCAGGTCCAGGGCATCACTCTGTTCATGCAACCGGTTCAGGATTTGACAGTGGAGGACCGGGTTAGCCGCACGCAATTCCAATACACCATGGAAGATACGGATGCGCGCGAACTCTCGAGGCTTTCGTCGCAGCTGGTTGCTAAGCTGAGTACTCTCCCGCAATTGCGCGACGTGGCGAGCGATGAGCAAACCGGCGCACTGCAAGCCGACGTTGTCATTGATCGTGACACGGCATCACGCCTCGGAATTTTGCCCGCGCAGATCGATAACACGCTCTACGACGCATTCGGACAAAGGCAAGTCTCGACCATCTTCACGCAGCTGAATCAGTACCACGTTGTGCTCGAGGTCGATCCGCAATTTCAGCAAAATCCCGGGTCTTTCAAGGATCTCTACGTCAAGTCAAGCAGCGGAACGCAGGTACCCCTTTCCGCTTTCACCCAGGTGAGTACATCCACCACTTCACTGGCCGTGAACCATCAGGGGCAATTCCCGGTGGTGACATTGTCCTTCAACCTGGCGCCCGGCAAATCCCTCGGTGACGCAACCAAGGCCATTGATGAAGCCGAGAAAGAAATCGGCATGCCGGCCAGCGTGCACACCGCGTTCCAGGGAACGGCCGCGGCATTTCGCAACTCGCTTTCCAGTGAACCCTGGCTCATCGTCGCCGCGATTGTCACGGTATACATCGTTTTGGGTGTTCTGTACGAAAGCTACATTCACCCGATCACCATCCTCTCCACATTGCCATCTGCCGGAGTAGGTGCGATCCTCGCGCTGTTGATCACCGGCAATGATTTGGGTGTCGTTGCGATCATTGGCATCATCCTGTTGATCGGAATCGTGAAAAAGAACGCCATCATGATGATCGACTTCGCTTTGGAAGCAGAGCGCGTGGAGCATAAACCGCCCGAGGAAGCTATCTTTCAGGCTTCCCTGCTGCGATTCCGCCCGATCATGATGACAACCATGGCGGCCCTGCTCGGCGGCTTGCCGCTGGCCCTGGGCAGAGGCACGGGTTCGGAGTTGCGCCATCCTTTGGGCATCACAATCGTCGGCGGCTTGATCCTCAGCCAAGCCCTCACGCTATACACCACCCCAGTGGTTTACCTCTGGTTTGACCGCTTGGCGCGACGATTTGAACACGTCCAATTTCGCAAACCTGTCGAGGAACCCGTTTTGGGGGATTAGCCAATGAATATCTCTGCCCCCTTTATTCGACGTCCGATCGGCACCTCGCTGCTCACGCTGGCACTGCTAATGTCCGGCGTTCTCGCGTTCACGTTCCTGCCAGTAGCTCCGTTGCCGCAAGTGGATTTTCCGGTCATTCAGGTGTCGGCGAGTCTTCCCGGAGCCAGTCCTGAAACCATGGCCTCGGCAGTAGCGACCCCATTGGAGCGGCAATTCGGGCGCATCGCAGGCATCAACCAGATGACCTCAAGCAGCCAGTTGGGCTCGACCGGCATTGTGTTGCAGTTTGATCTGAATCGCAATATCGACGCCGCCGCCCGCGATGTCCAAGCAGCGATCAACGCCGCCCGCAGCCAGTTGCCGTCATATCTGCCTGGCAATCCCTGGTACCGAAAGGTCAATCCCGCCGACGCCCCAGTTCTGATTTTGGCCTTGTATTCCGACAGCATGCTGCTGCCGGACATTTACGATCAAGCCAATTCAATTCTTTCTCAAAAGCTGTCACAGGTTCCGGGTGTTGGACAGGTTTACGTTGGTGGCGGCGCTAATCCCGCGGTACGCGCCGAACTGAATCCCGACCAATTGAATAAATACGGAATTGGATTGGAGGCTGTCCGCTCAGCTCTCAATGCGGCCAATGCCAATAAGCCAAAAGGTGAAGTGGCCAATGACGTGAATGCGTGGAACGTTAACGACAATGACCAAATCAAGCACGCAGATCAGTATCGACCGCTCATCGTGGGTTATAACCCGCAGAATGGCGCGGCCGTACGTCTCTCCGATGTGGCCGACGTAGAGGACTCTGTCGAAGATGCACATATCTATGGTCTGTCGAATGGCAAACGGGCCGTAATTGTGATCATCTGGCGCCAGCCGGGTGCCAACATTATCCAAACCGTTGACAACGTACTGGGCCTGCTGCCACAGCTTCAGGCGTCAATTTCTCCCGCAATCAAGATCGATGTGGTGGCGGATCGAACCCTCACCGTTCGTGCTTCTTTGCACGATATCGAAATCACCTTGCTGATATCGGTGGTCTTAGTAATTCTGGTGGTATTCGCATTTTTGCGTACCGTCCGGGCCACCATCATTCCCAGCATCTCCGTTCCTCTGTCGCTCGTCGGAACGTTCGGTGTGATGTATCTGCTGGGATACAGCCTCGACAACTTGTCTCTTATGGCATTAGCCATATCCACCGGTTTTGTGGTGGATGATGCCATCGTGGTGCTCGAGAACATTACTCGCTATCTCGAGCAAGGCATGAAACCGATGCAAGCCGCCTTTCGCGGTGCAAGAGAAATCGGTTTCACTGTCTTATCCATGAGCACATCGCTGGTCGCGGTGTTCATCCCCATCTTGATGATGGGCGGCATAGTGGGACGGCTGTTTCGCGAATTCGCTGTGACCTTGAGCATTGCTATTGGCGTATCGCTGGTGGTTTCTCTGACTACAACCCCCACCATGTGCGCACAGTTGCTGAAATCGTTGGGCGAAGAAACTCATGGCACAGCCTACAAGGCCAGTCAAAAAGTATTCGATACGATCTTGAATATCTATCGCATCTGCCTCGGTTGGGTATTACGTCATCAGTTTGCAGTTTTGCTAATCACAATCGGCACTGCGTGTCTCAGCATTTACTTGTTCAAGCAAGTTCCGAAAGGGTTCTTCCCACAGCAGGACACCGGTCGAATCCAGGGCTCAGTGCAAGCCGCTCAAGACATTTCCTTTGACGCGATGAGCCGAAAGATGCGCCGTTATGTTGACATCGGGATGGCGGATTCGAACGTCGCTACCATGATCGGCTTCTGCGGCGGTACTACAGCGATGAACCAGGGGCGCATGTACATCACTCTTAAGCCATTAGGCCAGCGAAAACTTACGGCAGACCAGGTCATCGCCGAATTGGCACGCAAGTTCGCAGAAGTTCCGGGCGCTACACTCTACATGCAGAACCAGCAGGACCTGCAAATCGGCGGGCGCGTCAGCCAGGCGCAGTATCAATACACTCTCCAAGGCGAGGATCTAAATGAGCTGAACGAATGGGCGCCACAGCTCTTACAGAAAATGCGTCAGCTTCCCATCTTGCGCCAAGTAAACACCGACCAGCAGGACAAAGGCCTGGCCCTAAACGTAATCATCGATCGAGATACGGCTTCCCGCTTGGGTATTGCGGCCCAGGACATCGACAACGTTCTTTACGATGCCTTTGGGCAACGCTTCGTATCCACCATCTACGAACAGCTGAATCAATATCACGTGGTAATGGAGGTAGCGCCACAGTTTCAGCAAAGCCCAGACACGTTGAACGACACCTATCTCAAGTCTTCAAACGGCGGTATTGTTCCGTTGTCTGCGTTCGCGCATTTCGGGCCTGCCAATACCTCACTGGCCGTGAGCCACCAGGGTCAATGGCCGGCCGTGACGATCTCATTTAATTTGGCACCTGGTGTTTCGTTGGGACAAGCGACCGATGCCATTGAAAAGGCCGAGAAATCGATCAACTTTCCCGCCACGATTCATGCCAGTTTTCAGGGGACAGCGGCCGCGTTCCAGGAATCTCTCGCCAATGAACCCGTCTTGATCCTTACGGCTCTACTGGCCGTGTACATCGTCCTCGGAATTCTTTACGAGAGCTACATTCATCCCATCACCATACTCTCGACCATTCCCTCCGCGGGGGTGGGTGCGCTGCTGGCGCTTAAACTCACCCACAATGAATTGAACGTAATTGGATTGATCGGCATCATCCTTCTGATCGGTCTGGTAAAGAAGAATGCCATCATGATGATCGATTTCGCGCTCGATGCCGAGCGACGCGAAGGCAAGTCGCCGCTTGAGGCTATCCGCGAGGCGTGCACGCTTCGGTTCCGCCCCATCATGATGACCACCGCTGCCGCACTTCTGGGTGCGTTACCACTCGCCCTTGGGACTGGCACGGGTTCGGAACTGCGTCAGCCCCTTGGCCTCACTATCATCGGAGGGTTGATCGTCAGTCAGGCTCTCACCTTGTTCACCACCCCTGTGGTTTATTTGTATATGGATCGCCTGCGCTGGCGGCGCAAACGACTGCCACTACCCTCTCCCGCCACCAGCCACGCGGATTGAATTTATCTCGTACTCCGATACTGCCTGAGCGTGCCATTACTTCCGTGACTTGCTCCCAAGTAGCAGGTTGTTACTATTGCTAACAACGCAGGGGGTGAGGTGAAAAAAGCGGCTATTATCGCGATTTTGTCTGCTTGCTTGCCTGGCTCTGTCCGAAGCGCACTGTCCCAGGACGGGTACCAGGTCATCTCAGTGGCCAACGGTGGCACGATCGCCGGAACCGTAAAGTGGGTCGGACCGATGCCGCATCTAACCACGCTTGCCATCACAAAGGATCCGCAGATTTGCGATCCGGAATCGACGAAAACCCGCGATTTGGAGCGGCTTATCGTGGGACCCCAAGGCGGCGTGGCCAATACTGTGGTTTTCTTGAAAGATGTTTCCCGCGGCAAAGCCTTCGATCTTCCCGAACAGCGGCGATTTCTGGATCAGAAGCATTGCCGTTATGAACCGCATATTCTGCTGGTTCCTAAAGATGCACTCCTCCAAATGAAGAGTTCTGATGCAACTCTTCATACGATCCACATGGATGGAGCCGCCACATACAATCTACCGTTTCCTTTTCCCGACCAAGTCGTCTCCCGCGAGATGAAATCACCCGGCGTGGTGAATTTGAAATGCAACGGCGGGCATGTCTGGATGAATGCAGAAATGTTTGTTGCACCGCATCCTTACTACACGGTCACCGACGGCAGCGGCAAATTCGAGCTAACCAATGTTCCTCCCGGCCAGTATGAAATCGTTGCTTGGCACGAGGGCTGGAGCGTTGCTCGGGAAGAGTCCATGTTCGACGTCCTCACCGAAAAACGTGTTCAACGGCCGCAATTCAGTGATCCCAAAACCATCGAAAAGAAAGTGACAGTAGACCCCAACGAAACGGTCATAGTCAGCTTTTCTCTGGAAAAGTAAGCTCCGGTTTCGTCCCCCAATTACTAAGGGTTGCGAGGGCCGAGTACATTTGTAACTATTCATCACTCACAATTCTTACCCTCTTGCCGACAGCACTCCATGTCCGTGTGCGAGCGGCAGATGGGTCGTTTGACCAGTCCAAAACCGTTTCAGGGCTGCTTCCAGCAAATAGCGCCACTTTGCTACACATCTTCTGCGACAAGCGCCAGGATGAGTTGCGCGTAACCCTGCAGTAGTCAACATTGGTGACATTACAGGTCATCGGGTATTTCCTGTATTGCCGCCGGACATTCTAGGTTCGACACTGAGTACAGGCATTTGGCGTGCCAGTCCGCATTCTCATTGCCGATGACGATTCCTCCATTCGAGGCCTGCTGCGCAGACTTGTCGAGCAGCATCCTGACTGGAACATCTGTGGCGAAGCGGAGAACGGGAAGGATGCGATTCAGAGAACGAAGCAGCTTGTACCCGACGTGGTCGTGATTGATCTTGCCATGCCACAAATGAATGGCCTGCAGGCAGGGCGCGAGATCTTCAAATCATCGCAAGTTCCAATGCTTTTGCTCACCGTCCAAGATGTCTCTCCCGAGCTGGCGAAGGAAGCGAGAAAAGCCGGTTTCCAAGGAGTGTTATCGAAAAGCCGCGGCGCTGAGGTCATCAGTGGCATTGAAACCTTACTGCGACATCAATCCTTTTTCCCGGTGTCACAATAGATGTTGTCACCTCCGCCGCGCAGAGGTCGATTCCAACCTCTGCTTCTATCCTGAATTTACATTTTCCTTGCGGGGGTCCCTTAAAGCAATCGGGCAACGGACCCGGCTCTCTGCCTCATCGAAGGTGTGTTCCTGCTCGTCTCAGGTTTGGTCGGGGAGGCCTGCATTTTGACGTTATTTGCGCGCTTGCTGCGTTTTTCCAGTATTGTCTACCTACTAGCAATCGTAACCAGTTGCGGCGGCGGTGCGATGTCGCCGTCCCAACCGACTTCTTTCCAGTTGAGCCTTCAACTCTCAGGCAACGGTACCGGAACCATTACCAGTAAGCCAGCAGGCATTAGTTGCGGATCCACATGCAGCGCAACATTTCCCTCCGGAACCCAAGTAACACTCACCGCCAAAGCAGCCACCAATTCCACCTTTGCTGGTTGGTCGGGTGCTTGCACTGGCCAGAGCTCCTGCGCAATTACACTGACCGGCAATACCTCTTTAGGTGCCGCGTTCAAGGTCACACCGGACTCTCTGACCGTCAGCCTGTCTGGAAATGGTCTCGGCACGGTTACTAGCGCGCCCGCTGGAATCAATTGTGGAACTTCCTGTATGGCAGGATTTAGTCCGGGAACCCAAGTCACCCTGACCGCGACCGCAGGAACAAATTCCGCATTCGCGGGCTGGTCTGGAACGTGCGCGGGGACCGCTTCGTGCACAGTAACGGTCAACAACAATACAGCCGTGGGCGCGGCATTCAGCCTCACGGCCGCAACATTAAATGTCAGCCTTGGCGGAACCGGCACTGGCACGGTCACAAGCAATCCTTCCGGCATTACATGCGGAAGTTCGTGCACTGCGACGTTCCCACCGGGAACCCAGGTGACCTTGACCTCTAACGCCGGAGTTAATTCGTATTTAGCAAGCTGGGGCGGCGCGTGCAGCGGCAGCACCACCTGCACCGTCACCCTCAATGCCAACGAAAGCGTGACTGCCACGCTTAACTCTCCTTTGCCGATCAATCACATTCTTTTTATGGCGCAGGAGAATCGATCCTTCGATCACTATTTCGGCGAGCTGCGAAAATACTGGGCGGATAATGGCTACCCCGACCAGCCACTGGATGGCCTGCCGCAGTTCAATCCGCAGCCCGGGCCGAAGCCGAGCAATCCGGGATGCGATCCCAACGATCCTTTTCAGCCGCCCGGCTCCGGCTCGGTTTTCCAGGACTGTGTGTTTGATCCGAGTGTTACCGTAAGTTCGTATCACCTGAAGACACAATGCTTGGAGAACCCGAGCCCGTCCTGGAATGAATCTCACGTGATCTGGGATTACAACGATCCAGCCGGTAACGGCCCGTACAAAAGCAACGGCAACGTTTGGGCGGCGGGCCATGATTCGCGCAATGAATATTATTTCGGGAACACCTTGCAGTACGACGTGGATGGAAAACGCGCAATCGGCTACTACGATGGCGGCAATCCCAACGATCCTGGCGATGCCGGAGACCTCAATTATTACTATTTCATGGCGACGCAATTCGCTACTTCGGATCGCTGGTTTTCTCCGGTCATGTCGCGCACCGAACTCAACCGAGACTTCCTGATCGGAGCTACTTCGGGAGGCTATGCCTACCCCGAAGGCGACGGTCCCGCAGATAGCCATCAGATCAATGCGCCGGTGATCTTTCAGCTGCTACAAAATGCTGGCATCACGTGGAAGATCTATGTCAATCCGGCCGGCAGCCCTTGCGAAAGCAATCAGACGGTGGACTGTTTCTACACCTATCTCACCTACGTTCACACATTCGTTTACGGGCAAACGATCCGGGATCAGTATCCGCAGAACATTGTTCCCATCTCTCAATTCTTTACTGACCTGCAGCAAAACACTCTTCCTCAATTCGCCTACATCGAACCAGCTTCGAGTGCCGGTTTGGACGAACACCCGGCGGATTACGATATCAGTCAATGCTGCAGCGTGCAGGCAGGTGCAAACTACACGTCTTCTCTGATTAACGCTTTCATGCAGAGCCAATACTGGAAAGACTCCGTCCTCATCTTCACCTATGACGAGTTTGGCGGCTTCTACGATCACGTGGCACCTCAGCCCATGACTAGCCCGGATGGCACCAATAATCTACCCGTGGACTTGCATCCAGGAGACGTTTGCACACAGGCCGGTGGTCCGCTTTGTAACTTCAACTGGACTGGCTACCGCGTGCCACTGATTGTGATCTCTCCATTTAGCAAAAAAAATTACGTGTCCCACACCGTGATGGACGCCACGGCGTATCTAAAATTTACCGAAATGCGATTCGGGCTTCCCAGCCTCACGCAGCGCGACGCGGCACAACCCGACATGTCGGAGTTTTTCGATTTTGGCAATCCACCGTGGATGACACCTCCAACTCCGCCTGCGCAACACACCGGAGGCGCCTGTTACCTCGACCATCTGCCATAGGCGGGGCGGCAACGCCGTTCCGAAAAGTCAATCTTCGTTGGTTTCGATCTGCTCGGGCGGTAAGACGTGCAGCTCAGGGTGTTCCGCGTCTCTCCAATAGGGTTGAAAACATTCACCCCGTTGCTGCGGTATCCACACCGTACCATCCACAAAAACAATCTTTGTCGGATAGAAGACCCAGCCGAGAATGCCTTGTTCGACGGTGGGTTGATAAGGTTCCAAGTCCAGCGTTTGCTCCTGTCCCGGTGCAAGCGTTTGGCTGGATCCGACTGTGCTCTGGAACGGGCGCTTCATAAATTGAGGCGCGATGAACTGCTCAAAGCTGAGCGTAAATCCCTTCATTGCCTTGCCGCTTACATTCTCTACCGTGAAATGGTACTTGCTTGATTGGTTCCAGAAATTTCCTGACCCAAATTTCAGTGGGCACGATCGGGTAGGGGGCGCGTAGATCGTGAATGATGCCATCATACCGGCTTCCATGTGATCGGCAACGTGACAGTGGAATAGCCATGTGCCGGGATTATCCGCCACCATGTCGACCGCTAACATGCTGCCCGGAAGCAATTCAACCACATCCAAATTCCGATTTCCATTGGTAACGGTCTTGCCGTGCCAGTGAGGGGTATGCAGATCTTTCTCATTCCCCATGCCCAGAAGGTACCAGCGAACTTTCTCGCCGCGCTTCATGACCAGACCCGGTAAATTACCAAAGACATAACCGTTGATTGAGTGGAATTGACCTTCGTTCTTTCCGGCGAGTTCGTCAAAAATCATGAAACAGCTGACGAACTCGCGGTCCACATCTTCAGGGCTGCCGTCCGGCCGGGCCTTGCCTTTGGCTGTTACGACGATTGGGCCTAACAGGCCGGCATTGATCTCTCTCGCTGGATCAACGTGCGCATGGTACCACCACACTACCGAGCTGAGCTGCCCCGGCCCTGGGCCGCTGCCCTCGTCCGCGTACCAATGATAAGTAAACCGCCCACCATGCAAAACCTTGGCGCCAGCCCCCCAGGGCAGGTAGAACGCCCCTTCATTGGCTTTGTCGTAGCGCAGTCCATGAGGATGGATGCTATGAGGAACCTGCCCTCGGTTCAGAAAATCTACGATGATCTCATCCCCAACCTCCGCCCGAATCACTGGACCGAGAATTCCCAACCATTCTGGCTGAGGTTTTCGGATCGAAAATGTCGCATCTGTGTATTCGATGTAACGGGTCTTCGGCCATTTGGTGCGCTGGGCCCATGGCTGCGGGATAGGACGGCCATCGAGAAGATCACGTCCACTGGGCGCATAGTCCCAGGTAACATCCTCAGCTGCGATGTAGTAGTGGCGGGTGGCGGCCGCGCAAGGCTGGGTCACAGCCAAACTGCACAACAGCAACAGCCAACAACTGAATCGTCCGGGAAA
>Ga0335077_10010921_pt1 | contig 11353 bp, 4 predicted proteins | sample Lox_Sample_31_FD_207151 | JGI IMG/M metagenome (GOLD analysis project Ga0335077, IMG submission 207151) | Soil microbial communities from Loxahatchee National Wildlife Refuge, Florida, United States - Lox_Sample_3.1 | ecosystem: Environmental > Terrestrial > Soil > Wetlands | place: USA: Florida...
GTTTCGTCACAATGTCTGGGCGGAACGTGAGTCTGCGCATCTATGTCGAGCACGGCAAGCAAGGTCGCTGTGCCTATGCGATGGATTCGCTTAAACGAGCGATGCGCTGGGATGAAGATGCTTTTGGCCGCGAATACGATCTTGATATTTTCATGATTGTTGCGGTTTCCGACTTCAACATGGGCGCAATGGAGAACAAAGGCCTGAATGTCTTTAATGACAAATACGTACTAGCCAGCGCTGATACTGCAACCGACGTTGATTTTGCTCATATCGAGGCTGTGATAGCGCATGAATATTTCCACAATTGGACGGGCAATCGCATCACTTGTCGCGATTGGTTTCAGCTTTGTTTGAAGGAGGGTCTCACCGTTTTTCGCGACCAGGAGTTTTCTTCCGATATGCGTTCACGTCCGGTAAAGCGCATCCTCGATGTGCGCGGCCTTCGTGCCTCACAGTTCATCGAGGACGCTGGTCCTTTGGCACATCCGGTACGGCCTGAGACATACAAGGAAATCAACAACTTCTACACATCCACCGTGTACGAGAAGGGCGCCGAGCTGGTGCGCATGGTGCAGACATTGCTTGGCAAAGAAAAATTTCGTGCCGGCATGGATCTTTATTTCGCGCGCCACGATGGAGAAGCCGCAACGGTCGAGCAGTTCATTCAGTGTTTTGCGGACGCGAGTGGTCGCGATCTAGCTCAGTTCATGCGTTGGTACAATCAAGCCGGGACGCCCGAAATAACAGTCAGTACCCACTTCGAGCCAGCGCAAAAAAAATACACCCTGGAGTGCAAGCAAGCCGTTCCGCCGACGCCAGGGCAGCCGACCAAGGAGGCGATGGTGATTCCGCTGTCGATTGGTCTAGTCGGCAAGAATGGGCGCGATTTGCCACTTAGTTTGCCGGGCAATACTGCCGAGACAAATGTTGTTGTTCTTAGCGAGCCCGCAGAGAAATTTGAATTCGTCGGCCTTGCCGAATGCCCCGTATTGTCAATCAACCGTGGGTTCTCGGCGCCGATCAAGCTCGTTACCGATCTCAGCGCAGACGACCTCGCTTTTCTCGCTGCGCACGATAGCGACCCGTTCAACCGCTGGCAGGCACTACAGTCTATTTCGATGAACCTGCTGATCGGCAATGTGGCTGCCCTGCGTGCGGGCCAGCCGCTGCGCACGAACGAGAAGCTGATGGTGGCGCTCGCCGCTATTGTCGCTAACTCTGTGCTGGAACCTGCTTTCATTGCACTCACTTTAGTTCCACCTGGCGAAGGCGATATTGCGCGCGAGATCGGTCGCGACATCGATCCCGATGCGATTTTCCGTGCCCGCGCTTCGTTTCGTGCGGAGATTGGAGCGCACCTTGGTCCCGCACTCACAAAAATTTACGATGGCATGACCGTGTCCGGCGCATACTCTCCCGATGCTACGAATGCAGGCCGTAGGGCTTTGCGAAATGTCGCGCTCGACCTATTGGCGGCAACCGGCAAACCTGCGGCAATTGCCCGTGCCGTCCGCCAATACGAAACCGCTGACAACATGACTGATCGAATGGCGGCTCTTACGAGCTTGTCGCTACACGATGTACCGGAGCGCAAGCACGCCCTTGCCGATTTCTATGCGCGCTATGCGTCGGATGCACTTGTGATCGACAAATGGTTCTCATTGCAAGCCACTATCCCGCATCCGAATACCCTCGAAACCGTGCGCCATCTCACTGGTCATTCTGCGTTCTCACTCGCTAATCCAAATCGTGTGCGCGCATTGATCGGTGCGTTCGCGCAAGGAAATGCAACCCAATTCAATCGGCCCGACGGCCTCGGCTACGATTTCGTGGCCGAAACGGTGCTCGCCCTCGACCCGAAAAATCCGCAAGTTTCCGCGCGGCTCGCAACCGCATTTCGCAGTTGGCGCATGCTCGAAAGCGGAAGACGGACGAAGGCCGAAAGCGCCCTAGCCCGCATCAAGGCGGCACCTGGCCTTTCCCGCGATCTGGCTGACATCGTCGAACGCGCCCTAGCCCCTGCATAAGGGTGCCCTCCGGCGCATTTTTGTTGCAAAACTATCGGTGGGTAACATTTTTTAACTATTTGACTCTTCGGACCCTCGACAAATCAGCGTCCATCGATTCCAATCGACAAAGTGATTCGGAAAGCGATGCGGCACATCCTTCCGGGGTGACAGGGGAAATTCCGAACGGAGGCGGTCTATGGCGCGCGCCGGTGTGGCGAGTGCGTCTGCACATCCTGATTCTATCAAGGGCCTTGCGCAATCGGTCGCCAAACCGGCGTATCGGCGGCTGCTGAACGCCGAGCCCCTGCTGCGCCGCGCCGTCCCGGTGCTGATCATTGCTTTTCTCGTCACAATCTGCGTCGGCGCTCTCGTGCAGGTGCTCGACCACCGCCGCCAGACCCTCACACATGACGCCGTGTCACTTGAGGCCGTCGCCGATCTCACTGCTGAACGTCTCCAAAAACCGCTCAAAAAGTCTACCGATGCCGCTGAGCAACCGCAGTTGCTGCTCGCACGCGTGCTGCCATCTTGGGCAATGGTTCCCGGTCGGCGTTTCCTGCTGACCAATGCCGATGGTGTGATCACCGCCGCGACGCCGGCCAATAGGGCGGCAATCGGCCGACGTTTAATCGACCTGCTCGGGCCAACGCAACCTCTCACAACTTTCGGCGCTGGCGCCGGAGTTATGGAAATTATCCTGCCCGACGACACCCGAGCCCTGGCGACCGTGCGCATGCTCGGTGTCCCGTTCGGCCAGCTCGCGGTGGTCCAGTCCCGGGAAGCCGCGCTTGCCAACTGGCGCTCGCTTACGACACTCACCGTCACATTGTCGGCCACCACCGGTTTTGTCGTGCTCATTCTCGGTTTTGCGTTTCATTGGCAGGCAACCCGTGCGCGAGAAGCGGACGTTATTTACGAAACGGTCCGCAGCCGCATCGATACCGCGCTCAATCGCGGCCGCTGCGGATTGTGGGACTGGGACCTCGCCCGCGGCCGTATCTTCTGGTCTCAATCGATGTTCGAAATCCTTGGTCTCGACACCAAAGGCGATCTGCTGTCGTTCGGAGACGTGAATGCATTGGTACATCCGGACGACGTGCGGCTCTACGAACTTGCAGCTCAGCTCGCTGATGCGACAACAACGACGATCGATCATGCCTTTCGCATGCGTCACGCAGCCGGCCACTGGGTGTGGCTGCGCGCACGCTGCGAGCTCGTACGCCAAGCCGGCGAGCCTGGTCTCCACTTGATCGGCATTGCCGTCGACATTACCGAGCAGAAAAGTCTCGTCGAGAAAACCGTTGCCGCCGATATGCGGCTACGAGACGCCATCGAAACCATACCGGAAGCGTTCGTACTGTGGGACGCGGACAATCGCCTTGTGCTCTGTAATTCCAACTTTCAGGAACTCCACCATCTTCCCGACGAAGCGATCACTGTCGGCGCATCTTACGAATCAGTAGTCGCGGTGGGCGCCAAACCTGTCGTGCGCAATAAGGTCATCACAGCTGGCCCGAGTGTTCCCGGTGCGCGTACATTTGAAGCGCAACTCGAGGATGGACGCTGGTTGCATATCAGCGAGAGGCGTACCAAAGATGGCGGCTACGTGTCGGTTGGCACCGACATTACGCCACTCAAAACACACGAGGAAAAGCTGGTTGATAGCGAGAAACGACTAATGGCGACGATCGCAGATCTACGCGCGTCGCAGCAACGCTCGGCCGAACTTGCGGAGAAATATGCGGAGGAAAAAACACGCGCCGAAGAAGCCAATCAGGCGAAGTCAAAGTTTCTCGCCAATATGAGTCATGAGTTGCGCACGCCACTCAATGCCATTATCGGCTTTTCCGAGATCATGGAATCCGGAATGTTCGGCCCCCTGGGCGCAGAAAAGTATCATGAATATTGCAGCGATATCCGTGGCAGTGGTCTATACCTTCTTGAGGTCATCAACGACATCCTCGATATGTCAAAAATCGAGGCGGGGCGCATTCGTCTTGATTTCGAGGATCTCTGCGTCGATACGCTGCTTAACGAAGCCATGCGTGTTGTTGCCGCGCGTGCCCAGAACAAACAGCTGGAGCTATCGGCCCGCATATCGCCGGAACTCAGAATGCGTGCGGACCGTCGCGCGCTCAAGCAGGTTGCGCTCAACCTGCTTTCGAATGCGGTTAAATTTACTCCCGTCGGAGGGCGCGTCACAGTGCGCGGACGCGCGACCGACAATTGCATCACGCTCGTTATCGCCGACACGGGTATCGGCATCGCAAAAGACGCTCTAACCCGGCTTGGCCGGCCGTTTGAGCAGGTAGAGAGCCAATTGACCAAAAGTCACCAGGGCTCAGGACTTGGCCTGGCAATATCGAAATCGTTGGTTGAACTGCATGGCGGGCGCATGCGCATCCGCTCGACGCTTGGCAAAGGAACCTTGGTAGCAGTGCGGTTGCCGCTCGAACCGCAGTGTCTCCTTCCAAAGGAGGAAGCGGCTTAATTGACGCCAGGCGCTTTCCCAAGAATTCGTACGAAACTTTCACGCACCTTGGCCTGAGTATCAATCAGCGTTGCATCAAGCGTCGCGAAATCAGGTACGTCGCCAGCGCGCGCCAACAACCGCAAAAGCCCCGGGCCAGCCGTCTTCGGATCGAACGTTCCTGGCAGGCAGAGGCGCAGAATCTGCGTGAGATCTTGATAGAGCTGCACAGCCGGGCGAAGGATCTCCGCATCCTGCACCGGTAGCACTCGCAATGCCCACGCGTTGTCGAGAACGCGCGCAGTCGAAGTATCAAGTATGTCAGGCAGTTGATGAGCGTGGATGAGCTGCAAATATTGTGCGATAAACTCGATATCGATAAGCCCGCCGGCCACATACTTGAGGTTCCAGCGTTCGCCGTCTCCTTTTTCCTTCGCAATGGCCGCGCGCATTTCTACCACGTCGCCGGCTACCAGGTCTGAATCGCGCGGCCTTCGCAGGATACCCTGGATGACATTCTCTATCCGAAGCTTGAGTTCACGCGAAGCGGAGACCACCCGCGCCCGGGTAAGAGCCATGTGTTCCCAAGTCCATGCCTCGGTCTCCTGGTAAGTCGCAAAGCCATCGAGCCTGGTAGCCAATGGTCCAGCACGACCTGAGGGCCGCAATCGCATATCGACCTGGTAAAGCGCTCCGTAATTTGTTTGCGCAGTCAATCTATTGATCAGCCGCTGGGTGAGCCGGGCGAAATATTGAGCACCATAGAGAGGCCGTGGACCGTCCGATTCCGGATATTTATCATCAAAATCGTAGATCAAGATGAGATCAAGGTCGGACGTCGCGGTCATTTCGTAACCGCCCAACTTCCCCATTGCCACCACGGCGGTTTCTTCTTTGCGCATGTGCCCATGGACCGTCGAGAAATTGTCGGAGACCGCGCGGTGCACGGCGCGAATTACCGCGTCGGCGAGCCGCGCAAATGCCTCACCCGCCTGACGCGCGGCGACGGTGCCAGAAAGAATTCGTGCGCCAATAAGGAACATATATTCCAGACCGAACATGCGTATGCGATCGAGCAGGTCTTCGTCATAACTTGATTGCGCCAGCGCATCGTCAAACCGCCTTCCAAGCTCGGCTTCATCTGGGAAGGCTCCAAAAAAGCTCGGGTCGACAAGCGCATCCATGACCTGTGGGTGACGTGCCAACGTGTCACCCAGTCGCGGCGCGACACCGAGAATCAAGACGATCAGCGTAATAAGTTGAAGATTTTGCTGCAGCAGGGGCAGTAACCGTGCGGGCCCGTGTAAATTAGAAAGGAAATGATCGAATTGAACCAAGGTGGCATTGGGATTGTCCGTGCGCGCCATATCTTCCAACAGCGCCGGCAGCAGCGCCTCGAGGTGGCTGCGTGCTGCCTCGCTCTTGAGCGAACGATGATTTCCACTCAGCCAGTGACGAATGACACTTGAGGCTTCAAGGGGCGCGCGAAATCCCAGTTTGGAGAGCCGATCAAGTGTTTTGTGATCGTCACTATCTGCTGGAAATGCCAAGAGGGGAAGATCGGCATCTGGGTGCTTCTCAAATAAACGCGCGTAGTAGTGTTGCACCCTGTCGAGATGTTCGATCAGAACTTTGGCAAAGGCATCACGACTTACGAAGCCTAAAAAGCGGGCAAAGCGTTCCAGGTCCTCGCGTTCCGCGGGCAAGGTTTGCGTTTGCTCATCGTTCACCATCTGCAAACGGTGCTCGACCGTTCGAAGAAAGCAATAGGCCTCTTTCATCGCATCACGCGCAGTCTTATCAATCCACTTGTCATCACACAGCTTGTCCAGTGTTGTGAGTGTATCGCGGTCGCGAAGGCCCGGATTTCGGCCGCCCGCAATCAGCTGCTGGGTCTGCGCGAAAAATTCGATTTCACGAATCCCGCCCCGTCCAAGTTTTATATTGTGGCCCTCGACTGCGATTTTGCCGTGGCCGCGGTAGGCATTAATCTGTCGCTTCATCGCGTGGACGTCGGCAACCGCCGCAAAGTCGAGATATTTGCGCCATACGAAGGGCGCGAGTTCGTTGAGGATCGCTTCGCCGGCTGCAATATCGCCAGCGCACGCGCGCGCTTTGATCATTGCAGCACGCTCCCAGTTCTGACCGAGGCTTTCGTAGTAGGCGATCGCGGCAGCCGTAGATATCGCTATTGCGGTTGAAGCTGGATCGGGCCGTAGGCGCAAGTCGATCCGGAAAACGTAACCGTCGGCGGTGCGTTCCTGCAGCAGCTTCACAAGCCGCTGAGTCAGTCGAACGAAGAGCGTCGAGGGCTCTGCATCCTTTGGCAACGCGGGAACTGAAGGATCGAAAAATACGATCAGATCGATATCACTCGAGTAGTTAAGCTCGTACGCCCCCATCTTGCCCATAGCCAGGACGATATATCCGCTACGGAATTGTGGATTTGAATTGTCTTCTGGCACCAGACGCCCGGCACGCGCCGCCTCAGCCAGTACGAACTGTGTCGCAGCATCAACTGCTGTGTTGGCGAGATCAGTGATCGCCCGTGCTGCATGCATCACCGGCCAAACGCCTCCGATGTCGGCAAGCGCAATCAGTAACGCCGCTTCGTTCTTCATGCAGCGTAGCGTTGCCATTGCCTCGACCACATCTTCACTCGAGGCAGCTAGCCGGCCATATTTGCCCAATATAGCGCTGAGGTGCTTGTCCGGGTCGGCCTGAAGTACCCGCAGGAGTCGTTTTGGCTCGTGACGTGCCAATTCCCAGAGATAAGGCGAGCCTTCAGCAATCCCTTCTAATATCGTACTGACGGTTGGATAGTTAGCAAGCAGACCCTTGATTGACTTCGCTTCCGGTGACCCGAGTCCGGCAATCCAGTCAGAAACGCGGGCGCGCGCTGCTGTGCGGTTGACCGGCTTTGGTGCGGTCGAGATCCGATCGGCAAGGGCCGGGCCCACGGTGCGTGTGCCGACGGTTTTGGCGGCAGACCGTTTACGGGACGACTTGCGTTTGGCCGGGGGTCTCATCCCGCAATCTGTACCGGCCCTCCCCGCGGCAAGGCAATGATGCTTTTGAGACCCGGTTGATTATCGGTAAGCGTCAATTCGCCGCCGTGCAGGCGCGCCACCGCGGATGCGAGACTCAGCCCAAGCCCGGATCCAGGCTGCGAACGGCTTTGCTCCAGTCGTACGAAACGTTCGACGACGCGGCTGCGGTCGGCTTCAGGAATGCCCGGGCCGCTGTCCGCGACGGTTAGCAGAATGCGATCGCCCTCGCTAAGGGCGCGCACGGTGATCTCCGTCAGCGCGCCATTGATCAAATCACGAGGCTGCGCATATTTGATGGAATTGTCGACCAGATTGGCGAGCGCCTGGCTTATGAGTTCGCGATTGCCTTTGAGCGGCGTGGGTGACTCTGCTTCGACCTTCAAGACGATTCCCTTTTCCTCCGCCAAAGGCTCGTATAGCTCGCCGACGTCATGCGCGATTTCTGCTGCGTCGAACTCGCTCATATCATCCCGCGCGTGGCCGGATTCGGCGCGGGCGATCATCAACAGCGCGTTGAAGGTCCGTATCAGGCCATCCGATTCTTCGATCGTGCTCTCAAGCGCGGCACGATATTCAGTTTCATTCTCCGCCGAGCGGAGCGCTTGCTCTGTGCGATTGCGCAGCCGTGTAAGTGGTGTTTTCAGATCGTGGGCAATATTATCAGAAACCTCCTTCAGGCCGTGCATCAGCGTCTCGATGCGTTCCAGCATGAGATTGAGATTTTCGGCCAATCGGTCTAGTTCGTCTCCGGTACCGGCGACTGGTAGGCGGCCGCCAAGATCACCGTGCATGATTGTACGCGTGGTCTCGGTCATGGCATCAACGCGACGCAACACACGGCGAGTGACAAACAAGCCACCGGCAAGCCCAAGGACGATCACGATTGCAATCGACCAGCGTCCCGCAGAAAGCACAATATTGTAGAGACGCTCACGCTCGTCGAGATCGCGGCCGACCAGAAGACGAAACCCGCCCGGCAACTGAAACACGCGCGCCAGCGCGTGGTGTTCGGGGTGCTCACCTGCTTCGGCCTCGTCGAGCCGCCGATAAACCGTTTCGGTCCAGCCAGGATTGTCGAGAGTGCCTGGCGGCAACGAAGTGACATTGCCGGCAAGTGACTCGCCAGCAAAGGTCGTAACGAGATAGAGGCTCGAGCCAGGTCGTCGAGCCCGCGCATCAACAACGACCACCAGTCTCCGGATTCCACCGAGGCGATACTGCTCGGACAGGCCGGTAATCTCGGCATTGACCGTGTCAGTGATCTGTTCGGTGATCAGGCGCCGCGTATTGAGAGCAAAATAGCCAAGCAGAAATGCTGCAAACAACGCGAACACGGTCAAATAGACCAGAGTCAGCTTGAACGTAGTGGTACGAAAAAGCTTACCGAGCGCCGTCACGTATCATGTATCCCGCGCCGCGGATTGTATGCAAAAGCGGCTGGGAGAAACCTTTATCGATTTTCGAGCGCAAGCGCGAGATGTGCACGTCAATCACATTGGTCTGCGGGTCAAAATGGTAATCCCACACATTTTCCAACAGCATAGTACGCGTAACGACCTGTCCCGCATGCTGCATCAGGTATTCCAGGAGGCGAAATTCGCGTGGTTGCAGCGTGATTTCCTCCTCGCCCCGATGCACTTGGTGCGACAACCGGTCGAGTTCTAGGTTGCCGACGCGCAGTACGGTTTCTTCGCTCCGACCCACGCGCCGCCGAGCCAGGACTTCGACACGTGCCAGCAATTCAGAGAACGAATACGGCTTGGGGAGGTAGTCATCACCGCCAGCCCGTAAACCCTTCACCCGATCGTCAACCTGACCGAGCGCAGACAGAATTAGCGCCGGCGTCTCCATGCCCTTTGCGCGGAGAGCCCCGATAACAGCCAGCCCATCGCGCTTGGGCAGCATACGGTCAACGATGAGCACATCATATTGGCCATCGAGTGCCATTGCTAAGCCATCATCGCCGTCGGTGGCAGCGTCGGCCACATGACCAACTTCCCGGAACGCTTTGACCAGGTAGTCTGCAGCGTCGCGATCGTCCTCGATGACTAGTAGGCGCATGGTGACCCGATCAGGTTGCGCCTCGGCCGTCCGGTGGCGCTGTCCGCTAATATCCGCATAAGTGGCCATCGGTCACACCAATTCCAGTCAATTCGGTGGCAAAGTAAATTCGCTCACGCGATCAGCCCTTTTCGTACGCGAGGGGGTGGCGGAAACCGCCACCCCCTCAACGACCCCACCCCAGCGGGGGCGACGGATGCCAGGGTTGGAGCTCGCACCGTAAGCAGCCGCACCTTATGAGTGCGCGCCTTCCGGAAATTGCCGGGACGGGCTTGAAGCCCGTCCCGTTGAGGGCAGACCCGCCAGCGGGGGCGACGGATGCTGGCGGGATGTCCCCAAGCCTTGTCAGCCTTGACCGAGTGGCAAGGCGACGAAACGCGTGTTGTCACCTTTCTTCACTCGGATCAGAACACTGCGCTTGCCTTCCGTGCGTGCATTCGCGACGACCGCCTTCACGTCGGCGGGCGTTGAAACCAATTTGCCGCCAATCTCGAGAATTACGTCGCCAGTTGTAAAACCGTGGTCGGCCGCGATGCCGCTCGAATCGACGCCTGTCACCACCACGCCTTCGGTTCCGGAACCGGCGACACGCGCAGCCGGAGCAAGCGTAAGACCGAATTTACCGAGGTCGGCACCGCTTTCCCCTTCCTCTGAACCGGCGCGGGCTTCCTTGGCGTTCGGCAATTCGCCGAGCGTCAGGGTAACCGCTTTTTCCGACCCCTTATGGAGGACCGTCAGCTTCACCGATGCCTTCGGCGCCATTGCTCCGATTCTCTTGGCAAGATCGCGAGCATCTTTGACTTCCTTACCGTCAACCGAAGTGATCACATCACCGGCCTCGATACCCGCTTTCTGCGCAGGACTACCTGGCTGCGGCTCGGCAACCAACGCCCCTTCCGCCTTTTTCAGGCCAAGGCTGTCCGCGATATCCTGCGTTACCGGTTGAATTTGAACGCCGATCCAGCCACGCGTCACCGTCCCGTGATCTTTGAGCTGGGCGACAACACTGTTGACCGTTTCAGAGGGTATAGCAAAGGCGATTCCCACCGAACCGCCAGACGGCGAGAAGATCGCGGTATTGACGCCGATCACGTTGCCATCGGTATCGAATGTCGGGCCGCCAGAATTTCCCTTATTGACCGGTGCATCAATCTGGATGAAGTCGTCATAGGCGCTAGCCCCAATGTCGCGACCGCGCGCCGACACGATGCCGGCCGTAACGGTTCCGCCAAGGCCAAAAGGATTGCCAACGGCAAGAACCCAGTCGCCGATGCGCGGGGCTTTGTCAGACAGCCTCACATAAGGGAATGGTCCGTCCTCAACCTTAATCAGCGCGAGATCGGTGCGTGGATCTGTACCGATGACCTTTGCTTTGTGGATCTTGCCATCGTCAGTCGTGACCTGGACGCTTTCAGCCTTTTCCACGACATGATTGTTAGTGACCGCATAGCCGTCAGCGGAGATAAAGAAGCCGGAACCCTGACCGGTAATTACATTACGCCCGCGGCCGCGGGGCATTCCCTCGGGCTCGTTCGGGATATCAGGCATTCCGAAACGGCGGAAAAATTCACGCAGCCCCGGGGGAACGTCGTTCGAGCCAAGGCCATTCGTCTGCGAACCGCCGTCGACTTTGACGCGTACGGAAATAACCGCTGGCTTGACCTTCTCGACGATGTCGGCAAATCCGACCGGGGCCTGCAACTTGCGGGCTTGCTCGCTCAAGTTCTGCGCGACAGCCGCCGGATAACTGGCGGACAAAT
>Ga0335077_10010923_pt1 | contig 11352 bp, 10 predicted proteins | sample Lox_Sample_31_FD_207151 | JGI IMG/M metagenome (GOLD analysis project Ga0335077, IMG submission 207151) | Soil microbial communities from Loxahatchee National Wildlife Refuge, Florida, United States - Lox_Sample_3.1 | ecosystem: Environmental > Terrestrial > Soil > Wetlands | place: USA...
GCTTCAGGCCGAAATGCTTTCCATTGGCCAGAAGGCGGAGAAAGTCACCTGCGTTTTTGCCCCCCGTGACGACCAGAATGTCGCGTATCCCCGCATCCACGAGTGTTTGGATGGGGTAGTAAATCATGGGCTTGTCGTAGATCGGGAGCAGATGTTTGTTGGTGATCTTGGTCAACGGTGCCAATCGGCTCCCGCTCCCTCCCGCCAGCACGATGCCCTTCATCAGTCCCATGATAGAATACCGCTTCGCCGTGACGCATCACAATTGGACCCAGGTACCCGAAGAGCAGTTGAATCCTTCCGTCTCCCGGCAAGTGATCCACGGAGAAAACATAACCGTTGCGCGTATACGTCTTCGCAAGGGGGCCGTGGTGCCGCTGCACCACCACGTGAGCGAGCAGATCTCTATGATCGAATACGGCCGGTTGCGTTTCGCTGTTGCCGGCGAGGAGCGCATCTTAACCGCAGGCGAAAGCCTGACCATTCCGCCCAATGCGCCGCACCTGGTCGAAGCGCTCGAGGATTCGCTTGCCACCGATCTGTTTTCTCCCGTGCGCGAGGACTGGATTCGCGGTGACGATGCCTATCTTCGCGCTCAGAAGTAAAGGAGCCCAACCATGCTAGAACGCTTTTTACGCATTGCTGTGCTGGCGATTGCACTGGCGTGCGCCGCTTTGGCCACAGACATATCAGGATCCTGGGAATTTGCTGTCGAAACCTCGCAGGGCAGCGGGACTCCGTCCTTCGAGTTCAAGCAGGAAGGCGACAAACTGAGCGGAACATATTCCGGCCAGTTTGGGACGGCGAAACTCTCGGGGACGGTCAAGGGCGATCAGGTGGAATTTACGTTCACGATTTCAAACGTTGGGACGGCGCGCTACAAGGGGACAATAGAGGGCCCGTCCAGCATCAAGGGAAAAGTCGAATACGGTGATGTGGCGGAGGGGACTTTTGCCGCAAAGAAGAAGTAACCGCTACAGGAGCCGGAAATTTACTTCGATGGTGGCCATGACTGCCACAGGCTGCCCGCCTTTGTAGCCCGGCCGGAACTTCCACTTGTTGACTGCTTCGATGGCTTTCTCGTCCAGGCCCAGGCCCAGGCTGCGGACGACGCGAATATCTCGCGCTTTGCCGCTCGAATCCACGATCAACTGCAGCACGACCGTGCCGGAATACTTGGCCTTGCGGGCTTCTTCGGAGTACTCGGGGTCGACTTTGTAAAGCACAACGGGAGCGGATACACCACCGCCAACGCGGAACACCCCGCCACCCATACCGCCGCCTTCACCCGGCCCGAACCCGCCGCCCTTACCTGAACCCACACCACCGCCCGAGCCGGATCCGATTCCCCCGCCAGAGCCAGGCCCGTTCGAAGGCGGACCCATTTTGGCCAGCGGATCGCCCCAGTTCGGCAGATTCACATTGGGCAACGGCGTATCCGGCGGCGCGATGATCGTCGGATCCATCACCAGTTTCGGGTTCTGGTTGACGATGACCGCCATGGGCGGTGTGAACTGCTTCATCGAGGGCTTGGGCAGACGGCCCTTACTTGCTGGAAGCGGCGATCGGTCGCCACCACCGCCACCGCCCTGCATCTGGTTCTTTTGTTCCGCCATTTTGGGAATGTACGGAGCGATGTCGGGCTGGATCAAAGCCACCACTTCTTTGGCTTTCTGCTGCACGGCCTTGCTGGAAGCCACTGTGAAAAGCAGAACCACCACGGTCGCGTGAATGGCCAGCGACATGGCGTTGGACTTCTTGTCTCTTCCGTAGAGTCCCCAAATCTCCTTCACCGCTACCGGCTTGGAGGTCACCTGGAGCGGGGGAAGCGGCGTCGGATGAATCGCCTCGCGGATGTTTCGAACAAACGAACGGTACCACGGTTCCTCGGCGGCAGGAACGTACAGTCTGCTCAGATGGTCGTCGGCGTCGAAAGGTGTGTTCGGTGACAATTCAGCCATGGGCAATCCACAGGCGTTCGCGGTTACCCGCTACTAGCTCTGACGCGAGTGGAAGATCGGTCGTTACAGGTTTTGGAAGCCTGCAAATCAAGATCTCTGTGAGTGTACCACAGCATACTATCTTTGTGTCGTAACTCCTGCGTATGTCGAAGTATGGGCTGTTGTTAAATTTCTCCAGCCGGATTCCAGTTTTGGAATTTCCCTTACGGCTCTGCATGTGATAGACCTTCCGAATGATGATTACGCGAGACCAGGCGGTTCAGATTTTGCACGAGTTCACGAAATCCGAAAACCTTCGCAAGCACGGGCTGGCGGTGGAAATTTGCGTCGCCGCGTACGCCCGGAAGTTTGGCGAGGATGAAGCCAAGTGGTCGGTAACGGCCCTGTTGCACGATTTCGATTATGAGATGCACCCCGACGCGCCGGATCACCCCATGAAGGGTGAACCCATTCTGGCTGATCGCGGTATTCCGGAGGACATCCGGCGGGCCATCCTATCTCACGCTAACTATAGTGGGGTGGCGCGCGAGTCGGCTCTCGAAAAAACCTTGTTCGCGTGCGACGAGCTGGCCGGTTTCATTACCGCGGTTTCGCTGGTCAAACCAGGGCGCAGCGTGCATGAGGTGGACGCCAAATCCGTACGGAAGAAGATGAAAGACAAAGCCTTTGCGCGGTCTGTGAGCCGGGAGGACATCGTGAGCGGCGCAACCGAATTGGGCATCGATCTCGACGAACACATCGACTTCTGCATTCGCGCCATGCAAGCTCGGGCGGCTGAACTCGGGCTGGAGGGGACGGCGCCTCAAACTACCACGACATGAATCTCTCCCGGCCCGTGCACGCCTCGCACCAGAATTTGCTCAATATCGGCGGTGCGGCTGGGCCCGGTGATCAGCACCATCGAGCTGGTCTGGTCGGCAGGGCGGGGAAGGATACTCAGCAACTCGTCGAGGCCGGTTAGCAGGCGCTTCCGCTCCACGATGGCGATGTGAACCGGCGGGAGGAGCGAGATCAGGCGAGCTTCCTGCGGGCTGGCAAGCATCACCAGAGTGCCGGTGTCGGCAAGCGCATAGTCGGCGCCCGTGATTCCGCAGGCCGCATACGCCGAAAGCTCACGCAAATGCGCGCCATCGGTGATGCCGCTTTCGACGCCTGCCAGGGCCGTGGCGCCGCATTCACGCAGGATGGCCGCATTCGAAGCCACGGCTTTTCTTCCGGCCATCACAGTCTCGACGTAAGCGCGTGCCTCTTCAAGCGATTGAGCACGATACGTCTTTCCCGCGAGCGCCTCGATGCACTCAAAGAACACTGCAATCCTCGCCTCGATGCCGGCCTCGGGAACGGTTAAGCGCACCGGCGGCGGATTCTCCACCGCCTGTCCGGCGCAGCGGCCCAGCGCGGTCCGGACCTTGTGGAGCACGTTTTCGCGCGACATCAGCGGCGCTCCCGCCACAACTGCCGGAAGCTCTTTGTAGGTGCGGATGGCAGGTCCCTCTGACTGAGCCAGGCGTCCAACGGCGGCACTCTGATCCCCCAGGGCACGTTGCGAACCCATCCTCCACCGTTGCCTGAGGGCGCGAGCGACGCCGCGGCCATACCAGCCATTTCGTACAAGCGGGGATGCCGCATGACCCAGGCCCAAACGCGGAATGCCAGCCGTTCGACCCGGTTGGTGCCCTCACGTTCTTCCGTCTTCTTTACATCTGAGCGCAAGTCCAGCAGAATCTTCGGGATGTCGATCTTTACCGGGCAGACTTCAGCGCACGCGCCACAGAGGCTCGACGCGAATGGCAACCCCGGCTCATGATTCACCCCAAGAAACTGCGGCGTCAAAATAGCACCTATCGGCCCCGAATAGACCCACGGGAAGCTATGGCCGCCGATTTTGCGGTACACCGGGCAATGATTCAGGCATGCTCCGCAGCGGATGCAGTAGAGCGATTGGCGTTTGCCCCGGTCAGCCAGGACCTTGGTTCGTCCGTTGTCCAACAGCACCACGTAGAACTCGTCCGGCCCGTCGATCTCCGCGCCGCGCCGGGGCCCGGAAAGAAACGAGGTGTACACAGTGAGCGGCTGGCCGGTAGCGCTGCGTCCCAACAACTTCAGGAACACGCCCAGGTCCTGCGCGCGTGGAATCATCTTTTCGATTCCAGCAATGGCGATATGAATCTTCGGCGCTGAAGTGGTGAGCCGCGCGTTGCCCTCATTTTCAACCAAGACGATCGCACCCGAATCCGCTACCAAAAAATTGGCGCCGCTGATTCCGATGTCCGCGGCCAGAAACTTCTCACGCAAGACGGCCCGGGCGATCATGGTTTGCTTTTCGATCACGGTTTCGCGCGGCACACCCAGGCGTTCGGTGAGCAGATCGGCCACCTGCTCCTTGGTCTTATGCAGCGCGGGCGCGACGATGTGATACGGCCGCTCGTGGGCTAGCTGGATCAGGTACTCGCCGAGGTCGGTTTCGACCGCTTCGAGCTGGTGGTGTTCGAGGCGCTCGTTCAGGTCGATCTCCTCGGTGGTCATCGACTTCGACTTCACGATCAATCTGGCGATTCGTGCCTTCGCCAAGCCCAAAACGAAATCGGCGACTTCCGTGGCGTCCTTGCAGAAAATAACCTGGCCGCCGTGCGCGGTGACGTTCCGCTCGAACACTTCGAGGTAATGGTCCAGATTCTCGATGGTGTGGCGTTTGACGGCATGGGCTTGGGTGCGCAGCTCCTGGTAATCCGGGCAGACTTGGGCATTGACGGCCTTGCGCCGCTTTTCCATCAGACGGCCGGTGGCGGCAAAGACGGCGAGCTGCAGCTTGGGATCCGCCATCGTTTGATGAATTTTTTCTTCAAAGATCGCAGACATGGATTACCGGCTGGCCAGCACCTCGGCGAGATGCAGCGTGCGGATGGGCCGGCCGGCGCGCGCGAGCGCACCCTGGATCTGCATCAGGCAACTGGAGTCGACCGAGACGACAGCCGATGCGCCCGTGCGCAGGATGGAATCGATCTTCGTGCGTGCCATGCCGCCGGAGACTTCGGCGAATTTTACGGAGAATGTTCCGCCGAAGCCGCAGCACTCTTCGGCGGCATCCATTTCGCGCAGCTCGAGCCCGCGCACGTTGCCGAGCAGGCGGCGTGGGCCGTCCTTGACCTGCAGCTCTCGCAGCGCATGGCAACTGTCGTGATAGGTGACCACCTCATGGAGCCGCGCCCCGACGTCGTCGACACCGGCAATCTCGATCAAAAAACGCGAGAACTCATACACCTTGGGCGCGAGTTGTCGCGCGAGCGCCAGATAGTCCAGCTCTTTCTGGAAGATATCTTCGAAGTGATGAGCGATCATCGACGTGCAGGATCCGGACGGCACCACGATGTAGTCCGCATCGCGAAATACGTCGAGAAAATGGCGCGCCACCTGCCGTGCCTCCGCGCGGTAGCCGCTGTTGAACGCCGGTTGCCCACAGCAGGTCTGAGCCTCCGGAAAGTCAACACAAAAGCCGAGCCGCTCGAGCACGTCGGCGACAGCCATACCCACTTTGGGAAACAACTGATCGACGATGCAGGTGACGAACAGCGACACGCGGGCCGGCATGGGAGGAAAGAGCGATTGTAGCAGGTGTACAGGAGCGGGGAGTGGGCTAGCTGGAGGCACAGGGAAGGGTGTATTGCATAGACCTGAATCGTGTCTCGTCCTCTCAGGTGGGGTTTGCCAGCGAGTGGGATGGATGGCAGCACACCTGATTTCAGCCTTCCAGGATCGAGTGCCAGGAAACCACGCGGGTCCGGGAAAGGCCCGCGCGCCAATTCGAGAACTGATAGATCCAAAAGGGGGTTCCGCCTCGAAACCAGCAAAACGGCAGGCGCACGCGGGCAGGTCAGGTACTGACCGGGTTAACAAAACCTCACTCTCCATAGGCAATCTTGCCGCGAACCGCCCAAACACTGGACAGTAGAATATAAGACCTTAAACTATGTTTACGGTCAAATCCAGTGTGACACAGCATCCCGGGAGCAGACATGAGCAGGTACCTGATCAGCGTTGCACTTATCGCGTTTCTCGACCTGTCCGCAGCGTGCTTTGCGGCGAGTGGCAGCAATTCATGCGATCTGAATTCTGACGGTGTGCTGAACGTCTCTGACGCGCAGATCGCGATTAATGAGGTGCTGGGGATTCTGCCCTGCACTAACGGGGATCTGGATGGCAGCGGCCGGTGCGACGTGGTCGATGTCCAGAGGGAAATCAATGCGGTTTTAGGCGGTCCGTGCGTAGCCAGCCAACCAATGAGCGGGACTTGTGCCGTGACCTCTCCCACCGCGGGTTCGACGCAATCGGGAGTGGTTACCTGGACGGCAAACGTCTCATCGCTCCCAGGCGCCACCAGCGTGGACTGGATCTTAGACGACTTCCACCCGATCGGCCATGTGACAGCAACTCCGTGGTCGCTCGTGGGATATAACACCGGGTGGAATCTGGACGGTCCGGGCAACGTCAAGATCATCGTGCGGGATGGCACCGGCTCACCAATATGCACGAGCACAGATGTGCCGTTCGTGACTCAGAACTTCGGCATCACCGTTACCATGAACGCGCCGGCGAGCCTGCAGAGTGTGCCAACCGTCTCCGGCAATTTCACCTTCGATATGACCACGACGGCGCCTGAAACGGACGTGGCCAATGGAGAGTTCGCCATAGACGGAATCCATGTCACAATGCATCCCACCTGTTACCCTACGAGCCACACCTATTGCGGAAGATCCAACGGCGGAGCGATCACCTATGACACGACGCAGTTAGTGAACGGTCTGCATTCGGCTGCATGGACACAGCAATGCCTCGGATCGTCGGTGAGTTGCGGTGCGCCCCAGACTGCGGGGGGAATTGCAGTGCAAAGAATATTCGCCGGTGGCGTTATCAACGTGCAAAATGGCCACACGCTCCGTGGAGTGCAGCCGAACATCACGGATATCACCATGACCGTTGGGGAGACGTTTCAGCTCAGCCCAGTCCTGGCCTTCACCGATGGCACCACGGCGCCTGGCACGTTTACCTACGCCCTCGACCATGCGTGTTTGCTTCAGGAATCTGATAATCCCCAGCTTCCTTTCCAGTGCATTACCGGCAATACGCACGACACCATCGCCACAGCAGAAGGCACGCCCTATGTTTCTGTAAGTCCGGGCGGGCTGATTACTGCGCTCGCAAAAGGCGAGACGTTCATCAACATTATCGACACGGTAAGCGGCAAAGTCAGCGTTCCGGTTATAGTGACCGTGAAAGCCAGCAAAAACGTTCCTCACTTTGGCCCATGCGGAGCGATTTACACGACATACCATGCCGGAGGCGCTTGTCCGTCAACGCTGCTCACCAGCCTTTTCAACGTAAGTCCTCTGGACGACGCCCAGACGCGGGTAGATCTCGTCAAATCGGGCTATACGGCGTTTGAGACGCAGTTCCATGAACAGCCGCAGACTTATGGAACCTTTGCATCCTGGCTGGCCGCGTGGCAGCAGAACTGGCAAAACCCAATCACAAACGCGATGAATGCAATGCCTGGAATGTGCGCGCTTCTGCGCGGAGAGAACTACGCGCAGCAGCCGCGAGACCTCATCGAACTTCAACAAGGACCGAGCGCTTCGTGGAGCCCGTCTGACCCGCTGAGCTACGAACTCAATCAACTAGCCGCTACCGGGAGGATTTGCGGAATCAATCCCAGGGACGAATCAGAGGCCGGCTTAGGGGGCAACAATTACTACAACTACAAATTCTCAGACGGTTCCTTGACCAGCATCGTCGTGACCGGAGGAACTGCCACCTTCAATACCGCCGGTCAGTTTAACCTTTACGGAGGGTGGACGAGATTTGAGGGTAGCCCGGTTTTCGTCCGCAACGCCACAACGCCGGGCTTCAATGGCAAGCGAATCACCAACAAGGGCGGGTATTTTTGCGCTGAGTGGAACGCAATCCTCCAGTACAACGGCCCAACGTCACGCGATGCGGACTGCGCGAACAATCCGAGTCATCTCCACACGTGGACAGCTCCGGTTGATGCGGCGGATGGCGTTTACACCGCCAGCACCGATCCCAATCTGGAAGTGCTGGGGTGGGGCAGCTTCACCGGGTATGCGGGCCAGGTAATGCTGAATGATAATTTCAAATTCACCGTAGACCGGGCGAGAGCTGCCGGGATACCCACAGCTTGGTGTACCGTCTCCAACGGAGACTTCACAACTGATCTGATGTGGCAGGGCAATCCGGCAGTGGCGGACTATTTCTGCAAATACGTAAGTTTCAATAGGGAGCCTTCAATCCCTTGGGGACGAAGTTTTTGGGAAAAGTATGAAGTGTATCGCCGTGGGCATTGGGGTTATTACACCTATAGCCCCAGCCCATCAACTTCATGTTGCTACTGGCGGAACGAGGGAAGAGGGTACACGATCGCTCGTCAAGAGGTGCCCCACTCGGTGGAGGTAAGCGTCAACGCTGAGAGTTTCGCTCTCGGCGGGCGGCAACTCACCATCGCCTCGATCAGCGGCGGCATTCTGACCAGCACGGTTCCCCACAACATAGCAGCGAACACCAGGAGTGTAATGAACAGCATCAAAGTGACGCTAAACTCCGACAATTCCCATTGGAACGCCTACGTCACCGGGCCAAACACGTTGAGGTTGTTCTATAAAACCCTGTATTGCGCGCCGGCAGGAGCTCTCGGGACGGTGACATTCCGCGGGGTTACGTACAACATCACCAACCACGGTGGAAACTACGGCCAATTGAATCTCGACCACTCTTTCCCAACCGACGCGGCTCCCGGGGAACTGGTAACCATCAGTGGCGCGGGTACTTCCTGTGCGAACGGCACATTCGCATTCAACTATTTTCCCGGGCAGTTCAACAACCCGCCGGCCTTCAATGGCATATCGCTGAGTTTGATATCTACAATCTCTGCTGGGAGCGGCGGCACTTTTCTTGTCAACGACGATCAAGGGGAATTCAATCCGCTTTATGACGTGAACTACCTTGGTGGCGGCCGACTCGGAGGAGGGGGAGTGAGTGCCAATGTTCTGCTTCTGGCCGGCTGGGGATACGCAGCCATGCGCGGTTACATGAGTGAGTCCCGCGGTGCTGCCCAGGAGGACTGGAATGATCATTGGATCAACGATGGCCGCGGTATTCAGGCTCCGCCGCTGTCCGGAACGAACGAATCACTGAACCACCAGCAGCGTTGGTGGGATATTTCACAAGGATTCAACTTCGTCAAGCGGCTCAGCCCGTTCTATCTGCAAACTCAGGGACCCGCGCCGTTCATTGCGCCGGGACCTCCGTGGATTGTGACTTCGCTGACGACTTCGGCGTCGTACGGCAACATTCTGAACGTCATCAGCTTCTCGGAAATGCCACAAACGGTTAGCGTTCCGCTGGGACCGACATGCCAGGTGGGATCCAACCCGGTCAGCGTCTACCGCGCTTCATTCCCGCATGCCACAACCGAGCTGCTGACCGGGGCGCAGGGCGACGTCTCTTACACGCTCGACCCGGGTGAGGCTATCGCGTTCGCTTGTCACGCCAGTGGGACCCAGAGCAACGTGCGGCCTTTTGCGATAACCTATAACCCGCCTGCAGGAACGGTCACCACTGCAGTCCAGTACACTTACGGGAATTACCCTGGGCCTCTGCAACAATACAACCGTTCAGTGATTTGTGCGTCCTCACCGTGCTTTGTGAATCTAGACACGAACGTCAGTGATGTCTACTACAATCTGCTTTTCTTGGACGCCAGCAATGCGGTCATTTCGCGAGCAGGACCCATTGAAATCCCCTTGGGGAGCCGGTAGCACGGGAGCACGGCCGGCGTGGAGGAAGCCCGATCATGGGGCGCGGTAGAATTGGAGGGTGCGGCTCCTTCGATTTCTTCTCATTGCGGTCTTTTCCTTCCTCTGTTTGGCCGAGTCGCCGAAGACCGTGGACACGACCGTGGCCGTCATTCGCGGCAAACTCATCCAACGCGAAAACCAGGCGCCGGCCATCGAGATGGTGGACCATAAGTTGATCGTGCTGGAGGGGGACGGGCCGACGGTGCACGTGCTGCACGACAAGCGGCTGGCGGGCGTGGATCTGGAAGCCAAAGGGCACTTCACTAGCGCCGACCATTTTCAGATTGATCCCTTCCACACCCACGCGCTCCACGTGGTGAAGGACGGCAAGCGCCTGCTGATCACCTATTGGTGTGACGTGTGCTCCATCCGGCAGTACGAACCCGGCCCATGCTGGTGTTGCCAGCGGGAAACAGCGCTTGCGTTGAAGCCGGAAGACGAATGAAGCGCTTGGCCTGGGCGCTGGTTCTCCCTGTTATGTCTGAAGCCGCCAATTACTCAGCCACGAAAGCCGTAGCTGACGGCATCGAGATTGTCCGGTTGGGCGATCGCGCCAAGGGGACTGAGGTTTCGATTGTGCCGTCGATCGGGAACATCGCCTATGCGATGACGGTGCGCGGCAAGAATGTCCTCTGGTTCCCCTTCAAGAGCCTGCCCGAGATGAAAGCCAAGCCCGTGCTCTGCGGCGTGCCGTTTCTCGCGCCGTGGGCCAACCGGTTGGACCAGGACGCATTTTACGCCAACGGGAAAAAGTACCGGCTTAATCCGGAACTGGGCAACCTGCGGAGAGACTCGAATCAGAAGCCGATTCACGGACTACTATTCTTTTCTCCACAATGGACGGTGACCAGGATCGAGGCTGACGGCGACTCGGCGCGAGTAACCAGCCGTCTGGAATTCTGGCGCTACCCCGACCTGATGGCGCAATTCCCGTTCGCGCACGCGGTAGAGATGACATACCGGCTGGCGGGCGGCGTGCTCGAAGTGGAGACTCTGCTGGAGAATCGGGCCAGCGAGCCCATGCCGGTTGGCGTAGGTTACCATCCTTACTTTCAATTGCCGGACGCGCCACGCGATACGTGGAAGGTGCACGTGGCGGCTCGCGAGCATATCGAGCTTCTGCCCGATTTGACGCCGACGGGCGCGCGCACGCCGGTGGCGCTGCCCGATCCTGCCGCGCTCGCTACCACGGCTCTGGACGATGTTTTCACGAACCTGGTGCGCGACAACGACGAGCGCGCCGAGTTTTGGGTGGAGGGCGGCGGCCGCAGAATCTCGGTGAAGTATGGCCCGAAATATACGGTGGCGGTGGTTTTTGCGCCGCCCGGCAAGGATTTCATCTGCTTCGAGCCCATGTCGGCCATTACGAATGGGTTTAATCTGGCGCACACGGGAGTCTATAAGGAACTGCAAAGCATTCCGCCGGGCGGCAAATGGCGGGAGAGCTTCTGGATTGTGCCGGGGGGATTCTAGTCTGACGCGCGGACTTCGGCGAGACGCTGCCGGAGCAGATCGGGCAGTTG
>Ga0335077_10010924_pt1 | contig 11351 bp, 10 predicted proteins | sample Lox_Sample_31_FD_207151 | JGI IMG/M metagenome (GOLD analysis project Ga0335077, IMG submission 207151) | Soil microbial communities from Loxahatchee National Wildlife Refuge, Florida, United States - Lox_Sample_3.1 | ecosystem: Environmental > Terrestrial > Soil > Wetlands | place: USA...
TGCCGGTTAAGTCCAAAAAAATGGGGTGGCGCGGGACTACCCGCCCACCCCGTTCAGGAGGATGGGGGGAAGGAAAGCACAGAGCGGCGCCGGTTGCAGCAGGGGACCGGTAAAGAAGTGCAAAGAATTATTGGAAGGGGGGTCGCGCGATATGTCCAAAAAGCGCGGCCAGAAGGCGCGGCGAGCCGGATGTGAGGTCTACAGGAGCAGCCGGTGCTTCACATGGATAGAATAAACAAACTGATACAAGAGCCTGTCCGTAAGGGGAGCGAAGAAGCATGTCGATCAGGGCCACGATTAAGACGCAGTTCGAACAGGTCGCCGTTGAGCAGGAAAGAAAGCTGGCGCCCCTAAGCGACGACCTCAAGCTCATCGACTGCGGACTCGATTCCTTAAGCTTTGCGATCATCGTGGCCCGTCTCGAGGATGCCCTCGGAGTCGACCCCTTCAGCTCAGACCAGGCGGTCGACTTTCCCGTGACCTTCGGCGATTTCGTCAGACTGTACGAACGCTTTGCCAAGTAAGCCGCGCTCGCTCTGGGAATCGATCACCGCCGCAGGACCGCCTGCCGGCCGGCTCTACGGCGCCGGCGCCACCGTTAGTCTTCCAGACCTCGCCCTCGCTTCGAGCCTCGGGGGACGGCTAGAGGAGCTTCGTGGGCGCTCAGTGCTGCTCCTGGTGAAGGATGCCCTGCGCGCGGCGCTTGCGATGCTCGAGCTCGACGGGGTTGCGGCGCGAATGGTGCTGTGCCCCGCCGACCTGGCCACTGCGCATCTGCCACATGTTGCCCGCAATGCAGCGGCAGACGCCTGTGTCGGCGATGCGGGCGGGGCCGTGGCCGCGCTCGACGGGATCAGCGCGCGAGTCGCCGTCGATCCGCAGCTCACAGCGGCTTCCGGCCCGCGCGAACGCTCGCACGCGACCGAGTGGGTGCTGCTCACCTCGGGAACGACGGGGATCCCTAAGCTCGTCAGCCACGACCTCGCGACGCTCACCGACGCCCTGATCGATACGCGGCCGGGACCGGAGCCCGTCGTGTGGGGGACGTTCTACGACATCCGCCGCTACGGCGGGCTGCAGATTTTTCTGCGCGCTGTGCACCTCGGCTCGCTCGTGCCTTCTGATCCCGGCGAGCCGGTGCCGGCGTTCCTCGAGCGGGCGCGGGATGCGGGTGTCACGCACATCTCCGGCACGCCGTCCCACTGGCGCAAGCTCCTCATGAGCGGCGCGGCCGCGACCATTGCACCGCGCTACGTGCGTCTGTCCGGCGAGATCGCCGACCAGGCCGTGCTCGATGCGCTGCGCGCCGCGTACCCGCAGGCGCTGGTCGCGCATGCCTTTGCCTCGACCGAGGCCGGGGTCGGCTTCGAGGTGCGCGACGGGCTCGCCGGGTTTCCGGCGAGTCTCATCGACGCTCCTGGCGCCCGGGTGCGCCTGACGGTCGCCGACGGCACGCTGCGCATCCGCTCGGGCGGCAACGCTCACGGCTATCTCGGGAGCGATGCGGCCTCTTTTCCACGTACCGCTGACGGCGCGATCGACACCGGGGATCGGGTCGAGGAGCGCTCCGGCCGCTATCACTTTCTCGGCCGTGCCGGCGGGGTGATCAACGTCGGGGGCCTCAAGGTGTATCCGGAGGAGATCGAGGCGGTGCTCAACGCCCACGAGTGGGTGCGCGTGTCGCTGGTGCGCTCGCGCCGCAACCCGATCACGGGGTCAGTGGTCGTCGCGGAGGTGGTGCTCGCCGACGAGGTTCCCGGCAGCACGCGGCCGGCGCCCGAGGCGTTGACACGCGAGCTGACCCAGAGCTGCCGCCAGTCGCTCGCCGCCTACAAGGTGCCGACGATGATCCGCATCGTGCCGGCTCTGGAAGTTTCGGCCTCGGGTAAGCTGGTACGAGCGAATGCGTAGCGTCATCGTCACCGGTGGGAGCCGGGGCCTCGGCCTCGGAATCGGCACCCGGCTCGCCGCCGGGGGCTTCCGCGTAATCGCGATCGCGCGCAGCGAGACGGCAGAGCTGCGCGCCGCGGCCACGGCCGCCGGGAAAGCGGGGCGGGGAACCATGCATTTCCGTGCCTTCGATCTCGGCGAGACCAAGGCGATGGCCGCCCTCGTCGCGAGCCTTCACAAGGAGTTCGGTCCGCTCTACGGCCTCGTCAACAACGCCGGCATCGGCACGAGCGGCGTGCTGGCGATCATGCCCGACGATCAGATCGAGCGGCTGGTGCAGATCAACCTGCTGTCGACGATGGTGCTCAGCAAGTACGTCGTGCGGCGCATGCTGAGCGAGCACGCCGGGCGCATCGTCAACATCTCCTCGATCGTCGCCTCCACCGGCTACCACGGCTTGTCGGCGTACTCGGCCACGAAGGCGGCGCTCATCGGCTTCACCCGCTCCCTCGCGCGCGAGGTCGGCCCGCTCGGCGTCACGGTGAATGCGGTCGCCCCGGGCTTTGCCGATACCGAGATGACGAGCGAGCTGGGCGAGGGCGAGCGGGACAAGATCATGCGGCGCAGTGCGCTGCGCCGACTGGTGACGAGCGATGACGTGGCGGGCGCCGTCGAATTCCTCATGAGCGATGCGGCGCGCAGCATCACCGGCACGACGCTCACCGTGGATGCAGGGAATACCGCCTAGAGCCGCAGGGTGCCGCCGACGATCTTCTGATACAGCGGCTGATCGAGCCGCACGTACTCGCCCCGCGCGGCATCGTCCACGTACAGCGCATCGCTCGTCGCTCCCGGATCGCAGCCCTGGCGGGCGAGGTCCTGGGTGCGGAGTTTGAAAGTCGCAGTGACTTCGAGCCTCGCGACGATGCGCACGAACACGGGGCGCGCGTAGGGAGGCAGGACCGCCACGGCACGGCGCAGCTCCGCCAGCTCGAAGCCCGCGCCGACGACGAGCGCCGCCATCCCGGCCCGTCCCTCGGCGTGCGGAACGCGCACGCCGTAGACCGCAACCTCCGCCACGCCGCGGCAGCCGGCTATTGCGGCCGCGACCTCGGTCGTCGAGACGTTCTCGCCCTTCCAGCGGAAGGTGTCGCCGACCCGGTCGACGAAGTAGAAGAAGCCCTGCTCGTCGCGACGCATCAGATCGCCGGTCCGATACCAGGTATCCCCAAGGGCGAACACATCGTGCAGCACTTTCTTCCCCGAGGCCTCGGCGTCCGCGTAGCCCTCGAAGCGCGAAGTGCCCTTGGCGTCGAGGATCTGGCCGATGGCCTCGCCGACCTCATCCGCCGCGCACCGTACGCAGCGACCGTCCGCGTTCCGCACCGGCGCGACTGCATCGTAGTCGTGCCTGACGAGTGCCACCGGCATGCGGTGGGCGAGGAAGGGTGGAATCCGGCCGATCGCGCCGACGCGTCCCTCGCAGTTGTAGAGCGAGAAGTTGCCCTCCGTGGAGGCGTAGTACTCGAGGATCTGGGGAATACGGAAGCGCTTCTGGAAGGGCTCCCAGACCTCCCCGCGCAGCCCGTTGCCGCAGGCGAGGCGCAGCACGTGGCTCGTCTCGTGCGGGTCGGGCGGCGCATTCAGGAGGTAGCGGCACAGCTCGCCGATGTACTGAAAGAGGGTGCAGCGCTCGGCGACGATGTCCTTCCAGAAGTTGCTCACGGAAAAGCGCTCGCGCAGCACCACCGAGGCGCCACCGACCAGCGCCGCTCCGGTCGCCACCACGCCGCCGACGCTGTGGTACATGGGGAGACAATTGAACAGCCGGTCGCCTCCACGGATGTCGGCGAGGCCGGCGAACCAGTGGCTCCACTGCATGAGGCGCGCGTGACTCACGTTCGCTGCCTTGGGCAGGCCCGTGGTGCCGGACGTATAGATATAGAGCGCACGGTCCGCGAGCGAGGGCAGGGGACAGTCTGTTTCAGCCAGCGGGGTGCCGGGCAGGCTCTCAACCTCGCGCTCGAGGCGCGGCAGGCCCTGGCTACCGTCGCCGTAACTCCAACAGACCACGTCCGCGGCGAGCTGAGTGCGTACGGCCGCGAGTACGCTCGAGAGAGACGCGCCCGCGATTGCGTGCCGCGGGTGCACGATGTCGATGGAGTGCCGCAGCAGCTCTCCCGTCAGGTTGGTATTGATGAGCGCAATGCTGACGCCGATGCGACTTAAGCCGAGCCAGATCGCGAGGTACTCGGGGCAGTTCTTCATGAATAGACATATCACATCGCCCCGCGCGAGGCCTTGGGCAAGCCCCCAGCGGGCGAAGCGATTGGCGGCTTCGCCAAGGGCACGGTAGGAGAGCCGGCTCTCCGTAGCGAGCAGCGCCGGGGCGTCCCCCAGTCGATTGGCGAGCCGTCCGATCACCACCGGCAGGGTGAGCTCCGGATCGCGGCCGATCGCGGCCGTGCGTTCGAGCGCGCGCATCCACGCCTTGAGCGGCGAGCGCATGCGTTCATCGCCGGTAGCTGTCATCATGCGAGCGCGATTCTATATGAGGCGAGTCATGAGGCCCGAGACCATTGCATTGCACGGCGGCTTCGCCGGCGATCCCGCCACTAAGGCGGTCGCCGTGCCGATCTACCAGACCGTCGCGTACTCCTTCGACAGCGCGGCGCACGGCGCGGCGCTCTTCGACCTCGAGGCCGAGGGCTATCGCTACACGCGCATCGGCAATCCGACGGTGGACGTGCTCGAGCGCCGCGTAGCGATGCTCGAGGGCGGCATCGATGCCCTTGCGGTCGCTTCCGGCCAGACGGCGATGTACTACACGCTGCTGAATCTCGCCGAGCCCGGCCAGAACATCGTGTCGGTGCCTCAGCTCTACGGCACCACCCACACCCTGTTTGCGCACGTGCTGCCGCGCCTCGGCATCAAGGGGCGGCTGGCGCAATCCGACCGGCCTGCCGATCTCGAGGCGCTGATCGATGAGGATACGCGCGCGCTGTTCTGCGAGTCGGTCGGCAACCCCGCCGGCAACATCTGCGACCTCGAAGCGCTGGCGGCGATCGCGCGCCGCGCGCGCATTCCGCTCGTGGTCGACAACACGGTCGCGACTCCGGTGCTGCTCAGGCCGATCGAGTATGGCGCCGACATCGTGGTGCATTCGCTCACCAAGTTCTTCGGCGGTCACGGCACGAGCCTGGGAGGCGCGATCGTCGATAGCGGCCAGTTCCGCTGGAAGGAGCACGCGGCGCGCTACCCGCGCTTCACGCAGCCCGACGAGTCCTATCACGGGCTTGTCTACACCGATCACTACGGCGACAAGGCATTCCTTGGGCGCGCCCGCAGCGTCTTCCAGCGCACCATGGGCGCGGTGCTCTCGCCGTTCAACGCTTTCCTGCTCCTGCAGGGCATTGAGACTGTCTCGCTCCGCGTCGAGCGGCACGTCGAGAACGCTCGCAAGGTGGCGGAGTTTCTGCGCGCCGACCGGCGGGTCGCTTCGGTGAGCTACGTCGGGTTTGCCGACAATCCCTACCACGCGCTCTGCCAGAAGTACCTTGGCGGGCGCGCCTGCTCGCTTCTCACCTTCGCCATCCGCGGCGGCTACGATTCGGGCGTCCGTTTCTACGATGCGCTCAAGCTCTTCAAGCGCCTCGTGAATCTCGGCGACGCGAAGTCACTCGCCTGTCACCCCGCCTCGACCACGCACCGGCAGATGTCGGCCGAAGAGCAGCGCCAGGCGGGCATTGGCCCGGAGACGATTCGCCTCAGCGTCGGCATCGAGCACATCGACGACATCCTCGAAGACCTCGACCAGGCGCTGGCGGCGGCCACGGCCGGCTGAGCCTGGGCAAGCGCCCGCCGATCCTGTGGCGGGCTGCGGACATTTTTGCGCTTGCTGCCCGCCAAGAAATATGTAATATTAATAATGGGTTACACTGTAGTATGGAATTAATTGCTAAACTATATCGAATTAACAATCTTCCTTGGGAGTAATGGGCAAACTCGCCCGCTCGTCCAGGGATAGACGCCGCGCCCGAACATGTCCGCCTCGCGCCCGAATACGTTTCTGATCGGGTCGATGAAATCCGGCACGACCTACCTGAGCGACCTGCTGGCGATGCATCCAGAGGTCTTCATGAGCTCGCCACGGGAGCCATGCCACTTCGTGGATCAGAAGATACTGCGCGAAGTCTGGCCATTGATGTGGAAGAAGGGCTACTGGCGCAGCGCAGAACGGTATCTGGGACTGTTCGCCGATGCGGGCGACGCAAGAATCATCGCCGAGGGCAGCACCCTCTACAGTCAGGCTCCGCGCTTCGAGCACGTTCCAGAGCGGATACTGCAGATGTGTCCTGGCGCAAGATTCATCTACTTAATCCGCGACCCCGTAGAGCGTACGATCAGCCATTACTGGCACCGCGTGAGATGGTGGGGGGAGCGTCGTCCGCTCTTAAAGGCGATTGTCGACGATCGGCACTACCTCAACACGAGCGACTATGCGTCTCAACTGCGGGCTTATCTGCGGCATGTTCCGCGTGAGCGCGTGTACGTGCTCACTCTCGAGGAATTGATCGCCGAACCCCTGACGCACCTGAGGGCACTCTTTGGCTGGTTGGAAATTGATTCGATGTTTCAGCCGAAGCTCGAGGGGGTTTTCGAGAACCCAACTCCTGCAATCGTCGAGCAGGAGCGCGGATTCGGCGTGCTCAATCGCATTCGCAGGTCGCCTCTCAATGCGCGGATCGGATTGCGCGTTCCCGCCCCGTTGCGCAAGCTCGCGGTGAAGCTCGCGGTGCGTGAGATCCGAACCGCAAATGCACCCCTGGACGAAGTCGAAGATTATCTGCGGCCGATTCAGCTGCGTCAGACTTTGGAACTGAGCGAGCTATTGGGACGAACGTTTCCCCGATGGACGACGTTGTTCGCTGAGTCTGAGGTGAAGGGTGACGCGCAAGCATCGCAGCCTAGGCCCCGGGCTAGCGCTTCGCGGCCAGAATGCGCAGCACCAGCCCCTGAATCGAGCTGATCGAGCGGAAGTTCTCCGGCGTGATCTCGTTCTGCGGGATGCTCAGGTCGAACTCCGCTTCGACTGACAGCATCAGGCTCACCATTTTCAGCGAGCTCACGCCGAGCTCACTCAGTGATGCTTCGGGCGGCAGCGTCGCTCCCGCGCCCGGGCGATCGAGAACTTTCTCGACGAGACCGAGCAGGCGGTCTCGCAGTGCGGATTGTGGGTTCTGGTCCTCGGGGGGCGGGCTCATAAGCCCGCTAATGATACTGGTTCCGCGGCGCGCGTCGTGGCCGTAGCAATGAAATCGAGCCAGTTGCGGTACAGCGTGACGGCCGAGGGGCGCCAGGTGTTGCGCAGCGCCGCCGCCACCGCGGCGAAGGGAAACTGCTCGAGGAGAGCCGGCGAGCGCTCCTTCAAGGCCCGCTCCTTGAATTGCCCCAACAAGCGAACGGCTTCGGCCGACAGGTAGCCATGCGGCATCGTGGGGTACTGGGCCTGCTGGCCGCTCAAGTATCGGCCCACATCGCGCCGGTACTCCTTGAGGAGGGTCGTGTCCTCGTACTCCGGGTGGCCCTGAAAGAAGAGCATGGGACTGCGCCCGCGGCGTACGAAGGCATCGGCACCGGTCTCCGGGGAGAAGCTCAGCACCTCGTAGCCCGCGGCCCGCAGCTCCTCCAGCGGCAGCTCGTTCCAGCGCGAGTGCGGCATGGCGAGCGGCGCGCTGACGCCCGCGAGCATCGGGTGGCCGGTGAGGAGACTGTGGAGATAGACGCCGCAGCGCTTCTCCGCCAGCCGTCGCCGCGTGATGCCGTCGAAGTACTCGACCGCCGCGTGCGCTGCGAGGCACGACCAGATGCTGCCGGCCGTGTGCGCTTGCGCGAAGTCCATGAGCGCGGTGAGCCGCGGCCAGTAGGGCTCGTCGGCGAGGCGCGGCGCTTTCGGCTCGGTGCCCGTTACGATCAGAGCATCGGGTCGCTCCGCCAGCAGAGCATCGATCGGCCAGTAGGAGCGCTCGATGCGCGCTTGCGCGTCGTGTCCGCGCGGCAGCTCGGGGAAGGAGCTGAAGCGCAGGCTTACCGTACGCGCGCCGGCCGCGGCCTTGAGGAGACCCGAGAACTGCGCCTCGGTCGATTCGAGCGCGGAGTCCGGCATATTGTTCACTAGGCCGATGCGGAGCGTGCTGTTGCGTGCGCGCCGCACCGTCGTGGTGCGTGTAGCGTCGTATTTATCGAGTTCTACCGGCATGTCATTCTTATTTCAGTTTGCAGGTTGTGACGCCGCACAGGATACGTTCACGCCGCAGTGCATTATGCGGTGGCTTGCGATATCTTCCCAACACAAAGCATAACAACCAGGGCGGGAGCCCAAATTAAGTAATGGAAGCAAAGCTGCTCACAGAAGGACGAAATTTCGCCACTGCAATCACCTGTGATCTGAAGGCCCGCGCCGAGCGCGTCGCGCAGGTGGCGGCAGAGCATGCTGCCTCAGTGGACAGCGTCGGGCGTTTCCCGCAGGAAGCCGTCGCGGCGCTTAAGGCCCAGCGGTTGCTCGGCATCTACGTGCCGAAGTCCCTCGGCGGCGAGGGCGTGTCGGTGAGCGACCTCGCCGACGTCTGCTTCCTCCTCGGCCAGTCGTGCTCCTCGACCGGCATGATCTATGCGATGCACCAGGTGAAAGTCGGGTGCGTCGTGCGTCACCGCGGTGAGAGCGCCGCTCTCGAGCGGCTGCTGCGTAGCTTGTGCGCCGAGCAGCTGCTGCTCGCGTCCTCGACCACCGAGGGGCAGGGTGGCGGCAACATTCGCTCGAGCGAGGCGCCCGTTGAGCACCTCGATGGCGGGCGCATCACACTCGAGCGCAAGGCGAGCGTCATCTCCTACGGCGCGCATTCCGACGGCGTCGTCACCACGGCGCGCCGCGCGGCCGATGCCGCGCCTTCGGACCAGGTGCTGATCGCGTTCCTGAAGAGCGATTACACGCTCACGCGCCTGCAGGGCTGGAACGCGCTCGGCATGCGCGGCACCTGCAGCGAGGGCTTCACGCTCAAGGCGCAGGCGGATGCCGGGCAGGTCCTGCCCGAGCCGTACGAGGTGATTCACTCGCGCACCATGGTGCCGTTCGCGCACCTCCTGTGGGGCTCGGTGTGGGCGGGCATCGCCGCCGGCGCGACGCAACGCGCCCAGGCCTTCATCCGCAACGCCATGCGACACGCCAACGGACAGCTGCCGCCCGGGGCGCCGCAGTTCACCAAGGCGATGACGACGCTGCGCACGCTGCGCAGCATGCTGGCGAACTCGCTGCGCCGCTACGAGAAGAGCATGGACGAGCCGAAGGCGCTCGGCGCGCTCGATTTCCAGACGCTCATCACCATCACCAAGGTGGAGGCCTCCGAGCTCGCCGCTTCGACGGTGATGAGCGCCATGCGCGCCTGCGGACTCTCCGGCTACCGCAACGACGGCGACTACAGCATCGGGCGCTATCTGCGCGACGTGCTGTCCTCGCCCATCATGATCAACAATGACCGCATCCTCGCGAATCTCGCGTCGTCGGCGTTGATGAGCCCGATCCCTAGGTTCCTGAGCGAATGAACGCATCACAGGCCGAGAACACCGCCGCCGTGACCGATCCGCTGGCTGGCATTGCTCCCGCGCTCTTCATGGGGCTCGGGTCGGACGGCGTATATGCCCGCACCGCGCTCTACGAGCGGGTGTTCGGACGTGTCGTGGCGCTCGTCGACCGGCTGCGCGATGTGCGCGCCGAGGTGCTGCGCTTCCCGCCGGTGATGAGCCGCAAGCAGCTGGAGAAGTCGGGCTACCTCAAGAGCTTCCCGAACCTGCTCGGCTGCGTGTGCGTGCTGCACGGCACCGAGGCCGCGATCCGCGCCGCCGCCGACCGCTACGAAACTGGCGGCGACTGGACGACGTCCCTCGGCGCGGCTGATCTCGTGCTGACGCCGGCGGCCTGTTATCCGCTCTATCCGCTGGTCGCGGCGCGCGGACCGCTGCCGGCCGGCGGGCTCATCGTCGATGTCGCGGCCGACTGCTTCCGCCGCGAGCCCTCGCGCTCGCTCGATCGGCTGCAGTCCTTTCGCATGCGGGAGTTCGTGCGCATCGGCTCGCCCGATGACATCACGAGCTTCCGCGAGGGCTGGATCGCGCGCGCCCGCGAGCTCGCTACCGAGTTGGGGCTCCCCTACACGGTGGACGTCGCCAACGACCCGTTCTTCGGGCGCGTCGGCCAGATCATGGCGGTGAGCCAGCTGCAGCAGGCGCTCAAGTTCGAGCTGCTGATCCCCTATTACGAGGGAGCCCGGCCTACCGCCTGCATGAGCTTCAATTACCACCGCGAGCATTTCGGCGTTACCTGGGGCATCAAGAGCCAGGGCGAGGAGCCGGCGCATACCGGCTGCGTGGCCTTCGGCATGGACCGCCTCACGGTGGCGCTGTTCGCGAATCACGGCGTCGACCCCGACCGCTGGCCGGCTTCGGCGCGGGCTGCGCTCGCGCTGTAAGAACCCTTGCCATCTTGATCCCGGCAGCCGCCGGGACGACCATGCCACTCGACGCACGCGTCCGGCGCTTTCTCGACAAGCTCGCGGCGGCGGGTGCTGCGAGCGCGCTCGCGCAGAGCGTCGAAGAGCGTCGCCAGTCGCTGGTGCAACTGCTGAGCTTCGGCGGGCCGCCGCAGCCTGTGGGCGACATCGAGGAACGTGCCTTCGCCGGCCCGCAGGCGCCGCTGCGGATCCGGGTCTATACGCCCGCAGGAGTCGATAAGGATCGGGCGCTGCCGGGGCTCGTGTACTTTCACGGTGGCGGGTTCGTCGGCGGGAGTCTGAATACGCACGATGGCATCTGCCGCGCGCTCACCCGAACGAGCGGCTGCCGGGTGCTGTCGGTCGATTACCGATTGGCTCCCGAACATCCTTTTCCCGCGGCCATCGACGATGGACTGGCGGCGACCGCCTGGGTTGCAGCTCACGCCGCCGAGCTCCGCCTCGACCCCGATCGCATCGGCGTGTGCGGGGATTCCGCCGGCGCAACCCTCGCGGCCGTGGTCTGCCAGGCCGCAGCGGCGGCGGGCGGACCGCGGCTCGCGTGCCAGTTCCTGCTGTGCCCGATCATGGACTATGCGGCTGAGAGCCAGTCGCGCCGCGCTCTCGCCGAGGGCTATCTCGTCGACCGCGCCACGCTCGAGCACGACCTGCGCCACTATCTGCCGCCCGGGGTGGACCGCGCCGACCCGCGGGTATCGCCGCTGCGCGCCGCGCAGCTGCGCGGCCTGCCGCCGGCCTGCGTGCACACGGCGGAGTACGATCCGTTACGGGATGAGGGGGCGGCTTACGCCGAGCGGCTGCGCGAGGCGGGGGTTTCGAGCATTTATCGCTCCCACCCCGGTATGATTCATCTGTTCTATGGGCTGGGCGCCGTCGTTCCGTATGCCGATACTGCGT
>Ga0335077_10010925_pt1 | contig 11351 bp, 12 predicted proteins | sample Lox_Sample_31_FD_207151 | JGI IMG/M metagenome (GOLD analysis project Ga0335077, IMG submission 207151) | Soil microbial communities from Loxahatchee National Wildlife Refuge, Florida, United States - Lox_Sample_3.1 | ecosystem: Environmental > Terrestrial > Soil > Wetlands | place: USA...
CTTCATGAATACCGCGTCCACGGCGAGCCGGATCACCGAGATCGATGGGGACCGCGGCATCCTGCGCTACCGCGGCTATCCCATCGAAGAACTGGCCGAGCGCTCGAACTACCTCGAGGTGGCCTACCTACTTCTACACGGCGAGTTGCCGACGCTCGCCCAGATGGACGACTGGATCTACCAGATCACCCACCACACGTGGATCCTCGTGACCCATAACATCAGACACCTCCGTTCGGGCGAGGGAGTGCGTGTCGTGCGCTCAAGGACGCTCATCGAGGAAGCCCGCGCATGGATGGGATCCTTCGGACGGTGAGGTGATCGATGCCGCGGCCCTGAATCGACGCCCAGTCCGCAGCTGGGGAGACTGTGCCGACCGGACTTCCCAACACGACCGAAAGCTTGTTGGGCGAAGCACCACGACGCCGCAGGCAGCTGGCAGCCTGGCCCGCCACGCGAGCTCGCCGAAATCCTCGTCGAACGTCGATCTCCTGCCGTGCCGTCGGCATCAGCGCCAGCGTGCTCCACCCCGCCGAGGTGGACTGGCCGACTGCGGGTAGGAGGGCGATGTCTGAGACGGCACCATGACCCTGTGCGTAATCACGGGCCCGTACACCAGGGGCCCGCCGTCACGCGCAACCTCTCCCCATTCGTATACCGCAAGCGCCTGGTGTACCCCGGTCCCAGATCCTCGAGCCCACCTCAGCCAGCCTGATCAGAAATCACGCCAAACCCATCGATGTTCCCGCCCACGTTGATCTAGCTTCTGACGTGCAGCCCCCCATCGTGTTCAGCCCCCTCGATGCGTCAATGTTGTTGGGGGAAGGTAACACCAAGTTGTTCCAGTATGTGCAGGCGGTCAACCACTCGCCACCCTTCTGACAACTTGCCGTCCGCGACGATATGCATGCTGATAACCGTGTAGGTTACCGGCTTACCGGTGGGGGCAATGCCATGGTATACGCCTGCGTGTGTGCCCCTCGCTGTGAACCGGGTCACGACCTTGTTCCCCTCGCTCATCTGGTCCTCAACGGTTACGTGCAGATCGGGGAAAGCAGTGAGATTCGTACGGATGGCTTCTTTCAGCTCCCCAAGTCCTCTCACCCCTGCCGTGTGACCGACGAAGTCGGGTGCAATGAGCTCATCGACAATCGCCAGGTTCTTGTGGTTCTGAGTCTCCTCAAGAAAACGGCGGGCGATGGCCTTATTTTCCTCAGACATGTGAATTCTCCCATGTTCGCCTGTCGTCATTGTTAGCTCGCGCGCGGGTGACTGGGACTCATCCGCTGTGGAGGAGCACGAGGAACCGGCGTGAGAAAGTCAGTGCATGCGACGCAGCTTGGTTGATGACGTGTCGGCGCACACGACCGCAGAAGGATGGCCGACATCAACCCCCCTCCCCCACCGCTTGTCCCCCGTCCCACCGGATGCTTGACGCCGCGACCGGCCACCTCACTTGATGAGCAGGATAGGACACTGACTGAAAATCCCTACCTTGTAGCTTGTCGTGCCCCAGCCGCGCGCCCCACGGTTGCGCCTGACTTTGTGCGAGGTCATGACGAGCAGGCTCACGTGCTCGCGTGCGGCAGCCCGAATGATCTCGATGGCAGGCTCGCCGATCCGCACTTGGGTCCGCACATCCATCCCGCGGTTCTTGAACGAGCGTGCGATCTGCCGCAATCGGCGGTCCGCATTCTGGACGAGGCGGCGATAGAAGCCGTCGAGCTCCCCCATCGCAATCACCGGAACCCGCTGCACGACGTGGAACAGCGTCACGCAGCATGCGTGGTCCGCTGCGAGAGTGCGCACCATCCGGAGCACGCGTTCATGGCGATCGCTCAGGTCGATGGGAACCATGAGGTGCCGGAAGGGCCCGTGGCCTCGATCCTGGTTCCCGGGTCGGCTGGTCCTACCAGTCCGCTTGACCTTGGCAGGCATAGCTCAGGCCACCATTTCGATCTCACGCACCCGGCCGTCGCATGTCAACATGGCCAGCAATGCAGACGCTTCCCCCTTCGAGATGCGCAGCTCGTCGCAGAGCGCGTCCAGCTTCATCGGCCCATGCGTCCTCAAGCAGTCAATGACTTCTTCATCCGTGGCGTCTCACCAATTGAGATCCATTTCAACCCCTCCGCTCTGAAGCGAATCCCTCGGTGTTATTCGAGCAAGCCACGTGCCGCAGAGACCGGCGGCAGATGTGATGGAAGAACAGCGAGTTGCACGACCGGACGCTCGCGGCGGGAGGGAGTGTTACTGGGCGCTCTCGACCCAGTGGGGTGTGCGCGCCCTGCCAAGGTCCGGCGTTACAACCACCAATCGCGCCCGCTCCAGGCGCTCGGCCACCGCCCGGTGGCTCTGCCCTAGGCACCACTTCTGTCGCAGGATCTCTCGGATCTGGCGCATGGAACAGGCGACCTTGCCCGTAAGGAGGGCGGGCGCCGGACGGCAGGGACGCTGGATGGTCCAGCGCGCCGTTCGCCCCGAACGGGAAAGGGGCGCGATGGCCACCGAGCGACTATCCGACGCGCCGACGAGGTCCTGCGCCGCGACCAGGGGGCGCTCTGGGCCGGGCGCGCGCACGCAGATCCACAGCACGCGCCAGGTAAGGCCGGAGAAGGCGTGGCTGGATGTCCGCGGAGCACACAGAACAAACAAGAGGCCCGGGGCAAGTCCTTCGCCAGCCGGGCCTCGATGCGTCGGGTTGACCACCCGCGCGTCCCGACAAGTGCCGGGACTGTTCGCCCTGCTCAGCTCACCTAGCTCGATCGCGTCTACGGGCTCTCACCTCCCTTGTTCAGGGAACCCAGCCACTCTCATTAAGCGCCCCGGACACCACGGCGGCAATGAGCCTTGCGCCCCATTTTCCTGAGGCGCGCACACTAGCGGCATCCCACGTCGGGCGGGGCGGGTCGCGTTTGGCCATATTCTCGCCGCCCATTGCTTGTTCTTTGAACGCTTGGATGTCTTGGGGGCGACGGCGCCTCTGAGCCGTGTCAAGGCGCGCCACGCAACAGCACCCACCAGATGCACGAACCCAGGCTGTCTCTGCCACGTTCTGCACGTTTGCAATGAGAACCCGCTGTCGTGGGCTAAGCTGGATCGATGATCATTGACCCCCGGAAAGCCTTCGGCTGAGGTTGGCCCACTCGCACCGCGCAGCACACCCGTCCAGTTCTCCGGACTGGAGGGTCCCACAGCATGAAGTGTCCCCGGTGCCAAGGGGAGAATCGCGAAGGGGCACGATTCTGCCGAGATTGCGGGACGACCTTTGATGCGGTCTGTTCGAGCTGTGGTACCAAGGTCGAGGTGGGAGGTAAGTTCTGCGATGGCTGCAGTGCGCTCCGTGCCGCCACTCCCGTGCCCAACCCAAAGGCGTCGCGCTTCGCTCCACGTCGCGCATGGCTCCAATCGTAAGGATCAACCTCCACCGTCTCCAGATCCGATATACACGATGCCATTCACGATCGTGGGGGATGAGGAAACGAGAGCGCCAGCCGTATAGGTCCAACGCAGCGTCAGCGGCGATGAGATTGTGTCATCCGAGGAAACTCCAATCTGTTGCGCATCGTGCTGGAACATTGACCAGGAGTCGCTCGCGGCCCGCAAGGAAGGAGGGGACATGAGGAAAAAAACGCACAGAAGGCCGATATAGCTGAAGCGTTGGGAATACCTTCGTGCTTGCGGGGCAAGCAGCAAGATGAGTAGGAAGCCCACACACACGCAACAGCCGGGACGGGGAGATGCCCGTTGCGATGGAAGATCCGAGGAAGGAGGGAACGTGCTCATTTTCACCTCCATACCGGGCGTGGCCCGGGTCCTCAGCAGTGAGTCTCACAGTGAACAGCAAGTGGCGTACCAAGCGAGGCGCGCGCGGTCGCGCCGCGCGAAGGGTTTGCACTCCCGAACGTTACCCGCCCGCGGGATCCGTACATAGAGCCCGACCGGTCTGGTACTGGCGCGAAAGCTTTCATGGCCACACCAGCTCCACCGTCACGTCTCACCAGCCGCCATGAGGTTCGCCAACCAGGAGCGCTCCGCCTCGGCTCGCCAGAACGCGGCTCGCGCTACTGGAATCTTCCATCTCGAGTCGGCGCTGCCCGCGGAGCCGGTGCCGCTGATGCTAGTGCCGTCCATCAGCCAGAGGTAGACGACGCCAGAGCTATGGCGCCAGAGGATGTCGGCCTTGCCGTCCGCGTTGAAGTCGCCGACTCCTACGATGGTCCAGTCGGTGCCGACGGCGCCGGGTGACCGGGTCCCGCTGATACTGGTGCCGTCCATCAGCCAGAGGTAGACGACGCCGGAGCTGTGCCGCCACAGGATATCGGCCTTGCCGTCCGCGTTGAAGTCGCCGACTCCTACGATGGTCCAGCGGTGCCGACGGCGCCGGGTGACCCGGAACCGCTGATGCTGGTGCCGTCCATCAGCCAGAGGTAGACGACGCCGGATTTATGGCGCCAGAGGATGTCGGCCTTGCCGTCGCCGTTGAAGTCGCCCACGCCTACAATCGTCCAGTCCGTGCCAGTCGAGCCTGGCGACCCCGTCCCGATGGGAGCCGCTCCATTCAGCAGCCATTCGTACACGAGCCCCGAACTGTGCCACCACAGAACATCTGATCGACCATCACCGTTGAAATCCCGGTTTGTTCTGGCCAGGACCGTGAGGCTGGCGGTCGCGGTCTTGCCCCCATCGTTGCCCGTCACGGTGTGGAGCCCGGGCACGGTCGCCGAGCAGCTGGCCGCCGTACACGTGCCGTTGGGGCTGAGGGAGAACGTGGTCGCCCCGGTCACGTCGCCGAGGCTGTTGTTGATGGGCAGCCGGTAGGGCGAGGTGGCGAATGCGGGCGGCTACGACAGCGGCGGGTCGTTCACAGCTCGCATCGACATCTGGCACCTCGACCAGTCCCGGGGACCATCCTGACCTCTTCCGCGTTCCGCTGCCGGGCGCTGCCCTGAGCCCGCCCATCGAGAACCGTCCCAACATCCTTAGGAGGCGCGCATTTTCTCCAAGAATCGGAGAGAAAAAGTGCCACTGTACCTCGAACGTAGGTGAGACGAACATGCGATCTGAATGGCGACCAGCACCTGAAGACATGATGGCGGCAGCGAAACCAAAATATTAGTCGGTGGTCCCTTGCGCGGGTACATACCGAGTCGCTCGACCGCTGCCGATCCGCCGCAGGATTGCGCGAGCCGCCAGGGAGAGTAACAGACGGCGGGCCGACTCGGGGGATGTCCCTCTCGCTGTTGAACTTGAGAAGTGAGTAGCGGCGGCTCCCTGGTAGGCCTGAGAATCGGGTCTGCCAAGACCAACCGGTCCACAGGGCCGGAACCAAGGAGCCGCCATGAAGAAGAAAGCAAAGAAGGGACTGGGAACGCAAGGAGGAAATGGGGAGACGGAGCTGGCGACCGCGCTGGCCCCGCGCCCACCGGCGAAGGGGTCATGACACCGGACCCGTGCGCCTCGGCCCGCCAAGCATCGGGGGCCCATCCGGGCGCGCGTCGAGCGCGCCGGTCTGCCCCTCCCCCTCTCCTGGTCTCTCCGCACCGCGCCGGCCGCGCAGATCCCGGCTGCAGGCCTTCCTGGAGAGCGCCACCGCGCCGCTCAGGCTCTTCACGAACCGCCCCTCCAACGACCGGGACTGGGTGCCGGATCTCACGGTGCTCCCGTTCGCCGAGATCGACGGCGACCAGGTGACGGTCCACCACGTCCGCAACTTCGAGTACCGCTCGACGCAGGACTTCACTCCGGGCTGGTACGACAAGAGCTTCAAGCTGTCGGACGTGGACAGCGTGTGGTACGGTGTCGAGCCCTTCGGCGCCTGGGACGGTCCAGCGCACACCCTTCTGAGCTTCGGCTTCCAGGATGGCACCTACCTGTCGGTCTCCGTGGAGATCCGGCGTCAGAAGGGGGATCGCTTCTCGGCCTGGAAAGGACTCTGGAACTACTACGAGATCGCCTACGTGATCGCCGACGAGCGGGATGTCATCGGTCTGCGCACCAACCACCGGCGGAGCGATGTCTATCTCTACCAGGGACGCACCGAGCGCGCCGACAGCCCCGGCCGAATCCTGCTGGACGCGCTCCGGCGCGCGAACGCGCTCCGCGAGAAGCCCGAGTTCTACAACAGCCTCTTCAATACCTGCACGACGGCCATCCTGGGCCATGTCAACTCCGTGGCGCCGAGGCGCGTCCCCTGGAGCCGCGACATCCTCTTCCCCTCGCATTCCGACCGGCTGGCCTACGCCTACGGCTTCCTCGACCGCTCGAAGCCGCTCGATGAGCTGCGCCGCCAGGCCCTCATCACTCCGAAGGCCCAGGCCTCCGGCGTCGGCCCCGACTTCTCGAGCCGCATCCGGGAGCGCTGAGCGCTCAGGGCTCTCGGCGAACCCCGGTCAGCGACCTCACAGCGCGCGGCCTGCAGGCCGTCCGGGCGCGGCAATTCATCATCGAGGTCGGGCGAACGGGCGACGGTGCGAGCGCCCCCGGTCTCCCTACGACAGCACCCCGAAGGAGCGACAAGCTCGCCACGCGTGGAGGTTTCGAGATACTCCATCTGGCGCACGCCGACGCACGCGCCCGCGGCCATGCCTCGGAGTTGGCGGCGGATTATTGACATGGGCGACGTGCCATCCTTTTGCGGAGCGAAGAAGTACGGCATGACTTCTTGGAAGCAAATAAATGCGCCAGAGAAGGCCTCTAAGCCGGGATACCGGCGTGCGGAGTGATTGGGTAATGCTGTCGCGCATCTACGTGTTGCGGATTCTGTGCTTGGGACAGGAAACAGTAAGGTAGCACCTTCCAGCAGGGTGAATCGCCCCGAGTTTCCCGGAGAGCTCGTCCAGTGTCTGGTCTTCCTCCCAGGCTCCGTTTTCTCACCCATCCTCTCCTCGATTCTTGCCCTGATCTCGTCCTCGATGCGGCATACCTCGTCCGCCAAGGCAGGAAGCTTCTCGATCGCAGCCATCTGGGCCTTTTCTGCCTCGAGCAGCGGCACATCGAGGGCATCGAGACCTAGGACTCTTGAAACGAGTGCACGGTGCTCAGGGGCCAGTCGACCGTCGAGCCTCAAATCGAGCCGATGCGTGGAGGCTTCGAGATAGACGAAACGTCCCTTCGTGAGCCGAATCGTGAGGACACCCGCCTTCATCCTGAAGCCCTTTCGGGTGCGGCTCCCAAGCCGGATGAGAATCGACTCCACGTCGTTGTCGAGATCGAGCCCACGGATGAGGTGACCCATGGGGAGGTGCTGCTCATCCACGAATCTTCGGCGTTGCGGCTCGACGCGATCGCCCCCGTGCGTCAACTGCGCGAGCTGCGATAGGTCCTGGAGGGCTAAGGCCGCACACGTAGCGCGATCCAGGTCCTCCAGCCAAGCGCGGAAGCCCCCGTGGATGTTCTTGCGCCGCTCGTTGCAGAAACGGTCGAAGACCTCTTGGACCACTGCCTCATCCGGAGGCGGCGCATCCTCGCGGAGGAGATGGAGCAGCTTCTCGTACGCGTCGGCATCCTTCGAACCCGAAACGCGGTCCCAGAGAAGGTGCGCTTTCAAGTTGGCTTCGGGTTCGTCTGCCCGCGGAGCCATCACGTCGCCTAGCCCTGTCTCGTAGCTGTTCAACTCACGCGAGGTGTAGGTCAGGTTGCCGATATTGTTGAACGGGTGCGCGCCGCCGCGCTGCGCATCCTCATCGTTGAGCGCCCTCACCAGACGGGAAAAGGGCACCATGTGCTGCTTCTCGAGTTTCGCGTTTACGTCGATCGTAACCGGCAGGTGATTCGGACGTCTTGATTGGGGCAGGAGCTGCTCCATCTGGACCAACCAAGACTCCACCCCCATCTCGGAATGGCGCAGACTCCCTTCCTCGACCGACGACCCCGTCGGAGCCGCCCTGCCCGGATCGAGCGGTGGCCACGAGACGTATGGTCGGTGAGGGCATTGTCCTTCAGCGTCAACGGGATGGTCGAGGCAGCGCCTCGTGGCGGAGGCCCCCAGGAATCCTGACATATTAGATTTCAGTATGACGACCATGACGGTCCAGGTCAGAGGGCGTGGGACCTTGACGCTCACGGCATCCCTCCGCGAGAAGTACCGGCTCGGGGAAGGGGACCCCCTGACGGTGGTACCTCGATGGCGCAGTTCTTCTTAGTCCTCGACTGCTCGTCGTGCCGCGGCTCGCTGCCGAGATGGAGCGTTTGCGTCAAGCGCGAAAGCTATCTCTGAAAGATCTGGGTGGCCCGGCCCGAGAAGACTGAGCCACCTCGTCTGCCTCGATGCTGAGGTTCTGATCGCCGGGCTGCCCGGCGGTGTATAACTGCTCGACCAGCGGCTCCGGGAGGCGCTGCTCGAAGAGCGTAGGCTCGCTGCCGGCTAGTCGAAGACGACCACGCTCCGCTTCACCTCGCCGTGGAGCAAGGCCTCGTAGGCCTGGTTCACGTCGCCAAGCGGCACCCGCCGGCTGATCAGCTCGCGGAGCTTGTACCGGCCGTCCATGAACAGGTCGATCAGCATGGGCACGTCGGTGCGCTGGTGGCCGGCGCCGAAGGCGGAGCCGGTCAGCACCCGTTGCTGGAGGAGCATCGTGGGGTCGATGCTGATGCGGGTGCCGGTCTGCCGCCCCGGTGCGTGGAGTTGAAGGCCTGCTCCACGGTTTGCTGATAGCCCACCACCTCGAAGGCATAGTCGACGCCGCCGCCCCCGGCGATCCGCTGCACCTCGGCAACCGGATCGCCGTTCGAGGCGTCCACCACGTGGGTGGCCCCGAACTCCAGGGCCCACTCGAGCTTCTGCTTCAGCACGTCCACGGCGATGATCCGCGCTGCGCCCACGAGGCGCGCCGCCTGGATCGTGTTGAGGCCGACGCCACCGCAGCCGAACACGGCCACGCTCGCCCCCGGGGGCACCTTGGCCTTGTTGATGACCGGCCCGGCGCCGGCGAGGACGCCGCAGCTCACGAGCGCGACCACGTCCAGCGGGGCGTCCTTGCGGATGGGAATGACGCTCGCCTCCGGCAGGACCGCTCGCGTCGCGTACCCGCCGACCTGCAGGTATTGGTGGAGCCCCTGGCCGTTCTTCCGGAAACGGAACGTGCCGTCGTGCATGAGCGAGCGGGGCTTGTCGCGCAGGGCGCAGAGCGTCGGGGTCCCGTTGATGCAGTAGCTGCACTTGCCGCACGAGGGGATGTAGCTCGAGCACACGTGGTCGCCGGGCTGCACAGACTCGACCAGCGCCCCGATCTTCTCCACGACCCCGGACGCCTCGTGACCGAGGACCACGGGCAGCGGGTGGGGCGAGTCGCCGGACATCAGGTGATAGTCGCTGTGGCAGACCCCGTTGGCGACCCACCGGACCTGCACCTCGTGCGGCCCGGGTGGGAGCAGCTCGACCTCCTCGATGATCAGAGGCTTCTTGATCTCGTACAGCACGGCTGCCGTTGCGGTGAGATTCGCCATCGAAGGCCTCCTGTCTGTCGGGCCGTCCGGGCACGGCCCAGGTTCCGGATTCGGGGAGCCCGGCCAGCTGGCTCAGCGCGTTGGCGCCTGAGCGGTCAGCCCGCGCGTTCACCCTAGCTCGGAGAGGAATCTAGACGATGCCGTCCTTGCAGAGCGCCTCGATTTCCTGGGGGCTCATGCCGAGCCAGCCGCTCAGCACCTCGGCGTTATGCTCGCCCAGGAGCGGCGACGGCTTGACCCGCGGCGGCGCGCCGTCGAAGCGCACCGGCCAGCCCGGCATCTTGACCGCCCCCATGGTCGGGTGCTGGATCGTCTGCATGATGCCGCGCTCGGCGAGCGAGGGGTCATTCATCAGTTCCAGCGTGTCGAACACCGCGCCGGCCGGCACCCCGGCGTCGCCGATCACCTTCATCACCTCTTCCTTGGAATGCTGGCGAGTCCACGCGGCGATCAGCTCATCGCGGTGATCGAGAGCTGCATCGCCCGTGACATCGCCGAGGAGATCCTGGAGAGCTACGCTGATCCCCGCTGGGACGGCTTCATGGACGACGGCGCCGACGAGCTCGTCGTGCGCTCCGGCTCCGACGCGCTGGCGCGGACCCTCGCCCTGTGGGCGGATCGGACCTCGAGTGTGACCGATCTGCGCGGACGCCTGCGCGGCGATCCTGCCATCCTCGCGTTCTACGGTGCGCGCCTCGAGATGGAGGCCGTGTCCAAAGAGATCGGTGCGCGCTACCCGAGGCTGCGCGCCTTCCTTCACGACTCGGTCGTGAGCGGCAAGACCCGCCTCACCCTGCAGCCTGCCGAAATCAGCAAAGGCAGCGGCCTTCGCCACCTGCTCGACCTGCTCGGGCTCGAGCCCGGGGAGTGCATGGTGTTCGGCGACTGGCACAACGACCTACACATGTTCGAGATGGGCGGCGTGAACGTGGCGATGGCCAACGCCATCGACGACGTCAAGGCTGCGGCGCACATCGTTCTCGAGCATCCTTGTGAGGAAGACGGAGTGGCCTGCTTCCTCGAGCAGCAGTTCCTGTAGACCGAGCAGCAGCATCGCGCTTGACAAGGCCGCGTCTGCCGGGCGCGCTCAGCTGCCATGGATGACCAACGAAACGCCGGACACGGTATGCCTTCGGATAGAGTCCCGCCGCAGCCAGGGAGGGGGACCCTTCGTCGCGCGATTGGCTACTCTCCAAGGATCGCGGCGGGAGGAGGCGCGACTACATCCAACGCTTCTTTGGAGCTACACTGGGATGCCGTCATTTTGAACCATTGCCGCAGCGTGCGTCCTTGTCTGGGCCGTATGGCGTTTCTGTCTATGCTCGCTATGGCGGCGCTTTACCGTCGCAGGAAACCTATCTGAGTTTCGAAAAGGAATCGCGTAACGGGGGCCTGGGATTTCTGTGGGCCTTCGTACGGGCGGGCCGGCGGGAGAGCACGCGCCTCCATCGCCAGGGCGGCCGTCTCCGGCATGGAGTTGGTCACGAAGCGATCGGTATGAAGCGCGGGTTCCGTCGGACTGCTACCGTCGGGATCGTCGTGATGCTCCTCGCGGGCTGTGCCTCTACTCCGCCGACCCCGGTTACCAGCATCGAGCCACTCGCCGGCAAGTGGGCCGGAACGGTAACGGTCGGGGACTCCCAGATATCCCGGAGCAATGGCTCCCGAGAGTTCTTCTATCTGACGATCAATGCCGATCGGACGCTCGTGGCGACCTGGGGAGTCAACTGGTGCACGGGTACCGTCGAGGTGTCGAACGGGAACGTGACTTACAAGATGCAGCCCCACCAGTACGAAGGCACCATCCGGTACTACGCAGGTCCCGGGAAGCCGACGATCTACATGGAGGACACGTTCTGGGGCTTCTACGCGGTCGCCAGCAAGCAGCAGTAGCGCTTCAGGAC
>Ga0335077_10010926_pt1 | contig 11351 bp, 9 predicted proteins | sample Lox_Sample_31_FD_207151 | JGI IMG/M metagenome (GOLD analysis project Ga0335077, IMG submission 207151) | Soil microbial communities from Loxahatchee National Wildlife Refuge, Florida, United States - Lox_Sample_3.1 | ecosystem: Environmental > Terrestrial > Soil > Wetlands | place: USA: Florida...
GGACCTGTCTACCGACGCGTCCCCCGCCTTCGTCAACGGCCTGCTGGCCCGCATCGCCGAGCTCAAGCCGTCCCTCCAGGTCTAGCCCTGGGCGAAGCGGACGCGCAGGCCGAAGCGGCGCAGTACGCGGAAGAACCAGAACGCGGAAAGGAAGGTGCCCGCGACCACGCCGCCGACGGTAACGGCGGTGGTGAGCAGGAGGAACACCTTGACCGGCTCCAGGGCCATCGCCACCGCCAGGCCCGCGGTGGACACTGCGAAGATCCCGGCCCACAGCCAGGTCGCCCCCTGGAAGAACCGGTGCAGTCCCGGGTGATGGGACGGATGGCGGAGCGCCACCACCTCGGCAGCCAGCTGGGCCACCAGCGGCTTGCGAGTGGGAGCGGTCCGAGCGAACAGCACGCACAGGCCGAGGTTGGCCAGCGGGAACTGCAGCAGGAAGAACAGCACGCTGCCGGTGACGATCACCACGGCCGTCTGCAGGGTGAGCACCAGGGCTGAGATCGTCAGCAGGCTGGGGACGCTGCGACTGATGACCTTGCGCCCGAGTACGGTGAGCCAGACGGCGCCGGTCGCGGCCAGCATTCCCGCGTTCCGCCCGCCGAGGCTGGCGCCGGCGAAGTAGCCGACGACCGGGATACCCAGGGATTCGGCCAGGTTCCAGCCTGCGGTCAGCGTCAGCCGCCAGGGGCGCGGCAGCTCGAGATCCTCAGCCATGGCGAAGAGCATACGGTGACCGGGTCCGGCCGCGCTGGAGATGCCACGAGGTCAGGTGAAGAAGAATCTGAGAGTTCCGCACGGGTGTATAACGGCGAATCGGTCACGGAAGTTCACTCGCCAAGTACGTAAGGTAACCGAGGTCCCAGCGGTATTGTCGGTGACCGGGCACTACATTGGATTCCGGGAAGGGAGGCTCGCGTGGCGGTGGACTTCAGGCGCGACGGCGTCCGCTCCTCCCTGGTCTGGGACGTGCTGAGCGCGGTCGTCTCCGCCCGGGTGGCGGCGACCGGCCGGGACGCCTTGGACATCGTGGACGTGGGCGGGGGGACCGGCGGGCTGGCCGTGCCGTTCGCGGCCCTCGGTCACCACGTCACCGTCGTCGACCCGAGCCCGGACGCGCTCGCGGCCGCGCACCGGCGCGCCGCCGAGGCAGGCGCGCGCCTCACCTCGGTGCAGGGCGAGGCGGCCAGCCTGGACAGCGTGGTCGGACCAGGCGCGGCCGACCTTGTCATCTGCCACAACGTGCTCGAGTACGTCGAGGAGCCGGCCGCCGCGATGAGCGCGATCGCGCGCGTGCTCCGGCCGTCCGCCACGGTGAGCGTGCTCGTCTCCAACGCGATCGCCGCCGTCCTGCACCGCGCGCTGGCCGGCCGTTTCGCCGAAGCCCGCGCGCTGCTGCCGGGCGGGCACGGGGCGGCGGGCAGCCCCCCCCAAGGGGGGTCTGGGGGGATAGGCCCCTCCCAAGGGGGGTCCGGGGGGATGGGTCCCCTCGGGAGAAACAGCAGGGCGGGCCTGGGGGGGATCTTTCCCCCCGAGACAATACAGCGGTTCACGCTGCCCGAGCTGACCGCGCTGGTCGAGCAGGCCGGGCTGCGCGTGGGCGAGGCACACGGGCTGCGGATCTTCGGCGGGCTGGTGCCCGGCGGGCTGCTGGAGGGCGACGCGGCCGCCGCCGAGGCGCTGCGCGCGCTGGAGGAGGCCGCGGCAAGCGTCCCGCCGCTGCGCGACATCGCAGCCCAGCTGCACGTGCTCGGACACCGCTGACCGCGATGGGCGTCGGCGCGATCCCCGGAGACGCTCCCGACGACACCGGCTGCCACATCCTGCACGTGGACATGGACGCCTTCTACGCCAGCGTGGAGATCAGGGACCGGCCGGAGCTCGCGGGCCAGCCGGTCATCGTGGGCGCGACCGGCGGGCGCGGCGTGGTGCTGTCCGCGTCGTACCAGGCCCGGGCGTTCGGTGTCCGCTCGGCCATGCCGGTCATGCGGGCGCGGCGGCTGTGCCCCCAGGCGGTGTTCGTCCCGCCGCGGCACCGGATCTACGCCATGACCTCCAAGGAGGTCATGGCCATCTTCGGCGCGATCACGCCGGAGGTCGAGCCGCTGGCGCTGGACGAGGCGTTTCTCGACGTCTCCGGTGCGCTGCGGCGGCTCGGGCCCCAGATGCCGCCCGCCGCGATCGCCGCCCGCATCCGGGCCCAGGTCCGGCAGCAGCAGGGCATCACCTGCTCGGTCGGCGTCGCGTCCTGCAAGTTCGTGGCCAAGATCGCCTCGGCTCGCTGCAAGCCGGACAGCCTGCTGGTGGTGCCGCGGGCCGGGGTGCTCGACTTCCTCCATCCGCTGCCGGTGGCCGCGCTGTGGGGGGTCGGGGAACGGGCCGGGGAGGCGCTCGCCCGGCTGGGCCTGCGTACGGTGGGGGACATCGCGCATACCCCGCTGGACGCCCTGCAGCGCGAGCTGGGCGCCGCGCAGGGGACGCACCTGGCCGCCCTGGCCTGGGGCCGTGACGAGCGCCGGGTCACGCCGCACGAACCGGAGAAGAGCATCGGCGCGGAAAAGACGTTCGCCGAGGACACCGGTGACCCGGACCGAATCCGGCGGGAGCTGCTGAAGCTATCCGGCCGGACCGCGCACGGGCTGCGGTCGGGCGGGTACGTGGCCCGGACGGTCTCGGTCAAGCTCCGGCTGGCCAGCTTCAAGACCATGACCCGGTCCCGTACCCTGCGGTATCCGACCGACGTGGCTCGTGAGATATACACCATAGCCTGCGCGCTGTACGAGTCGGCCGGACTGGATCCCGGCGCCCGGCTCCGGCTGGTGGGCGTCCGGGTGTCCGGCCTGGAGCCGACGGCGGGCGCGAACACCCAGCTGACCTTTGACGACAGGCCGATCGGCTGGCGGGAAGCAGAGCGGGCGGTGGACCAGATCGCCCGCAGGTTCGGGGCCAGCGCGGTCCGTCCGGCCGCCCTGGTGGAGGATCCAGAGCCTCCGGACCGCCCTGGTCCGGCGGCTTTGTGACCCGCTGCGGGCTCCCCCTTCCAAGCGGTGTGTCGTCGCTCGTATTCTGGAAAAAGAACCGGGTATGTGAGGTGAGGTGAAGGTCACCGCACGCGAGCCGGGCGCATGGCTTTTTAATGGGAGGCGTCGTGCCGCTCTCTGAACACGAGCAGCGCCAGCTGGAGCAGATCGAGCAAGCGCTCTACAGGGAGGATCCGAAGTTCGGGCGTCTCGTGCGCTCGAGCGACCCTCGCGTGCACTACAAGCGCAAACTGGTGCAGGCGCTCATCGGCATCCTCATCGGCGCTGGCGCCCTCGCGGCCGGAGTGGTGACCCATCGCGTGTACCTCGACGCGGTCGGCGCCGCGGTCATGCTGCTCTCGCTGATCTGGGCGATCGTCAGCTGGCGGCGGCACGTGGCCCGGGTCCGGCCCGCACGCCCCAAGGTCAGCCAGCCGCGGGCGGCTGTCGGGCCCGGCCGAAGCAAGGGTTCCCGGCCGGGCTGGCGGGCCCGGCTCATGGAGCGCATGGAGGAGCGGTGGCGCCGCCGGCAGGAAGGCGATCGCCGGATGTAGCATCCGCCCGGGACCAGCCGTACCGAACCTCCCACTCGAAAGGATCTCCCGCTCAGGTCAGCTCGCCGGCCTGCGCTCGGCCCATCGGCGGGAGACCACGGCCGCCAGGCGGTCGGGGATCCGCGCCGCCCCGTAGGCCGCCGCCGCCACCACCGAGGCCGGGAAGATCCTGGCCCGCCAGCGGGCGCCGCGGGGCACGGACGCGGCTACCCCGCGACGTGCGGCCGTGCTGTCCCGCCTCAAGTGGGCCGACCGGGACGGCCGGGCCGCGTAGCTGGCCTGCTCCTCGGCCAGCGCGATCCTGCGGACGGCCTCGCGAGCCGGCTCGGGCAGGCCGGAGCTGACCCGGCCGGCCAGCGTCCGCGGTGGCTCGCTCGGCGCGGAGCCCACGCCGAGATCCTGCAGGTCGTCGCGGAACTCGCGCCAGGCGGTATGCGCGCGGCTCATGTCATCGCGGGCCCGCAGCCACCGCCATCGCCGGATCCCGATCCGGCCCACGCCCGGTGCCACCAACATGAACGCGCAGGCCGCACCGAAGGCGATGCCCACCGTCGCCCAGCCGGCCCGCAGGCCCAGGCCGGAGGCATGAGACAGCAGCCGGTACAGGGCGAGCGCGACGATGGCCGCCGCGCCCACCACCAGCACCACGCTGGCCAGGCTCACCGGCCGGTGCCGCCTGGGCTCCCCGTCGGGGATATGGGCCGACAGGGCCCGGTGCGCCGGCGGGGCCACGATTGCGATGATCCCGCCCGCCAGAGCGATGGCGGCGATGATCGCCAGCGCGACCGCCGTCCACGGCGTCCCGGCGGACTTGGACGACACGCTTCCCCCGCCTCCGCCGTCGACGGGGATGGGCTTCTTGAGTCCCAGCCCGCCCGCCGGCTTGGTGGTGGTCGGCCCGGCGCTCGGCTGGACCGACCCGGGGACGGTCGGCAGCGGTACGAGACCGCCGACCGTTGCCCCGCTCTGGTAGCGGCTCGCCTGTGCCGTGCCGTCGCCGCCGCTCGGGGTGGCCTCGAACTTGATCCAGCCGTATCCCGAGAAGTACACCTCGGCCCACGTATGCGCGTCGTCGGTCGTGACCTGGTAGGTGTTCCCCGAGACATGCCTGCCCGCGGTGAAGCCCCCGGCCAGCCGGGCCGGGATGCCGAGCAGGCGGGTGAGCACGGTCATCGCCCATGCCGACTGAACGCACACGCCGGTGTGACTGGTCGTCAGGAAGTGGAGCAGCGAGGCGGCGGAGGTGACGGCCGGCGCGGCCGGCTTGTAGGAGAACGCCGGCCCCGAGAGCCAGGCGGCCAGCGCGTTGACCTTGCCGTACGCGGTGGTCTGGCCCGCCGTCTCCAGATCCGCGATCTGCTTCAGCGCCTTCACCTCGTACGACGCCGGGAGCTTCAGGTCGGCCGCCAGGCTCGAGGGCGGTCGCGGGGCGGCCCGCAGCTGGGCCGCGGTCGGGTCCACGTCCACGCTCGTCGCCGAGTAGGCCTGGACGTCGGCGGAGGCGTTCTGCGAGAACACCATGAGCTCGGGATCCACCAGCCAGACCCCGGGAGGCGTGATGACCTGCGTGGCTGGATAGGGGACGGCCAGGAAACTGGGTGCCGACCGGTTGGTCAGGGCGTGGTCCGCTACGTCGACGGAGATCTTGAACTGCGGGTAGGACGCCATATCGTACAGGCCCTGCGGCGGCGGCAGCGTGCTGGCCTGGGTCTCGCCCGCCGCGTATTCAGTGGTCTGCCAGCCCGAATCGGTCAGGGTGTCGTAAACGTAGGTCTGGAGGTACGGAGGGTCGTCCTGCCCGAGTTGCCTGGGGCCGCCCAGGGTGTAGGTCAGCACCCTGGTCGGATGACTCTGCTGCAGTTCCCTCAGCGTCTGCGACAAGTCGTCCGGGAGGGCCACCGCCGCCCCGCCGCTGCCCCCGGACCCGCCGATGCCCGGGCCCGAGGAGAACAGCTTGCTCGGGTGCAGGCCCGGCACGATCAGCGGGACGCACAGTGCGAGGATGACCGACGCGAGGCCCACCCGGCGGCCCGCCGCGGCCAGCGCCCGGGTGTCCGGGGCCGGCTCCCGGTCGGCGGCCCGGCGCGCCGGGCTCGTCTCCCCGTCCGCGGGCATCTCCGCGTACGCGCTGCCGTCGGCCCGTCCCTGGCCGCGCCGGCCCACGGTGTCGTACAGCGCACCGGACCGCCACAGCGAGACCAGCCTGCCCCACACGCGGATCCGCTCCCGGCCGTCCGCGCTCAGCATGGCCAGGTATCCGGCCGCGCCCAGGCAGAACACGACCGTGGTACCAAGGCCCTCGTGCTGCGCGTTCATGGTGATGGGCACGGTGAACAGGACCAGCAGCGGCAGGCCGGCCAGCGCGGCGGACCGCAGCCGGACGGCGATCAAGTCGGTCAGGACGGCCGTGATGCCGACCCCGCCCGCCGCGAGCAGGACGAGGCCGGGCAGTACCGGCGCGGGCGGCGCGTACCGGCTGGCGTCGGTCATCCCGGTGCCCGCCAGATCCCACAGCCTGCTGAGCGAACCTGGCGTGGGTATCACCAGCAGCCACGAATGGCGGGCCTCGAACACCAGGTTCAGGTAGAGCAGCAGCCCGGCCACGCTGATGACCAGGCAGACCAGGACGGGCAGCCTCCGCAGCCGGCTCAGCGCCCCGCTGGCCGCGACCGCGATGATCGCGCCGAGCCCCGCGTAGAACCACTCCGAGCCGGTGAACAGCGGATAAAGCACGGTCGAGGCGAGCGTGCACGCGAACGCGACGGTCAGCGTCATCCTGCGGTTCAGGGTCATCCCGGCTGACCTCCCAGGCCGCCGACGGCCAGTGGCCGGTCAGCGGGCCGGTGCAACTGCTGCCACGCGGCCGCCAGCGACGTGCTGGATCCGGCCAGCGCGACGCGCCAGCCCGCGGCGGTCAAGATCTCCGCCGTCCGTGCCGTGTCCTCGGGCACCAGATCGGAACCCCACGCGCCCACGGTGAGCAGCAGGGCCATCGCGGGCGCGTTCCCGCGCCTGCTCGCGGCCAGGTGGCGGGCATCCTCGGCCGACAGCCGCCCGAGTACGGCGATCAGCTGACCCCCCGCTTGGGCCAGCGCCGCCGTGCCGGGCAGGAGGCTGATGTCGCGCGACGGGCTGATGACGGCGAGCATGTCGAGCAGCGTGTCCTGGAAGGTGCCGCGCGGGGCGATCTCGCCGGCCTCGGTGATCAGCCGGGCCCGGAAGCCCTCGCCGGTCAGGTGGGCGCCGATCGAGGCCGCCGCGCTGACCGCCCACTCGAACGTGACCGAGGCCCCGGCGCCCAGGTGCGCGGAGCGGCGGGTGTCGAGGAACACCGACGCGCTGTTCCGCCACTGGTGCTCCTCCCGGCGGACCATCAGCTCGCCGTAGCGTGCCGTCGACCGCCAGTGCACCCGGCGCAGCCCGTCGCCGTCCTGATAGGCCCGCGGTGCCGCGTCGTCCTCCCCGATCGCGGAGATGGTCCGCATCCCGCCGTCGCCCTCGCCGAGCCAGCTGCTCGGCGCCGCCGCCCGCGGCAGCGGGTAGATCTTCGGGGTGACCACCAGCGTGCTGGTCGTGCTGAACGACCGGCTGATCTCCACCAGCCCGAACGCGTCCGCCACCCGCACCCGCAGCGGGCCGATGGTGTACTTGCCGCGGGTGTCGGAGCGGATCTGGTAGCTGAGCTCGCGGTTGCCGCCCGGCTCGATCTCGTCGAGCACGAACCGGGGCCTGCTGCCCAGCGAGGACGGCGTCACGTCCTCGGCGAGCAGGATGGCCGTGCGCAGCCGCGAAATGTTCTCCAGGCGCGCGGTGACCGTGGTCCGCTGCCCGGCCGGCACCCGCGGCGGATCGAGTCGCCGGCTGCACGCCAGGCGGTAGCGGGACCGGCGCGCGATAAGCGCGGAGATCAGCGGGAGGATGGCCAGAAGCGCGCCGACCCGGACCAGATCCGTTTCCGGTATGGCCAGTCCGCACACCATGGCGGCCCCGCCCGCGGCCATGAATGACCTGCCCCGCGTGGTCAGCGAGCCGAATAGCGCCCGCATAGGCTCTCCTTCTGCCCTCCTGGCCCTCCCTCGGTCACCGCCGCGACAGAGGCAGCTGGGCGATGATCCGCTTGATCACGTGCTCGGGCAGGTGCCGTTCGACGATGGCCTCCGCCGTGGGCAGCAGCCGGTGCGCGAGCACTGGCCCGGCCAGCGCCTGCACGTCGTCCGGGATCACGTAGTCCCGCCCGTCGAGCGCGGCCCACGCGCGGCTGGCCCGCAGCAGCTGCAGCGTGGCCCGCGGGGACGCGCCGAGCCGCAGCTCGGGCGAGGTCCTGGTCGCATTGACCAGGCTGATGATGTAATCCTTGACCTGATCGGACACCAGGACCCCGCGCACCGCGATCACGAGTTCCTGGACGTCGCTGACCCGCGCCACCGGCTTGAGCTCGTCCAGTGGTGACGTGGAGCCGTGCGTGCCGAGCATGTCCCGCTCGGCCGCGGCCGAGGGGTAGCCCAGCGAGATCCGGGCCGTGAACCGGTCCCGCTGCGCCTCGGGCAGCGGGTACGTGCCCTCCATCTCCACCGGGTTCTGGGTGGCGATGACCATGAAGGGGGGCTGCAGCGCGTAGGTCGTTCCGTCCACCGTGACCTGGCGCTCGGCCATGCACTCGAGCAGCGCCGACTGGGTCTTGGGCGAGGCCCGGTTGATCTCGTCGCCGAGCAGGATGTTGGCGAACACCGGTCCCGGCTTGAACTCGAAATCGCGCCGTTCCTGGTTGAAGGTGCTCACTCCGGTGATATCGCTGGGCAGCAGGTCCGGCGTGAACTGGATCCGCGCGAAGATGCCGTCGATCGCCCGGGCCAGCGACTTCGCCAGCATCGTCTTGCCCACGCCCGGCACGTCCTCGATGAGCAGATGACCCTCGGCGAGCAGCACGGCCAAGGCGAGCCGGATCGCCTCGGGCTTGCCTTCGATCACGGCCTCCATCGCCCCGCCGATCCTGCGGGCCGCCGGAACTAGATCATCGATAGGGCTCCCCGTCTGCCGTCCGGTGTCCAGAACCACATGGCCTCCCTGAAGGCGCTGGCGGGCAGGGGCCAGCCAGGCTACCGATCACGTAGCGCTCCCGGCCGAGCGGCTGTACCGCTACAGTACGTCTTTCTCCGGCCAGCACGCGACGCTGCCCCCGCTTCCACGCCATTTCGCGCACTACGGGACACCGGTCACACGGCGACGCCCCGTCAAGCGCCCGGGACGCCCCGACGTAAGGGAAGACGTAAGGGAATCAGGCCCCACTATGGCCGCCAGGTGCTCCACAACGCCCCACCTGCGCTCCCTGCCCGTCCGGCGAGCTCGTCCGGTCACCGAAACCGGAAGCGATATTAACGCTTCTAACTGCTGTTATTAGCGGAGCGCCGGAGACCGCCTATTCGCCGTAATGGCCTGCGGGCGGCACCGGTCCCTGAATTTCCTCCACCCCTACTCCACCCACCAGCGAAGGCTTCTACCTGGTATTTCGTAGTCGGCAAGACACAGATCCCCGCCCGTTTGACGTTGACGGTGGAGGAATGTGGGGTACAGTGGAGCGCAGTGGTGGAGGATGGCGCCGGGAGGTGAGGGCCCGTGTTTCTCGGCACTCACCAGCCGCGGCTGGACGAGAAAGGCCGGCTCTTCCTGCCGGCCAAGTACCGGGAAGATCTGGCTGGGGGAGTAGTGATCACCAAGGGGCAGGACCGCTGCCTGTTCGTCTGGCCGCGGGAGGAGTTTGCCCGCATCACCGAGAAACTGCGTAACGCGCCGGTGACCGACAAGGCGTCCAGGGACTACAGCCGCGTTCTGTTCTCCGGCGCCTCCGACGAGCTTCCCGACCGGCAGGGCCGGATCACCGTCCCGGCCGCCTTGCGCGCCTACGCCGGGCTGCAGCGGGACTGCGTGGTGATCGGGGCGAATACCCGCCTCGAGATCTGGGACAGCCAGGCCTGGGAGACCTACCTGGCCTCGCAGGAGGACACATTCGCCGGAGCCTCCGAGGAGGTGTTCCCGGGGATCCTCTAGCGATCGTGGGCCGGCCTCCATCCCGCCGCTCCCTGCTGGCATCACTTCCCCGGTGCCAGCCGGCAGCGTCAGCAGATGGAGGCCGGCCGAAGGGGCAGGCGCACGGACATCACAACCTCCCGAACGGAGAGGGGACGCATGGCAGGGCCAGAGCACGTGCCGGTGCTCGCCGATCGGGTCACGGCACTGCTCGCGCCTGCCCTAACCGGCCCGGGCGCGGTGCTGGTGGACGCCACCCTCGGCCGTGCCGGGCACGCCCGCGCGCTGCTCGAGGCCTGTCCCGGCCTGCTGCTCATCGGCATCGACGCCGACCTGGCCGCGATCGAGGCCGCCCGTGACCTGCTCTCTCCCTACGCCGACCGGGTGATGCTCGCGCACGCCAGGTACGACGATATCCCGGCCATCGTCGCCGCCTCGGGTGGCGCCGGGGGGCCAGCACAGCCGGCCCGCATCATGGGCCTGCTCTTCGACCTCGGCGTGTCCTCGCCTCAGCTCGATGATCCCGCGCGCGGCTTCGCGTACTCCCGGGACGCGCCGCTCGACATGCGAATGGACCTGACCAGGGACCGCACCGCGGCCGATATCGTCAACGGCTACCCGGCCGCCGAACTCGCCCGCGTCCTCCGCGACTACGGCGAGGAACGCTTCGCCCGGCGGATCGCCGACGCGGTGGTCCGTGAGCGGTCCCGGACACCGATCACCTCCACGCAACGGCTGAGCGCCATCGTCAAGGACGCGATCCCCGCGGCGACCCGGCGTACCGGCGGGAACCCGGCCAAGCGCACCTTCCAGGCACTGCGGATCGAGGTGAACGACGAGCTCGGCACGCTGCGCCGCGCGCTGCCCGCCGCGCTGGGAGTGCTGGCCGTGGGCGGCCGGGTGGTGGTGCTGGCCTACCACTCGCTCGAGGACCGCATCGTCAAGCGCGAGCTGGTCCGGCTGTCCGCCGAGCAGACACCGCCCGGCCTGCCCGTGCCCGCCCGCGCGGCGACCGCGCAGTTCCGCCTGCTTACCAGGGGCGCTGAGCGCCCGGACAGCGAAGAAATCGCCGGAAATCCGCGCGCGGCCTCGGCCCGGTTGCGGGCCGCGGAGCGGATCCGGGAAGCTGCATGAACCCGAGGGGATTACTGACATGGCCACCTACACGACCCCGCGCACCCCCGGCCGTGTTGATCCGGAGCGGCCCCGTATCCCCGCGGCGCCGGGTAGCGCCGATCCCCGCCGCGCCGCCCGCCCGGACCCCGGGAGCCCCGGGGATCCCAGGACCCGCCCGTTCAGCGCCCCGCGCCACACCAGGCCCGCCAGGCCCGCCAGGCCTTCCAGGCCTTCCAGGCCTTCCAGGCCTTCCAGGCCCGCCACCAAGCCGACGGCCAGGCCCGCGGGCCGCCCGGCGATCGGCCGGATGCGGCCCCGCCACCCGCGGGCGCCGTTCGTCCTGCTGCTCGTCGGGCTGCTCGGCGGGGCCCTGGTCTCGCTGCTGGTCATCAGCACTACCCTGGCCCAGGGGTCGTACCGGATCACCAGCTTGCAGCAGCAGAACGCCAACCTGGCCAAGCAGGAGCAGCTGCTCGCGCAGCAGGTCGCGCAGGCCTCCTCACCGGCGCAGATCGCGCAGGAGGCCGAGCAGCTCGGCATGCGGCCCAACCCGCAGCTGCAGTTCATCAACCTGAAGACCGGGAAGGTCGTCTCGGGGCATCCTTCCCGGGCCGACTCGGAGATCAACGTCTCCGGG
>Ga0335077_10010927_pt1 | contig 11350 bp, 8 predicted proteins | sample Lox_Sample_31_FD_207151 | JGI IMG/M metagenome (GOLD analysis project Ga0335077, IMG submission 207151) | Soil microbial communities from Loxahatchee National Wildlife Refuge, Florida, United States - Lox_Sample_3.1 | ecosystem: Environmental > Terrestrial > Soil > Wetlands | place: USA: Florida...
AGCATCAGCTGCACTGCGCCGCGCTCACCGGCGAACGCCGGTAATGTCAGCGCATCCGTCAAATTGAGCTCGAGCAGATTGCGATGGCACTGATACATCGCAACGAGCCCGAATCCCGCGAGCGAGAAAGCCAGGAACAGTGCGAGACTGTTCGCGTAGTTGAGGCCCGCGATGAGCATCAAGAACACGATGATGCCGAAGCACAGGCCCGCGCGCGTCGGCACAATGTACAGCCGTCGCCGGCCGAGGCGTAGCGGGAAGCGATCGGCTCCCTGGCGGCGCCTGATCCAGGCCGCCATTCGCTGTTGCAGGAGCCTGCTCTTCACGAGTGCCGCTCAGGGTGGAACGGGCACAGCCTTCACGATGTCCGCCGCGATCGCGGCGCCGTCCTTCGCGAGCGCCGCCTCGCGCGGCTCCAGCCGGTGAGCCGCAACCGCCGCGAATACCGCCTGCACGTCCTCGGGCAGTACCGCCGAACGCGCATCGAGGAAGGACCAGGCACGCGCCGCGCGGATCAACCCCTGGGCAGCGCGCGGCGATAAGCCCAGCTTCAGGTTCGCACGCTCACGCGTGTGCGCGACGAGCGATTGCACGTAGTCGAGCAGCGCCTCGGAGATGTGCACCTCGCGCACCGCGTGCTGCAGGGCCACGATGCGCTTCGCATCGAGCACGCGCTCGATCTGCGCGAGCATCTCGCGCCGCTCACCGCTCGAGAGCAGCTCACGCTCGTGCTGCGCGTCCGGATAGCCGAGCGCCACGCGCATGAGAAAGCGATCGAGCTGCGATTCGGGCAGCGGGAAGGTGCCGAGCGGCTCGTGCGGGTTCTGCGTGGCGACGACGAAGAAGGGCTCCGGCAGGCGGTACGTGGTGAGATCGACGCTCACCTGTCGCTCCTCCATCGCCTCGAGCAGCGCGCTCTGCGTGCGTGGGCTCGCACGGTTGACCTCGTCGGCGAGCAGCAGCTGCGTGAAGATCGGACCATTGCGGAAGTGAAACTGCTGCGCGGTGCGGTCGAACACCGACACCCCGATGATGTCGGCCGGCAACAGATCGCTCGTGAACTGCACGCGCTGCCAGGCAAGCCCGAGAATATGCGCGAGCGCATGCGCGAGCGTCGTCTTGCCGACTCCGGGCACGTCCTCGATCAAGAGATGACCGCGAGCCAGCAGACACGCGAGGCACAGGCGCACCTGGGTCGGCTTGCCGAGAATGATGCCCTCGAGCGCGTCGAGTGCGCGCTGTAGAACGGCTGGGCCGGCCGCGGCGCTGACAGGGTGGGCTTCGTTCACGATGCGAGCAGGGCGCGCACCTTCGAGAGCTGCGCTTCGAGGCCGCTCACGGTGCGTTCGAGCTCGCTGGCGCGCGCGCGCTCGCTCGTCACGATGGCGGCGGGCGCATTGTGCACGAACTCCTCGTTGCCCAGCCGCGTGCGCGCCTTGCCCAGATCCTGTTGCGCCTTGATGAGCAGCTTGTTGAGCCGCTCCGCCTCCGCGGCGGCATCGATCAGCCCGGCCATCGGCACGAGCAGGGTCATCTCCCCGACGAGCGCCGTTGCTGCCTGCGGCGCTGCCGAGCCGGGCGCGAGCACATGCACGTCCTCGAGCTCGGCGAGGTGCTCGAGCGAGAGCCGATTGCGCTGCAGGTATTCAGCGTCCTGGCTCGAGGGATCTTTGAGCACCAAGGGAATGGGCCTCGTGGGACTGATGCCCATCTCGCTGCGAATCTGACGCACCGCGAGCACCACGGCTTGCAGCCAGGCGATCTCCTGCTCGGCCTGCGCATCGAGCGCGAAATCACTCGCGGCGGGATAGGGCTCGAGCATGATGGTGGGCCCGGTGCGCCCGGCGAGCGGGGCAAGGCGTTGCCAGATCTCCTCGGTGACGAACGGCATGAGCGGATGCAGCGCGCGCTGCAGCGCCTCGAGCACCCCGAGCAGCGTGCCACAGGCGGCGCGCCGCGCCTCGGGATTCGCCTGCGCGGAATTCAGCACCGGCTTGGTGAGCTCGATGTACCAGTCACAGAACTCGTACCAGGTGAACTGATAGAGCGCGGTCGCGGCGAAGTCGAAGCGATAGCTGGCGAAAGCGGCGTCGAGCTCGGCGAGCATGCGGCCGAAGCGCGAGCGGATCCAGCGGTCGGCAATCGAGTGCGTGCCGTCGGCGCCCGGCGCCTGCGCACCCTGTGCTTCGAGCGCGCGCAGCACGAAGCGCGCTGCCTGCCACAGCTTGTTGCAAAACTTGCGATTGCCATCCACCCGCGCCAGATCGAAGCGTAGCTCCCGCGTCGGGGTGGCGAGCGAGGCGAATGTGAAGCGCAGCGCATCGGTGCCATAGGCGCTGATTCCCTGCGGGAACTGCTTGCGCGTGCTGCGCTCGATCGCCGGTGCCAGCTGTGGTCTCATGAGACCGCCGGTGCGCTTGGCGACCAGCGCATCGAGACTGATGCCGTCGACGATGTCGAGCGGATCGATGACGTTGCCCTTGCTCTTCGACATCTTCTCGCCGTGCTCATCGAGGATGAGTCCGGTGATGTACACATCGCGAAACGGCACGTCACCCATGAACTTGAGGCCGAGCATCATCATGCGCGCGACCCAGAAGAAGATGATGTCGAAGCCCGTGACCAGCGTCGCCGTCGGATAGAAGCGCGCGAGCTCGCGGGTGCGCGTGGGCCAGCCGAGCGTCGAGAACGGCCACAGGCCCGAGGAGAACCACGTGTCGAGCACGTCGCTGTCCTGGCGCAGTGGCAGGGTGGCGGCCAGCGCGTGCCGGGTGCGCACCTCCGCCTCGCTGCGGCCCACGAATACCTGGCCCTGCGGGTCGTACCAGGCGGGGATGCGATGGCCCCACCACAGCTGTCGACTGATGCACCAGTCGCGGATGTTGCGCATCCACTCGAAATAGGTCTTGGCCCAGTTCTCCGGCACGAAGCGCGTGCGCCCGCTCTCCACCGCCGCCAGCGCGGGACCCGCGAGCGGCTCGATGCGCACGTACCACTGATCGGTGAGATAGGGCTCGAGGATTGCACCGCTGCGATCACCGCGTGGCACGGAGTAGCGGTGTGCCTCGGTGCGCTCGAGCTGACCGGCGGCGTCGAGCTCCGCGAGCACGCGCTCGCGCGCCGCGAAGCGGTCGAGTCCGCGGAAGCGCTCGGGAACCTGCTCGTTGAGCGCTGCGCAGGGCGTGAAGATGTTGAGTGGCTGCAGCGCGTGGCGCAGCGCGACCTCGTAATCGTTGAAATCGTGCGCCGGCGTGATCTTCACGCACCCCGACCCGAAGCTCGGATCGACGTAGGCATCGCCGATGACCGGTATGGACCGCTGCGCGAGCGGCAGCAACACACGCGCTCCGATCAGATGTCGATAGCGCTCGTCCTCGGGATGCACGGCGACCGCGGCATCGCCGAAGAGAGTCTCGGGACGCGTGGTGGCGACGTGCAGGTGCGCATCGCGGCCCTCCAGAGCGTAGCGCAGATGCCAGAGATGACCGTCCTCCTCGCTCGAGCGGACCTCGAGATCCGAGAGCGCCGTGAGCAAGGTCGGATCCCAGTTGACGAGACGCTTGCCGCGATAGATGAGTCCCTCATCGTAGAGGCGCACGAACGCCTCCGTAACGGCGAGCGACAGCTCCGGGTCCATCGTGAAGCGCTCGCGGGACCAATCGACCGAGTCGCCCAGGCGGCGCATCTGGGCGGCGATCGTGCCACCTGACTGCGCCTTCCAGCTCCACACGCGTGCGATGAACTCCTCGCGCGACAGATCGGCGCGTGCAACGCCCCCGGCGTTCAGCTGGCGCTCGACCACCAGCTGGGTCGCGATGCCGGCGTGATCCGTTCCTGGCTGCCAGAGCGCCGCGGCCCCGAGCATGCGCTCGCGGCGCGTGAGCGCGTCCATGAGCGTGTGCTGGAAGGCATGCCCCATGTGCAGCGTGCCGGTGACGTTGGGCGGCGGCAGGACGATGCAATACGCCGCACCGGTTCCGGACGGAGCGAACCAGCCGTTAGACTCCCACCGCTCGTAGATGCGCCGCTCGATTTCCTGCGGCGTATAGACTTTGTCCATCAACTCGGGCAACCGTGACGACCGCGTCCGATTATAGCCGGCGCCCGCCGTGGGACCGCGCGCGCAGCTTTACGAGCGTGCCTCGCCGCCACCCAGGTTATGGGACTGTGGCTTGAGACCGAGCTCGCGGTAGGCCTTGAAACGCGCGCGTGCGGCCTCGCGCCGCCGCTCCTCGCCGTCCACGACTTCCACCACACGCAGCGCGCGCCCCACGCACGGCGGCAGCGCTTGGGACAGGTTCACGAGCACCTCGATAGGACCGTCGGGCAAGGGGCCCGCGCTCAGGAGCACCGGCGCCTCGGGCGCCGCACCGGACGCGAACAGCTCGTGAGGAACGAAGCTACGGTCATCGCCAAAGGTCCACAGCAGCTCATCGAGACTCGCGAGCTCGGCCGCGTCGGGGTTCCAGATGAGCACCTGCTGGCCTGCTCGATAGGCCTTGTCCGCGATGCGGCATACGAGCTTCAGGCGCGCCGTCGTGGAGGCCTCCTCGAGCACGTAGAAGGCAACGCTCGGTGCGCCTGGCAGCTCCTGTGGAGACATCGCTCGCTACGCGGCACGCGCGGGGCGTGCCGTGGCCCGATGGACCAGGAAATCCGTGAGCAGCGGCGTCGGACGCCCCGTGCTGCCCTTGTGCGCCCCGCCCTGGTAGGCGGTGCCCGCGATGTCGAGATGCGCCCACTTGAGGCCATGAGTGAACTTGCCGAGGAATGCGGCTGCGGTGATCGCGCCGCCTTCGCGCCCGCCAACGTTGGCGAAATCGGCGAAGTTGCTCTTCAGCTGCTCGCCATACTCCTCGGTGAGTGGCAGCTGCCAGGCGCGATCGTCCGCACGGGCGCCGGCGGCCACCAGCTCGCGGGCGAGCGCATCGTCGTTCGTCATGACGCCGCTGTGATGCGAGCCCAGGGCAATGACACAGGCACCGGTGAGCGTGGCGATGTCGACCACCGCGGCGGGCTCGAAGCGGCGCGCGTAGTGAAGAGCATCGCAGAGGATCAAGCGGCCCTCCGCATCGGTGTTGAGGATCTCTACGGTCTGTCCCGAGGCGCTCGTCACGATGTCACCGGGCTTCACTGCCCGACCGTCGGGCAGGTTCTCGCAGGTGGCGATCAAGCCGACCACGCGCAGCCGCAAGCGCACCTCGGCGGCGAAGGTCACCGCGGCGAGCACGGCGGCCGCGCCGCTCATGTCGAATTTCATCTCGTCCATTCCCGGAGGATCCTTGAGCGAGATGCCGCCGCTATCGAAAGTGATGCCCTTGCCGACGAGGGCCACCGGAGCTCCCGCGGCCTTCGGTCCCCGATAATCCAGGACGATGAAGCGGGGCGGTTGAGCGCTGCCCTGGGTCACGGCGAGGAAACAGCCCATTTTCAGGCGCCGGATCGCCGGCTCGTCGAAGACCTGTACGCGCACCGAGCGGTACTTGGCGCCGAGCTCGCGCGCGCGCCCGGCGAGATAGCTCGGCGTGCACACGTTCGGCGGCAGGTTGGCGAGGTCGCGCTGCACTCCCATCGAGAGGGCGAGGCCCTGACCGTGCTCGAGGCCGCGCCGTGCGGCGGCCGTGCCGGCCGGGCGCACGGGACCCGCGACGAGGCGCTCGAGTGCGGGCGCGGGCGGCTTCTTGCCGGTCTTCAAGTCGTTGATACGGTACAGCACGCTGCCCACGATCTCGGCCACGCAGCGCCCGAAATAATAGTCATCGAGATCGCGCGGCGCGGGGCGCTCGATGGCAAGCGCAGCCGAGCGAATGCGGGTGCGCGTGAGCGCGCCGATGGCCGTCGCGCACGCGCGCCGCCAGGCTTTGCGATTGAAGTTCTTTGCCGCACCGAGGCCGATGAGCAGCACGCGCGTGGCGGCAAGGCCCGAGATCTCGGTGATCAGCAGCGACTCGCCGCTGCGGCCGCTGAAATCGCCACGCCCCACGGCCGCCTTCAGCCGCCCGCCCGTTGCCGCATCGAGGCGGCGCGTCTCGGGTGCCAGCTCCGGCTCCTCGTAGACTCCCGCAACGATACAGTCCACGGCGAGCTGCGTCAGTCCCTTCGACCAGACCTCAAAGTGCATGATCAAACTCCTTGCAAGCCGTGCGCGGCCGCGCGGCGCCGTACCCGGCGCAGCTTCGGGCCGTTGTGGCGCAGAACGGTCTGATTTACCTTACCCGCCGCGCGTCGTTCCGCTGCAAATAGGTTGTCATTCGTGCGGTATCGCAACTCGTCAGGCGGCCTTGGGCGCGGAAGTCTAACCGAATTTGGCCGGGTAGGGCTTTGCGTCGGATCCTAGATCGGTATGTGCTCAGGGAAGTGATCGCGACCTGGCTCGGCGTGACCGCCGTGCTGCTCGTCATCCTGCTCACGAACGAGGTGGCGCGGGTGCTCACCCGGGCCGCGGAAAACCAGTACCCGCGCGGCATGGTGCTCGAGCTGATCGGGCTCGGTGCCGTGCAGAACCTGAACGTCCTGGTGCCGATCGGGCTGCTGCTCGGGCTCGTGCTCGCCTTTGGCCGCTTGTACCACGACAGCGAGATGACCGCGGCGCTCGCCTGCGGGGTGGGTCCGGCGCGAGTCTACGTACCGGTGATATCGCTCGCCGTGCTCGTGACGGTGCTGCTCGCCTGGCTGTCGCTTTCCGTCGCGCCGCAGGCCATGGCCGGTGTTCTCAGCCTGCGCACCGTCGCACTGCGGGCCGGCCAGTTCGCGCCGGTCGCCGCCGGCAAGTTCCACATGTTCGCCTCCGGTAGTGCGGTCGTGTACGCCGAAGGCGCCAATGCCGATGGCACCTTGTCCAACGTGTTCGTCGAGCGCAACCATCAGGGGCGGGTCGAGGTCGCGCTGGCCGAGCGTGCTCGCCACAGCGTCACCGCGGACGGGCGCTCGCTCACGATCACGCTCTACGATGGCGAGCGCTTCGAGGGCGAGCCCGGGAGTGCACAGTTCCGCATCATGCGCTTCGCGCAGCACACCATACCGGTGGAAATGACACTCCCGGTCGAGACGGTCTCCGATCTCGATGCGGCGCCGACGGCCTCGCTGCTGAATTCGCAGGACCGGAACAAGCAGGCCGAGCTCGATTGGCGCATCGCGCTTCCCGTGATGTGTCTGGTGCTCGCGGTCATCGCCATACCGCTGAGCCGGCTCAACCCGCGCCAGGGCCGCTACGCGCGCGTATGGCTGGCCGTGTTGCTGTACATCGTCTACTCGGCCCTCATCTCGCTCGGTCGCAGCTGGATCGAGCGCGGCACGCTGCCGCACTATCTCGGCCTGTGGTGGACCCACGCCGTGATCATTCTGCTTGCAGCCGCCGTGATCCTCGGACCGGGCTGGATCAGGCGCCTGCGACATCGCGATCCACCGCCGCATGAAGCCGGGGCGCTCGGGAGCGTCGCATGACCATCATCGATCGCTACATCGTGCGTGCCGTGCTCTCCGCCACGGGCCTCGTGATGGCCGTGCTGCTCGTGCTCGCCGTGCTCATCATCTTCATCGGCGAGCAGGGCGATGTGGGACAAGGCCACTACACTGCGTTGAGCGCGCTTTGGTACTCGCTGCTCAGCATGCCGCAGGCGGCCTGGGAGCTGCTCCCGATCGGCGCGCTGCTCGGCTCGCTGCTCGGGCTCGGCCAGCTCGCCCGCAACAGCGAGCTCATCGTGCTGCGTGCCTCCGGCGTCTCCGTCGCGCGCATCGCCGGCTCGGCATTGATCGCCGGACTCATCCTGCTTGCCGTGGAGACGGTGCTCGGCGAGTTGCTCGCCTCGCAGCTCGAGCAGACGGCGAACGCCCAGAAAGCCCTCGATCGCTTCTCCAACCTGAGCTTCGGCAGCAGCGGCGCCTGGGTGCGCGATGGCAATACGATCCTCAATGTCGAGCGGTTGAGCGGCGGCGGCCGCTTCGGCGGAATGCTGCTCTTTCAGCTGTCGCCCGATCACCGGCTGGTCGCGATCGGCCATGCCGAGCACGCGAGCCCGGTCGCCAAAGGCCGCTGGACGCTGGACGGCTATAGCGAGTCCCGCTTCACCAAGGATCAGGTTAAGGCCGGCTCCGCTGGAGAGCGCACGCTCGTCTCGCACCTCACGGCCTCGTTTCTCGCCTTTGCCACCGCCCCGCTGCGCAATCTCACGGCGCGCGCATTGTGGACGCTCATCCAGTACGACCGCGCGAACGCGCTCGATCCGGGCGCCTACCTGTTCGCCTTCTGGTCACGCATCGCGCGCACCTTAGCGATCGCCTTTGCGGTGTTGCTCGGCGTCCCCTTCGTGCTCGGGGCGCTGCGCACGGCCGCCGCCGGCTCGCGGATGATGGTGGGGCTGGTGCTCGGCATCGTGCTCTTCCTGCTGCAGCGTCTCATCGAGAGCGGCACGGTGGTGTTCAATCTCAATCCCATCGTGCTCGCATGGATTCCGACGGCACTGCTCGCTGTAGTGAGTCTCGTGCTGCTCGCACGGGCGCGCTAGGTGTGGGGCGCCGCCGAGCGCGGCGCGCGCGGGTGCCTCATGCGGGCTGCTTCAGCACACTGATGACGCGCGGCTCCATGTAGGACTTCAAGCCGAGGACCGAATACTGGCGCCCGACGCCCGATTCCTTGGCGCCGCCGAAGGGTACGGTGGCGGAGGTGGTGCGATGCTGGTTGACCCAGGCGGTACCCACCTCAAGGCGCGCAGCAATGGCAGCCGCGCGCTCGGTATCACCGCTCCACACCGAGCCTGAGAGCCCGTAGCGAGTGTCGTTGGCGCGCCGCAGGGCATCGTCCACGTCGCTGAACCTGAGCACCGGCACGATGGGACCGAACTGCTCCTCCTGCACCAGTCGGGAGTGCTCGTCGACATCGGCGACGATCGTGGGCGGCATGAAATACCCCGGGCCATCCGGGAGCTTGCCGCCGGCGAGGATGCGTGCGCCGCTGCGCCGCGTCTCCTCCAGGATGCCGACCACGCGCTCGTATTGTTCCTTGTTCTGAATCGGTCCCAGCTGCGTCTGCGGATCGAGTCCACTGCCGATACGCGCCTTGCGCGCCTCCTCGGCGAGCGCGCTGCACAGCGCCGCGTAGATGCGCTCGTGAGCGTAGATGCGCTTGATGGCCATGCACACCTGACCGCTGTTCACGAATGCAGCGAAGAAGAGCTTGGGCGCGATGGTCTTGGGATCGACGTCATCGAGCACGATGGCCGCATCGTTGCCACCCAGTTCGAGCGTCAGGCGCTTCAGTGTTCCGGCAGCGCTCGCCATGACCTTCTTGCCAGTGGCGACCGACCCAGTGAACGAGATCTTGTCGATGCCGGGGTGCTCGGTCATCCACTGGCCGAGTTCGTCGCCGCCGGCGAGCACGTTGAGCACGCCAGCCGGAAAGACCGCTGTGAGCAACTCTGCCAGCTTCAAGGTGGTGAGCGGCGTGTACGGGGAGGGCTTCAGCACGGTGGTATTGCCCGTGTACAGCGCCGAAGTGAGGGGACCCGCCGCAAGATTGATGGGCGCATTCCACGGCGTGATGATGCCGACGACGCCGAGCGGGTAGTAGCGCAGCTCGATGCTGCGCTGCTCGTCCTGCGTCAGGGTCTCGGGGGCGATCGCGATCTGCGCCATGCCCTCGGACTGAGTCGCGGCACGCCCGATCTCATCGCGTGCCTGGCCGAGCGGCTTGCCCTGCTCGAGCGTGAGCAGCTCTGCGAGCGCCGCCTGATGATCCCGCAGCACCTGCGCCATGCGCTTGATGCGCTCGCGGCGTTCTTCGAAGGACATGTCCCGCCAGGCGGGGAAGGCGCGGCGTGCGGCGGTCACGGCGCGGTCGAGCTCCGCGCGTCCCGCGGCAGGGCAGCGCGCGAACACTCGGCCCGTCGCCGGATTGATTACGTCAAGTGCCTGGTCGGCTCCGACGCTCGCGCCATCGATCAGCAGTTTGAAGTCTTCGCGCAGCGCTGCAGTCGCCGCTGCGAGGTCGTGGGAGACGGATGCAGTCATGGGCAAGCCTTTGCGAGGGCGTTGGGGAATTGCCTCTGCTACGATAAAAAGCAGCTCGCCCGCCGGGGCCTCAGCTGCGACGGCTCACACCGCCAACACGATGATACCGACTTGCAAGGCGCCCGACCCTCACACGCGCCGCCCGAACTACCGCCCGCCGCCCGGCGCCTGCGATGCGCATTGCCACATCTTCGGGCCGGGGGACCGCTACCCCTATGCACCGGAGCGCAGCTACACGCCGCCGGATGCTCCGCTCGAGGCCTTTCGCACCCTGCACGAGACTCTCGGCCTGGAGCGCGCGGTGCTGGTCAACGCCAGCTGCCACGGCCGCGATAATCGCGTCATTCTCGATGCCATTGCGCAGAGCGGCGGCCGCTACCGCGGCGTCGCGAACGCGGACGACAGCTTCACGGAAAGCGACTTCCAGGGGCTGCACGCAGGCGGGTGCCGTGGCGTGCGCTTCAATTTCGTCAAGCACCTGGGCGGCATGCCCGACATGGACGAGTTTCATCGCGTGGTGGAGCGCATCAGGCCGCTCGGCTGGCACGTCGACCTGCACTTCGATGCCTCCGATCTGGTCGAGCACGCCGCGCTGCTGCGGCAGCTGCCGGTGCCGTTTCTGATCGACCACATGGGACGCGTGCCCACGCGCGATGGGCTCGAGCAGGAGCCGTTTCGGCGCTTGCTGCAGCTCGCCGGCTCCAACGAGCGCTGCTGGGTGAAGGTGAGCGGCGCCGAGCGCATCTCGAGCGCGGGCCCGCCGTTCACGGATGCGGTACCCTTCGCGCAGGCGCTGATCGCCGCTGCCCCCGATCGCATCCTCTGGGGCACCGATTGGCCCCATCCAAACATCTCCAGGCACATGCCGAACGACGGCGACCTGGTCGATCTGATTCCACTCTTCATGCCCGGCGCGGCGCTGCAGCGCAAGGTTCTCGTCGATAATCCACACAGACTGTACGGTTTCACCGCCTGAAGGCACGGCAGATGGCACGACACAAGCAAGAGTCCTACGAGGACATTCCGGGCACCTGGGTATTCGATGCCCAGCGGGCTCGTCAGGGCTATCACCTGAACGAGTTTCTCTACTCGCTCATGAAGGACGCGAATCGCAAGGAGTTCCTCGCGGACGAGCGCAAGTACACGCTGAAGTTCAAGATGACCGAGGAACAGCGCACCGCGGTGCTCGAGCGGGCTTGGAACAGGATGCTCGAGCTCGGAGCAGTCTCCTACGCATTGGCGAAGCTCGCGTTCACTGACGGCAAGTCCTATCAGTTCATGGCTTCGCGCATGACCGGCATGAGCGAGTCCGAGTATGTCGAGATGATGCTCAAGGGCGGACGCT
>Ga0335077_10010928_pt1 | contig 11350 bp, 10 predicted proteins | sample Lox_Sample_31_FD_207151 | JGI IMG/M metagenome (GOLD analysis project Ga0335077, IMG submission 207151) | Soil microbial communities from Loxahatchee National Wildlife Refuge, Florida, United States - Lox_Sample_3.1 | ecosystem: Environmental > Terrestrial > Soil > Wetlands | place: USA...
GTGTGTCCGTGCTGGCTCACACCTTTCACGACCCTGGCCTGATCGAAATGGAAGCGGCGAGGCTCAAGGAGTGGATTCACTCGCTTTAAGTGGCACCTGACGGGCCGGACACGTCCAGCGCTATAATGCGTTTCATTGCCATGAACAAACAGCATTACTTTTTCAAATTAATTCCGCCCCGGCCGACATTCCCCCAGGACATAACCAACGAAGAAAAAGTCTTGATGAGCGAACACAGCGACTATTTCCAACAGCAATTTGACGCGGGAAAGCTCCTGCTCTACGGCCCGGTAATGGCGCCCAATGGAGCTTTCGGCCTGGGAATCCTGGAAGTCGCAGACGAGGCCGAGGCCCGGCGGTTCGGTGAAAAGGACCCGTCAGTGCGCGCGGGACTGAACCGATGGGAGCTCTATCCGATGCGGGTGACGGGTTCCCGCGCGAAAGGTTAGATAGTCGCGCACCGCGGGAATGACCAGAGAACCCTCGCAGAGAACATTGGGGGTGCGTTCACACCTAAGCTGATTAAGGCGGCCCGCCCGGTTAGAAAGAGGAAAATTTCCCTGCTAAAGAGGCTCTCACTGAGTCGCACACGTGACGTGGGAGAGCAAGCGACGGGCACGCCGGCTGCCCGCGCGCCGAGCCAGCCTTCATGCGGTCGCGGCACTACGACGAGGTTGCAATGACTGGCTTACAACCGCATCGTACCTGTGGTTCAGTTCAGGTACCAATCGCCAGGCAGGCTCCCAGTCTGAAGGCTCTGATGCCCGGCCGTCTTTCACAGTATTGCAGAGGCTTGGCATAAGTTCTTGGTAATCAGCTTCACGAAGCACAAGGCGTTTGTGTCGCATGTCTTCCTCGTCCACATATTGATCGCAGAGAAAACGATATGCTTCCAGTTCGCTAATCAGAATTACGGTTGTACGTTCCGCTTTCTCGGGTTCAAACTCTACGAGATCCCCAATGGCCTTACGCGCGCTCTCAAGGCCAAGAAACATCATGTAAATCACATTCCGCGCCGCCTCCTGCCAGGGAGCAGCGATTGACGGCTTATCCGGTCGCGGCCCCGGCTGGGTCGGAGATGCGGACATGTCCATTAGGGTGCGCATAGAATCACGAACCGCTTTCATGAAGCTATAAAATGCGGTGATATTGATGACGACCCGCGCTTCCAACGCTTGCAGGTCTCGGGTATTGTTCTCGAAGACGGGGAAGTAATTCTCTTGGGATGTGAAATGGCGAGCTGGCAATTTGGAGTTGCCCGCAACGTCCCGTCCGGGCAAACCATGCTGGAAGATTTCGATCCATCGGCGCACGCTCTCCACGACCGTGGTAACGCGACAGAGTGTGTCTATTTCGCAGGCGTATAGATCGACGATACCAAGTCTTGCGCTACCCGCCTGGTAGGCCCACGCGAGAACAGCTCCGAAAACACCAACCACAGGAGTGAAAAAGGCCAGAAAGCTACCCAAAGCGGAGAAAACAACGTGAACGGAATGCCAATCTCAATGAGCGATCCATACATTTGCCAGTGATAGTGGGACTCCGATAACGAAAACGAGCACTAGGGTAATGAGTGCAAACACGACGATGAGCCGAAGGTCTGTATGAACAGGATTTCGTTTCACGCCAACTCAAAACGCTGTCACATGACCTTGGAGGCTGCATGGAAAGACCGGCGTTTGCCTGCGGCGCAGCAATAGGTGGCTCCCACCGTATGACGGGCGAGCCGGAAGCGATTCGATTCGACCTTTCGACCTCTAGACTTCGGCACAGTACCCTTCCGGTCGGGGCCACCGCCAAACGCCCTAGACCATAGGTACTGGCGGGGCATGGTTCAATTTGGTACGGACAAGCTATTCCCACCGAAGGCTCAAAATTCCAAGCTAGCTCTACCGAAAGACGCGGCCCTCAGGGCCACTAGCTGGTGGAACGGAGAGCGCCAACCTTGCAAAGAAGGATGGCGTGGAGATTCCGCCAACTGGGAACTTGCGGTGACCCCGGGAAATTTAAAGAAAAAAGAGGTCGCCTTCGAAATGTCTACCCTTCATTTTCGCCGCGTGGAACGGCGCCGGACAGCTCGAGTATCGGTATTCGCAGATTTGACGGTGCAGGGGTTTACCGATCAAAACGAAAAATTCAGGGTGCAGACGCGGTCGCTTTCGGTGAACGGCCATGGGGGCTTGACGGTGCTGGACGTGCCGGTATCCGTGGGACAAACGCTGTTTCTGGTGAACGAAAACAGCCGGCAAAAAGCGGAATGCAAGGTCGTCTCGCTGCGGCCGGGCGACGACGGCAAAACCATCGTGGCCTTTGAATTTACCTCGCCGCATGGCAACTTCTGGAAGGTGACTTTCCCGCCGGTGGGAGCGAAACCGCTCCGGCGGTCCGTGCCAAACGAGGCTACCGCGTAGGGTAGCGTAGGTTCCGACAAAAATTACATTTCCTGCCTTGCGTCCCACGAAGAGCGCGCAATAGGGCGCAGCATGCTGCGCCCCACAACAAACCTACGTGGGTCAGACTATTGAGTGTAAATTTCTGCGGCAGCGGCTAATTGATCTCGCCCACTTGCATGTTGGCGTCGATGGCGAGATTGGGATAGCGGATGGGGGACCCCGCAGGCGCGGGAAGATGTCTGGCGGTGGCCGTGAAATCATTGCCGGAACAATCGACGGAGTAGTTGTAGCCGTCGCGTTCGGTGCGCGGGATGGAAAGAGTATTCGAGGAAATCAGCTCGCTCAAGGAGGCGCAGCGACCGTTGGTGGCGATGTAGCTGCGCTCGGCCTGGGCGATTTGCAGCAAATCGCTGCGCACACCCGTCAGACTAATCGCCTGCGTGGGTGCCGTGCCTTGATCCGTGGAAGGCATGCTCTTGAAATAAAAATGATAGATGCCGAATGCAGCGGCGGCGGCAACCAGGACTGCAATCAGAGGGCGCATATTGAAATTCTCGCGCCTTGTGATTTGGCGCGCAAGAAAAACGAAGCAAGACGTGCATTAGGAAACAATGGCCGCGTTTTTTTTTGTTCCAACCGGACACTGCTCTGCTAGACTCGTGTGGCCACCGAAATCCCTCCCGGTGCAATCCCTCCCCTTCGGATCGAAAATGCTAACTTCCATTCCTCTGCTGGACCCGCGAGCGCTTGAAAAACTGAGAGAAGAGGAGCTGGAGGAAGCGCGGGCGATTCAGGGAGGAATGCTGCCCACGGAGGCGCTGCACGTGGGGGCGGTGAGCGTCTCGCATGAATTTCAACCAATAGCGGCTGTGGGAGGAGATTTTCTGGATTATTTTGAATTGCCGGACGGGACCATCGGCTTGTATCTGGGCGATGTTTCAGGAAAAGGACTGCCTGCCGCGCTGTATGCAGCGCTGGCAGTCGGCACTCTGCGGGGCGTGCACAAGACCGGAACACCCCCAAGCGAAGTGCTGGCGCTGTTGAACCGGCGCTTGCTGTTGCGCGGAATTCCGAGGAGGCACGCGGCGATTCAATATGCTGTTTTCGATCCGCAGAAGCGCGTAATGCAAATTGCGAGCGCAGGCATGGTCGGCCCTATTCATGTGACCGCGGACGGTTGCCGCGTTTTGCAGCTCTCCGGGATGCCACCGGGATTGTTTTCGTCAGCCAGCTATGAAGATCAGTCGTTGGAGCTGAAGCCGGGAGACTGGGTTTTGTTCTGCACGGATGGATTGACGGACGCCACCGACGGGTTCGGGGAGCAGTTTGGAATGGAGCGTTTGCAGACGATTTGCGCGACGGAGCCGCCGGCTCGCCCGGAAGAGATGCTCGGAAGGCTATTTGCAGCGGTGGACAGTTTCTCGGCGGGTTGCGAACAACAAGATGACATGGCCGCGGCGCTTTTTCATTTGAGGAAATGAGAAGCGGAAGCTGTGTGCCCACACAGTCATGTAGAGAGTGGGCAAAAGCCGCGGGTTTGTAATTGACAGTGGGATAGCCCTCCAGTAACAACAGTAGATACACGAAACTTTCCTGAGGAGAGTCCATGATGAAGAAGAAGTCCTCGTTTGTCCTGGCGCTGGCGATGTTCATGACATTTTTATTGGTCAATCCGCCTGAGAATTGGGCTGAGCCGCAAGGTGCCGGGCAGCGTGCCGGCGAAGTGTCGCGCGTTATTCCTGCAGTGAATATTGCCCGCAGCGGGAAGACGATTAACGCTTCCGCGAAAACGGCGGTGGATTGGCAGGACGTGGTGAACACGCAGGCGAACGCGCGGGCGCGCATCGCTCTGGATGACGGTTCGGTGCTGAACGTGGGCTCGGATGCGTCGATGAAGATCTTGAAGCATGACGCAGGGGCGCAGCAGACCGAACTGGAATTGACTTACGGAAAGCTGCGGACGCAAGCGCAGAAGATCGCCAAGCCGGACGGCAAGTTCGAAGTGCACACGCCCGCGGGAGTGGCTGGCGTGGTGGGCACGGACTTTTTTGTGGAATACAGCAACGGCACGATGAACGTGATTACGTTCGAAGGGCTCGTGAAGGTCTGTAACCTGGCAGGGGTTTGCGTGCTCGTAAAAGCGGGACAGATGACCAGCGTGCGCAGCGGAGACAACTCCGCGCCATTGCCACCGCAGCAGGCGACGCTGGATTTACTGGTGGGTGCAGGAAATGACACCAATGCCGGCGCGCCGTCGGGTGCACCCACGGTGGGGCCACACTTGGGCGTTTGGGGAACGGTGGGAATCGTTTCCGTCGCGGTAGGAGTTGGACTGGGCGTCGGGCTGACGCGGCCCGGCAGGCCGGTCATTCGAGGCGGCTGCAGCCCGAACAACCCCAAGGCCTGCTGAAATCCCGGAAGAGCAATTAGGTTAAGGAAGCCCCGGCGAATCAAATCGGGCCGGGGCCTTTCCTTTTCGGGAGCATGTCGGGCTTGGCGCATGCAACGGTTGAGAGCGAACAACCGTCGTACCTAATGTTGACTGAAGGGCGATGACGGTTGTGCTGCGCCTTTTGTGCGCACTCGCGCGATAGCGTAAACTGAATGGTTCGCAGCCCCGTCTAAACGCAAGTGAGTGAGGCATTCTTTGACCAATTCAAATGGTAAGCGACTGATTTCCCACCTTCTCAAATCGACTTTCGTGGTGTGCTTGGCGACGTTCTTCGTGGCGCACGCAAAGGCGATGCCGCCCGATGCGCAAGCGAAGCGCTCGCCGCTGCTCGACGCGCTGAAAACGGAATTGGACCGTTCGATGAAGGCGCTGAGCAAGCAGGACCCTTCGGCGTACTACATCGGGTACACCGTGACCGACACGCAGCGGGTGGACGTTTCGGGCTCAAACGGGGCGCTGCTGAACAGCGGCGAAGCGCGCAACCGCTGGCTGGAGGTTTCCGTTCGCACGGGCAGCTACGACCTCGACGACACTCACAAAGTGGGCGAGCGGCAAATGCAGACCGGCGGGCCAGGAGAGTCCGTGCCGCTGGACGATGATCCGGAAATTCTGCGCCGGGCGGTATGGCTGGAGACGGACAAGCAGTACCGCGCCGCGGAAGAGGCGCTCATCAAGATCAAGACCGGCAAGGAAGTGAAAGTGGAAACGGCCGAAGGGCGAGCGCCGGATTTTTCGCGGGAAGAGCCGCACACGTACATCGGACCGCAGGTCTCCATTGCAGTGGACCGCAAGCCGTGGGAAGCAAGAGTACGCGCGTACACGAAAGCGTTCCGCGAGTCGGCGGCAATTATCAACTCGATTGTGACGTTCAGCGCGCAGGCGCAAAACGTTTTGCAAACAACCACGGAAGGCACGCAACTGCAATTTGGGCAGATTCGCTACCGGCTGGAGCTTTTCATCCAGGGCAAAGCGCCCGACGGGATGGACATCGACCGCTACTACAATTTCGACTGGGTGGACCCGAAAGACACGCCGGATGACAAAGCGGTCTATGCGGCGGAAGCCACCATGCGCAAAGAGTTGGAAGGGCTGGTGGCCGCGCCGATTAATGATCCGACCGTGGGCCCGGCGCTGCTGACCGGGCGCGCGGCGGCGGTGTTTTTCCATGAGGTATTCGGGCACCGCGCCGAAGGACACCGGCAAAAAGATGTGACCGAGGGGCAAACCTTCTCGAAGAAGGTCGGCGAGCAGATTTTGCCAGGATTTTTGAGCATCGTGGACGACACGACGATGAAGAAGCTGGGCAACGAGGATTTGCTGGGCTACTACCAATTCGATGATGAAGGCGTGCCGGCGCAGCGCGTGACGCTCGTGGATCATGGAGTGCTGAAGAATTTCGAGATGTCGCGGTCGCCGCTGGTGGGCTTTCCGCACTCGAACGGGCACGGGAGGAGGCAACTCGGGGCGACACCGGTTTCGCGGCAAGGCAATTTGATTGTGCAGAGCAGCAAGGCGGTGACGAACGCGCAGCTCCGCGCAAAGTTGATCGAGTTGATCAAGCAGCAGGGCAAACCGTACGGCTTGCTGATCGACGATATTGCGGGCGGCTTCACCTTTACGGGGCGAGGTCAGCCGCAAGCGTTTCAGGTGTTGCCGCTGGTGGTGTACAAGGTTTTTCCCGATGGTCGGCCGGATGAACTCGTGCGTGGCGTGGACATTGTCGGCACGCCGCTGGCAGCGTTGACAAAAATCGTAGCCACCGGCGACACGCCGGAAGTGTTTAACGGCTATTGCGGGGCGGAATCCGGTTCCGTGCCGGTTTCCGCCGCCTCACCGGCGATTCTCACCTCCGAATTGGAAGTACAGAAAAAAGAAAGCTCGACGGACCGGCCACCCATCCTTCCGCCGCCCGCGCACGACGCGGTCCAGACGGGAGGCCAGCCGTGAGGCGCGCACATAGATTTGCCGGATTGGTTTTGCTTTTCGCGGGCGTGAGTTGTGCGCTGCCGGGACGAGCGCTGGCGCAACAGGACAACGACCACACGCTGCAAGCGATGCGCGACGAAATGGCGCGTTCGAAAGCGCGGCTGGCATTGAAAATTCCCAACGTCGACCAGCCCGTCCGCCCTTTTTACATAGAGTACCGCCTGCTCGACCTTGATGTGCGGGAAATTATTGGGGAATTTGGGACGCTGCTCTCGAGCACGCACTCGCGGAACCGCTTTATGAACGTGGAAGCGCGTGTGGGCGACTACAAACTCGACAGCTCGAATTTCGTCAGCGATGACGGCTTTCGCGGGTTCATCGGGCCGACCGGCTCGGTGGGCATCGACCGCGATTACGATTCACTGCGGCAGGATCTTTGGATTGCCACCGATCAGGCGTTCAAGGAAGCTGTCGAAACGTATTCGCGCAAGCAAGCGTACCTAAGCAGCCTGGCGCGCCAGTCCGATATCGATGATTTCGCGAAGGCTGAACCCGTGCAATTGATCGAACCGCTGGAAACTCCCGATTGGAGCAACCGCAATTGGGAGCAGGAAGCGCGCGAGAGTTCGGCCACCCTGCGTGGCTTTTCCGACATTCACGAAGCGCGTGTTACCTACTACCTTGTTTACGCGACGGAATACCTTCTGACGAGCGAAGGCACGGAAATCCGGGAGAACCGGAGGTTCGCCGCTGTCGAAGCCGGGATGAGTGCGCTGGCGGACGACGGCGTGCCGGTGAATCACTACTACGCGAGGTACGCCGCGCGGCCCGCGGATTTGCCCAATGTGGACGCGGTTCGGAAGGGATTAAACGTCGCTGCCACGGAACTGATGGCGCTGCGGACGGCGCCGCCGGCGCAAGACTACACCGGCCCCGTATTGTTTGAAGCGCGCGCGGCAACTTCTCTGCTCGCGCAAATCCTCGGCCCGGCGGTTAGTGGGGCACGGCCGCCGATTTCGTTCAGTCCCGTGATGGAGCAGATGTTAAGCGGGCTGGGCGGAAAGAGCGATTGGGTGGGCAGGTTAAACGCACGCGTGCTTCCAACGAGCGTGGGCCTGGTGGATGACCCGAGCGCAAAGGAATTCAAGGGCACGCCGCTTATTGGCGGGTATAGCGTGGATGATGAGGGGGTTCGCGCGCAAAAAGTCACGCTGGTGGAGAATGGCACGCTGAAGGGCGAGTTAATGTCGCGCCGTCCCGGGCCGGATTTTGACCAATCGAACGGACACGGGCGTGCGGCGTTTCTGAACGATGCCAAGCCAACGATGACGAATTTGTTCTTCACTTCGTCCGAGACGCTCTCAGCAGCAGACCTGAAGAAAAAATTCCTGGATGCTTGCCGCGCGGAAAAACTCAACTATTGCCTGGTCGTGCGGGAGATGGACAACCCCGCGCTAAGCCTGCTGCACCAGGAAGATTTCTCGGAGTTGCTGGCGAGCTTCGCCGGCGGTGCCGGCACCGGCGACCGCCTGCCGCTCGTGGTGTATCGCGTCTATCCCGAAAGCGGACGGGAAGAGTTGGTTCGCGGTTCACGAATCGTCGGATTGAACACCCGCGCGCTGCGAAATCTCGCGGGCATCGGCGACGACAATTTTGCCTTCAATTACATGCAGAGCCAGGTGAACGGGTTCGCTGGCACGGCGCTGGGCGCGTTCGGGTCGGCGCAGAGCGGGTTGCCGGCCTCCATTGTTGCGCCTTCGCTGCTTTTCGATGAAGTGGAAGTGCGCGGCGCGCGCGGGGAAGCTAAGCGGTTGCCGCTGCTTCCGCCGCCGCCGATGACGCCCGCAAAATAGCTATTCCGCCGGGCTGGAACCGTATGCCCATGAACGAAATCACTCGCAGAGGACTTATCTTCGGCGGAGCAACCATTGCTGCGGCGGGGCTGCTCGTTGGCGTCGAGCGCCTCTGCCTGGCTGCGTTCGCAGACAACGAAGAGCCCGAGTACCATCCCGGCCCCGTTAAAATCGCCAAGTTTGCGGATGACGGGAAGGCTCTCGGCTTCTCGACGGTCGCAAAAGTACACAAGAGCAAAGCCGAGTGGGAGAAACAACTGACGGAGCTTCAGTACGACGTAACGCGGCGCGCCGCCACCGAGTACCCTTTTTCAGGCGCGCTTTACGATCAGCATAATCCCGGGCTGTATCGCTGCGTGGATTGCGGCAACGCGCTTTTCGATTCGAAAACGAAATTTGATTCTGGCACTGGCTGGCCCAGCTTCTGGGAGCCGATTGCCAGGGAAAATGTGCGCGAGAAAAAGGACCTCAGCATCGGAGTATTGCGCACGGAAGTGAAATGCGCGCTCTGCGACGCACACCTCGGGCACGTCTTCAGCGATGGCCCGGAACCCACGGGCTTGCGCTACTGCATGAATTCGGCGGCGCTTCGCTTTATCCAGCGAAAAGCTTAGCGGTGGTATTTAGGTCCGAGCTCTTTGCAGCCCATACGTTCGGATCCCTCCAAGATGAATTCCCTTCGAGCCCAAAGGAAAAGACTGCAATCTGTTAGTCTAGGCGGGCGATGGAATTACACGGTCATCTCGAAGAAGGCCGGGAGAAGAAGCGCGCCGCGCTCCTGAGCGTAGGCTCAGCGCTGTTGCTGGTTTCGTTGAAGACCTTTCTCGTCATTCGAACCGGAAGCTTGGGCGTGCTCTCGGAGGCCTTGCATTCCGGCCTCGATTTGATTGCCGCAATCATCACCTTTCTTTCAGTTCGTGTTGCCGATCGGCCCGCGGACGAGCGGCATCCTTACGGCCACGGCAAATTCGAAAACTTTTCCGCCTTCGTCGAAACCGGCCTGCTGGCGCTGACTGCGCTTTACATCATCTACGAAGCGTTTGCGCGCCTGTTTTTCCGCAGCGTGCACATTCAGCCGAGCGTCACGGCAATCTTGGTGCTGTTCCTGGCCCTGGGCATCGATTTGACCCGCGCCAGGGCTCTCCAGCGCGCGGCCAGAAAATATTCGAGCGACGCGCTCGAGGCCGACGCCTTGCATTTCTCAACGGACGTCTGGAGCACGCTAGTTGTGATCGCAGGAATCGGCTTGGTTTGGGCCGGCGAAACCTGGAATCTCGAGTGGCTGATTTACGCCGACGCGCTGGCGGCCCTGGCGGTGGCTGCGGTGATTCTGTGGGTTGGCTCGCAGCTCGGACGCCGCACCCTGGACGCGCTACTGGATGCTGCGCCGCTGGGTTTGCAGCAGGAGATCACGAGGGCCGTTTCGCGGATGGAGGGAGTGCTCGATGTGGAACGCATCCGTGTGCGTCGAGCCGGCAACCGCCATTTCGTTGACGCCACCGTCAGCGTAGCGCGCACCGCCAGCCTCGAACAGGTCCACGCGCTGACCGACGCTATCGAAAAACGGATTGGCGAGATTGTTCCTTCGGACGTGATGGTGCACGCCGAGCCGCGCGCGCCGCAGGGCGAACATCTTTTCGAAGCGATTCGCGCGGTGGCGCAGCGCATGGGCTTGGCGATTCACGATGTGCACGCGTTGCAGCAGGATGGCCAACTTTTTGTCGAGCTGCACTTGGAAGTCGATGAGAACTTGAGCTTACGCGACGCGCACCGTCAGGCCAGCGAACTGGAAGACAAAATCCGCGAACTTCGTGACGGCCCGATTGAAGTCAATATTCACATCGAGCCGCTTGGACGGCACATCGCCACCCCCGACAAGGGCATCGGCGAGATGAAGCTGCTCTCCGCCGCCATCGAGGAATTCGTGAATCAGCTGCGCTCCGAATTTAATGAGCTGGTGAACTGCCATGAGGTGCAGGTCCGGCAGGTTGAGCACCGGCTGCTTGTCTCCTGCCATTGCACCATGAAAAGTGCTCTTCCCATTACGCAGGTGCATGACGTGACTGTGGCGCTCGAAGATCGCGTGAAGGAAAAGTTTCAGCAGATTTCCCGCGTTACGATTCATCCAGAGCCGGTGGAGGAGCGATAGAACTCACGCAGCCGAGGCGGAATGGTCTGCTCCACACTTGCGTCCCGCGATGGCGAGTGCTCCCAGGGCTATTAGTGCCGGAAAGCATTCGAGCACGTAGCGAGGCTCAGGGGTTTCCAATGTGGTCAAGAACGCAGTGCGCAGCACGAAGAACAAAAGCAGCAGCAACACCGCTGAACGCGCTGCGACGTTCCACCTCCAAAGCTTGACGGCTCCCCAAATGCCCAGCCCCACATAGAGCACGTTCAGCAAAAAGAGCCCCGCAGTGACTTCCTGGTCGACTGGATCGTCCTCGCGCATCTGCGCGAGAGGAAACACGTGGCCGGAGACAGGCAACAGCTCGATGCGCGGCGTAAACCACAGGACACCTGCACGCAGAAGAGGCAGCCAAAAGTATGTTCGAAGCGGATGCCGCGCCGTCCGTTCGCGCGCCAATTGTCCAAACGCGGCATCTTCCTCCGCCGTCAGCGTCAGATCGTTGTTGTACCGCTCGAGAATTTCTTCGACCCGCCGCTTTTCCTCGACGGAATCAAAAGCGCGTGCGGGCAAAGAGTCGACGTCAATGGCTTCTCCGTTC
>Ga0335077_10010931_pt1 | contig 11348 bp, 8 predicted proteins | sample Lox_Sample_31_FD_207151 | JGI IMG/M metagenome (GOLD analysis project Ga0335077, IMG submission 207151) | Soil microbial communities from Loxahatchee National Wildlife Refuge, Florida, United States - Lox_Sample_3.1 | ecosystem: Environmental > Terrestrial > Soil > Wetlands | place: USA: Florida...
GCGACATCGTCCCAGCGCGCGGCGTCATGGCTGGCGGCCATCAGCTCGCGCAGGGCGTCCGCGGGCATCGACCGCCCCATCCGGTCCGCCGCCCCGGCCACCGCCGACCGCGCCTGGCCCGCCGTCGCGTCATCGGCCGGCCGGGCCGGCACGCCGGCCATCATCTCGGCGCCGGCCGGCGAGCCCACCTCGACCAGGAACTCGTGCCGCCCCGGGCCGGTCATCTCGGTCAGCGCCAGGTCATAGCCGGGCCCGGCCTGCGGGCCGGTGCCCATCGACGCGCAGAAGCAGGTCTCGCCCGGCTCGGTGCAGTTCACCGCGATGATGAACACCCCGGCCCGGCGGGCCGCGTAGCGGGATCCGGCGTGGTCGCCGCGGCCGAGCACCTGGTCCTGGATCTCGATCGCGCGCAGGTCGCACGGGCGCACGCCGAAGAACGCGAGCCGCGGCGCGGGCTCGTCCGGCCCGGTCATCTCGAATCCGTCGCCCGCCCGGCGCGCCGACCACACCTTTTCCCGGGGCGGGTGCAGGAACTGCTTCCACGACTGCGGCCCGGCCGAGTGGCCGAACGCGGCGGTGTCGTCGCGGGGCCGGACGCGGTAGCCGCCGGGCTCCAGCGCCACCCCCCAGCCGAACGGGAGGTCGTCGGCCGACCCGAGCTCGCCCAGGATGATCGCGCCGCCCTGCCGGGTCGGGCCGATCACCCGGTATCCCGCGCCCGTGAGCGCGGCATGCAGCGGGGCCAGCCCCGCGGCCTCGATCAGCAGCGGGCCCGCGGCCGGGACCGGGCCATCCACGGTGCGCTCCATGCCTGCCTGGCTTCCCCCCGATCAGGTGCTGCTTCCATGGTGACAGGCGCCCCATGATGCCCGCCCGCGCGGCACGCCGGTAGAGGCGAAAGGCCCGCCGCTGCCGGCGCCGGTTCCGCGCTGATCTTCAGGACGTGCGGCTGAGCACCACCTTGAGCGCGCCCGTGTCGGCCGCCCGGCCGAACACGTCGTAGGCCGCCTCGAACTCGTCCAGGGCGAACCGGTGCGTGATGAACCGGCTCGCGTCGATGTTCCGGCTGGTCACCAGCCGCAGCAGGGTCGCCGTGGAGTACGCGTCGACCAGGCCGGTCGTGATCGTGATGTTCCGGATCCACTGCTCCTCGAGGTGCAGGGTCGCCAGCCGCAGCAGGGTCGCCGTGGAGTACGCGTCGACCAGGCCGGTCGTGATCGTGATGTTCCGGATCCACTGCTCCTCGAGGTGCAGGGTCGCCGGCTCGCCGTGCACGCCGATGTTGGCGATCCGGCCGCCGGGCCGGGCCAGCCGGACGGCCAGCTCGAAGGTGGCGGGCACCCCGACCGCCTCGATGGCCACGTCCGCGCCCAGCCCGTCGGTGAGCGAGCGGACGACCTCGGCCGGGTCCTCGGTGGCGTTGTTCACCGTTTGTCGGTATTCCTCACCACGTTCGTCGCCCCGCGGCGCGTCGCCGGCAGGGCCGAAGGTCCCGGCCCGGCGGGCCCTATGGCCGTCGCAGCCCGGGACCCGGGTCCCGGGCGCTGCGGCCCTTCGTCTCTACGCCAGTGCCGCTGATCGCGGTGCGATGTAAGTGGCAAGAGGGACCAAAGACGAGAGGATGCGGAGTTACGAGACCGGCCCGCCGGCTCGCACACCGCGCAATCGGGATCCGCGAGAAGCCGGATTGGTCCCTCTTGCCAACGGCGTTCAGCCGGGGGAGCTGGGCCAGGGGGTGGTGCGCGGCAGCTCGGGGGACGGGGGCGTCGGACCGGGTCGAATACGGGGGTAGCGGAATGTTCCGGATCAGGGTGCAGGGCAGGCGCGGGGGCGAGGTCCTGGCCACGGCCGGGCTGCTGGCCGCGGCGGTGACCGCCGAGGGGAGACGGGCCGCGGTGGCGGCCGCGGCCATGGACGGGCCCGCGGTGGCGCTGTGCACGGTGGACGGCTGGGCCGCGGCGTCCGTCGACGGACCGCCCCCGGTGGCCGACGGGCTGATCGTGCACGACCCGAGCGAGCTGGGCCGGCCGGACATCTTCGCGCGGCTGAGCCCCGAGGCGTACCTGCTGGTGAACTCCACGTGCGGGTTCGGCGACCTGGGCGTCAGCGACCGGGTGGAGCGGTTCTACCGCGATCGCGCGCTGGTGCTGCCCGCGGCGCGGCTGGACCTGGGCCGGCACGACGGCCTGATCCGGAGCGCGACCCTGCTCGGCGGGTTCGCGGCGCTCAGCCGGATGGTGAGCCTGGATGGCGTGGTCGCGGCCGTCCAGGACCGGATGCCGCCGTCCGCCGCCTGGGCCGGGGTGGAGGCCGCGGGCGCTGGCTATGACTTCGTGCGCGGCGCCCGGCAGGCGCTCGCGGTCTGACCTGGCCCGGGGATCGGCCCCGATCAAGCTCGGGGGCCGGCGGGACCGGCGGGGAGGGCCGCCGCTACCGCCGGTTCCCCGTTCGCAAGCCCGCTGGTCAGCCTGAGACGCTGCGCCGCCCGGCGGGGCCGTGCGAGATGTCGATCTTCCGGGGCTGGACCTTGGGCGAGGCCGGGATGGTCACCCGCAGGACGCCCTCGGCGTAGTCGGCGGTGAGGTGCTCGGAGTCCACGCCCTCACCGAGGGAAAGCTGCCTGCTGAACGTCCCCTGCGGCCGCTCGGCCACGATCACCTGTGTCTTGTCGCCGTAGCGCGGGCTGCGCTCGGCCTTGATCGTCAGCGTGTTGTGCTCGACCGTGACCTCGATGCTGTCCGGGTCGGCCCCGGGCAGGTCGGTCTCGACGTGGTAACTGCCGTCATCGGTGCGGTAAATGTCCAGGGGCATGCCGAGCGGCGCCCGGTTCCCGGTCGCGGCCATCGACATGAGCCGGTCGAACGGGTCCCGGAAGGGTTCGAACCTGAGCACGGCCATCACTGCCTCCTCATGCTGTCTGTCTCTGTGCCGAGACTGGCCGCAAACGATCCGGCCGGGCAGGGCCGAAGGTCCCTCGGACCGGGCCCCGCCGCCCCGGCCCGGCGAAGGTCCCGCGTCGCGGTGTACCTGGCCGACGTCGCGGGGCTGCGCTACCGGGAGATTTCCGACCTGACCGGCATCCCGGTCGGGACGCTGAAGTCGTGCCTGCACCGTGGCCGCGGTCGGCTCCGCGGCGCGCTCACGGCCGGGCCGCCGGCCCGCGCCGCGCGATAGCACAGGCGGCCGGATTACGCGTCGTCGCCGCTGACCTCTTCCTTTACCCCGTCACCGGACGGGGCGGGATGCGGCCGGGTCGGGGGAAGCAGCGTCCGGGGCCGGCGAGTGGCCGGCGTCCGGGGCGGCGGCCTGCTCGCCGTCCGGGGCCGGCCGCGCGGGCAGCGTCGCCAGCGCGACCAGGGCGCCGGCCACCGCGACCACGGCGCCCACGGTCAGGCCCAGGTCCATCCCGCTGATAAACGCCGACCGGGCCAGCTGCGCGAGCGCCGCGCCGAGGATGCCGCCAAGGTGCGCGGCCACCTGCAGCGCCCCGCCGAGCGAGCCCAGGATCGGGCCCATGACCGCAGCCGGGGGGTGATAGGGCGCCACCGCGGCGCTGACGTGGTCCTGGTACCTGGTGGCCAGCAGGCTGCCGATGACCGCCACCCCTAGCGCGCCGCCGATCTGCAGGAACGCGCCGTTGGTGGCGGACCCGATGCCGGTGTGCTCGCGCGGCAGCGACCCCATGACCGACGCGGTGCCGGCCGGGATGACCAGGCCGGCGCCGACGCCGAGCAGGATCATGCCGGGCAGCGTGCCGAGGTAGGTCGTGGTGACCGTGGCCCCGGAGATCTGCCACAGCCCGCCGGCGACGATCAGCAGCCCGGCCGCGGTGGTCAGCTTGGTCCCGGCCCACCGGACCAGCAGCGTGGAGACCGGCGCCACCACCGCGATCGCCCCGGCGGCCGGCAGCACCCGGATCCCGGCCTGCAGCGGGGTGTAGCCGAGCGAGAACTGCATGAACTGGGTCAGCACGAACAGCGCGCCGAACAGCCCGAACGTGACCAGCCCGACCGAGGAGATCGCGGCGGAGAACTGCCGGCGCCGGAAGAAGCCCAGGTTCAGCATCGGGTGCGTGCTGGCCCGCTCCCAGACGGCGAATACCGCGAGCACCGCGAGCCCGCCCAGGCCGGCCCCGATCACCAGGCCCGAGGACCAGCCGTGGACCGGCGCCTCGATCAGCGACCAGAGCACCAGCCCGAGCCCGGCGATGGACAGCAGCCCGCCGACCATGTCGGGCGCGGCCGCGGCCGGGTTCTTCGAGTTCGGCACCAGCGGGACCGCGCAGGCGATGCCCAGGACGGCGATCGGCACGTTGATCAGGAACACCGATCCCCACCAGAAGTGCGCGAGCAGCAGGCCGCCGATGATCGGGCCGAGCGCGATGCCCACCCCGCTCGTGCCGGCCCACAGGCCGATCGCCCGCTGCCGCTCCGCGTGGCCGCGGAACATGTCGGTGATGATCGACAACGTGGACGGCATGATCAGCGCGGCGCCGATGCCCATGCTGGCGCGGGCAGCGATCAGCATCCCCACCGAGCCGGAGAACGCCGCCCAGGTCGACCCGGCCGCGAACGCCACCAGGCCGGCCAGGAAGGTCCGCTTGCGGCCCACCCGGTCGGCCACGCTCCCGGCCACCAGCAGCAGGCCCGCGAACACCATCACGTACGCGTCGACGATCCACTGCAGCTGGCTGTCGGTCGCGTGCAGGTCCCGGACCAGGGTGGGCAGCACGACGTTGAGGACCGTATTGTCCAGCGTCACGATCAGCAGCGAGATGCACAGCACCGCCAGCGCCAGCCACCGGCCGGGCGATGACCCGGGGGTCGCGGGGCCCGCCGCGGGGAATGTCTGTGTCTTGATAGCCATGGTTCCAGCATCACGAGGCTCCGCCGGGCGGCGCCAACGGCATTGGGCCTTGGCCCGCAGGGCCATAGGTCCCTGGCCCAGGCGCGGCTGCCGGGGGATAGTGGGTAGCCGGGCGACGCTTCGAAGCGGAGGTGCGGTGAGTCCTGAGACGACGCGACCGGACATGACGGCCCTGCCCGACCTGCGGCACGGCCGCGCCAGCGCCGGGCCGGTGCGGGACCGGCGGCCCCTCTACGTTGACCTGCTGCCGCCGTGCAACGCCGGCTGCCCGGCCGGCGAGAACATCCAGGCCTGGCTCGCGCACGCGGAGACCGGCCAGCACGAGCAGGCCTGGCGGCAGCTGACCGCCGACAACCCGATGCCCGCGATCCACGGCCGGGTCTGCTACCACCCGTGCGAGAGCGTCTGCAACCGGGCCAGCCTGGACAGCGCGGTCTCGATCCACTCGGTCGAGCGGTTCCTCGGCGACCTCGCGCTGGAGCGCGGCTGGCAGTTCGACCGGCCGAAGCTCAGCAGCGGGCAGCGGGTGCTGGTCATCGGGGCCGGGCCGAGCGGGCTTTCCGCCGCCTACCACCTGGCCCGGCTGGGCCACCAGGTGGAGATCAGGGACGCCGGCGAGGTGCCCGGCGGGATGATGCGCTACGGGATCCCGGCCTACCGGATGCCGCGCGACGTGCTGGACGCCGAGATCGCCCGGATCGAGGCGCTCGGCGTCCGGATCACCTGCGGCCACCGGGTGCAGGACCTGGCGGCCGAGCGGCGCGAGGGCGGATTCGACGCGGTGTTCGTGGCGGTGGGCGCGCACCTGTCCAAGCGCGTGGACATCCCGGCCAAGGACGCGGGACGGATCGTGGACGCGCTCTCGTTCCTGCGCAGCGTGGCCTCGGGCGAGCGGCCGGTGATCGGGCGCCGGGTCGCCGTCTACGGCGGCGGCAACACCGCGATGGACGCGGCCAGGACCGCCCGCCGGCTCGGCGCCAACGACGCGCTGATCGTCTACCGGCGCACCCGGGCCCAGATGCCCGCGCACGAGGAGGAGGCGGCGGAGGCCGAGCGTGAGGGCGTCACGATCAACTGGCTGCGCACGATCACCGCCTTCGACGGCCCGGACCTGACCGTCGAGGCCATGGAACTCGACGAGAACGGCTTCCCGCAGCCGACCGGGCGGTTCGAGACGCTGGCCGCCGACACCGTGATCCTGGCCCTGGGCCAGGACACCGACACCGCGTTCCTGCGCCAGGTGCCCGGGGTGGAGTTCTCCCGGGACGGGACCGTCCAGGTGTCGCCGGCGATGATGACCGGCTGCCCCGGCGTGTTCGCCGGCGGGGACATGGTGCCGGCCGAGCGCACGGTGACCGTCGGCGTGGGCCACGGCAAGAAGGCGGCCAGGAACATCGACGCCTGGCTGCGCCACGCCGCCGCCGCGGACCAGGACAAGCACCGGGTCGTCGCGTTCGATGAGCTGAACCTGTGGTACTTCGGCGACGCGGCCCGCCGGGAGCAGCCGGAACTGGGGCCGGCCGAGCGGACCGCGGCTTTCGTCGAGGTCGTCGGCGGGCTGACCGAGCAGCAGGCGACCTACGAGGCGCAGCGCTGCCTGTCCTGCGGCAACTGCTGCGAGTGTGACGGCTGCCTGGGCGCCTGCCCGGAGGACGCGGTGATCAAGCTGGGTCCCGGGCACCGCTACCGGTTCGACTACGACAAGTGCACGGGCTGCGGCGTGTGCTACGAGCAGTGCCCGGTGCACTCGATCGACATGATCCCGGAGGCATAATGCGCGCCACCGTCGACGGCAACGAGGCGGCCGCCTCGGTCGCCTACCGGCTGAGCGAGGTCTGCTGCATCTACCCGATCACCCCGTCGTCGCCGATGGCCGAGTTCGCCGACGAGTGGTCCAGCAAGCGGCAGCCCAACCTGTGGGGCAGCATCCCCGTGGTGATGGAGATGCAGAGCGAGGCCGGCGCGGCGGGCGCGCTGCACGGCGCGCTGCAGAACGGCGCGCTGGCCACCACGTTCACCGCGTCGCAGGGCCTGCTGCTGATGATCCCGAACATGTACAAGATCGCCGGCGAGCTGACCCCGGCCGTGCTGCACGTGGCGGCCCGGTCGCTGGCCGCGCAGGGGCTGTCCATCTTCGGTGATCACTCCGACGTGATGGCGGTGCGGCAGACCGGCTTCGCGCAGCTCGCGTCGGCGTCGGTGCAGGAGGCGCACGACCTCGCGCTGGTGGCGCACGCCGCCACGCTGGGCACCCGGGTGCCGTTCGTGCACTTCTTCGACGGGTTCCGCACCTCGCACGAGCTGAACACGATCGACATGCTGTCCGACGATGACCTGCGCGCGCTGATCTCCGACGACCTGGTCCGGGCGCACCGCGCGCGGGCCCTGTCCCCGGATCACCCGTTCATCCGCGGCACGGCGCAGAACCCGGACACCTACTTCCAGTCCCGGGAGACCGTGAACCCGTTCTACGCGGCCGTGCCCGGCGCGGTGCAGGACGCGATGGACGCCCTGGCCGCACGCACCGGACGCCATTACCGGATCGTGGAGTACTCCGGCCACCCGCAGGCCGAGCGGGTGATCGTGGTGATGGGCTCCGCCGCGCAGACGGTGGCCGAGACCGTGGCCCACCTGGTCGCGGCGGGCGAGCGGATCGGCGTGGTGACGATCCGGCTGTACCGGCCGTTCCCGGCCGAGGCGCTGCTGGCCGCGCTGCCGCCGTCGGCGGCCCGGATCGCGGTGCTGGACCGGACCAAGGAGCCGGGGTCGGCGGGGGAGCCGTTGCTGCTCGACGTGACCGCCGCGCTCGCCGACGCGTGCATGGAGTCGGGGCGCGACCGTCTCCCGCTGATCACCGGCGGCCGCTACGGCCTGTCGTCCAAGGAACTGACCCCGGGCATGGTCGCGGGGATCTTCGCGGAGCTGGGCCGGGAGCGGCCCCGGCGCCGGTTCACGATCGGCATCACCGACGACGTGTCCGGCACCAGCCTGCCGTACCAGCCGTCGCTGGACATCGAGCCGCCGGGCACGGTGCGGGCGCTGTTCTTCGGCCTGGGCTCGGACGGCACGGTCGGCGCGAACAAGAACACGATCAAGATCCTGGGCGGGGAGGAGGGCCTGCACGCGCAGGGCTACTTCGTCTACGACTCCAAGAAGTCGGGCTCGCAGACCGTGTCGCACCTGCGCTTCGGGCCGCAGCCGATCCGCGCGCCGTACCTGGTGGAGCAGGCCAGCTTCATCGGCTGCCACCAGTTCGGGCTGCTGGACCGGGTCGACATGCTCGGCCGGGCCGCGCCGGGCGCGACCCTGCTGCTGAACTGCGCGTATCCGCCGGCCGAGGTGTGGGACGCCCTGCCCCGGCCGGTGCAGGAGAAGATCCTGGCCAAGAACATTGACGTGTACGCGATCGACGCGGCGAGGATCGCCCGCGAGGCCGGGCTGGCCGGCCGGACCAACACGGTGCTGCAGACCTGCTTCTTCGCGATCTCCGGCGTGCTGCCCCGGGACGAGGCGATCGCCAGGATCAAGGCGGCGATCGCCAAGACCTACGGCCGGCGCGGCGCCGAGGTCGTGCAGCGCAACCACGCCGCGGTCGACAGCTCGGTGGAGGGCCTGCACCGGATCGAAGTGCCCGGCCGGGTGACGTCCGTCCGGGAGCTGCCCGCGGTGGTCCCGGCCGGGGCCCCGGAGTTCGTCCGCACGGTCACCGCGGCGATGATGGCGGGCCGGGGTGATGACCTGCCGGTCAGCGCGCTGCCCGCGGACGGGACGTACCCGAGCGGGACCACGGCCTACGAGAAGCGCAACATCTCCGAACTGGTCGCCGAGTGGGACCCGGAGCTGTGCATCCAGTGCGGCAACTGCAGCTTCGTCTGCCCGCACAGCGTGATCAGGTCCACCTACTACGACCAGTCGCTGCTGGCCGGGGCGCCGGAGCCGTTCCGCTCCGCCCCGCTGGACGCCCGCGGGCTGCCGGATACCCGGTTCACGCTCCAGGTGTACGTGGAGGACTGCACCGGCTGCGAGCTGTGCGTGCAGGCCTGCCCGGTGAGCGCGCCGGGCCGCCCGGAGCGCAAGGCGATCAACCTGGCCGCGCGCGAGCCGCTGCTGGACGCCGAGCGGGACAACATCGCGTTCTTCGAGACGCTGCCGGTGGCCGACCGGTCCCGGGTGGACTTCGGCACCGTGCGCGGCACCCAGTTCCTGCAGCCGCTGTTCGAGTTCTCCGGCGCCTGCGCGGGCTGCGGCGAGACGCCGTACATCAAGCTCGTGTCGCAGCTGTTCGGCGACCGGCTGCTGGTCGCCAACGCGACCGGGTGCTCCTCGATCTACGGCGGCAACCTGCCCACTACCCCGTGGACCACCGGCCCGGACGGCCGCGGCCCGGCCTGGTCGAACTCCCTGTTCGAGGACAACGCCGAGTTCGGCCTGGGGTTCCGGCTGGCCGCCGACCGGCACGCGGAGCTGGCCCGGACCCGGCTGGCCGAGCTGCGGGACGTGGTGGGCGGCGAGCTGGCCGACGACATCCTCGGCGCGCCGCAGCTGCGCGAGTCGGAGCTGCGGGCCCAGCGCGACCGGGTCGCGGAGCTGAAGCGGCGGCTGGCCGGCCTGGCCGGCCTGGACGGCCACGGCGGCCTGGTCGCCGACCTGCTGAGCGTGGCCGACTACCTGGTCCGGCGCAGCGTGTGGATCATCGGCGGGGACGGCTGGGCGTACGACATCGGGTCCGGCGGCCTCGACCACGTGCTGGCCAGCGGGCGCAACGTGAACGTGCTGGTGCTGGACACCGAGGTCTACTCCAACACCGGCGGCCAGTCGTCCAAGGCCACGCCGCTCGGCGCGGTGGCCAAGTTCGCCACCTCGGGCAAGACCATGCCGAAGAAGGACCTGGCGCTGCAGGCGATCGCGTACGGCTACGTCTACGTGGCCCGGGTGGCGATGGGCGCGGACCCGCAGCAGACCCTGCGCGCGATGCGCGAGGCCGAGGCCTACGACGGCCCGTCGCTGATCATCGCCTACAGCCACTGCATCGCGCACGGCATCGAGATGCGCGACGGCCTGGACCAGCAGTACCGCGCCGTGAACAGCGGGTACTGGCCGCTGATCCGGTACGACCCGGTGCTGCGCGAGGCCGGGGACAACCCGTTCCTGCTCGACTCGCCGCGGCCGCGGGTCCCGCTGACCTCGTACACGCAGCGGGAACTGCGGTACCGGGCCCTCAGCAACACCGACCCGGCGGAGGCCGAGCGGCTGGGCGCCCTGGCCCAGCAGGCGGTGGACCAGCGCTGGGACACCTACGAGGAGATGGCCAGCCGCGGTCCGGCGCACTTCCCGGCCGACGCGCGCAAGGCACCGCCCGGCGCCGCCGCGCCGGCTTCCGCCATCCCGCCCGCCCCGCCGGCCGAAGCGCAGGAGGACCGCTGATGGACCTGACCACCCGGTACCTGGGCCTGGACCTGCGCAACCCGCTGGTCGCCTCGGCGTCGCCGCTGTCGAACACCGTCGACGGGGTCCGGCGGCTGGCCGGTGCCGGGGTCGGCGCGGTCGTGCTGTTCTCCCTGTTCGAGGAGCAACTGCGGCGTGAGGCGGCGCAGAACGCGGCGCTGGCCGACGCCGGGACCGAGAGCTTCGCCGAGTCGCTGTCCTACTTCCCGGCCGAGGCCGAGGAAGACCCCGGCCCGCGCCGCTACCTGAACCTGCTCGAGCGCGCCGTGGCCAGCGTGGACATCCCGGTGATCGCCAGCCTGAACGGCTCCACCGCCGGCGGCTGGACCGACTACGCGACCGCGCTGGAGCGGGCGGGCGCCGCCGCGATCGAGCTGAACATCTACCACCTGCCGGGCGACCCGCTGTTCCCCGGGCGCGACGTCGAGCAGCGGCACGTGGAGATCCTCACCACGGTCAAGGCCGTGGTCAAGGTGCCGGTCGCGGTGAAGATGAGCCCGTACTACAGCTCCACGGGCGAGATGGCGCTGCGGCTGGACCGGGCCGGGGCCGACGGCCTGGTCCTGTTCAACCGGTTCCTGCAGCCCGACATCGACCCGGAGACGCTGGCCGTGACCTCCCAGTTCGGGCTGTCCAGCCCGGCTGAGGGCCGGCTGCCCCGGGCCTGGATCGCGCTGCTGGCCGGCCGGGTGGCCGCCTCGCTCGCCGCGACCACCGGCGTCGAGGAGCCGGCCGACGTGGTCCGGTACCTGCTGGCCGGGGCCGACGTGGTGATGACCGCGTCGGCGCTGATCCGTCATGGGCCGGGGTACGCGGGCGTGCTGCTCGACGGGCTGTCCGCCTGGCTGGCGCGCAAGGGGTTCGCCGCGGTGTCGGACGCGCGCGGGCTGCTGTCGGTCCCGGCCGGGGCGGACGGGGCGGCCTACGAGCGGGCCGCCTACGTCAGCGCGCTGGAGTCGGCCAACCGCGGCCGCGGCCCCTGGTGACGCGCGCCGGCGGCCCGGTACGCCCGGGCGCCGGCCGGGGTCACAGACGGG
>Ga0335077_10010932_pt1 | contig 11348 bp, 11 predicted proteins | sample Lox_Sample_31_FD_207151 | JGI IMG/M metagenome (GOLD analysis project Ga0335077, IMG submission 207151) | Soil microbial communities from Loxahatchee National Wildlife Refuge, Florida, United States - Lox_Sample_3.1 | ecosystem: Environmental > Terrestrial > Soil > Wetlands | place: USA...
CCCAGCTTCTGGCTGGGCCACCTGTACAACGCCTTTCAGGCGCTGCTGCGGCGCCGGGACGACACCCCGCGCGAGAAGGCGCGCGGCCTGCTGGGTCGGCTCAAGGAAACGCCGGGGTTTCTCAAGGCGGCGCGGGAGACCTTGCGGGAGCCGCCGCGCATCTTCCTGGAGACGGCCCAGGCCCTCGCGGACGCCGGGCCTCGGCTGCTGGCCGACGTTGCCGCCGCGGCCCGCTCCGTGGACCCGGACTTCGCGGGGGCGGTGGATGACGCGCTGGGCGAAGCGGAATCCGCCTTGGGGCGGTTCGGGCTGGCGCTCAGCAGCGAGCTTCGGGCGCATCCTGACGATCTCTCCTTTGCCATCGGCGAGGATCAGTTTAACCGCCGACTCCACCACGAGCACGCGCTCCAGGCGGGGGCCCCGGAGCTGTACCGATACGGGCTCCACCTCTCCGACGAGATCGAGGCCGAGGTCACCGAACTGGCCCGGGAAATCGACCCGCGGCTGTCTTGGCGCGCCGTCGTCGACCGACTACGGGCCCAGACGGCGCCGGGCGATGACCTGGTGGCTCCATTCCGGGACTCGGTGGAACGGGCCCGCAATTTCCTCGAGGCGCGGAATCTGGTGACCATCCCGGACGGGTCGCTGGAGGTGCTGGAGACGCCCAGCTTCCTGCGTCCTCTCATGCCATTCGCGGCGTACTGCCCGCCCCCGGCGTTTGGCGGGGTGCGGAACGGCACCTTCTACGTGACTTCCCCCGGGCAGGGGGGCGCGAACGCGAATGGACACCTTTCGCTCCACGAGATCGCGGCGACGGCGGTGCACGAGGCCTGGCCCGGGCATCACCTCCAGATGCTCACCGCCCGTCTCGCCGCCTCGGAAGTGCGTCGGGTGAGCTGGTCCCCGGTGACGGTGGAGGGCTGGGCGCTGTACTGCGAAGAGCTCATGGCCGAGCATGGTTTCTTCGCCTCTCTCGAGGAACGACTGTTCCAGCGGCTGCACCTTCTGTGGCGGGCGGTGCGGATCGTGGTGGATGTGGGGCTTCACACTCGGGGCATGACGCCCGAGCAGGCGGTGGACCTGCTGGTTGATCGGGTGGCGATGGACCGCCACAAGGCCCGGGCCGAAGTGAGTCGCTACTGCGCCTGGCCGACCTACCAGCTCTGCTATGCCGTGGGCCGGCGAGAGTTCCTGCACCTGCGCGAGGCCTGGCGCGCGAGCGCCGGGCCACAGGCGCCGCTCAGGGCTTTCCACGATGCGGCGCTGTCCTACGGTGGGCTTCCCGTCTCCCTGATCCGCTGGGGGATGGGGTTCGGCATCGACGAGTAGCCCGTGCGGTTCCAGCTCCCTCTCTCGCTGGCCTTCCTCGCCGGTCTCTTCGGCACCCGCCCGGACCTGCTCCGGGCGCAGGTCCAGGTCCGGCTCGGCGATTCGACCCGGATTCTCTATTCGGAACTGCACGATGGCCTGAGACGCGGCACGCCGGCGGCTGACTCGGTCCGCGTGATCCTGGAGGCTCAAAGTACCTCCGCGCTCTGGCCGATGGTGGCGGGGATGCTCCGTGGCGCAGTGCCGTGGAACAGCGGTCTCCTGGCCCTGACTCGGATCGCCGAGCTGCGGGACCCGTCCAGCCTGGACAGCGCGCGGGCCTGGCGGGAGCGGATCGAGTCCGGGCAGGTCGCGTCACCGCCAACGACCGATTCGCGCGACCTTCTGCCGGCGCTGCATGCGATCGAGCTCGAGCTGGCGCGGCGGCGCCAGGGCGATCTGGCCGTCCTCGGTGAGCTGATTCCCCGCATACCGGTTGGGGACTATGACCTTGGGGATGCCTGGGTTTTCGGACGCCTGAGAGATGGCGCCGCCGATTCCCTGGCCCGCCGGTTCCTGGCGACCCGGGATCAGGCGCTCCGGATCCGGTACCTGACACTGTTCTCGTTTTCCGACGACACGGCACTGATCCCGCTCATGGCCCGGATCTATGTGGCGCCGGATAGCTTCGGTCTCCCGATCCGGATTGGAATCCGGGCCTCTGACGGTCTGCTCTGGATCGGCACCCGGCACAGCGTCGAGGCGCTGCTCGCCGCGCGGACGGCCGCCCGCGCCCGCGGGACATATGCTGACCCGGGGCTGGGCCACGCCGACCTGGATTTTCTGGCAAACGACAGCTCGATGGCCGTGAGCCGGACGGGCCTCTGGCTCGCCGAGTGGTTGAAGGTCCTCAAGCCGTCGTCCTGACGGCGCGGGCCCCGCTCTACCGCGTTACCTAACCTCCGCCACACCTCCCGATACCACGAAGGTCATCACCTTGGCGCTCGGCGCGTCGAGAGGAGTCACTCGATCCCGCGGGAAGAGGAGAGTGTGGCCCGCGAAGCTGTAGGAGAAGGGAAGGTAGACGGTGACGTAATCGGCCATGCCCAGCTCATCCAGCGAATCCTGAGTCAGGAACCCGATGGCCTTCGAGCCTACGACGGGGTCGAGGGTCACCACGACCGGCTGCCGGAAGCGTTTCTTCTCCCCGACGAATGCCCCCGTCACATCCTTGATGCCGGTGTAGAGCAGCCGCACCCCCGGGAGGTGTTCGAGGAGCTCATCGATCCAATCGAGCAGCCGGCGGGCGAGGAAGTTGGAGGCGAGAAACCCGACCAGCGTGATGAGGACGATCGTGACCACGAAGCCGACCCCGGGGATGGGGATCCGGAGCCAGCCATCGACCGTGGTAAAGACGAACCAGATCACGTAGATCGTCAGAGCGGCCGGAGCGGTGAAGATCAGGCCGTTGAGGAAATAGCCGACGACGCGTTTCATCGGATCACCGTGTGGGGAGAGATCAGCAGCAGCGCGTGGGCCCCTCGCCGTAGCGCGCCTTCAGATACAGCTCGAAGAACTCCCGTTCGGAAGGGATGGGCCGGCCGGGGTGGGCCAGGCGGAGGTGCCTCACATACCTGTCATAGTCCGGCATGCCGACCACCTGCCGGAATGCGGTGAGGCACCGGCCGAGGCTCCGGCGCCAGGTGGGCTCATCCGGCATAGGCCGACTCCACCATCGGCGCCTCGACCGGTGGCGCGACCTTTCGCCCGGCGGCGACCCGCACCCAGGTCGGGATCGACGCGGCGACCACCGCCAGGACCACGACGACGAAGATCGCCGCCATGGCCGCGTTGAGGCGGTCGTTGAAGATGAGCCGGGCGCCGCGCGCGGGATCGGTGACGCCGGCCGCCACATCGGCGGCGATCGCCTGGGCGTCGGCCAGGAACCCGATGCGACGGACGGGCGAGAAGATCTTCTGGTAGCTAGCCGTCAAGGTGATGGCGAGGAGCCAGGCCAGCGGGGCCAGCGTCACCCAGGCATAACGCGCCTTGCCCGCCTTGATGATGAGGGTGGTGCCGACGCACAGCGCCACCGCGGCCAGCAGCTGATTACTGATACCGAAGAGCGGCCACAGCGAGTTGATGCCGCCGAGTGGGTCGAGGACGCCCTGGATCAGGAAGTAGCCCCAGCCAAGCGCCACCGCCAGCGAGGCAAGGGCGACGCTGGGATACCACGAGGTCCGGCCCAGGGGCGCCCACACATGGCCCAGCAGCTCCTGGAGCATGAACCTGCCCACCCGGGTGCCGGCGTCGATCGTGGTCAGAATGAACAGGGCCTCGAACATGATCGCGAAGTGGTACCACAGGGCGATGAGCCGTTCCCCGAACGCGCCGCTGAAGAGCGTGGCCATGCCGACCGCGAGCGAGGGAGCGCCCCCCGTCCGTCCGAGCAGGGTTGCTTCGCCAACGGTGTGGGCCAATTGATCGATGGCCTCCGGCGTGACGGTGAAACCCCAGGTGCGAATGACGTCGGCCGCGCTCTGCGCGGTTCCGCCCAGGCTGCCGAGCGGGGCATTGATGGCGAAGTAGATGCCGGGGTCGAGCACGGCCGCGGCACACATCGCCATCACGGCCACGAAGGATTCCATGAGCATGCCGCCATAGCCGATCAGCCGCGCGTCCTGTTCCTGGCGGACCAGCTTGGGCGTGGTCCCGGAGGAGACCAGGGCGTGGAAGCCGCTGATCGCGCCGCAGGCGATGGTGATGAACGCGAAGGGAAACAGCTTGCCCGCGAACACGGGGCCGGTACCATCGACAAAACGGGTGATGGCCGGCAGCCGCAGCAGCGGGTGCTCCCAGATCACCGCGACGGCGAGGAGCACCACGGTCCCGACCTTCATGAAGGTGGAGAGATAGTCACGCGGCGCGAGGAGCATCCACACCGGGAGCACGCTCGCCACGAAGCCGTAAGCGATCAGGGCGCCGGAGAGCGTGAGCGGGGCCCAGGTGAACCAGGGGGCGAGCACGGGTGAGGCGGCCACGAGTTGGCCGCCCACCAGACCGCCGAACAGGAGGGCGATGCCGAGCACCGTCGCCTCGCCAGTCCGCCCGGGCCGCCAGCTGCGCATCCAGAAGCCCATCAGGAACGCGATGGGAATGGTGCAGGCGATGGTGAACAGGCCCCAGGGGCTGCCCCGCAGCGCATTGACGATGACGAGGGCGAGCACGGCGAGCAGAATGACCATGATGGCGAAGATGGCCAGCATCGCCGCGACTCCGGTGAAGGGGCCGATCTCCTCCTTGGCCATCTGACCGAGGGACTTGCCATTCCGCCGCATCGAGCCGATCAGGATGACGAAGTCCTGCACTGCCCCCGCGAGGACCACGCCGAAGACGATCCAGATGGTCCCCGGCAGATAGCCGAATTGTGCCGCGAGGACGGGGCCGACCAGCGGGCCCGCGCCCGAGATGGCGGCAAAGTGATGTCCGAAGAGAATCCAGCGGCTGGTGGGGACGAAGTCCCGGCCGTTATTCAGCCGTTCCGCCGGTGTGGCCCGGCGATTGGTCAGACCGAAGATCCGATCGGCGATGAACCGACTGTAGTAGCGATACCCGATGAGGTAGGTGCCGACGGCGGCAAGCACGAGCCACGCGGCGCTTATGGGCTCCCCGCGGCTCAGGGCGAGCATTCCCCAGCCGACGGCGCCCGCCAGCGCGACCAGGATCCAGATCAGGATTCGCATGCGGGGATAATGGAGGGAGTCCAAGGAGCGCGGAAGAGCCCGCGCGCCTCTTCCGCCCCCCTCGACTCTCCGGTACTTTGCCCCACTTATGCCAGCGTTCGACGACGGATTCGCGAGCGGCTCGTGGGAGCCCGCGCCGGAGCATTCCGGGACCACCCTGGAACAGCCCCTGCCCGTCCCCGTGACCGCCGGCTTCCGGGGGAAGGTGGCCGTGGTGACGGGGGGAGCGACTGGCCTGGGTCGCTGCATCGCGATGGAGTTTGCCCGGCTCGGCTGTCGGGTGGCTTTCTGCTTCGTGGATCTGCCAGGGCGCGACGTGGCGGAGCAGGCGCTTCTCACCGAGACGGCCTGCACCGCGATGGGCGCGGAGGTCGTCGCGGTGCGCTGCGACGTGCGCGACCGGGAGTCGGTCGATCGCTTCATCAACGACGCGGTGCAACGATTCGGCACGGTGCACTTCCTGGTCAACAACGCGGGGATCGCGGTGGATGGCGCCCTCTGGCGCATGACCGACGAGGCGTGGAACGAGGTCCTCGAAACGAACGTGACCGGGGCCTTCAACTGCATCCGGGCCGTGGCCCCGGTGTTCCGCAAGCAGCACTACGGCAAGATCGTGAGCGTGAGCGCGCATCAGGCGAGCCGGCCAGGTTTCGGCGTGGCGAACTATGCGGCGAGCAAGGCCGCCCTCGAGGGACTCACGCGCGCCGTGGCGGTGGAACTGGGACCGGCCAACGTGAACGTCAACGCGGTCGCGCCCGGGTTCATCCGGACCGAGCGCATGATGATGCTGCCGCGCGAGGTGATCGAGCGCGCCCAGAAACACAGTGTGCTGGGGCGGGTAGCCGAGCCGGAGGACGTGGCGCATGTCATCACCTTCCTGTGTTCGGACGAGGCTCGGCACGTCACCGGGCAGACCGTCGTCGTCGATGGAGGGTTGTCGTTGGAGTAGGCCCGCCCCTGGACCCCAGGCGTCCCCGTTCCCTGATCCCGCCGTCCCGTATACGTTTCCCCCCGTGCCAAGTCGACCTCTCGCCTGGCCAGTCGTTCTCGCCCTGGCGGCACTCGCCTGTGGAGGGGCTCGATCCTCCCCGACGCCCCAGCCCGAAAGCGCTCCCCCCGCCGAAGCCGTCAAGCCGCTGATGACGGTCGCGGTGGCGGGGCAGTCGATCATGGTCACCCCGCTCACGTTGATTGTTGCCGTTGATACCCTGGGCCGCGTGCCGCCCCTGAATGATCGGGCGGCCGCCCTGGCCTGGGCCGACTCGATCGTCGGCGACGAGCTGGATGCCCGGCGGCCGGAGGTGAAATGGGTGCTCCCGCCCGAAGTGCGGAAGGTCGCGCGGCGAGCGCCGACCGTCGCTCCCGACCCGGACCGCATGGGCCAGTCGCTGATGCGGGATAAGCACTTCACCGAAGTGCCGGATCCCCTCCGGGAAGACCTGCGCACCCTGGTGGCCCTGGTGGGGGGGCGCATGGCGCTGATTCCCGCTTCCGTGGCCCTGGTGCCCGCGCCGGGCGGCCAGGTCCGCGCCGAGATTGCGATGGCGCTGGCCGACGCGCGCACCGGCAAGGTGCTGTGGCGCACCCTGACCTGGGGCACCGGGGCAACCCCGTCGGAGGCGCTCACCGCGGCGATGGAAGCGGTCCTGCCCATCTGAGCAAGGTCCAGCGATGCCCACTCACGTGACGCTCATCCCGGGTGACGGGATCGGCCCCGAGATCACCGCGGAAACCGTCAAGGTGCTGGCGGCCACCGGGCTCAAGTGGGAGTGGGACGAGCAGCTGGCCGGCATGGCGGCGGTGGAGGCCACGGGCACTCCGCTGCCTGACGCGACCATCGAAAGCATCCGGCACCGCAAGCTCGCGCTCAAGGGTCCGCTCACCACGCCGGTTGGCACCGGCTTCCGGTCCGTCAACGTGCAACTGCGCAAGGAATTCGAGCTGTTCGCCAATCTGCGGCCGGCGCGCTCTTTCGTGCCCGGCGGCCGGTTCACGGACGTGGATATCGTGCTGGTGCGGGAGAATCTCGAAGGGCTGTACGTGGGAGTGGAGCACTTCATCGCCATTGCCGGTGACCCCCGGGCCGTGGGAGAGAGCACGGCGATTGTGACGCGCGCCGGCTGCGAGCGGATCATTCGATACGCGTTCGAGTACGCCATCCGGCACGGCCGGAAGAAGGTCACGATCGTGCACAAGGCCAACATCCTCAAGATGGTGAGCGGCCTTTTCCTCGAGGTGGGGAAGCGCATCGCCAAGGAGTATGAGGGCCGGGTCGAGGCGAATGACATGATCGTGGACAACTGCGCCATGCAGCTGGTGATGCGGCCGGAGCAGTTCGACGTAATGGTTACCACGAACATGTTCGGCGACATCCTGAGCGACGAGGTGTCGGGCCTGGTGGGAGGCCTGGGGCTCGCCCCCGGGGCGAACATCGGCTCGCATGCCTCCATCTTCGAGGCGGTGCACGGAAGCGCGCCTGACATCGCCGGCAAGGGGATCGCGAACCCGGCGGCGCAGATGCTTGCCGCCGCGATGATGCTGGATCACCTTGGCGAGCTGGAGCACGGAAACCGGGTGCGGGCGGCGGTGGAACAGACCATTGTGCGCGACAAGGTGCGTACCCGGGATCTGGGCGGCACGGCCTCCACCCAGGAGTTCGGGGATGCTGTCGCCAAGCGGGTGGGGTGAGGTCCCCTGCGCCCGCTGCGGTGCCAGGATCCAGGGACTTGGCTGGGGGGAGCTCTGCCCGGCCTGCCGCCACGACCGTGACCGCCGTGCAAACCGGCTTGCCAGCCGCATCTCCCTCCTGGCAACTCTCCTTGTCGGACTGTATGCCATGTGGCGCCTGCCCCCGCTTCCGCTGGCGCGGATCTACGGGGTCATCGCGGTCCTCGTGACGTACATCGTGGTCCGAAAGGTCGTGCATCGGGTTGCCATCGAGCTGTTGCCTCGATGACTTCCACCAGGAGGATGACTCCAATGCGTATGATGGCCTCACGAGCCGGTCGGTCCATGTGGGCACGGGCGGCGTCCGCGGCGCTGGCGCTGTCCGTCGCGGCGCCACTGGCCGCGCAGACCAGCCTCACCATCTACAACGACGGCCGCGTGCTCGTCAGGCGGCAGGTGCCGATGGACCTCCCGCGCGGCCAGTCCCAGCACACGCTCGTGACCGGCCCCATGGATCCCGGTACCCTGTTCCCGCTCGATCCCGGGGTGAGCTTCGTCGCCGGGTCGTACGATGCGGGCGTGGATCAGCAGAGCGCGCTCAGGCGGGCGATCGGCCGGCGGCTCGTCTTCCGGGTCGGAAAGGACACCTCGAGCGCGGAGGTCATCGGCGTCGATCCCGAGCGGTACAAGCTGCCCGATGGCACCATCAGCTTTCAGGCCCCGGGCATCCCGGAGTATCCGGCGGATCTGGTGACGGTCGATCCGGGCTACACCTTCACGGTCACCAGCAGCGAGGCGCGGAAGAGCCTCGGGCTGGGCTACTTCGTCCAGGGCGGCGGGTGGGCGGCCAGTTACCAGATCGTGATCGCCGGCGAGACCGCGCGCATGATGGGCCAGGCGGTGGTGAACGGCGGTCCGCTGCGGGTGCGGGACGCCGAACTGCAGCTCCTGGCGGGGCGGGTAAGTGTCGCCGAACCGGCGCGAGCGGGGATCGCCCCCCGGGCCCAGGCGATGATGGTGGCCAAGAACGCCTACGAGGCGGAGGCGCCCACCGAGGAGAAGGTGGGCGAATTCCACCTGTACACGCTTCCGGGGCGCAACTCGCTGGAGCCCGGAGTGACCACCAGCATCGGCCTGTTCACCCCGGCGGCCGCCAGGGTCCACAAGACCTTCGAGGTGCATGGGCAGATTCCGTACTGGGGCGGACTGGCGCAGTACGGTCAGGAAGATGATGTCCCGGTGAACATCACCTATACGATCGAGCGCCCCCGGAAGACCGATCTCGGGGACCGGCCGCTTCCCGGCGGCGTGGCTCGACTGTTCGAGGCGGACAGCAGCGGCCGGCTGCAGCTCATCGGGGAGTCGGCGATGCCCCACTCGCCCGCTGGCGAAGACCTGCACCTCGCGGCTGGGGTCGCGTTCGATCTCACCGCCAAGCGGGTCCAGACCGGCTATTCGACCCGGCGGGACACACTGCCCGGAGGCCTCAGGACCGTCGCGACGGCGGATTACCGCGTGACCCTGAACAATGCCGGGGCAACCCCGGCCACGGTCTATGTAGTGGAGGAACGCGGCGGGGAGTGGAATATCGTCTCGAGCAGCGTTCCACCCGAAAAGCAGTCGTCGACCCGGACCCGGTTCGCGGTGCCGGTTCCGGCCAACGGCAGGGCCGTCCTGACCTATCGGGTGCGGATTCTCTGGTGAGCGAAGTAGTCGTCGTCCATATCTCGGACCTCCACTTCGGTGGCCGTGCCGATCCGCCTCAACTCGCCGTTCTGGAGCGGTTCATTCCTTCGCTGGAGCCCACGGTCATCGTCGCATCCGGGGATCTGACCCAGCGCGCTCGACACGGGGAATTCCAGGCCGCTCAGCACCATCTCGAGGCGCTGGCCGCGGCGGCTCCGCTGTACGTCATTCCCGGCAATCACGACGTGCAGTGGTGGCGAAGCCCCTTCAACGTGGCGGGGCCCCGGGCCAAGTACGGGAAGTGGCGACGCTACTTCGGGGAGGAGCTCTCGCCGACTCTCGAGCTGGACGAGGTGATCGTCGTGGGCATGTGTTCGGCCCATGGGATTGCCTTCGGGTCCCTGACGATCAATCCCAACGACCTCGGGGTCCGGGGGCACCTCCCGACGGCCGAGGTGGCCAGGGCGCGGGAGATCTTCGCGCGGACGCCGCCCGCCAAGGTCCGTCTCGCCGTGCTCCATCACAACGTCCTTCCGGGCGTCGTTTCCGACCGGTGGGGATTGGCCCGACCCCGTGCGGCGCAGGCGGCGCTGCTCACTCTGGGAGCGGATGCCGTGCTATGCGGCCACGACCACACCGAGGGGGCAGGTCAGATCGCCGGGCGGTTGTGCGTGAGCACCGCGGGGACCCACTCGCTCCGGACCCGGGGCGGGCGCCCCTCGGCGTTCAACGTCCTCAGGCTCGATGGCTCGCGCATTCAGGTCGCGCCTTATCGGTTCGTGCGTGGGGAGGGTACCTTCTGCGCTGGGGAGTCGGCCTGGTTCACGAGTGAGCGCCGTGCAGCTTCTCCTCTTTGAGGCCGCGGCACGGCCCGAGCGGGTCGAACCAGCGCGGGTATCCGATGAGGCTCCCGCAGCGGATCGGCTCGCGGCCCGACTGCTTGCGCTGGGGCTTCCGCCATTCGAGCGGATCGTGGCCCATCGGAACCGGCAGGTCATGCTCTCGTGGATTCCCGGACGCCGGCTCCGGGTTCATGAAGGGTACGCCGACGCGCCGGACGGGGTGCTGGCCGCGATCGTGCGGTTCGTCACGCCGGGAACGAAGCGAGCGGCGAGGCTCGCCGCTCGCCGGGAGTTTCTCGGCTACCCGGTCGAAGATCATGCCCCGGCTCCACCCCGCCCCGATCGCCCCGAGGCGGAGCGCCCCGGCGACGCGGTGCTGCTCGCCGAACTCCGCCGGCTTCATCTCTATTTCAATCAACGCCACTTTGAAGGGCGGCTCGGCGAGATCCAGATCCGGCTCTCGAGCCGCATGCGCCGCCGGCTGGGAGAGCTGCGTCTCGACTCGGGGACCGGCCGGGCGGTGTCGATCTCCCTCAGTCGGCGCCACCTTCGACGGGATGGCGCAGAGCTATGGCGCGACACCCTCCTGCACGAGATGGTCCATCAATGGCAGGCGGAAACCGGGCGGCCGGTGGACCACGGGCGGGAGTTCCGGCTCAAGGCCCGCGCGGTCGGCATCGACCCCCGGGCCGTGCGGCGGGACTGAGCTATCCGGCCATTTGACGGGGCACTAGCTTCGGGGCGCTGTTTCGCATCCGAGCGACAACGCGACCCCACGATCGACCCACCCACTCTATGACCTCATTCACCGGCGTCGATTTCTACCACGTCGAAGGCCTCCTGTCCGAGGAGGAGCGGGCCGTCCGGGACACGGTGCGGGCATGGGTGGATGCCCGGCTCATGCCGATCATTGGATCGTGTTACGTCGACGGGCGCTTCCCCAAGGAGTTGATTCCAGGGCTCGCGGAGCTCGGTGTGCTGGGCGCGAACCTCCCCGAGGACTACGGTTGCGCGGGCCTCAACAACGTCGCCTACGGGCTGATCATGCAGGAGCTGGAGCGGGGCGACAGCGGGATCCGCTCCTTCTCGTCGGTGCAGGGGG
>Ga0335077_10010933_pt1 | contig 11348 bp, 10 predicted proteins | sample Lox_Sample_31_FD_207151 | JGI IMG/M metagenome (GOLD analysis project Ga0335077, IMG submission 207151) | Soil microbial communities from Loxahatchee National Wildlife Refuge, Florida, United States - Lox_Sample_3.1 | ecosystem: Environmental > Terrestrial > Soil > Wetlands | place: USA...
CCGCCCGTCCACGACGGACCCTAAGACGATAGCGCAACGCGCCACCACCTCGCGCCGCCAGCCCAGCGGAGCCGCGGGGGAGAGGATCATGCGACGCGCCGGTCCGGGCACTTCCGGCAATGCCGCGATCGTTGGATGATCGGACGGCGGGGTATGTACCCTGCTGACTCCAGTTCACCGTTGCTGATGACAGGGTGGGCATGGCAGGTCGTGGATCCCCGGGGGACAGTTCGCCGACGTCGCCGCTGCCCGCCGGGCCGTATCTTGAGGACAGCGCTCGGCACCCGGCTGGCCGGCCGGGCCCGGGGGATCCTGGGTGGGCCGAGTGGCCCAGCGGCGCGCCGCCGCGGCGTGGCCGGGCCAGGCGCCGCCGCCACTGGTTTGCCCGCGCCATGGCCGTGGTGCTGGGGCTGGTCCTGCTGGGCCTGCTGGCGCTGGGCGGGCTGCTGCTGGTGACCCCGTCGGTCGGCGACGCGCCAGCCCGCGCCCAGGCGATGGACCAGCTGCATCACGCCGCCTATCCCGGGCCCGCCGTGCCCGGCCGGTTCGCGGCAGCCCTGGTGTCCACCGAGGATCACCGGTTCTACTCCGAGCCGGGCATCGACCTGTTCGCGATCGCCCGGCTGGTCGCGGGCCGGCTCACTGGCCGTCCCGACCAGGGCGGCGCCACCCTGTACCAGCAGCTGGCCAAGATGCTCTACACGTCGGGACGCTCGGGGGTCACGATCGAGGCGGAACAGGTGGCGCTGGGCATCAAGCTGGATCTGGCCTACCCGAAGCCGCAGATCCTGCAGATGTACGCGGACGTCGCCTACTTCGGGCATGGCTACTACGGGCTGGGGGAGGCGAGTTGCGGTTACTTCGGCGTCAGGCCGGCCAGGCTCAGCTGGCCGCAGGCCGCGATGCTGGCGGGGCTGGTGCAGGCGCCCACGGCCGACGACCCGATCGCCCACTTCACGGCGGCGCGGGCCCGGCAGGCGCACGTGCTGAGCCGGCTGGTCGCCACCGGCCGGCTCAGCCAGGCGCAGGCCGCCAGCGCATACCGGCAGCCGCTGGACCTGACCGGCGGGCGCGCCCGGGCATGCACCCGCTAGACCCTTGAATGCCTAACGGCGCTGCCATCCCACCGCCTGCCCGGCCGCGGGCGTGTGCCGGGTGCCCGCCCGGCCTGTTCAGGCCGGGCGGCCGGTGCGCGCGTCCTGGCCGCTGCCCCGGTGCCCGTTCGCGTGCAGCAGGTCCGGCGCGTGGCCGTTCCTGTTCCCGTCCGGCGCGTGAGTCCCGGCTGGCCGGTGCGCTGCGCGGGCAGGCGCCAGCGGGGGGCCGGCCAGCTGCGGCTGCTGGGTGCCGGTGCCTGCCTGCGCGGGCGGGGCGACCCACACCCACTTGCGGTACGACCAGAACCTGAACAGGGTGCCGAACACGATCCCGATGAACAGCGCGATGTTGTACGACAGCTTGTCGGTCAGGCCGAGCATGTAGTAGGCAACGCCGATGCAGGCGAGCTGGATCGCCAGCCCGATCCCGTTCAGCGCGAAGAACACCACGTATTCGCGGGCCACGGTGCTGCCCTCGCGGTGGCGGAAGGTCCAGTACCTGTTGCCCGCGTAGGACACGAAGGTGGCGACGAGGGTGGCGATGACGTTGGAGGTGAGCGGGCCAACCCCCACCTGGAAGTGCAGCAGGTTCGTGCCGATGGTCGTGACCAGGAACGCGATGGCGCCCACTACGCCGAACTTGGCGGCCTCGTGGATCAGGCGCTGGAACCGGTCATAGAGCCTGCGGACAACAGTCACCAGGCGGCCATCCCCTCGCGTGTCCCCAACGTTGTGATCGTGACCCTTGAGACAGTACCCCCTGCCGGGAGAGCGCCGGGCCAGTGGGCGAGACTCCGGGGGAACTTATTCCTATTAGCCCGGAAAAATATTACTGGGAGAAAGTCTGACCTGCCCGGTAGCCTCACGTGAGTGTCTGCCGATAGCCCGCTGATCCGTGCCCGCGGCTTGGTCAAGCGATTCGGCGACTTCACAGCGGTCGACGGGATCGACTTTGACCTGCTGCGCGGCGAGGCGTTCGGCTTTCTCGGGCCGAACGGCGCGGGCAAGTCGTCCACCATGCGGATGATCGGCTGCGTGTCCCCGCCGAGTGCGGGCGAGCTGTCGATCCTGGGCCTGGACCCGGTGCGGGACGGCCGGGAGATCCGCTCCCGGCTCGGCGTGGTGCCGCAGGAGGACACCCTCGACGTGGAGCTGACCGTCCGCGAGAACCTGCTCATCTACGGGCGCTACTTCGGGCTGCCCCGGGACGTGATCCGGGAGCGGACCGCCCGGCTGCTGGAGTTCGTCCAGCTCAGCGACCGGGCCGGCGATCAGGTCGACCCGCTGTCGGGCGGGATGAAGCGGCGGCTCACGATCGCCCGCTCGCTGATCAACGAGCCGGACATCATGCTGCTCGACGAGCCGACCACCGGGCTCGACCCGCAGGCCCGGCACGCGGTCTGGGACCGGCTGTTCCGGCTCAAGCAGCAGGGGGTGACGCTCGTCCTGACCACCCACTACATGGACGAGGCCGAGCAACTGTGCGACCGGCTCGTGGTCATGGACGCGGGGAAGATCGCGGCCGGCGGGACGCCCCGCGAGCTGATCGAGCGGTACTCCACCCCGGAGGTACTGGAGCTGCGGTTCGACCCGGCCGATCACCAGCAGTCCGCCGAGAAGCTGGCGGGCGTGCCCGCGCAGCGCCGGGAGGTGCTCGCCGACCGGGTGCTGCTCTACGTCGACGACGGCGACGCTGCCCTGGTGGCGGTGCGCGCGCTGGGCGTTGAGCCGCTGACCTCGCTGGTCCGCCGGGGCACGCTGGAGGACGTCTTCCTGCGCCTGACCGGCCGCGAGCTGGGGAGCGAGTGATGGCGGGCGTCGCGACCCGGGTGCCGGGGACGGCGCTGCCGGGCCTGGCACCGTCCGGCTGGTCGCTGGCCGGGCGGCAGCTACGGTTCTGGCTGACCAACTACCGGCGCACCTGGCGCGGCTCCATCTACAGCAGCGTGCTGAACCCGGTGCTCTTCCTGGGAGCGATCGGCCTGGGCCTGGGCACCCTTGTCAACGCGCACGGCTCGGCGCGGCTGGGTGGGGTGAGCTACCTGGCCTTCCTCGCCCCGGGCCTGCTGGCGGCCGCGGCCATGGAGACCGCGGTGGGCGAGTGCACCTACCCGGTGTACGGCTCGGTCAAGTGGAACAAGACCTACCAGGCCGCGGTGGCCTCACCACTGCGCCCGGTGGACATCTTCCACGGCCATGTGCTGTTCGTCACCTTGCGGCTGGCCATGAACTGCGCGATCTTTCTGGTGGTGGCCGCCGCGTTCGGCGCGATCCGCTCGCCGTGGATGATCGCGGCGCTGCCGGTGGGGGTGCTCACCGGGCTGGCGTTCGCGGCCCCGGTCGAGGCATGGGCGGTGACCCGCACCAGGGACAGCTCGTTCGCCATGATCTTCCGGTTCGGCATGATCCCGCTGTTCCTGTTCTCCGGCACGTTCTTCCCGATCACCCAGCTGCCCGCCTGGCTCCGGCCGGTCGCCTACCTCACGCCGCTGTGGCACGGGGTGTCGCTGTGCCGGTCGCTCAACCTGGGCACGGCGGATCTGGGGCAGGCGGTCATCGACGTGGCCTACCTCGTCGCGGTGGCCGCGGCCGGCCTGCTGGCCGGGAACCGCACCTACCGCAGGCGGCTCTATGTCTAGCGGCATGTCCGGCACTGGCGGCCTTCCCGGCGGCGGCGACCTGCCCGTGCGGGAGCTCCCGCTGCGGGTGGTCCCGCTGCCCACGCTGTTCGCCTGGCTGCGCAGATCGCTGGGCGGGAAGGGCAGCCTGCACCTGATCGAGCGGCACGCCCGCGCCTACCGGCATGTCTGGCTGGTGTTCGTGTCCGGCCTGGCGGAGCCGCTGTTCTACCTGCTGTCGCTCGGCGTCGGCCTCGGGCAGCTGGTCGGCACGGTCACCGGGCCCAGCGGCCAGCCGGTCAGCTACACCGCGTTCGTGGGGCCGGCCCTGCTGGCCACCTCGTCCATGAACGGCGCGATCTACGACTCCACTTTCGGTGTCTTCTTCCTGCTCAAGTACGCCAAGGTCTACAACGCGATCCTGGCCACCCCGATGCGCGCCGCCGACGTGGCGCTCGGCCAGATCGGCTGGGCACTGATCCGCGGCAGCCTGTACGCGTTCGCCTTCATGCTGGTCATGCTCGGGATGGGCCTGCTGAGGTCGGGGTGGGCGGTGCTGGCGCTGCCTGCCGCCGTCCTCACGGGGTTCGCGTTCGCCGCCACCGGGATGGCCGCCACCACCTTCATGCGCAGCTGGCAGGACTTCGAGTTCGTGATGCTGGTGAGCCTGCCGATGTTCCTGTTCTCCACCACGTTCTATCCGCTCAGTGTCTACCCGCGGGCGCTGCAGGTGGTGGTGGAGTGCACGCCGCTCTACCAGGCGATCACGCTCATCCGCGGGCTCACCCTGGGGGTGGTCGGCCCAGCCCTGCTGGTGCCCGTCGCCTACCTGGCGCTCATGGGCGTCGGCGGCCTGCTGATCGCTGGCCGCCGGGTGAACCGCCTGCTGCTGACCTGACCCCACGGCATCCGCATCGCCCCGGTCAGCCTTGCGATCTCGCGGTGGGCGTGTGTGCCCGCGGCTGGCTTGGTCAGCCTTGCGGTCTCGCGGTGGGCGTGTGTGCCCGCGGCTGACTTAGGCTGGCGGGGGCGGATCCGGGCGGGCGGATCTGGGGCGCGGGGACCCTGGGTATCGCCGCGACGTGCACACCAGGAGGGGCGCCGATGGCCGTCAGCCCTGGGCCGGCTCCGGCGGGAACCGGCCATGGGCTGGCTCAGGCGGGGACCAGCGCCGGGTCTGCCCGCCAGGCCCGCCAGCCCGCGCCCGTACCGGCCAGCACGGACCGGGCCAGCACGGACCGGGCCAGCACCGGCCGGGCCAGCACCGGCCGGGCCAGCACCGGCCGGTCCGACCCGGTGGCGTGGCTGATCGCGCTCGCCGCGTTCGCCGCCTACACCACGATCTCGGTCTTCCGGTACCTGCGCCTGGACCCTGGGTCCTGGGACCTGGGTATCTACACCCAGTACGTGTGGCAGATCGCCCACCTGCACGCGCCGGTGGTGACGATCCGGGGGCCCGGCTTCAACCTGCTCGGCGACCACTTCCAGCCCATCGTGGCGCTGGTCGCGCCGTTCTTCCGGCTCTTTCCCACCCCGGTCACCCTGCTGGTCGCGCAGGCACTGCTGGCAGCGGTGTCGGTGGTGCCGGTCTGCCGGGCGGCGCGGGACCTGCTCGGGACCGGTGTCAGCCGGGTGATCGGCGCGGCGTACGGGTTCTCGTGGGGCCTCCAGCAGATGATCATTTTCGACTTCCACGAGATCGCGTTCGCGGTGCCGCTGCTCGCCTGCTCCCTGTCCGCCCTGGTGCGCCGCCGACCGCGGGCCGCCGCGGCGTGGGCGCTGCCGCTGGTCTTCGTCAAGGAGGACCAAGGCCTGACGGTGGCGGCGATCGGCCTGCTGATGCTCGCGGTCGCGGCCGGGGCCCGGACGGGACGCGGGCGAGACGGCACCGGCCTGGCCAGCACCGGCCTGGCCAGCGCCGCCCGGGCCGGCGGCGCGGGGCCCGTCGGCCGCGGCGGGGCGGAAGGTGCCGCCGGGGCTGGCGCGTGGGGGTGGCCCGGAGCGCTGCTCGTGTGCTGGGGCCTGGCCGGGTCGGCGCTGGCGATCGCCGTGATCATCCCGCACTTCAACCCCGCCCATCACTACGCGTACTGGAGCGACGGCGGCGTGCTCTCGCCAGGCGGCAGCCATCTCTCGGCCGGCCGGGTGCTGGCGCAGCTCACCCAGGGCGGCCCGGAGAAGCTGCGCACCACCGTCCTGGTGCTGCTGCCGGTGGTGTTCCTCGCGCTGCGTTCCCCGCTCGCCCTGGTCGCCGTGCCCGGCCTGGCGCTGCGGTTCCTGTCCACCAACAGCGACTTCTGGGGGACGCAGTGGCATTACGACGCCACCCTGATGCCTATCGTCTTCGTGGCCGCGATCGACGGGCTGGCCCGCATCCAGGCCCGGGCCGCCACGCGCCAAGCGCGGCCCGCCAGTGGCCAGCCGTGGCCCGGCGGCATCTGGGCCGGGGCGCGGCCGGGCGCCATCTGGCCCCAGGCGCGGCCGGGCACCCGGGCGGCCTGGTATGCCGCCGCCGCCATGGCGGCGGTCGCGGCCGGGCTGGCGTTCCAGTTCCCGCTGGCGGGGCTGTGGAACGCCCGCACCTACCAGATCAGCCCCCAGGTCAGGGCCGAGCGCGCGGCGATAGCCCGGGTCCCGGCCGGGACCACGGTGGAGTCGACGCTGACCATGCTCGCGCCGCTGGCCACCCGCGACACCACGTTCTGGATCGGCACCCCGGGCAACCCGGTCACGCGTTACATCGTGTACGACGCCGCCGCCAGCGGCTACACGCACCCGCCCACCGACATCCCCGGTTTCCTCGACACCCGTTATCCCGGCGTCACCTATCAGGCGGTCTTCCACGAGGACCATGTGTACGTGTTCCGCGCCAGCGTCACCGCGCGGAAGCTGGGCTAGCGGTGCGCACCACCTCCCGGAACCCGCGATCCCCGCAGATACTTACCGGTAGGTACAGTGCTGACCGGACTCGCCGGGAGGGCGCCTACTAACCGGTAGGTAAAGTGCTGACCGGACTCGCCGGGAGGACGCCGTGGACTTCGGGTACGACGACCGCACGCAGGAATGGCGCGAGCGGCTGCTCGCCTTCATGGCCGAGCACGTCTACCCGGCCGAACCGGTCTTCGCCGAGCAGGCCGCCGCGGCGGCGCGGTCCGGTTTCCCGTGGCAGCGGCCGCCCGTGGTCGCAGAGCTCAAGGCCGAGGCCCGCCGGCGGGGGCTGTGGAACCTCTTCCTGGCCGGCCACCCCGAGGGCGCGGGCCTGACCAATCTCCAGTACGCCCCGCTGGCCGAGATCACCGGGCACAGCCCCGCGCTCGCGCCGGAGGCGCTGAACTGCGCGGCCCCCGACACCGGCAACATGGAGCTGCTGGCGGAGTTCGGCAGCCAGCAGCAGCGCGAGCAGTGGCTGCGCCCGCTGCTGGACGGGGAGATCCGCTCGGCGTTCTGCATGACCGAGCCGGAGGTGGCCTCGTCCGACGCCACCAACATCGCCACCACGATCGAGCGCGACGGCGACAAGTACGTGATCAACGGCCGCAAATGGTGGTCGTCGGGGGCGATGGACCCGGCCTGCCAGATCCTCATCGTGATGGGCAAGACCGATCCCGGTGCGGACCGGCACCGGCAGCAGTCGATGATCGGTGTGCCACGGGACACCCCGGGGGTCACCGTCCGGCGGGGGATAAGCCTGTTCGGGTTCGACGACGCGCCCCACGGAGGCCACGCCGAGGTCGCCTTCGCCGACGTCACCGTCCCGTCCGGCAACCTGATCGGCGGCGAGGGGGAGGGCTTCGCGATCGCGCAGGCCCGGCTCGGCCCCGGCCGGATCCACCACTGCATGCGGCTGATCGGCGCCGCCGAGCGGGCGCTGGAGCTGATGTGCCGGCGCGTCACCGGCCGGACGGCGTTCGGCCGGCCGCTGGCCGAGCAGGGGGTGATCCAGGACTGGATCGCGGAGTCCCGGGTCAGGATCGAGTCCGCCCGGCTGCTCGTGCTCAAGACCGCGTGGCTGATGGACACCGTCGGCAACAAGGGCGCGCACACCGAGATCCAGGCGATCAAGGTGGCGACCCCGGCGATGGCGGAGTGGGTTATCGACAAATCGATCCAGGCGCACGGCGCCGCCGGTGTCAGCCAGGACCTGCCGCTCGCGCACCTGTGGGCGTCCGCCCGCTCGCTGCGGTTCGCCGACGGGCCCGACGAAGTGCACAAGCGCTCGCTGGCCCGGCGTGAGCTGCGGCACTACACCGGCGGCGGCTAGCGGGCCCGGCCGCCGGGACGGCAGCGGCCACGGCAGCCGCAGAACGCGCACCACCAGGCACCACGAAGAATGAGGCCACCCAGCACCGGGCACGACTGACACCTGAGAAGAAGGAGAAACAGCGATATGGCACAGGACGCACAGCGGGTCGCCATCGTGACCGGCGCCGCCCGCGGCATCGGGGCGGCCACCGCACGCAGGCTCGCCGCCGACGGGCTGGCGGTAGCCGTGCTCGACCTGGACGCGGCCACCTGCGCGGACACCGTGGACGCGATCAGCGCGGCCGGCGGCCGCGCACTGGCGGTGGGCGCCGACGTCAGCAAGGCCGACCAGGTGGAGGCCGCGGTCAGCAAGGTGGCCGCCGACCTCGGCCCGCCGGCCGTCCTGATCAACAACGCCGGGATCATCCGTGACAACCTGCTGTTCAAGATGACCGAGGACGACTGGGACATGGTGCTCGGCGTGCATCTGCGCGGCGCGTTCCTGATGAGCCGGGCGGCCCAGAAGTACATGGTCGAGCAGCGGTTCGGCCGGATCGTCAACCTGTCCTCCAGCTCCGCGCTGGGCAACCGTGGCCAGGTCAACTACTCCGCCGCCAAGGCCGGCATGCAGGGGTTCACCAAGACCCTCGCGATCGAGCTGGGCCAGTTCGGGATCACCGCCAACGCGGTGGCGCCCGGCTTCATCGTCAGCGACATGACCGCGGCGACCGCGGCCAGGATCGGCATGGGCTTCGAGGACTTCCAGGCCGCGGCCGCCTCGCAGATCCCGGTCCGCCGGGTCGGCCAGGTGGAGGATGTCGCGCATGTCATCTCGTTCCTGTGCGGCGAGGGCGCCGGGTTCGTCTCCGGCCAGGTGATCTACGTGGCGGGCGGCCCGCTGTGCTGACCGGTGCGGGCGGCCCAGGGGACGGCCCGGTGGATGACACTGCCGCGCTGCGCCAGCGGGCCCGTGACTTCCTGGCCGGCCACGACCCTGCCGGGCTGTCCCGGCTGGATTTCCTGCGGGCCCGGTTCGACGCCGGGCTGGCCTGGGTGCACTACCCGCCCGGCCTGGGCGGGCTGGGCCTGCCGCGCTCGCTGCAGCCGGTGGTCGACGCCGAGTTCGCCGCGGCTGGCGCGCCGGACAACGACCCGCTCCGCAACACGATCGGCCTGGGCATGGCGGCCCCCACGATCTTGTCGTTCGGCACCGATGAGCAGAAGGCCCGCTGGCTGCGCCCGCTGTGGACCGGTGAGGAGATCTGGTGCCAGCTGTTCAGCGAGCCCGGCGCCGGGTCCGACCTGGCTGGCCTGGCCACCCGCGCGGTCAGGGACCCCGCCGGGCCGGACTGGCGGGTCAGCGGGCAGAAGGTGTGGACCTCGCTGGCTCACCGGGCCCGCTGGGGGCTGCTGGTCGCCCGCACCGACCCGGACGTGCCCAAGCACGCCGGGCTCACCTATTTCGCCTGTGACATGACCGATCCCGGCGTCGAGGTGCGGCCGCTGCGGCAGCTCACCGGCGAGGCCGAGTTCAACGAGGTGTTCCTGACCGACGTGGTGGTCCGTGACAGCGACCGCATCGGGGAGGTCGGCGAAGGCTGGCGGGTCGCCCAGGGCACGCTGATGAACGAGCGGGTCGCCATCGGCGGCGGCGCGCTGCCCCGCGAGGGCGGCATGGCCGGCATCGCCGCGGCCGCCTGGCGGGAGCATCCGGAGCTGCGCACGCCGGGGCTGCACGACCGGCTGATCAGGCTGTGGGCCGACGCCGAGGTCGCCCGCCTGGCCGCCGAGCGGCTGCGCCAGCAGCTCGCGGCGGGGCAGCCCGGCCCGGAGGGCTCGGCCGCGAAGGTCGTCTTCGCCCGGCTGAACCAGGAGCTGTCCGCGCTCGAGCTCGAGCTGTCCGGCGCCGGCGGGCTGCGTTACGACGACTGGAGCCTGCGCCGGCCGGAGTCGGTCAGCTTCCTCACCCGCGGGCCCGGCTACCGGTACCTGCGCGCCCGCGGGAACTCCATCGAGGGAGGCACCTCGGAGATCCTGCGGAACATCATCGCCGAGCGGGTGCTCGGCCTGCCCGCCGAGCCCCGCACGGACACCCGCGTGCCCTGGAAGGACCTGCCCCGATGACCTCCACCGACTCCAGCAGGCCCCGCTCGTCATGGCACCTGCCCGCCCGGCCGGGGACCGCTGGCCCCGCGCCCTCCACGGGGCGCATCCCGGACCTGCGCTACACCGAGACCGAGGAGGACCTGCGGTCCGCCGTCCGCGCCCTGCTGGACGACCGGTGCCCGTGGCCGGCGGTGCTGGCCAGGGCCGAGACCGATGAGCAAAACGACGCTGCCGCCTGGCACTTGCTTGCCGCCGAGCTCGGCTGTGCCGGGCTGCTCATCCCGGAAAGCCACGGCGGGGCCGGGGCGAGCTACCGGGAGGCGGCTGTGGTGGCCGAGGAGACCGGCCGGGCGGTTGCCCCCGTTCCCTATCTGGGCTCCGCGGTGCTGGCCACGGCCGCGCTGCTGCCCAGCGGGGACGAGCTGCTGCCCGGGCTGGCCGGGGGGCAGGTGACCGCCGTGCTGGCGGTGGACTTCGCCCGCATGCCGCCCGCGGCCGTGCCCGGCACGCGGGACGCGGCGGGCACGGGGCTGGCCACCGGGGTGCGGCTGGCCGCCGCCCGGCCGGATGACCCGCCCGGCCAGGCCCGGCTGACCGGCACCGTGGCCGGGGTGGCGGACGCGCTGCTCGCCGACGTGCTGCTGGTGCCCGCCGACGGGGTGCCGTTCGGCCTGTACGCGGTCGACGCCGGTGCGCCCGGTGTCAGCAGGACGGCGGTGGTCTCGCTGGACGCCACCCGCCCGCTGTGCGACCTGGCCTTCGACGGCGCGCCCGCCCGGCCGGTGGCGACCGGTGAGGCGGCCGTGCAGGCGGTGGTGTCGGCCCTGGCCGCTGGCGCGGCGATGCTCGCCTCCGAGCAGCTCGGCGTGGCGCAGCGGTGCCTGGACATGACCGTCGCCTACCTGAAGGAGCGGCGGCAGTTCGCCCGCCCGGTCGGCTCTTTCCAGGCGCTCAAGCACCGGGCCGCCGACGTGTGGATACTCCTGGCCCAGGCCCGGGCCGCCGCCAGGTACGCGGCTGCCTGCCTGGCCGGCGGCGATCCCGACACGCCGGTCGCGATCGCCCTGGCCAAGGCCGCCTGCGGGGACGCCGCCGTGCACGCGGCGCAGGAGTGCGTGCAGATGCACGGCGGCATCGGGTTCACCTGGGAGCACCCGGCGCACCTGCTGCTCAAGCGGGCCACGAGCGGGTCGCTGGCCCTCGGCACCCCGGACCGCCACCGCGCCGCCCTCGCCAGCCTGGTGGACCTGCCCCCGGCTAGCGCCTAACACCAACCCTGGAGCAGGGG
>Ga0335077_10010934_pt1 | contig 11348 bp, 11 predicted proteins | sample Lox_Sample_31_FD_207151 | JGI IMG/M metagenome (GOLD analysis project Ga0335077, IMG submission 207151) | Soil microbial communities from Loxahatchee National Wildlife Refuge, Florida, United States - Lox_Sample_3.1 | ecosystem: Environmental > Terrestrial > Soil > Wetlands | place: USA...
AGTGCGAGCTCGTCGACCTCCTCCGAGGACCGGGCGCCGAGCTCTTCTTCGTCGGCGACGAGTACCAGTCGATCTACGGCTTCCGCCACGCCGACGTCGGCGTCTTCCGCGAGCGGCGCGGCCGGGCGGCGCAGCTGCTGCCGCTGACGCTGAACTACCGGTCGCGGCCCGAGGTGCTCGCGGCGGTGAACGAGCTGTTCGGGTCGCACTTCGGCGGCGAGTTCCAGGAGCTGCACGCCGCGGCCGAGTTCCCCGACCCGGTCTTCGGCCACCCCGTCGAGCTGCTCGTCACCGACAAGGCGAGCTACCAGGACTCGGGCGTCCACTGGCGACGGGCGGAGGCGCGTGCCGTGGCGCGGCGCGTGCGCGAGCTCGTCGACGCGGGCGTCGCGGCGCCGGGCGAGATCGTGCTGCTGTTCGCGGCCGGCACCGACGCGGAGTGGTACGAGGACGAGCTGCGCAAGGCGGGGCTGCCGACCTACCGTGCGACCGGCAAGGGCTACTTCGGCCAGCAGCAGGTCGCCGACCTGCTCGCGTATCTCCGGCTGCTGCACAACCGCTACGACGACCGCGCGCTCGTCACCGTGCTCGCGTCGCCGTTCGTCGGGCTGTCGAACGACGGGCTCGCGCTGCTGCGCCGCGCGGCGTCGAAGCGGCCGCTCTTCTCCGGGCTCGAGCGGACGCTGCCGGCCGGTCTGTCGGAGCGGGACGAGCGGCTGTTGCTCGCCTTCCGGCAGCGCTTCGACCGGCTCGCCGCGGCGCTGCCGCGGCTCTCGCTCGAGCGTCTGTGCGAGCGCGTCGTCAGCGAGCACGACTACGACCTCGCGGTGCTCGCGCAGTGGGACGGCCGTCGCCGCTACGCGAACATGCGGAAGCTCGCGCGGCTCGCGCGCTCGTACGAGGAGCTGCGCGGTCCGGACGTCGAGGGCTTCGTCCGCTTCGTCGCCGAGCAGGAGGCGGTCGGCGCGCGCGAGCTCGAGGCGGTCGCGGAGGAGGAGGGCGCGGACGCGGTGCGGCTGCTGACCATCCACGCCGCGAAGGGCCTCGAGTTCGAGGTGGTGATCGTCGCCGACGCGGGACGCGACAAGGCGCCGCCGTCCGCCGACGAGATCCTCGCGCTGTCGGACGGGCGCTTCGGGTTCCGCGTTGCCGACCCGGTGACGACGAAGCGGCGCGGCGCGTTCGACTACGAAGCGGTCAAGGACGCGCGCGCGGACGAGGAGCGCGCCGAGAAGCTGCGTCTCTACTACGTCGCGATGACGCGGGCGAAGGAGCGGCTGATCGTCGCGGGCTCGATCGACCGTGAGAAGGCGGCCGACGCGTCGACGCCGATCGGCTGGGTGCTCGACCGGCTCCGCGTCGACGAGGAGCTGTCGGCGAACGGGAACGGGCCGGTCGAGATCGAGCGCGGCGAGGCGCGGCTCGTCGTGCGGGTCGACCGCTGGCGCGAGGCGGACTGGCTCGAGCCGGTGGCCGCGGTCGCTCCAGAGCCGGAGACGGGTCAGCTCGCGCTGTTCGCGGCGCCGGAGGACGTCGCCGCGGCGGCGGCGCCGGAGCTTCCACCGCTTGCGCCGCCGCCGGAGCCGCCGCTCCATCGCGTGCGCCGGCTGTCGTTCACCGCCCTCTCGACCTTCGAGCAGTGCTCGTACAAGTACTTCGCGATCCGCGTGGCGGGGATGTCGGAGCGGAGGGCGCTGCCGCGCGGCGAGGGCGACGGCGAGGGTGGGCTGCGCGCGACCGAGGTCGGCGACGCCGCGCACCGGCTGATGGAGCAGGTCGACCTCGGCGCGCCGGCGGTTCCCGACCTCGAGCAGGTGCGCGACTGGTACCCGGCCGTGACGGACGGCGAGCTCGAGCGGATCCGCGCCTTCGTCGCGTCGTACTGCGAGTCGGAGCTCGCAGCGCGGGTGGCGGCGCTGCCGCACGTCGAGAAGGAGCGGCACTTCACCTTCGAGCACGACGGCGTGCTCCTGCACGGATACCTCGACGTGCTCCATCTCGACGGAAGGCGCGCGCTCGTGCTCGACTACAAGACGAACATCGTCGGCGACGCGTCGCCGGACGAGATCGTCGACACGGACTACCGCCTGCAGCGGCTCGTGTACGCGCTCGCGTGCTTCCGCGCCGGCGCGGAGGAGGTCGAGGTCGTCTACCACTTCCTCGAGCGGCCGGACGCGATCGCGGCGACGACGTTCGGGCTCGACCAGGTGCCCGAGCTCGAGTCCGAGCTGTCCGAGGCGATCGCGCGGATCCACGCCGGCGAGTTCCGTCCGACGCCGAGCGAGTTCGCCTGCGCGGGCTGCCCTGCGCTCGATCTCGTCTGCGCCGGCCCGCGCCTGGGCGGCGGCGGCGACCCGTTCGACGTCCCGCTCGCTGCCGTTGGCTAAGAGCTACGTCGCCGAGGCGCGGAAGCGCGTCGGGCCGAAGCGTGAGCGGATCAGGCCGATCATCGACCGCCTCACGGTCGAGTACGCCGACGCGGCGATCGCGCTCCGGTTCCGCAGCCCGCTCGAGCTGCTCGTCTCCGTGATGCTGTCGGCGCAGACGACCGACGTGAACGTCAACCGCGTGACCGCGACGCTGTTCGAGAAGTACCGCACGCCGGAGGACTACCTCGCCGTCCCGCCCGAGGAGCTCGAGCGCGACATCTTCGCCACCGGCTTCTACCGGCAGAAGGCGAAGTCGCTGCGCGGCACGATGCGGATGCTGCTCGAGGAGTACGACGGCGAGGTGCCGCGGACGCTGTCCGAGCTGGTGCGCCTGCCGGGCGTCGCGCGCAAGACCGCCAACGTCGTCGCGGCCGAGCTCGGTGACGCGCAGGGCATCGTCGTCGATACGCACGTGCGCCGGCTGTCGCAGCGGCTCGGACTGACGAAGCAGGAGGACCCGGTGAAGATCGAGCGCGACCTGATCCGCCTCGTCCCGCGCGCGGACTGGGCGCGCTTCCCGCACTTGCTCATCTGGCACGGCCGCCGGGTCTGCGACGCGCGCAGGCCGCGCTGCGAGGACTGCGTGCTCGTCGACCTCTGTCCGTCGAGCCGTGTCTGACGACGACTACCGGCTCAGCTTCGAGGCGGTCGCCGAGCAGTACGAGCGCGCCCGGCCGAGCTATGCCCCCGGTGCGCTCGCCTGGCTCGCGGGACGGATCGGCGTCGGACCCGGCCGGCGCGTCCTCGATCTCGGCGCCGGCACCGGCAAGCTGACGCGGCAGCTGGTCGCGCTCGGCGCGTCCGTCGTCGCCGTCGAGCCGGGCGACGCGATGCGCACCGTGCTCGCGCGCGTCGTCCCCGAGGCCGAGGCGCTCGCCGGCAGCGCCGAGGCGATTCCGCTCGCCGAGAGCGCCGTCGACGCGATCACGGCCGGCCAGGCCTTCCACTGGTTCAGACCCGAGCAGGCGCTCGCCGAGATGCATCGCGTGCTCCGTCCGCCGGGCGCCGTCGCGCTCCTCTGGAACCGATGGGACGACGGCGACCCGCTCCAGCGCGAGATCGACGACCTGCTCGATCCGCTGCGGTCGGAGCGCGCACGCTGCGACGCCGACCTGGCGAGGTCGGCCCTTCTCGAGTCGCCGCTGTTCGGCGCGATCGACGAGCGGGTCTTCCGCCACGCGCGGGTGGTCGACGCCGACCGGCTCGTCGACTGGGTCTCGTCGACGAGCGCGGTCGTCAAGGCGGCGCCGCCCGACCGCGCCCGGGTCGAGGCGCGCGTTCGGGAGCTCGCCGGGGACGGCGAGGTCGAGCTGACGCTCCTGACCTCGGTGCTCGCGTTCGACCGCGTCTAGTGCCCCCTCAGGCACTAGTTGACCGACGGGTCCTCGGGCATCCGGGCGACGAGCTCGTAGACGCCGCCCTTCCGGCGGAGCACGTCGCTCCAGAGGTCGTCGGGCGCCTCCGTGAACGCGTCGTCGGCGAGCGCCGGCTCGACGATCCAGTCCTCGCGCGCGAGCTCGTCCTCGAGCTGGCCCGAGCCCCAGCCGGCGTACCCGGCGAAGACGCGCCGCCGCGTCGTCACGGGGACGACGGCGTCCGGCTCCTCGAGCGACGGGAAGCCGAGCGACCCGAACAGCGGCACCGCCGCATCGTCCGGGTCGACGAACTCGCCGAGCACGAGCACGGCGTTCGGCTGCACCGGCCCGCCGACCCAGACCTGCTCGCCGTCGTCGACGAGGGGCTCGAGCTGCGGCACCACCTCGAGCACGGTGGTGGGGGAGGGCCGGTTGAGCACGAGCCCGGCGGCGCCGTCGTCGTTGTGCTCCGTCACGAGCACGACCGTCCGGCGGAAGTTCGGATCGAGCAGCGAGGGAGACGCGACGAGCAGCTGGCCCTGGAGCGTGTCCACCCCCACATTGTGGCTATAGTGACCGGGCCGCAAGCGGGGTGAGGCCCCCGCCCAACCGCTCATCCGAGCCGATGGCCTCTACCACCATTCGTCAGGAGGTAGAGCGCCGATGAGCGACATCGCAATTGCGGCCCTTCTCGCCGTCACCGTGCTTCTCGCGGCCACCGTCTCGGTCGAGATCGGCCTCTCGGTCGCACTGATCGAGCTGTTCGCCGGCGCCGTCGTCGGCAACGCATTCCATCTCGACGTGCCGAGCTGGCTGACCTTCATCGGCACGTTCGCGGGGATCGTCCTCACGTTCCTCGCCGGCGCCGAGGTCGACGTCCCGCAGCTGAGGCGCGAGTGGCGCGCGTCGGTCTCGATCGGGCTCGTCTCGTTCTTCGCACCGTTCGCGGTGGTCGGGCTCGTCTGCTACTACGCGCTCGACTGGAGCCGCCGCCAGGCCGAGATCGGCGGGCTCGCGCTCTCGACCACGAGCCTCGCCGTCGTCTACGCCGTGCTCGTCGAGACCGGGCTGAACAGCGAGCTCGTCGGGAAGCGGCTGATGTCCGCGACGTTCGTGACGGACATCGCCACCGTCACCGGCCTGACGCTGCTCTTCATCACGCCGACGATCTGGGTCGTCCCGTTCGCGGTCGTGTCGGTCGCGATGATCGTCGGGCTGCCGCGGCTCGCGACGGGGTTCTTCGGCCGCTACGGGAACCGGGTGATCGAGCCGGAGATCAAGCTCGTCTTCGCGTGCCTGTTCGTGCTCATGTGGCTTGGGTCGCGCGCCCACTCGCAGGCGGCGCTGCCCGTGTTCGTGCTCGGGCTCGTGATGTCGTCGTTCTACGACTCCCACCGGCTCGAGCAGGACCGGATGCGGATCGTCGCGTTCGCGTTCCTCACGCCGTTCTTCTTCCTCAAGGGCGGGATGAACGTCTCCGCCGGCGCGCTGTGGGCGAACCTCGGCGTGCTCGGCGTGCTGTTCCTCGCGAAGATGGGGCCGAAGCTCGGCGCCGTCTACCCGCTCGCCCGGAAGTACACCGCGCCGCACGCGGCGTTCACGACGCTGCTGATGTCGACCGGGCTCACGTTCGGGACGATCACGTCGCTGTACGGGCTGAGCGCCGGGATCATCGACCGGACGCAGTTCTCGCTGCTGATCGCGACGGTCGTCCTGTCGGCGATCGTGCCGACTGCGATCGCGCAGCGCCGCTACGACCCGCGGGTCGCGGCCGACCTCGATCTCGGCGCGCCGGTGCCGCCGGCGCCCGTCCGGCCTATGCCAGCCGAGGAGTGAGCGCGACGAGCAGGCCGCCGTCGTCGTCGTAGGCGGGGAAGAAGTCCCCGATCACCTGCTTCGTGTGGCCGGCGCGCGTCCGCAGCTCGAGCGCCTCGTTCAGGCGGCGGACGCCCCATTCGAGCGCGAGCTTCGCCGGGTTCTTGTCCTCCTCGAACCCGGCGAGGCCGAGCCCGGCGACGACGTCGCTGCCGAGCAGGTCGACCTCCGACCAGCCGGTGAGCTCGAAGACGCCGCGGCCGACGGCGAGGATCCGCCCCTCCTGGTCGCAGACGACGAAGCCCGTGCCGGGGGCCGGGTAGTAGTCGTCCATCAGCTCGAACAGGAAGCCGAAGCCGCAGTGGTGGCACGCGACGGCCTCGTCGTAGAAGCCCTCCTTGCGGTCGATGTCGATCGAGCGCTCCTTGCAGTTCGGGCAGATGTAGTACGGCACCGGCTCAGGGTAGCGGCGGGGCTCACGCGCGCGGCCGCTCGTCGACGCGCGCGACCCACGCCTTCACGCGCGGGTAGCCGGCGCCGAGCGGCTGGTGCTCGACGAGGATCCGGTGGAAGAGCTCGTCGTCGCCCGGCGGCAGTCCGAGAACCGGGTACTTGAGGAACGGGAAGGCGATGCAGTCGGCGACGCCGAACTCGTCGAACAGGTACGGCCGCCCCGCGAGGAGCGACTCGAAGCGGTCGAGCTCCGCGTGCATCCGGGCGCTGAGCCGGTTGACGACGGCGGTGTCCGGCTGCGGCTGCTCCAGCTCGGCGGCGATGAGATTCGGTGGGTGCTTCCAGACGCGGTTGAACCAGTCGACGAAGACGGACACCTCGGCGCGGCGCGCCTCGTCGCGCGGGTAGAGCGGCGGCTCGGGCCGCAGGCGCTCGAGGTGGTCGATGATCGCGGTCGAGTCGACGATCGTCTCGTCGCCGTCGAGCAGCACCGGCACGAGCGGCTGCCCGCTCGCCGCCTCGACGGGCGAGCGGTCGGCGGCGTCGATGTCGATCCACTCGAGCGCGAGCCCCTTGTGCCCGGCCGCGAGCGCGACGCGCTCGACGTTCGTCGAGAACGGGATCCTGAAGACGCGGAGCGGCGGCATCCCGCGATCGTATGCATCCGGCACGAAGTTGCGACGCCGCCGTGACGGTTCGCGTGCGACGCTTCCGGAAGGGAGCCTCGCTCCCCCCGTGGGGGGAAGCGCCGTGGGTCTGGCAGCGGCCGCGGCGGCGTGCTATCACGCGGGCGTGGGAGAGAAGATGCGTCGGATCAGCGCGGCGTTGATGGCGTCGCAGGCGGCCGGGTTCCTCTCGACGCCGCCGGGGCTCGACGGGGATCCGGGGCTCGGCATTCCCGGATTCAGCGGTGTGCCCCGGCCGCGCGAGTGGGATGCCGTCGAATCGACGCACGCGCCGGCGCTCCACGGCGACGAGATCCACTTCGTCGCGCTCGCCGACGGCGGCCGGACGCTGATCGTCGACGAGGACGAGCCGAACGACAGCGTCGCGCCGCTCGCCGACGCGATCGAGGCGACGCTGGAGCCTCCGTACCGCGCGGTCGGACGCCGCCAGGACGACGAGGTCTGGGCGGTCGGCGCAGTCCGCGTCGACATCGTCGAGCTGCCCGAGAGCGTCGACGGCGACTCGATCGAGCTCACCGTCGTGGGCGGGAGGCGTGAGCTGCGCGTCGACGGCCGCGACGCGCGTGTCGAGCTGCCGAAGCTCGACGAGATCGGGGCCCGGCGGGGCAGCGACTACGTGCTCCGCGCAGAGCGGCTCACCGAGACGACCTGGGTCGTCGACGCCGACGTGCTCTAGCGGAGCCGCGCCGCTAGTGCGGCGACGCGGCCAGCGCCGTCGCCGGGCTCTCCTCGGAGGCGAGGAAGCGCTCGGCGTCGAGCGCGGCCATACAGCCGGAGCCCGCCGCGGTGACGGCCTGGCGGTAGACGTGATCCTGGACGTCGCCCGCGGCGAACACGCCGGGGACGTTCGTCGCGGTCGAGCCTGACTTCGTCACGAGATAGCCCGCGTCGTCGTGGTCGAGCTGGTCGAGGAACAGCGCCGTGTTCGGGTCGTGCCCGATCGCGACGAACACGCCGTCGGCCGGCACCTCGAACGTCTCGCCCGTCCGCGTGTCGCGCAACAGCGCGCCCGTGACGCACGTGTCGCCGATGATGTCCTCGACGACCGCGTTCGTGACGAACTCGATCTTCGGGTTGGCGCGCGCCCGGTCGACCATGATCGGCGACGCGCGGAACTCGTCGCGCCGGTGGACGATCGTCACCTTCGACGCGTAGCGGGTCAGGAACGTCGCCTCCTCCATCGCCGTGTCGCCGCCGCCGACGACGAGCAGCTCCTTCTCCTTGAAGAAGGCGCCGTCGCACGTCGCGCACGCGGAGACGCCGCGCCCCTGGAGAGTCCGCTCGCCGGGGATCCCGAGCCAGCGCGCGCTCGCGCCGGTCGCGACGACGACCGTCTTCGCGCGGTACTCCTCGTTCTCGACCCAGACGCGGAACGGCCGCTCCGAGAAGTCGACCCGGGTGACGTCGTCGGTGACGAAGTCCGTGCCGAAGCGCTCCGCCTGCCGGCGCAGCTCGGCCATCATCTCGGGGCCCATGACCCCGTCCGGATAGCCCGGGTAGTTCTCCACGTCGCTCGTGATCATCAGCTGGCCGCCCCAGTTGAAGCCCTCGATCACGAGCGGCCGGAGATTGGCCCGCGCCGCGTAGAGGGCGGCCGTGTAGCCGGCGGGGCCGCCCCCGACGACGATCACGTCACGCACGTCGCTCATTCAGCTTCCTTCCTCGAAATCTCTCTGCCGGTGTAAACGATCGAGACCCGCCCGGCGTTCCCGTCCGTCCAATGGTACGGGCCCTACGCGGCGTCGGCGGCGCTGTCGCCCACCGGCAGCTCCGGGGCGGTGACCGGCCGGACGCTGCGCTCGACCGCCGGCAGGGCCGCCAGCTCGGCCGTCGGCGAGACGCCGTGCTCCTTGAACCGCCTCGCGCTCGGGAGCACCCGGGTCTCGAGCGAGCCGACCGCCTCGTTGTACGACCGCACCGCCGTCTCGAGCCCGCGCCCGACCTTGGCGAAATGGTCGGTGAGCGTCCCGAGGCGCGAGTAGAGCTCCCGCCCGAGCTCGCTGATCGCCTTCGCGGACTCCGCGATCGTCTCCTGGCGCCACCCGTACGCGACCGCGCGCAGGAGCGCGATCAGCGTCGTCGGCGTCGCGAGGATCACCTGCTGGTTGACGCCCTGCTCGATCAGCGACGGATCCTGCTCGAGCGCCGCGGAGAAGAACGTCTCGCCCGGGATGAAGAGGACGACGAACTCCGGCGTCGAGTCGAACTGGCCCCAGTAGCTCTTCGCCGACAGCTTCGCGATGTGGTCGCGGATCTGCCGCGCGTGGTCGGCGAGCCGCGCCTGGCGCACGTCCTCGTCCTTCGCCTCGAGCGCGTCGAGATACGCCTGGAGCGGCGCCTTCGCGTCGACGACGACCTGCTTGCCGCCGGGGAGCCGCACGACGAGGTCCGGCCGCAGCCGGCCGCCGTCCACGCTGACCGTCGCCTGCTCGACGAAGTCGCAGTGGGAGAGCATCCCGGCCATCTCCACGACGCGGCGCAGCTGCATCTCGCCCCAGCGGCCGCGGACGACGGGGGAGCGGAGGGCGGTGACGAGGTTGCCCGTCTCCGCGCGCAGCTCCTTCTGCGTGTCCGCGAGCGAGCGCACCTGCGCCGTCAGGTCCGAGTACGCGCGCGTCCGCGCGACCTCGAGCTCCTGGAGCCGGCCGTCGACCTTCGCGAGCGACTCCTTGATCGGGGTGACGAGATGCTCCACCGCCTGCTTGCGCTGGTCGAGCTGCGCGTTCGCGATCTCGAGGAACGACCGGTTGCTCGTCGCGAGCGCGTCGGCGGCGAGCGCCTTCATCGTCGTCGTGAACGAGTCCTGCGCCTCCTCGAGCAGGGCGAGCTTCTCTCCCGCCGCCGCACGCTCGCGCGCGAGCTCGCCCGCGTACCGGGCGCGCACGAGGGCCGCAGCGACCACGGCGCCGAGGACGAGACCGATGAGGAGCGCGAGAATGACCATCGGGCCGACGAACGGTAGTTCGCCGGTCGGACGGAGCTACTGCAGCGCCGAGTTCAGGTACTGGACGAGCGTCTGCTGGTCGCCGCCGCTCTGCAGCGGCACCTCGACCGGCTTCGACCCCGTCTTTCCGACGAGGATGGTCGGCGTGCCCTGCACCTGGTCGACCTGCGCCTGGGAGGCGACGTTCGCGGCCGCCTTCTTCACGGCCGACGAGGTCCGCTCGGCGAGCAGTTGGTGCACCTTCAGGCCCGGGATGCTCGCGGCGGCCTGGGTGACCATGTTGTCGTCCAGCCAGCCGGTGTTCTCCGTGCCCTGGTTGTCGTAGAGGATCGACGCGTAGTTGAAGCCCTTGTTCTGCTGCGCGGCGGCGAGCATCGCCGCCTGGCCGCGATACGAGTCGGGCCCGATGAACGCCCACGGGCGGATCTCGACCTTCACCTTCCCGGTGCGCACGTACTTCGGGATGATGTCCGGCATCACCGTCGTCTCGAACTCCTGGCAGATCGGGCACTGGAGGTCGATGTACTCGATCATCGTCACGGGCGCGAACGCGGAGCCGAGCGTGAGCCCCTTCTGCGGGATGCCCTTGTAGAGCGCCTGGACGTCGGCGGCGCCGGGCAGCCCGTTCTCGATCGAGCCGACCGCCGGCACGTTCTTCGGCACGCTCGACTTCTTCCCGCCGGTGAGCACGACGGCGAGGACGACCGCGACGACGATCAGCAGCAGGACGCCGGCGACGCCGCCGAGCACCTTCGGGTTGGCCGTGCGCGCGTGCGTCCCGCCCTTCGACTGGACGGGCGGCGGCTTGGCGGCCGCGGTGCGGCGCGCCTCTCTGCTCTTCTTCCCGCTAGCCATCGGCCGCAAGCGTAGCGGCGGGCTCGGAGGATTCGGCGGCCGCGAGGGCTAAGAATTCGATGAGCAGGACGAAGCCGACGAGGGCGAGCGTCGGGATGGTGACGAACCCCCACTCGTTGATCCACTTCGTCGCGCACCCGCCCGGCGCCGAGGCGAGGCACTCCTGCGCCTGGGAGACGACGTGGTTCTCGACGAGGATGTGGTAGATCGAGATGCCCGCGCCGATCACCGGGAAGGGCAGCAGGTAGCGCGCGAGCCTCGTGTCCCCGTGGACGGCGCCGAACAGGCACAGGAGCGAGAGCGGGTACATGCAGATCCGCTGGTACCAGCAGAGCTCGCACGGCGTGAAGTGCGCGATCTCCGAGAAGAAGAGGCTGCCGCCGGTGGCGATCGAGGCGACGACGAACGCCGACCACATCTCGTAGCCCCAGAGCCACGACCGCACCGTCTCCAGCGGCCCGCGGACGCGGAAGAGCGCGAGCAGGCCGAGCAGGGCGAGCGCGCCGGCGATGACCATGCCCACGACGCCGAGCGCCGACAGGAGGACGATCACGTCGTGGGTCACGGGCGCAAACCTTGCCACACGCTACGCTGGCCGCGCCGGGGTGGCGGAACTGGTCAGACGCGCCCGACTTAAAATCGGGTGGCCTCCGGGCCGTGCGGGTTCGAGCCCCGCCCCCGGCATCGCGTCGGCTACCGGGCCGCGGCGGTCTTCGGCTTGTGCAGCTTCCAGGTCGCGGCCGCGACGAGGCCGACCAGGATCGTCGGCACCGACCCGAGGACCCGGTAGAGGAGCGTGGCCGCGACGGCC
>Ga0335077_10010935_pt1 | contig 11347 bp, 11 predicted proteins | sample Lox_Sample_31_FD_207151 | JGI IMG/M metagenome (GOLD analysis project Ga0335077, IMG submission 207151) | Soil microbial communities from Loxahatchee National Wildlife Refuge, Florida, United States - Lox_Sample_3.1 | ecosystem: Environmental > Terrestrial > Soil > Wetlands | place: USA...
TCCGGCTGACCACTGCGCCCGCATACGACCTGTGGCAGGTGGCCGGGACGGTGGCCCGCGCCCGCGTGGTGGGTGCCGGCGGTGCCGTGGTGCCGGTTCCGGCCGGCCCGGTCGGCGTGAACACCGCCGTGCCGCCCGGAGCCTCCGGCACGCTGGTGCTGGCCGAACCGGCGGGCGGGTGGTCCGCGACCCTCAACGGACGGCCGCTGGCCAAGCTGGCCCAGCCGGTCGCCGGGTGGGCGCAGGGCTTCGTGCTGCCCGCGGGCGGCGGCCACCTCATGATCACGCGTAACGAACTGGCCCGGGACCTCAGCCTCGCGGCCGAGGCCGCCGCCGCCCTGGCCGTGTTCGCGCTGGCCCTGCCGGGGACCAGATCCGCGGCCCCGGCGCCCGTCACCGAGGCGGAAGCCGGTCCCGGTACGGCCGCCCCCGCACCGGGCAGACGGCGGGCCAGGACCGCCCCGGAACCCCCGACCAGCCCGGAACCCCCGACCAGCCCGGGATCCGGGTACCCGCTCGCCGCCGGGGCCGAGAGCACCGGCCCGCAGCCGCGCGCCGCCTCCCTGGCCGGCCCGGGCGTCCGCACGTCATCCGGGGCCGGCCCGCCCTCCGCCGCGGCGAGGCGGCCGCGTGGCCAGCACGCGGCGCGGCACGGGAAGCCGTCCCGGCGATGGCGCGGACCCGCGAAACAGCCTGCGTCCGGCCCGTCCGGCGATGCGGCGCCGTCCGGCGCGGAGAACCTCGTCCCCCTCCCGGCCGACGAGTCCTGGGTGACTCCCGACCCCGCGGCCGCGAGCCCGCGGGCGCCGTTGGAATCCGGTGACCGGCCATGAGGCCCGTCCACCTGGTCCCGGCCGCGGTGGTGCTGCTGGCGCTCGGCACCATCGTCGGCGTCGCACAGCTCACCGCGCCCGCCGCGCCCGGCCCGGGACATCCCGCCGTGGCGCCGCGGCAGGTGGCGGTGACCTCCGCCGCCCGGGCCTGCCCGCCCGTCCCGGGCGGCGGGTCCGGCACGGTCGCCTTCCTCGCGGGGTCACCCGCGGCATCGCGGTCCGGGCCGGGGCAGGCCGAGATCGCGCCGCTGCCGCTGGCGGGCACCGCGATGCGGGCCCTGAGCCCGATCAGAGCGGCCGGACCGGGCGCGCTGTCGCTGCTGGCCACCCCGGCCGCGCCGAGCGCGGGCCAGCGGGCCGCCACGGCCGGTTCGGGCTGGTCGGTGACGGCGAGCGGCATCATGGCGCAGGCCATGGAGGCCGAGGAGGCGACCAGCGCGGGCCTGGCCAGCGTGCGCTGCGGCGAACCCGGTTCGGACATCTGGTTCGTCGGCCCGGGCCAGCAGCGCGGCGCGGCCCAGGTCCAGCTCGACCTCATGAACGTTGACACCCTGCCCGCGAGCGTGGACGTCAGCGTCGTCACCGACGCCGGGGCCGTCCAGGCCGACGGCGAGGACGGGATCACGGTTCCGCCGCATGAGACGGTGACCGAGTCCCTGTCCTCGACGGCCGCGGGCGCCAGCGTGGCCGCGATCGAGGTGCGCACCACCATCGGGCGGGTGGCGGCGGACGTCTCAGAGCGCTCCCCGCACGGCGGAACGGCCAGCTGGCTGCCGAGCGCGGCCGCGCCGTCGAGGCGGCTGGTGATACCTGGAGTGCCGCCGTCGGGCAGCACCGCCGGGCTGTACATCGTGGTCCCCGGCAGCGCCAACGCCAGGATCAGCGTCCTGGCCATCACCGCGCAGGGGCGGTACCGGCCGTTCGGCTCGCAGACCATCGACCTGCCTGCCGACTCCGCCTCCTACGTCCCGCTCACGCCGCTCGGCGGCACGGCGGCGCTGGAGCTGACGGCGAACGTGCCCGTGACCGCGGGCGTGCTGGTGCCGGGCAGCGGCCTGGGCGCGTTCACCGCGGCCACGGCGCCGATCAGCGAGCAGGCGGTCGTGGCCGGGAGCACCGCCGGCTCGGGCCTGAGCGCCACGGTCGTGCTCTCGGCGCCCGCCGGCGTGGCCCGGGTCCGCCTGACGGAGGTGGCCGTGGCGGCCGGCGCGACCAGCAGCCAGGTCGTCACGGTGCCGGCCGGGCACACGCTCAGCGTGCCGGCCACGCCGCCCCGCGGCGCCGGGCACGGATCGGCCTTCGGCATCGTGATCACCCCCCTGACCGGATCGGGCCCGCTGTATGCCGCCCGGGTGGAGACGCGGGGCCAGGACACGGTGGCGTCGATCATCCCGGCCATGAGCGCCCTGACCAGCATCACCCTCCGTGCCGTCCGCGACTCGTACGACGCGGTATCGCCCTGACCTGCCCGGGGCGGCTGTGCCCCATCCGGTCAGCGCGCGGCCCAGATCCCGCCGTCGACCGGGATGACGGCCCCGGTCACGTACGCGCTGCCCCGGCCGCCGAGGAAGACGACCACGCCCGCCATGTCGTCGGGACGGCCGATACGCCCCAGCGGGGAGGCGGCGGCGATCTCCTCGCCCCGCTCGGCCAGCGTCACGGCCATCATCTTGGACTCGAACGGGCCCGGGGCCACGGCGTTGACGGTGATGTGCCGCGGCCCGAGCTCACGGGCCAGGACCCGGGTGAGCTGGTGCAGCCCGGCCTTGCTGGCCGAGTACGAGTAGGTGCCCAGCTCCGGCACGCGCAGCCCGTCGATGCTGCCCACGTTGATGACCCGGGCCGGGTCGTCGGCCGTCCCGGCCGCCTCCAGCAGCGGCAGGAACGCCCGGGTGAGGTAGAACGGCGTCTTGAGGTTCAGGCCCAGCACCTTGTCCCAGGCCGAGCCGGGAAACTCGGTCAGCGGCGCCGCCCAGTTGGTGCCGGCGTTGTTGACCAGGATGTGGACCCGTTCCTCGGACCGGCCGACCTCGGCGGCCAGCCGCACGCACTCCTCCTCGCGGGACAGGTCGGCGGGCACCGACAGCACGACGCCGTACCTGGACAGCTCGGCCACCGCGGCCTGCCCGGCCTCGGGCTTGCGTGAGCTGACGTAGACCGAAGCCCCGGCTTGCAGCAGCCCCCGCGCCATCATCAGGCCGATCCCGCGGCTCCCGCCGCTGACGACGGCGACCTTGCCGGTGAGGTCGAACAGGTCCACGAGAGCCTCCAGATCGTCGGCGCGGTCGTCCTGGCCTGCGCGGTCAGCCGAAATCGCCGTAACCGGGATCGATGATCTCCGGGTCCACTCCGAGGATCTCGGCGAACTCTTCGACCACCACGTCGAAGACGAGCTCGCTCAGTTCGTCCTCGTCCTCCGCCCGGGCCAGCAGCGGGCGGCGGAACAGCACGATACGGGGTCCGGTGGCCGGATTGGCCGGATCGCTGCTGCCGGGCGAGCCGCGGACAAGGCGCGCCAGTGGCACGCCCTCCTCGTCGGCGGTGTCGAAGTCGGGTACCTCCTGGACCGCGAATTGCACGCCGGAAAGCTCGGTCTCCCAGCGCGGTTCCAGCCGCGCCACGGCCTCGAGCACGATGTCGTCGAACTGCTGGGACCGGCTGCGGTACAGGGGAACCCCCGGCGGGATCAGCCTGCCGCGCAGCCCGCGGCCATGGCGATCACGCCGCCGGGGCCGGGATCCGCCGGGGCCCGGATCCGGCCTCGGACCGCCTTCGCCGGTCTGCACAGCTACCGAGCGTATCGGATCCGGCCGCTACCCGGCGCGCCCGCACAGCCATGACCCGAACCTCCGGATTCGGGACAGAGCACGACACGATCACGGCGCCGGCGCCGGGTGATGGCGTTACCGTCCGCGGGCGGATAGCGTCACGGTTGTATCCGACGCGGTCCCGAGTTTCCGGGCATTCGGTCGTCACGGTGATGTGAGCGAGGTGGGCTGGGTGAGTTCTCGTTGCTGCTCACGCACCGCATGCAAGCATCCGCCGGTGTACACGCTGACGTACGTGTACCGCGACTCGACGGCGGTACTCGGACCGCTGGCCGCCTACGTCGAGCCGCACACCTACGACCTGTGCGAGAAGCATGCCGCCCGGCTGACCGCACCGCGAGGGTGGGACGTGGTCCGGCTGCCCGTGGAACCGGCCGCCGACCGCGCCGATGACCTGGAGGCGCTGGCCAACGCCGTGATGGAGACGCCGCCGAAGGGCCGGCCGGAGAAGCCGGACAAGGAACCCGTAGGCCACGGCGTCGAGGTCGGCCGGCGCGGCCACCTGCGAGTGCTGCGCTCGGGCCCTCCGCGGGACGGATAGGCTCGCCGGTAGGCATACACCGTACCGCCCGGCCGGCCGGCCGGGCACTGCATTCGCGGGAGGGAAGCGTGTCCTGCCATGGGTGATCTCGCGAGCATCGTCAAGGCGTACGACATCAGGGGTGTCGTCCCTGACCAGCTTGACGAGGGCGTGGCGGAAGCGGTCGGCGCGGCGTTCGCCAAGGTGACCGGGGCCGCCACGATCCTGACCGTGCACGACATGCGGGCCTCCTCGGGCGCGCTCGCGGACGCGTTCGGGCGCGGGGTGGCCGGGCAGGGCGCCAACGTGCTGGCCTCGGGCCTCGGCTCGACCGACATGGTCTACTACGGGAGCGGCGCTCTGGGCATCCCGGGCGCGATGATCACCGCCAGCCACAACCCGCCCCGGTACAACGGCATCAAACTGTGCCGGGCCGGTGCCAAGCCTGTCGGCATCGAGACCGGCCTGAAAGACATAGAAGATCTGGCCGAACGGGGCGTGGTTCCAGCTCCGGTGCCTGGCTCCGTCACCACCGTGGACCTGCTGCCGGGCTACGCCGACTACCTGAGGAAGCTGGTCGACATCTCGGCGATCAGGCCGCTGACCGTGGCGGTCGACGCCGGCAACGGGATGGCCGGGCATACGGTGCCGAAGGTCTTCGAGGGGCTGCCGATCACCGTGATCCCGCTCTATTTCGAGCTGGACGGCACGTTCCCCAACCACGAGGCCAACCCCATCGAGCCGGAGAACCTGCGCGACCTGCAGCGGGCGGTCGTCGAGTACCACGCCGACATCGGGCTCGCCTTCGACGGCGACGCCGACCGGTGCTTCGTGGTCGACGAGCGCGGCCAGGTCGTCTCGCCCTCGGTGCTCACCGCGCTGATCGCGGCGCGCGAGCTTGCCCGCGAACCCGGCGCTACCGTCATCCACAACCTGATCACCTCCCGCGCTGTCCCGGAGATCATCGCCGAGCGCGGCGGGATCCCGGTGCGCACCCGGGTCGGGCACTCGTTCATCAAGGCCGAGATGGCCGAGCGGGCCGCGGTGTTCGGCGGTGAGCACTCGGGCCACTTCTACTTCAGGGACTTCTGGTTCGCCGACTCGGGCATGCTCGCGGCGCTGCACGCCCTGGCCGCCCTGGGCGGCCAGGCCAAGCCGGCCTCCCAGCTGATGGCCGAGTACTCCAGATACTGCGCCAGCGGGGAGATCAACTCGGAGGTGAGCGACCAGGCCGAGGCGACGGCACGGGTCAAGCGGGCCTTCGCGAGCCGGCCGGGGGTGAGCACCGACGAGCTCGACGGGCTCACGGTGGTGGACGGCGACTGGTGGTTCAACCTGCGGCCGTCCAACACCGAGCCGCTGCTGCGCCTGAACGTGGAGGCGGGCGACGAGACGGCGATGACCGCCCTGCGGGACGAGGTGCTCGGCATCGTCAGGCCCGCCGCCGCAGGCGGCCAAGCAGGCAACGAGAAGGAGATCTGATGCAGCTCGAAGCCTGGCTCCTCGACATCCTGGCCTGCCCGGAGTGCCATGCGCCGCTGCGGGCCGACGAGGAGGCCAGTGAGCTGGTGTGCACCAGCGAGACCTGCGGCCTGGCCTACCCGGTTCGCGACGACATCCCGGTCCTGCTCGTGGAAGAGGCCAGGCGTCCCGGCGCCGGAGATGAACGCGGTACGTGAGCGCCGAAAATGAGTGACAGCCTGGATGACTGGGGCGGGGCGGAGTTCGTCCTTGCCGCCGACCGGCTCGACACGCCGGACGTGATCGAGGCGGCCGATCCCGGCGACATGCTGCGGCAGATCGCCTCCGCCGCGGCCGCGGTCCGGACCGCGCTGCGATCGTGCCAGGAAACGGACCTGTCGGCCTTCACCCCGGACACCAGGCCGCGCGCGATCATCGTGGCGGGCCTGGGCGGCGCGGGCCTGGCGGGCGGGATGCTGGGTGCAGTCAGCGGGCCGGGCAGCCCGGTCCAGGTCGTGGGGGCGCAGGCCGACCGCCTGCCGGGCTGGGTGGGCGCCGCCGACGCGGTGATCGCGGTGTCCGGCTCGGGTATGACGGCCGAGACCCTGGCCGTCACGGCCGAGGCGGCGCGGCGCGGCTGCCGCCTGGCCGGCGTCGGACCCGTGGGCTCCCCGCTGCACCGCATTGCCGAACAGGCCCGGGCCCCGCTGATCCCGGTCGTCGCGCCCGGCCCGCCCAACTCGACGCCGGCCCGGTCGAGGCTGTGGGAGCTGGCCATCCCGCTGCTGGTCATCGCGGAGCGGCTCGGCATGGCCCGGGTCGGGACGGAGGTCTACGAGCAGGCGGCCAGGCGGCTCGAGGAGGTGTCGCATCAGTGCCGGCCCGCCAGCGAGTCGTTCGTCAACCCGGGCAAGTCACTGGCCCTCGACCTGGTGGGCACGCTGCCGCTGGTGTGGGCGACCTCCGCGCTGAGCGCGGTCGCCGCGCGGCGGTTCGCCTCCCAGCTCAGCGGCAACGCCAAGTACCCGGCCATCGTGGGCGTGCTGCCGGAGGCGGCGCACGACCAGATCGCGGTCTTCGACGGTCCGTTCACCCCGGCCGCGCGCCCCTCGCCCGGCCCGGCCGGCCCGGCCGCCGAGCCCGAGCCCGGCGACCTGCCCGATCTGTCCTGGGACCTGGACTACGAGGACGCCCGCCCGGGATTCACCCCCTTGCGGCTGGTGCTGATCGTCGATCCGGGGCAGGACCAGCGGGTCGCGGCCCAGCAGCGCGCCGTTGCCGAACTAGCCGCACAGCGCGGGATCGGCCTGTCCGAGCTGGCCATGGACGGCGAGCATCCGCTGGTCCGGCTGGCCGGCGTCATCCAGCTGGCCGACTACGCGAGCGTCTACCTGGCCATCGCCTCCGGGATCGACCCCAGCCTGGCCGCCGCCGTCTCCGACCTTCAGGCGCGGATCGAGTAATACGGGTGCGGTTTTCGTGGCGTGAGATGAGGGCGGTGTTCGCCGCCCTCGCCGCCAACCTGGGCATCGCGCTGGCGAAGTTCATCGCGTTCCTGCTGACCCACTCCGCGTCGATGCTGGCCGAGTCGGTGCACTCGGTGGCCGACACCGGCAACGAGGTCCTGCTGCTGGTGGGCCGGGGCCGGTCCGTCCGGCCGCCGTCGGACGAGCACCCGTTCGGCTTCGGGCGCGAACGCTACTTCTACGGGTTCGTGGTATCGGTCATGCTGTTCACCGTCGGCGCCGCCTTCTCGGTGTACGACGGCCTGCACAAGATCCTGAACCCGGAGCCGATCCGCTCGCCCCTCGTGGCCCTTGTCGTCCTGGCCGCCTCCGCCGTGCTCGAAGGCCTCTCGCTGCGCACCGGGATCAGCGAGGCCAACAAGGTGCGCGGCGGCCGCGGCTGGGGCACCTTCATCCGGCGGACCAAGGCGCCGGAGCTGCCGGTGGTCCTGCTCGAAGACCTGGCCGCGCTGACCGGGCTGGCGTTTGCGTTCGCCGGGGTGACGCTGGCCTGGATCACCGGCCACGGCTGGTGGGACGGCGCGGGCTCGCTGGCCATCGGCCTGCTGCTCGGGACGGCCGCGGCGATTCTGGCCGTGGAGATGAAGAGCCTGCTGATCGGCGAGGCGGCCGGCGCCGAGGTGCAGCGGATGATCGTCGCCGCGCTCGAGGACGGGCCCGAGGTGGACCGGGTCATCCACATGCGGACCGTGCACATAAGCCCGGACTCGATCCTGGTCGCGGCGAAGATCGCGGTCCGCCCCGCCGACACCGCGGCCCAGGTCGCGGCGGGCATCGACGCCGCGGAGCAGCGGGTCCGCGCGGCCGTCCCGATCGCCAGGACGATCTACCTGGAGCCGGACCTCTACCGCCCGTCCCGTGCCGACCAGACCGACCCCTCGATCCGCGCCGCGGTGCTTGCCCGGGGGGACGATCCCCCCCAAACCCCCCCTGATCACGAGGGGGCTACCCGCCCCCCCGTACCCCCGGGGCCCCCCTTGGGAGGGGCCTCCGGCCCCCCCGGGGGGCCGCGCCGGTGACCGCGGACCAGCAGCCCTTCCGGGGGGTCGCACCGGTTACCGGACCGGACTGCCCGCTCCCGGCACCGACCTGGTGCTGGTGGCCGACGCCTTCTACGAACGCGACCTGGCCGGCCAGGTGCTGCGGTTCGCCGAACGCGGTCACGCCCGCGGGGTCGCCGTCCTGGTCGGCGACTTCGGCCGGGCCTACCTGCCGTATGCCCGGCTGGCCTCGCTGGCCAGCTACGACGTGCCCGGCCTGGGCGCGCTGGAAGACGCCGACGTCAAGCGCACCACCGTGTGGACGCTGCGCCCGAAGTAACCGGGGCCGGGGTAACCGGGGCCGGGTCAGAACGTGCGGCGCAGGGCCAGCGCAGCGCCGACGCGATCGCGTGCTATCTGCTCGGCGATGGCCCGCGGGCTCCCGCCGGTGAGCCGGACCCGGTCCAGCAGTTCGGCGGTCGTGTCGCTGATCTTCTCCTCGATCTCGGCGAAGGCCGCGGCGCGGCCCGCTCCGCGGTATTCGGCCGCGGCGCAGATCACGCCGCCGGAATTGGCCACGACGTCGGGAACGCAGAGCACGCCGCGCCCGGCCAGCAACTCCTCGGCCTGGCTGGTGACCGGGATGTTGGCTCCCTCGAGGATCACCCGGGCCGAGATCTTCCCGGCGCTCTCTGCCGTGACCACGTCGGGCTGGGCGGCGGGCACGAGGAACTCGCACGCCAGGCCGATCACGTCGTCCCGTGGCACGGGCTGGCCGCCGGGGAAGTCGGCGACCGCGCCGGCCGATTGCTTGTGCGAACGCAGCACGGCGACGTCGAGCCCGTCCGGGTTCCAGGTCGCCCCCCGGCTGTCGGAGGCGGCGATGATCACCGCACCCCGATCGGCCAGCGCGCGGGCCGCGTGGCTGCCCACCGCGCCGAAGCCCTGGATGACCACGCGTGCCCCGGCCAGGTCCGGCCCTCCGGACTTGCTCGCCACCTCGGCGCAGACCGCCACCCCGACGCCGGTCGCGCCGAGTTCGTCCAGCGGCACCCCGCCCAGCACCCCCGGCAGGCCGACGGCCCGGCCGATCTCGTCGTGCACGTAGGCCATCGACGTCTCGTTGGTGCCCATATCCGGCCCGGGGATGTACTCGGTCAGCGGCCGGATGGCCTGGGCGAACGCGCGTATCACCCGCTCGTGGTCGGCCAGCGCGCCGGGAGGCGCGGCGATACCGGCCTTCCCGCCCCCGTGCGGCAGCCGGGCCAGGGCGTTTTTCACGGTCATCGCGCGCGCCAGGCGTGCCACCTCGGCCGCCGTGATGTCCGGCCGCATCCGCACCCCGCCTATGGCCGGGCCGAGCGCGACGTTGTCCACGACGACGAACGCGTCGATCCCGTAGCACAGCCGCAGGAAGACCACCTTGGCCGGGCCCAGTTCATCGGCCGGCCAGCTGGCCTGCATATCCGCCATGATGATCACCTACCATCAGACATCCGCCCGGGACGGCAGGACGCCACCGCATCGGCCCGGGCCTATAGCTGTTTCTACGCTGACGCCACATCAACCACGGGCCTAGGTACCTAGGTCCCCCGGCGCAGGGTCCTTCGCCTCATGCCCCCGCGCCCCGGAGCCGCTACGGCCCGCCGGGCGCACGGCGGCCCAGGCGTCGAAGTGGTGCATGCCGCCCGGCCCGTGGCCCGCAGCAGTCCGCAGCGCCCGCGGGCTCAGCCGCGCGACAGCAGGCGGAGCGCCCGCTCCTTCTCGAAGTCCAGCGCCCGGCTGGCCGGGGCGGGAACGCGGCCCAGCCGGCGGCCGAGATCGGCCACCGAGGCCCGCACCGCGGGCTCGGCCAGCACCCGCACGCCGAACGCCAGCGACGCCGGGCTGATGTCGAAGCGGCGCTCGAGTTCGAGCGCCGCGGCCACCGTGTCGAGGTCCTCCGGACCGAACTGCCGGTGTGACGGCCCCCGCCCCGGACGGTCGCGGACCTGGGGGAGCAGCCCGAGATCTTCCCGGTAGCGGAGCATGCGGGCCGACGTGCCGAGCCGCCGGGCGGCCTCCGTGATGCGCATGAACACTGATTCTAACAATTTTCCGTCAAAAACAGCTCGCAGTCCGTGCGGCGCCGGCCCGGCTCCCGTACCGTGTGAGCGGAAGGGGGCACCAGATGCCCATACAGAAGGTCGCGTTAAGCAAGATCCCGCTGTGGTTGCCGGCCGCGCCACCGCACCGGCCGCTCGCGCGGGCCCGGAAGGCCCGCATTCGCAACCGGTCTCGCCTAACGCTCCAGGGCTTCGTTCGGCCGAGAAGAATTCAAGGGAGAAACCCATGTCCGCGGATCAGCTGCTGTTCCAGGTTGCCGACCTCTCGCTCGCCTCGTTCGGGCGCAAGGAAATCCAGCTGGCCGAGCACGAGATGCCCGGGCTGATGGCGGTACGGGCCGAGTACGCGCCCAGCCAGCCGCTGCGCGGCGCGAAAATCACGGGAAGCCTGCACATGACCGTCCAGACAGCGGTGCTGATCGAGACGCTGGTGGCGCTCGGCGCGCAGCTCCGCTGGGCGAGCTGCAACATCTTCTCCACTCAGGACCACGCGGCCGCCGCGGTCGCGGTCGGCCCGGACGGCACCCCCGACGACCCGCGGGGCATCCCGGTGTTCGCCTGGAAGGGCGAAACGCTGGAGGAGTACTGGCGCTGCACCGAGCTGGCGCTGACCTGGCCCGGCGGCGACGGCCCGAACATGATCCTGGACGACGGCGGGGACGCCACGTTGTTCGTGCACAAGGGCGCGGAGTACGAGGAGGCCGGCGGGGTCCCGTCGCCCAGCGAGGACGACCCCGAGGAGTGGGTGATCATCCTGGACCGGCTGCGCAACTCCCTGGCCGACCACCCGGGCCGGTGGACGCGGGCCGCGCAGAGCATCAAGGGTGTCACCGAGGAGACCACCACCGGCGTCCACCGCCTGTACGAGATGGCCAGGACCGGCACGCTGCTGTTCCCGGCCATCAACGTCAACGACTCGGTGACCAAGTCCAAGTTCGACAACAAGTACGGCTGCCGGCACTCGCTGATCGACGGCGTCAAGCGCGGCACGGACGTGCTGATCGGCGGCAAGGTCGCGGTGGTGTGCGGCTACGGCGACGTGGGCAAGGGCTGCGCGGAGAGCCTGCGCGGCCAGGGCGCCCGGGTCATCGTGA
>Ga0335077_10010938_pt1 | contig 11345 bp, 10 predicted proteins | sample Lox_Sample_31_FD_207151 | JGI IMG/M metagenome (GOLD analysis project Ga0335077, IMG submission 207151) | Soil microbial communities from Loxahatchee National Wildlife Refuge, Florida, United States - Lox_Sample_3.1 | ecosystem: Environmental > Terrestrial > Soil > Wetlands | place: USA...
CGGTGAACGATGACCTCGTGCCGCTGCGGTTCGAGAACACGTTCTTCACCGTGATCGCGGCGAACGACCCGAGCCTCCCGCCGAGTCAGATCAGCAACTCCGCGCCGGGAGCGGCCGATTACACCCTGGCCGACCTGCTGGCCGAGATCCAGCTGCTCCAGAACCCGGTGCCGGCGCAGGGTAACTCGATCGTCTCCACTGTCGAGGACCTGCAGGCCGAGGGACGGATCAAGGTGGCGCGGGCTCGCTTGATGGTCGATGACCTGGTGTGGCTGCTCGGCCAGGACCTGCTGACGGCTACGAGGTGGATGAACATCCGCGACATCCAGGGCAACACGCTGGGGTTGAACCGCAGCTTCGGCGCGGCACCGACCGCGGCGTGGCAAGCGTTCCGCAACGTGGTGCCATGGCAGGTGACGTTGCCAACTGACCGACCGGACGTTCCGCCCGGCCAGCTGGCTTACGACTTCCTGCAAGCCAACCCAGCCTCCGGGTTCTATCCCCCGGCGAGCAGGCCGCCAGGGCCGGCCAGGGACGCGAGCGTCTCACCCAGCCGGCTGACCGGTGCGATTCACGCCGCGCAGGCCAGGACAGCTCGCTTCAGGAGCGGCAGGGCGAGGTCCGTCCGCACGTTCCTGCTCGGGCAGTCGCTCGCGGCGCGTACGGCCAAGAAGCACTAGGCCGGGTCGGCTCAGGACAGCGATGGGCCCGGCACAGGCCGGGCCCATCACCCTGCGAGTCGGCGTCTGAGCGGCCTAGCTCGTCATCCCGCCGAACTGGCCGCCCGTGATGCTGAGCACCTGGCCGTTGATGTAGTTGGCCCACGGCGTGCAGAGCAGGAACACGCCGCCGGCGGCCTCCCGGGGGGTGCCGGCGCGGCCGAGCGGGATCAGGGCCGGGCCCATCGCGCGCAGCTGCTCGGGGATCCCGAGCTGAACTTTCTCGCCGCCGATGTCGGCCACGTTCTCCTCGGTCTTGGCCGCGGTCAGGCGGGTCTCGATGAAGCCGAACGCGACCGCGTTGACGTTGATCTTGAACTGGCCCCACTCCTTGGCCAGGGTCTTCGTGAGGCCGATCACGGCCGACTTGCCCGAGGCGTAGTTGGCCTGGCCGGCGTTGCCCATCGTGCCGGAGATCGACGACACGTTGACGATCTTGCGGAACACCTCGCGGCCCTCCTCGCGCTCCTGCTTGGCCGGCTCACGCATGTGGGGGGCCACCGCGCGACACATCCGGAAGGGCACGACCGAGTGGATGTCGATCATCCTCTGGAACCAGTCGTCGCTCATCTTGTGGATCGGCGCGTCGAGCGTATAGCCGGCGTTGTTGATGAGGATGTCGACCTTGCCCCACTCGTCGATGACCTTCTGGACGAGCTCGTCAGGCACACCCGGCTTGGTGAGGTCCCCGCCGAACACGAGGGTTTCGCCACCGATCTCGCCCGCCGTCTGCTCAGCCACGTCGGCGTCGAGGTCGTTGATCAGGACCTTCGCGCCGTTCTCCGAGAGCAGCTCCGCGGTGGCGCGTCCGATGCCGCGCGCGGAGCCGGTGACGATCGCCACCTTGTCGTCCAGGATTGCCATGTCGGATCCTCCGAGTTCGCGTTGTGAGGCTGGCCATGATGCCAGCGCGGGGTGGTCCGGGGCGTCACGCGGCCAGCGCCGCGGCGCGTGCTCCTGCTCGCAGCCCGGACTCGATCGCGCCATCCATGAACCCGGCCCAGCCGTTGGCGATGTCAGAGCCGGCCAGCACCACGCGTCCCTCGGTCCGCTGCATCGCCGCGTGGTGGTGCTCGTACCAGCCCGGGCGGTGGATCGCCCACGTGCCGCGGGACATCTCGTCGGCGAGCCAGTCGTGCGCGGTGGCGTCGAGGACCTCGTACCCGGGCAGGATCGCCTCGAGCTGGCGCTGGACGGCGGGGAGGTCGGTCGCGTCGCAGCGCTCCGCGTCGATCCCGAACCCGATCAGCTGCTGAGAGCCGTCCCCGTTGACCCAGTCGGTGTCCAGATAGCCGAAGGGGTGACCCGGCCGGATGCTGTTCTGCAGCAGTCGCTCGCCCCGCGCGCGGATGAAGATCTTGATCCCACGCGAGGCCTGACCGAGCGCGATCGCGCGCTGTTTGTCCTCGGGGAGCGCCGGCGTGAACTCGATCGCGTGTAGCGCGTTGAGGGGCACTGCGATGACCGCAGCGCGGGCCGCGAGCGTTTCGCCGTCCCGTGTGTGTACCTCGACGTTGTCGCCGGTTTGCGTGACGCCCGCGACGGTGGTGTTGAGCCGGCGTTCGAACGGCGCGGCCGATGCAATCGAGTCCAACAGCGCTTTCGTCCCACCGACGATCGTCACGCGCCCGCCGGTGAACTGGGTCAGCTCGAGGCTGTAGCCCGACAGGGCGTGCCAGCGCAGAACCGAGACCGCGCCGGCCTGGTCGAGTGGCGCGTGCGCGAGCGACTCGAGCTCCGCGGTCAGCACGGCGCGCTCCTCGTCGGACAGCGCCAGCTCGTGCAGGCGCTCGGCGATCGTCTGGCGATCGAAACGCGCCAGCGCGCGCATCGCGAGCGTCGGGTCGTGCGGCGCCGGCAACGCCTCGTGAACTCCGTCGACGAACCGGTCCCAGCCGCGCCGCGCGATCGCGTCGCGTTGCTCGACCGAACCCGAGCGGCGCTCGTCCCCCACGTACCAACCGGCCACCTGAGCGTGGTCCGAGACCGACACCTCGAGTCCCGCGCGCGTGAGCTCGGACCAGGTGTGGGGCTGGTGCCAGTGCACCCATGCGCCGCCGTACTCGAGTGGGGATCCGTGCCAGTCGGCCGTCCAGGTCCGCCCGCCGAGCCGGTCGCGGGCCTCCAGCAGCAGCACCTGCTTGCCTCCGAGCGCGGCCTCGCGCGCCGCGGTGACGCCGGCGAACCCGCCCCCGATGACGATCACGTCGTTCATGCCACGCTCCTTACTTGGATCCCCACCTGCCCCGCCACCGGTACGACCGGGGCGCGCCGGCGGGCGGTGGCGTCGGCCGCCACGGCGCCGGCCGGACCGGCCAGCACGGGGTTGAGCTCGAGCAGGTCGAGCGACGCCTCGAGCAGAATCTCGCCCACCCGCTGCGCGAGTCGCGCGACGGCAGGGACGTCGACCGGTTCGGTGGCGCGTCCACCGGTGAGGAGCGGCGCGCCGCGCAGCGAGCGCACGGCGCGCTCGATCCGCGCCGCGTCGGCCGGCAGCGGCACGATCGCCACGTCTCCCAGGACCTCGGTCCACACGCCGCCGAGCCCGATCACGAGCGCCGGCACGACCGCGTCGGCGCGCGCCGCGACGATCAACTCGACCCCGGGCGCGGCCATCCGCTCGGCGAGCACGTCGGCGCCGAGTTGCCGCGCGAGCGGCTCGAGCTGCGCGTATGCGTCGGTGACCTCCGCGTCGCTGGCGAGCCCGAGCCACACCGCCGATAGCTCGGTCTTGTGCTGAAGCGTTGGGGAGCTCAGCTTGAGCGCGATGTTGCCGCCCAGCTCTCTCAGTGCGAGCGTCGCGTCCCCGGCATCGTTGACCAGACGGCCATCGACGACATCGACCCCGCCGGCGCGGAGCAGCTCCTTGGCGTCGTGCTCGGACAGCCACTCGGTGTGGCTCTCCGGGTGCCGCGTGGCCGCTTTCCCGATCTCCCGGAGGCGAGCCGGATCACCAGGGGCCACACGTAGCGCCGCCATGCAGGCCAGACCGGTCCTGAGCCCTGCCACGGCCGGAATACCCGCCTGAACGCACTGCCAGGCCGCGTCGTCGTCGAGAAGCTCGGGCAGCGTCGAGCAGATCATCGTGGCGGCGTCGTCTGCGGCGGTCCGCGCGCCGGCGACGATCCCGTCGCGCACCGCGTCGGAAGCATCGGAGACCGCACCGGTCAGCCCCGGGAACTGGTCGTAGAAGACGAGGACCTGGTCGATCGCGGGGTCCCCCGCCACGGCCTGGACGAGCTCGGCGAGCAGGTCGCCCTCGCCCCAGAGCATCGCGGTGTAGTCGAGCGGGTTGGCCACCGTGGCAGCAGTGGGGAGGAGTCCGCGCAGGCGCTCTCGGGTTGCGGGCGCGAGTGCCGGTAGGTTCAGCCCGAGCCGCTGCGCTTCGTCGGCGCCCTGGGCCGAGTCGCCCCCCGAGCAGGTCATGATCGCGAGGCCGCCGCCGCGCTTTGAGTGGCGCGGGCGCACCGCCAGCGTCTTGGCGAGCTCGAGCAGTTCATGGACGTCGGCCGCCCACACGCCGCCGGCCTCCTCGATCAGCGCGCGGAAGATCCGCTGATCTCCCGCCAGCGCCGCGCTGTGCGCGGCGGCGGCGCGGGCGCCCGCGGGCGAGCTGCCCACCTTGAGAACCGCTACTGGGACGCCGGCCCGGGCGCAGGCCGCGAGGCCATCGCAGAGGCGAGGTCCGCCGTCGTCCTCGAGGTACAGAGCGATCGCGCCGACGTCCGGCTCGATGGCCAGGAACGAGAGGTAGTCGGCGGCGCCGAGGACAGCCTGGTTGCCGCTCGCGATGACGGTGTGGAAACGCAGCCCGCGCCGCGTGGCGAGCGCGTTGACCGCGACATTGCCGCTCTGGGACACGAGCGCCACCGGCCCTGCCTCGTGCGGCGACAGCGCGTCGCCCCACAGAACGGCGCGAGCGTGCATGGCGACGATCCCGTTGCAGTTCGGGCCGCACACGGGCAGGCCGTGACGGTCGGCGGCTTGCATGAGATCCCGCTGGAGCTCGACCCCTTCAGGGACTTCGGCGAATCCGGCTCCGATTACCACGGCGCCGCCGCACCCGCGCGCGCCGGCGGCCTCGATTGCGGCCGGGACGCCGGCGGCCGGAATCGCGATCACGATCGCGTCGACCGCCTCGGGCAGGTCGGCCAGGCTCGGCACGCACGGCCGGCCGAGCACCTCGGTGCGCTTCGGATTGACTCCCCACACCGCGCCGTCGAAGCCGATCGCGTCCAGGTTGACGAGCGCCTGGCAGCCGTAGCTGGCCGGACGGTCGTTGGCGCCGACGACCGCGATCGACCGCGGGCGCAGTAAGCGGCTCAGGTCCACGGCACGCTCAGTGGATCGTCGCCTCGACACCACGGCGCTCGAGCGCCCGGGCGATGATCAGCCGCTGGACCTCGCTCGTGCCCTCCCAGATGCGGTCGACGCGCAATTCGCGGTTGAAGCGCTCGGCCACGTTGCTGCGCAGGTAACCCCGCCCGCCGAACGCCTGAACGGCCCGGTCCGCGCAACGCCCGGCGGCCTCTGAGACGAACAGCTTGGCCATCGAGGCCTTGGCGTGGATCAGCTTGGGATCGGCCGCGGCGTCGACCATGCCGGCAACGTGGAGGGCGAGCAGGCGGCCGAGGGCGGCATCGGTCGCCGAGTCGGCGAGCGGGAACGACACGCCCTGGTAGTCGAAGATGCGTTGCCCGCCCTGGATGCGGTTCAGCGCCCACTCCGTCGTCTCCTCGAGCAGCCGCCACATCGCGCCGAGGCCGTGGGTGGCGATCCCGAGCCGTTCCTCGGTGAACCACGCGCGCTGGAGCGCCTCGCCGTTGCCGACGCCGCCGATCACGGCGTCGCCACCGACCTCGACGTCGGTGAACCGGATCGTCGGGTGGCCGTGGGGATAGTTGTGGGTGAACCGCGGGCTGTCCACGAACTCGACCCCGGGCGCGTCAGGCTCGACCAGGAACAGGGTTGGGAGCTTTTCGGAGTCGACGATCGCGTTGGCCATCACGATCAGGACGCGGGCCACGTCGCCCGAGGTCACGAACCACTTCTCGCCGTTGATCCGCCACCCGTCGCCGGTGGACACCGCGGTGCTGGCGATCCCACCCGGGTCAGATCCGGCCTCGGCCTCGGTCACCGCGTACGCGTCGCCGCCCTCGCCGCGCAGCGCCGGCACGAGGTAGCGCTCGATCTGCTCCGGCGTGCCCTGGAGCAGGACGTTGTACGCGCTCGGGACGTGCCAGTGCAGGCCGTTGGTGACCCGGCCGAACTGCTCGTTGACCAGGAACCAGTCGAGCATCGTCCAGCCCTGGCCGCCGTGCTCGGGCGCGAACCGGCCGCCGTTCAAGCGTGCCGCGATCGCCTCCTGCTTGATGTGGTTGACGGTCTCATCCGGGAGTTGGCCGCCGCGTTCCTCAGCCTCGAGTTCGAGCGGGATCAGCACGGACTCCACGAACGTCCGCGCCCGCTGCTGGAGCTCGAGCTGATCGGGCGTGAGCTCTGGGCCGGGTGTGGTCTGCAGGACGGCGGTGGTCATGGTCAGTCCTCGTTTGTCGTGGCGAGCAGCTGGGCGAGCCGCCGCCGGTCGTTCTCGGTCTGGTGCGCGCCGGGGCCCGGGAGCGCCAGCAGCAGGTTGTGGTGGTTGGCGATCACGCGGATGGCTCGCGCGCGGGCTTGCGCGACGTCCGGGTCGGGGTCGTCCGCGCGCCTCTCGATCAGTCCTACCACGCGATGCAGGTAGCGGTTCCAGCTCCGCTGGCTCCCGTGCAGGACGAGCCGTTCGATTTCGCTCGCCTCGCCGGCGACCGCGTCGTCGGCTGGCCGCTCGCCGCACGCGAGGGTCGCCACCGCGGCCGGAAGCTCGCGCTCGGGCTCGGGCGTGACCGACAGCCAGGACGCGCGCTTGACCATGGGCGGTAGACTAACAGCAACTGATCACAAAGTCAGGATGGGTTCGCCATGCAAGCTGTAACGGAAGTTCAGGCGGGTTTGGGCGAGGCGCTCGAGCCGCGGATGTACCTCGATCCAGAGGTGCTCGAGGCGGAGCAGCGGCTGATCTTCGAGCGGACGTGGCAGCTGATGGGCCACGTCTCGGCGCTCCCGCGCCCGGGGAGCTACACCACGGGGTTCGCCGGCGATCAGCCCGTGCTCATCGTCCGGGACGAAGAGGGCCGGTTGAAGGCGTACCGCAACGTCTGCCGCCACCGAGCCTCGTGCCTGCTCACCGGGAGCGGGCAGTGCAAGGGCGCGATCCGCTGCCGCTACCACGGCTGGACGTACCGGTTCGACGGCACGCTGATCGGCGTGCCGGAAGGCCTTCAGTTCGGGGATCGTCTCGACAAGTCGGCCCTCGGCCTCATGCCCGTGCGCATCGAAGAGCTGTGCGGGCTCGTGTTCGTCAACCTCGACGCGGACGCCACGCCACTGGCGGAGCTCGTCGGCGACCTGCCGGCGCGCCTCGCCCGGTACCGGATCGAGACGCTCGAGCCGTTCGCGCCCGGCGACGGCCACCAACCGGCCAACTGGAAGGTGGTGGCCGAGAACTACCTCGAGGGCTACCACATCCCGATCGCGCATCCGGGGCTCATGCGGATGCTCGACTACAAGCACTACGACACCGAGCTGCACGAGGACTGGGCGTGGATCGAGGCGCCGATGCGCTCGAAGCCGTCGAGCAACCGGCTCGAGCGGTTGTACGGCCAGCTGGTCACGCCGATGCCCGGACTCGGCGAGGAGGATCGCCACACGTGGCGCTACGTGTTCATCTATCCGAACACGACGATCGACCTGTACCCCGACCAGGTCAACACGTGGCAGATGCTGCCCGATGGGCTCGGGCGCACCCGTGACGTGTGGGCCGCCTACCGCGCGCCCGGCGCCGGACCACGCACCCGAGCAGTCCAGTGGATCAACCAGCGCGTGAACAACCTCGTATTGCACGAGGACATCGAGATCGTCCGGAACGTCCAGCTCGGGTTGCGGACGCGCGGCTACCGGTGTGGTCCGCTGTCGCGCCGGGAGAGCGCCGTCGCCTGGTTCGACGACCGGGTACGTGCCGACCTTGCCGAGGTAGCGACCGAGTGAGCGCTCGCGAACGCATCCTTGCGGCGGCGGTCAGCCAGATCGCCGCCGAGGGGATCGATGGCGTGCGGATCGCCCGCATCGCCACCGAAGCGCGCGTGTCGCCGGCGCTGGTCCACTACCACTTCGCAACGCGCGATGCGCTCCTGGCCGAGGCGCTCGACTACTCCTACGTGCACGCCGGCGAGGCGCGGATCACGAGCGGAGACACCTTGCCCAGGACCTCGCACGCGGCTCGTCTGCAGTCGATGATCGAGGCGTGCCTGCCCACCAGCGAGCCGCTGCGACAGGACTGGGTGCTGTGGGTGGAGCTGTGGCTCCGAGCAGTGCGCAATCCCGAGTTGCGCCCCGTGGCGGAGGAGCTGTATGCGCGCCTGCACGCCTGGTTCGCCCGCGAGATCGCCGAGGGGGTCAAGGACGGCGAGTTCGCGCGGTGCGACCCCGACGAGGTCGCCGACCTGGCGCTGGCGCTGATCGACGGGTACGGCGTGCGCACCTTGATCGGAGACCCGGCGATGCCGCTCGAGCGCGGCCGCCGCGCAGTGTCGGGGGCGGTGGCGCGAGAGCTTGGCCTGGACGGAGAGCAGCTGGTCGATCGCGCCGCTTGACACCGGGAGGCGTATCTCAGTAGTTTTCTGAACGGCGATTCAGAATACGAATTCGTCCGTTCTTCGACATGAGCCCGCGCCCCAAGGTCGAGCACCTCCGCAAGCCACAGATCATCGCCGCGGCGGCCGACGTGCTGTACGAGCGCGGGCTGTTCGACACGAGGATCGGCGACATCGCCGAGCGGGCCGGCACGAGCTCGCCGACGATCCTCTACTACTTCGAGTCCAAGGACCGGCTGCTCGAGGAGGCTGTCGACCTGACCGACCGCGAGTTCTACGAGCGGATGACGGAGGGGCAGGCTCAGCGCCGAGGCGCGGTCGAGAAGCTCGTACACCTGATCGAGGAGACGAGCCTCGGTCCGGGCGGCCTGAGCGATTGGACGCTGTGGATGGAGATGTGGGTCAGGGCGCGACGCGATCCGGCGGTCCGTGACAGCTACTTCCGCCTCGATCGTCGCCAGCGCGAGTTGATCGCGAACATCGTGCGCGAGGGCCAGGCTTCCGGGGATTTCGATTCAGGCGCCGATCCGGACGACTTCGCGCTGGTGTTAAGCGGTCTGATGGATGGGCTGGGCGTCCAGGTGACGCTCGGACAACCCGATGTGACGGCGGAGCGGATGGTCGACCGCTGCCTGGCGTTGGCCTCGCTGGAGCTGGGATGCGAGCTCGAACCGAGCGACAGCGCGTTGAGGAGAGGAGCAAGGAGATGAGTGACACGACACGCCGGACGTTCATCCGGCGCGCCGGCCTGGCCGCGGCGAGTCTCGCGGTGCCGGGCGTGCTGGAGGCGTGCGGCAGCACGACGCCTTCGGTGAGCTCGGCCTCGTCGGGGACCGCAGCGGCTGCCTCCGCGCCGACCGGCCCGGGCGGCCTGCCGCTGGCGCGTCCCGACCGGCCGGTGACGCTTCCGATCTACGCCGACAACAAGGCGATTGCCTCGGGCATGACGCCCGAGGCCGGGCCGCTCCAGTTCTACAACTGGGAGGAGTACATCAACACCGACGTGATCAAGGCGTTCGAGAAGAAGTACGGAGTCAAGGTCCAGATCTCAACGTTCAACACGATCGACGAGGCGGTCGCGAAGCTCTCGAGTGGCGCGGTGCAGTTCGACGTGTTCGTGCCCGAGCTGGTGTTCCTCGAACGGCTCGTCGTCGGCAAGGTGCTGCAACCGATCAACTTGAGTTACATCCCCAATCTCGCTGCCAACGTGTGGCCGTCCCTGCACAGCCCGTGGTACGACGTCGGCAGCCGTTACACGGTGCCGTACACGATCTACACGACCGGGATCGGCTGGCGCTCGGACAAGCTGCCGGGCTTCGACCCTGCCGCGCTGGCCAATCCCTGGAGCGCGCTGTGGTCCGAGGGCCCGAAGATCTCCGGCAAGGTCGGCCTGCTCGACGATCAGCACGAGGGGCTGTCGATGGGGCTGCTGCACAACGGGATCACCGATGTCAACACCGAGGACCCCGCGCACCTCAAGGCGGCCGAGAACTCGCTGGTCCAGTTGGTGAACAGTGCGAACCTCAAGTTCGACACCAACGAGTATCAGCACCTCGCGGATGGGTCACTGTGGCTTCACCAGGCGTGGTCGGGTGACATGGCCTCGGCGCCGACGTATGCGCCGCAGGGGACGAAGCCGTCGGTATTCCAGTACTGGTGGCCGTCCGACGGCCGGGGCCCGATCAACAACGACACGTTCGCGATCCTGAAGGGCGCGAAGAACCCGGTGCTGGCTCACCTGTTCCTCAATCACGTGCTGGACACCAAGCAGGTGTTCGACAACTTCACGTTCGTCTACTACCAGCAGCCGATCAACGCGATGACACCCGAGTCGCTCATTCAGCGAGGGCTGATTCCGCCCAACCTGCGCTCGACGATCATCCGCGAGCCGCAGTTCAAGAACGGGCTGGTGCAGGGCCCCCTGAGCGACAAGGGCGAGGTCCTGTGGGAGAACGCCTGGGCGGCGGTCAAATCGGCGTGAGCGCGCGCTCCTCGTACTGGCGTGGGTTCGCGCTCCCGGGGGTGTTCTGGCTGTGCCTGTTCGTGGTCATCCCGGCGTACGCGGTGGTGGCCATGGCGTTCGGCACGGAGAACATCCTGCTCCAGCCGGTCCCGGCGTGGAACCCGCTGACCTGGAACCCGGGGTGGGTCTCGAAGGCGTTCTCGGGCGCGCTGCCGGGCGGGGAGTACTGGCCGGCCGTCCGCAACACGCTCGTCTACGTCGTCGCCGCGCTGGCGCTGTGCTTCGCGATCGGCTACCCGGTCGCGTATTACGTGGCGCGCCATGCGCCCAAGCGCTGGAAGCCTCTCCTGGTCATCTTGCTGGTGATCCCGTTCTGGGTCAGTTACCTGCTGCGGATGCTGGCCTGGATCGGCCTGCTCTCGAGCGACGGCTATGTCAACAAGCTGCTCATCGACCTGGGAATCGCCCACCCACCCGATTGGTTGAACGGCAATGCCTACTCGGTGATCATCGCGCTGGTCTACGGCTACATCCCGTATTTCATCCTGCCGGTGTTCGCGGGGATCGACCGGATCGACTCGAGCCAGATCGAGGCGGCGCGCGACCTCGGCGCCACGGCGCGGCAGGCGTTCATGCGCGTCACCCTGCCGCTGAGTCGACCGAGCATCCTGGCCGGCGCTGCGCTCGTGGTGCTGCCGATGTTCGGCGACTACTACACCAACGACCTGATCTCCGGCTCGCCGCGCACGAACATGCTCGGCAACGAGATCAACCTGTTCGTGCAGGGCGGCTCGGAGAAGAACCTCGGCGCGGCGCTGGTGCTCGTACTGATGGCGATCCTGCTCGTGCTGATGGCCTACTACGTCTACGCGACCGCTCGCGACGCTCGGAGGCTGGCGTGATGGGGTGGCTGCGCACGCGCCTGCGCAACCCGTGGGGCAGGCCGCGCTTCCTCGTGCTGATCACGTGGTTGTA
>Ga0335077_10010940_pt1 | contig 11343 bp, 6 predicted proteins | sample Lox_Sample_31_FD_207151 | JGI IMG/M metagenome (GOLD analysis project Ga0335077, IMG submission 207151) | Soil microbial communities from Loxahatchee National Wildlife Refuge, Florida, United States - Lox_Sample_3.1 | ecosystem: Environmental > Terrestrial > Soil > Wetlands | place: USA: Florida...
GTTGGGGAATGACGCCTTCTTGGAAAAGCTCCTTGTATCGCCCGAGATTGACCTCGGCGTCTTTGCGCTGGGCCTGGTCTTTGGCGAGTTGGCCTTCCGCTTGTTCCAATTGAACCTGGAAGGGGCGCGGATCGATTTCGACGAGCGCGTCACCCTCGTGGACGTATTGGCCTTCGGTGAAGTTAATTTTGACAATGGCGCCATCCACGCGGCTGCGCACGGTAACGGTGTTGAAAGCGATGACGCTGCCGAGGCCGTTGAAGTAAACCGGCAAATCGCCGTGCTGTGCTGCGGCTACGACAACCGGGACGGTGAAACTTCCCGTCCCTGCCCCTCCCCTGCCTCTGCCGGGAGCAGCGGGGGCGGAAGAATCCGCGGCCTGGCTGGCATTGCGAGCCCCGCGGAAATACCAGATGCCTATCGCGATGGCGCCAGCGATCAGCAGCCAAATCCACCAGCGGCTTTTCGCCGCTGGCGCAGAGGCTGCGCCCGTGGCGTGCGCGCCGTGTTCGGGCAGCTCCACGGATTCGAGTTCGCCCATTCGTTCTCTCCTGTCATCAACCAACGTAGTTTTGCCTACAATTCTGCCGACGGGGAGCACAATCTTAAGTAAGACCCAAAAGTGAGTTCCGCGCTGCAGGTACAGCGTACAGGAAATCTTTGTCTCTACCTATATGAGACGCCCAGCCGCGGGGAATGGTTACGAGACGGAGGTGGAGCTTCAGGCTGACGGCTGGTGGCGAGGCTTGAAGTTAGAACTCGCAATTTCCGGCGTGCAGAATAGCGGCGGAAAACGTAGACTATCGGCAAGATTGGAGCAGCTTCGCAGGAATCGGGAGTGCATTTCGAACGGCAGAGGAGATTCGCTACATGTTAAAAGGTTTGCTCGTGGGAATCGTGGTCGGAATTTTGCTGGTGTGTGGGGGAGTTTTTTATTACTTCGCGTCGGGACACGCGCCGGTGGCGACCTCCGCGTCGCCCATCCCGTTCGAAAAAGCGCTTGCGAGCAAGGGATTGCACGCGTATCTGGAGCAGTTGCCGCATCCTCAACCGCAGGTTGCCGCGGATGAAGCGAATCTGATTATTGGCGCGAAAGTTTATAAGGAGCAGTGCGCCACGTGTCACGGCTTGCCCGGCGAGTCCAAGTCGGCGATTGCGCAAGGGATGTATCCTGCGCCGCCGCAACTTTTCCATGGAGTGGGCGTGACGGACGATGAGCCGTGGGAGTCGTACTGGAAGGTGGAGAACGGAATTCGCATGACGGGAATGCCTGCATTCAAAGGCCAACTGACGGAAACGCAAATCTGGCAGGTGAGCGTGCTGGTGAAAAACGCGGACAAGATTTCGGATGCTGTGAGAAAAGAATTGCTCGCCGGGAATTCGACGCCGATGTCGATGGCCATGCCGGATGTAGAGGCGAAGCCGGCGCCTGCAAAAAAGTAGGTAGCGCGGCTACCTCACTTCGCAGATATCAACTCCAAAAATCCAAGAAACGGGCGCAGCGAGTTAGTGACAGAGACCGGAGCCGGAATCGGTGAAGGTCTTCCCTGCCTCGGGAATGAATTGCCAATCGTAGCCTTTGGGCTTCAGCGTGAGTTTGAGAACCCCGAAGGCGGTGGCGTCGCGAACTTCGCTGTTGGGTTTGGGATCACCGAAGGGGCGATGGTTCTTGCCCCCAGTGCCAACGACAAATTCGCGAATGCCGCGCTTGGGATCGGCGAGGCCGTCGGGAGTTTGCGGGGCGAAGCGCTCGTAATCGTGATCGTGGCCGCCAAGAACCAGGTCGGCGTTGGCTTCGTAGAGCGCCTGCCAAAGAGGTTTCACTGTCAAATCGTTGCCGTGCGCGCCGCCGGAACTGAAGAGCGGCTTGTGCCAATACGCCAAGGTGCAGGCCGCGGGATGGGCGGCGAGATCGGCACGAAGCCATTTTTCCTGCGGCGAGCCAGCGTCGCAGCCGCCAACATCCTTGCACTCGCTGTTGAGAACGATGATGTGCCAAGTGCCAAGTTCGTAGCTGTAGTAGCCGGTCTTCGGGTCACCGGCAGCGGAACCGAAGTAATCAAAGTAGGGAGTTGCGCCAGCGGCGTGGAATTCGTGATTGCCAGGGGCGGGGCGCGTGCGAGCTTTCACGCGGCCCCAGGTTTTGTCATAGCACTGGAAGTTGTCCTTGGAGCCGTCAGGGTAGGCAAGGTCGCCGGCAGCAAAGACGGTGCCGGGGATGGATTCAAGCAGCTTGGCCGTGGCTTCGGCGCCGGAAAGGTCTTTGCAGTCGGCAATGTCGCCCGCGCCGACGAGAGTTGCTGGTTGCTCCGCGGCCAGAGCCGGAGGAGGAGGGGAAATCGCGATGAGGCGACACAGACACGCAACGTACGCCGCGAATGGTAGAAAAATCGAGGCTGTCAGCACTTTGTTCATAAGCAGCTCAAGCGATCAATCTGACCTACATTACGATACAAGTTACAAGATCAGGACGCATTTAAATGGAATCGTGGCGAGAACGGGGTGAGATTCTCGCCACGATTGCTATCACTTAACTCACTTTTCATGCAAAGGTGACCAGCGAAAGCCGGCCGCGATGGTAGGCCTGTAGTATTCGCGCTGGATCATGTACTGTGAGCTGCCCTGATAGAATCCGAAGACCTCGTCCGTCAGGTTGAGGCCATACATGACGAAGTTTAGCCCATGAGCGAGGCGGATGCTGCCCTGCGCGTCCACTTGCAGGTGGGTGTAGAAGTATTGGTCACTTAATGGCCCTCTGAGCCCGCCGGGCGTGGGGGTAGAAGGAGTGCCATCCTGTGTAGGGGTACCATCCTGATAGGCATAAGACGCAATGTTTGCCTGATTGTAAGAGAGGCCCATGCGGATGGAAAAGCGGCCGAGATCATAGGTTGGGCTGATGTTCCAGGTGTTCGGAGCGTTGCGCAGGAGCCTGGGGTGGTCGGAACGTCCTGGTAAGCCATTGGCCTGAGAAGCAGTATAGCCGTAGTTGGCGGAAATGCCGAGGCCGCGGAGAGCTCCAGGAAGAAACGTAAGGTGCTGAAGATAGGCGGCTTCAAATCCAGAGATCCAAGCACTGCCGGCGTTAATGGGCTGTGTGGCGGTATAGGTTCCTCTGGGAGCGGTCGGTGATGGCTGGAAATTCTGAAGTATCGAGGTCTGCGTCACGATGGGGTCCGTTAGCCGTTTGTAGAAATAACCGGCGGTGATCATCCCAAAGGGATTGAGGTAGTGTTCAAGCAACACATCGAAGTTGTCAGCCGTCTCTGCCCTGAGATTCGGATTGCCCAAACTAACTAGGTTTTTCTGATTTCCAGGACTGCCGACCGTGGTAAAGGTTGCCGCCTGAGCAATATCCTGCGGGTCAGGTCGGGAGAGGCCGCGGCCGTAAACGAGGCGAAGATTCGTATTGCCAGTGAACGCGTACCGCAACGAAACACTGGGTAGGATCTTCACGTAGGAACCACTGAACGAGTCTGGCGTAATGGTTGGCGGGTCGGTTGTACCATCGAAGAAGCGATTCACGACGCTGAGATTGGTGCCTTCAAAGCGAACACCGGCGACGACTCGTACACGGCTGCTGAAATCGACGGTGTTCATCACGTAACCGGCAGAAACTTTCTCGGTCAGGCCGTAGTTTGCGGGATCAATGCCGAACGAGCTGTCGGGAGTAAAGGCGCTCTGATTGCTGCTGAGGAAATTGTTGACGGCCGAGTAATTGACGTTGTATCCGAGCTTGTAGGCGCCACTGTAATAGTTGCTGTTGGTGAAGCCGTTCGGAAACTGGGTCATCGGAATGGTGCCGTTGGCAGTCCAATCGACGTTGTAGGTATCGTCAAACTTATGCGCATTCCTGAACTTGCCGCCGATTTCGATGGTGGAGAGATGCGAACCTAAGTGGTAGCGCTTGGACATTGCTGCGGTCGCTTGGAGATTCAATTGGGCGGTGTGTCCGTGATCAATACTGACGTCTCCCAAGACGAAATTCGCCGGGTTATACGCTTCCGTGTAGCAGGTGGAGGTCCACTGCGGCAGGAAAATGTTTTTCGTGTTCGCGGGGTCGAATTGGCAGGCACTGCTGGCGAGGGTTGAGTTAAAACTTGCGGTGCCGGGAGAGACATTGATATCCCGCGAACGTGAAACGGAAAGATCCCAGGCATACCAAGTGGTCGTGAGCACGTGTTTGCCGCCAAGCAGAAGGCTACCAATGGCGATGTCGGGACGCCGGTCTTGTGTGTTGAAAGATGGTGTGCCCCCATTTCCGTTGAGCGTCGTGATGGGTGAGTTGTCATTCAGTGTATAAACCCATCGGTCACCATAATTCTTGAAATCCGAATAAAGACCGCGAACGTAGATATTTGAGCCGTCGCCTAACTTGTAATCGGCGCTGCCCGCGAGCCCCCAGCGAGAGCGGTAATAACGGTACTCGCGGATATCGATAGAGTCTTTCCAGGGAGCAGTGGAACCATCCGAAAATGTAGCGATGTCTGACACCGGTTCGATGTCATCGATGCCGCGGCCCGTCCAATCATAAGAGCCGCCAATAAGGACTCCGAAACGCTTGTTGGTGCCGAAACGCTGCCCGACGGTGCCGGTAGTCTCGACCTGACCGCGGCCACCCAGAATGGGGATGTATCCACCCATTCCACTCACGTTGACCGTAGGGCGCTCCCCCGCGGTCTTGGTCACCAGATTTACGGAGCCTCCGATGCCGTCACCATCCATATTTGCTTGCAGGGTCTTGCTGATTTCGACGGATTCAACGATGTCGGCCGGAATAGCGTCGAACTTAATCTGCCGGACTCCCGACTCCGGTGAAGGAACGTTCATGCCGTCGATTGTGGTGTTGGTCAAACGAGGTTCTGTGCCGCGAATCTGAACGTACTTGCCTTCCCCTTCATCGCGCTCAAGCGTTACGCTTGGCAAACGGCCAAGTGCATCCGCCATGTTGGCGTTCGGCAAGCTGCGGATGACATCGGCGGGGAGGACTTGGACGATGTTGTCCGCAGTACGCTCGCGGTTGACAGCTTCTGCTTCTGCCGAGGGGCGCTCCGCTGTAACCAGAACTTCCAAGTTCTGCGACTCAACGCCGAGTTTTGCTTCCACGGAGGCCACCTGGCCGGCGGTGACATTGACAGGTAGGGTGGACTTGGCGAAGCCCACGTATGTAATAGTGACTGTGTAACTTCCGGGCGCAAGATCATTGATCAAAAACTGGCCCTGAACGTCTGAAACGGCAGCGGTGCCAGCAGGGTCCACAGTGACTTGGGCGCCTTGAAGGACCCCGCCGGTGGAATCGGTAACGCGCCCGCTGATCGCACCTTTGCGTTCCTGGGAAAGGCCTGGCAAAGCAAGAACTAAAATAGCTAGAAACACGAGTAGAGACTTTTTGAAACTCAGCATGTACACACCCTCACTTCTGAAATCCCCGAATCTGCATCGGTTTCGGCAGTTCGAGCGCACGAGACTGACTCAGGCACAACCTGGATACAGGCGCCGCTGCTGGGTCTGATTTCAGCCTTCAATTGCTACTGGTAGATGAACGGGGATTCACAGAGTTTTAAAATAAGGATGAAAGAACTTTCAGATTGCGCAAAGCTGGGTTAGTGATGGTGTTTAGGGCGCAGCAGGGCCGCGCCTTTACAAAGACCTTACAGAGACAAGGATAAGGTCGAGGGCGCAAAGACAGGAAAAATCGAGGGGGCGTGGATTAGTGGTTGGAAGCGATTGGAAGGGAGATACAGAAGCGCGAGCCGCGGCCGGGTTCGCTGTGGGCTTCAATGGTGCCGTGGTGCATGTCGACGATCCATTTGGCGATGGCCAGGCCGAGGCCGGAGCCGCCGGTTTCGCGGGAACGGGAGTGATCGGCGCGGTAGAAGCGCTCGAAGATATGAGGCAAGTCTTTTTCGCCGATGCCGATGCCATTGTCACGGACTTCGATGCGGGCATGTCCCGAGCCGTTGGAGAGAGACAGCGCCACGGTTTCGCCGGGGGGCGTGTACTTCACGGCATTCTCCAGAACAATCAGCAAGAGGCGTTCGATGGCGAGCCCATCCGCTGAGATTTCAATCGGGGCAGCAGGCAGTTCTTTCTGAATTTCAATGCTTTTCCCCGCAGCGAGGACGGCGGCTTCAGCGGCAACTTTCTCAACATGGGGCACGAGGTCGATGGTATTGAAATGCAGCTCGGCTGCCCCCGCGTCGGCGCGAGCGAGCGTCAAGAGGTTCTCAATGAGATGGGTGGTTTCCTCTGAAGTGGCAAGAATGCGAGAGAGCGTTTCGCGATACTCGTCTTCGGTGCGGGAGCGGCGGAGAGCCAGTTCGGCGCTCGCGCGGATAAGGGCGACGGGGGTACGCAAATCGTGCGAAGCATCCGCGGTGAACTGGGTGATGCGCTGCACGGAGGCTTCGATGCGGGCGAGCATGTCGTTGAGCGTTTCGGATAAACGATGGAGTTCGTCGTTGGCAGGAGGAACGGCCAAACGGCTGGACAGATTTTGCACGCCGACGCCGCGCGCGGTGCGAATGATCTCGTTGACGGGAGCGAGTGCGCGGCCGCTAAGCCAATAGCCGGCGAGCGCAGCCAGAATTATAAGTAGCGGCAAAGTACACGCGAGGGTCACCCGAAAACGGTCGAGCGCTTGATCAAACGGCTCCGTGGGCATAGCGGCGCGGACGACAAAGACCTGGCCGGCAGCCGCCACCTTTCGCACGGCGACGCGGTACTGGATATTGTCAAGGTTGTCGGTGAAGAAACTGATTTCGGTGCTCGCAACTGGAGGAAGAGGAGTATATGGCTTGGCAAAAGCGGGTGACTGAAAAATCGGCTTTCCGTCAGTCCCGGAGACTTGCAGCAAACCGGCACCGGCCCAGAGGTCGGCCAGCTCATTGAGTTCATCCTGAACTGCCGCAATGCCCTTGGGAGCGGTTCGCCTGAGGACGCTTTGGATGCTCTCGAGGTTCGCGCGAGAGGCGTCGTTGACGGTGTTCTCGATGCTGTGCTGAAAACCAATATCGCTGATCCAAGCAAGAGAGGCAAAGGCGACAAGCAGTACGGCAAAGTACCAAGCAGTGATTCGAGCGCGGAGGGGCAGCTTCATGGCCGGGGTTCGGGGCCAAGAGAATACCCGAAACCACGCAAGGTGTGAATCAATTTGACGGGCTCGTTTCCGTCAACTTTGCGGCGTAGGAGGCGAACGAAGGCGTCCAGGGTATTTTCTTCGACGTTTTCGGTGGCGCCCCAAACGGCCTCGAGAATGGACTGACGGGGAGCGACACGACCTTCGTGACGAGCGAGGAATTCGAGAAGGCGGAACTCAGTAGGAGTGAGATGAACTTCGCGGGAGCCGCGAAAGGCGCGGCGTTGCGTGATGTCGAGCGTGAGATCGGCAATGCGGAGCGTATAGGCGCGGGGTTCGGAGGCGCGGCGCTCGAGAGCGCGGATGCGAGCAAGCAAAACGGCAAAAGAAAACGGCTTGGTGACGTAGTCGTCGGCGCCAGCGTCGAGGCCTTTGACAATGTCGGGTACGGAATCGCGGGCCGTAAGCATCAGTATGGGAGTCTCCTGGCGGAGCTCGCGGAAGCGGCGAGCGACATGAATTCCATCAATGCCGGGCAACATGACATCCAGGAGAACGAGATCGAAGCGAGTTTTCTCGGAGAGAGCCAGAGCGGAGACGCCGTCGTGTGCGACCGTGACGGCGTACTTTTCCTCTTCCAGGCCGCGGCGGAGAACCTCAGCCATTTCCCTTTCGTCTTCAACGACCAGAATTTTCATGCGCGGCTGTCTCGTTCGAGGGCGTTAGCCGGGTAGCGATTCCACGACCGGGGAAGAGGCGGCATCGAATTTGCGAGGCCGCAGATAAAAGTGAATGGCGGGCGTGAAGATCAGCGACAGAACCATGGAGCTGAGCAACCCGCCGATGACGGCGATGGCTAGCGGCTTCAACATTTCCGAGCCGGAGCCAATGCCGAAGGCCAGCGGAGCCATTCCGGCGACGGTGGCCAGCGCAGTCATGGCGATGGGGCGAAGGCGGCGACGGCCGGCTTGGATCATCGCTTCCTCAGCGCCAAATCCAAGCTCGCGGAAGCGATGCTCGGCGTCGAGGAGCAGGATGCCGTTTTTCGCGACGATGCCGATGACCATGATCATGCCCATGAAAGATGCGATGTTAAATGTGCTTCGCGTAATCAGCAGGGCGAGGAAGCCACCAAACGTCGAGAGCAACGCGGAAGCAAGAATCGCCGAGGGCGCGGAGAAGGTGCGAAATTCAAACAGCAATACGGCGAACAGCAATACCAGCGCGAGCAAAAACACCTTTGCCAGATCACGAAAGGAACTCTTCTGCTCCTGGTATTGACCACCGTACTCGACGCGGATGGAAGAAGGTAGATGCATGTCGCTAACGGCCTTCTGCACCGCCGCCATGCCCGACCCCATGTCCACACCTTCAAAGCGGCCGGTGACTTCGACGAGCCTCTGCAGATTTTGGCGACGGATTTCCGTCTGCCCGGGATCAGAGCTGACGGTGGCCAGTGAACCAAGCGTTGCGGTGCGCCCGGTGGCACTGGCTAGAAGCGTGTTGCTCATGCGCTCCAAGGTCGCACGGTTCTGTTCCGGAAAGCGCACGCGAATGGTGTAAGCACGGTCGTTGAGGACTACTGGCGTCGCCGCGGGCTCGCCTTCCAAAATGGCGGAAGCGTCCACTGCAACCTCTTCGGGAGTAAACCCTGCGCGTGCAGCCACTGTAGGATTCACCTGAAATGTCGTTGCGGGACCGCTGATGGTGTTTTCAATGCCATTGAGCACATCGACGACGCCATGGACTTTTTGGATGGTCTCGGCTACGTGCGGAGCGGTCTCCGCAAGCAATTTGGGATCCTGCGAGAACAGCTTGATCACGATAGGCTGAGGCTCGCTGGTCAAGTCGCTGATCATGTCCTGCAAAACTTGCACGAATTCTACTTTTGTGCCGGGCTCGGTTTGTTCGATCTCGCCACGCACATCGTCCATGATCTCGTCGATATCGCGCTTGCGGTCGCGCTTGAGTTTGACCGTAAAGTCGCCACGGTTCGCTTCGGTGACCGCGGCCAGGCCCAGCTCCATTCCCGTGCGGCGCGAAGTGTTCTCGACTTCCGGTTGCGCGCGCACAATTTCTTCGATGTGAAGCAGAATGCGGTTGGATTCCGAAAGCGAGCTGCCGGAAGGCGTCCAATAGTCGAGAATAAAACCGCCTTCGTCCATTGCCGGAAGCAGGTCGCTACCGAGAAAGTTGTAGCAAGCGTAGGAGGCGCCGACGATCACCACCGAACTGACCAGCAACAAAACCGGCCGCTCGAGCACGGCGCGTATGGCCTTCGCATAGAACGCAACGATTCGGCCAAATAGCCCCGAGAAATGCGCTTCCTCCACGGCAAGAAGAGAAGCCACATCGGTCTCAGGCGCTTTCCTGCCCTCCGCCGCCGCGCCATCTCTCCGGCGCACAAAATACTGGCTCAGTGTTGGTGTCCAAGTGAGCGCGAGGAGAAGCGAAGTGAAGAGCGAGACAGTCATGGTGACCGCCAGTGCGCGAAAGAAGGTGCCGGTCACCCCGGCGATGGAAATCAGGGGCAAGAACACAACCACAGGCGTGATTGTTGAGCCGATCAGCGGCACGGTCATTTCCTTCAGCGCGCTCCGGATAGCCTCCAACCGCCCTTGTCCCGCGTCGCGGTGCAACACGATGTTTTCCAGCACCACGATGGCGTCATCGATCACCAGGCCGACTGCGGCCGCCAAGCCTCCGAGCGTCATCAGATTGAAGCTTTGACCGGTCAGCTTCAGCACAATGAAGGTGATCAGCAAAGTAGTTGGAATGACCATGCCGGCGACGAGAGAAGTGCCCCAATCGCGCAGGAAAAGCACAAGAATTATGGAGGAGAGCACCAGTCCGAGCAGCACGGCGTCGCGAACGCTGGCGATGGACTCGCGCACAATTGTGGATTGATCGTAGAACGGCTCGATGTGCACTCCGGGCGGCAGCGATGGCCGAATCTCTTCGATTTGCGCATGAACTTCATTGGCAACATCGATCGTGTTGCTGTCCGGCTGGCGGCGGATGCTGAGTAGCACGGCGGGTTTGCCGTTGGCGGTGACGATGGTGTAGACGGGGGCAACCGAAGGCACGATGCGGGCAATGTCCCCGAGCCGGATTGGAACTCCCGCCGCGGAAGCTTTGACCACGATCTGCGCAATTTGTTCGGGCGTGCGCACCTGCCCGCTCACCAGGCCGAGCACCAGATGATGATCGCTTTCAATGAGCCCTGGCGAATCGATCAGATTGGTCCGGCGAATGGCCTCCAGAATGTCCGTGACCGTGATTCCTGCAACGAGCAGTCTTGCCGGATCCGGAGTCACCTGAAATTCCGGCACGCGCCCGCCTTGCACCAGGACCGTGGCCACGCCGTCCAACCGATTGACGCGCGGCTTGATGTCGTATGTGGCAATTTCCCAGAGTTTTTCCGGCGGAACCGTCTCGGAGGTCAGGCTATATCCGATGATCGGAAACGCGGCAAACGTCAGCCGGTTCGTTTGCAATTTGGCGGTGGGCGGCAACTCCGCCTGCATGCGTGCGACCACGGCATCCACACGCTGCAGCGTCAAGATCATGTCGATGCCCCAGTCAAAGTAGAGATTGATCTCCGCGGAGCCTCGGCTGGTGACAGACTGGACTTTCTGTAGTCCCGGGACGATGTTGACTGCTTCCTCGAGCGGACGAGTGATAGTGACCAGCATCTGGTCAATCGGCGTCACACCGTTGTCCACTGCGATCACGATGCGGGGAAAATCGGTGTTCGGGAATACCGCCACAGGAATGTTGAAGGCGAGGAAGGCGCCGACGAGTGTCAGCGTGACGATCAAAAAGAGAATCGGCCGCGACAGGCGGTAAAACCAGGGCGCTGCGGATTTCGACGAAGCGTGATTGGCGCCGGGAGCGTGAGGAGTAGAACTCATCCGGACTTACTCCTTGCCCTTTTTGGCGGATTTATCGTCGTGGGCCTTGTCGGATTTCCCGCTTTTGTCGTCCTTGCCGGCTTTGCTGCCGCCTTCTTTTTCGTCCGCGGAGACTGCTTCCACTTTGATTTGCGTGTTATCGGGAAGTGCGTACCCGCCGGAGGTGATCACGGGGTCACCCGCGATGACGCCGCTGAGCATTTGGGAAAATTCCGAGTTGCGCACGCCCACCTGAACGGTTTTCTGGTGCGCGTGGCCTTCGGAGCCTGCGAGCACGACGTAGTCGGCGCCTTCGGAGTTCTTGAAGACGGCCGGAGTCGGAACGACTAAAGCATCTTTTACAGTTTTCGCGGT
>Ga0335077_10010941_pt1 | contig 11342 bp, 10 predicted proteins | sample Lox_Sample_31_FD_207151 | JGI IMG/M metagenome (GOLD analysis project Ga0335077, IMG submission 207151) | Soil microbial communities from Loxahatchee National Wildlife Refuge, Florida, United States - Lox_Sample_3.1 | ecosystem: Environmental > Terrestrial > Soil > Wetlands | place: USA...
CAAGGTGGAGCGGCTTCGCCCGGAGGTCATGATCCTCGAGGTCATGAAGCTTCGGGAACCGATGGAGCACGTGGTCGGCCGCATCAAAGCCGGCTCCGCGGATCCCATGGTGATCGCGCTCCACAACACCGCAGAGCCGGAGCTGATCCTGAGCGCGTTGCGGGCGGGGGCGCACGAATTTCTGCATCCCCCGCTGAAGAGCAATCTCCACCAGGCGCTGGAACGCAAGTCGGCCGAGCGCAACAAGACCAAGGAGCGCCTGCGGCAAAAAGGCAAGGTGATCGGTTTCCTCTCGGCCAAAGGAGGTTGTGGCGCCACCACCATCTCCTGCCACACGGCGGCCGAACTCGGAAGGCAGGGGAAGCACGTTCTGCTCGCCGATCTGGACCTTGACGTAGGAATGATCCGCTTCCTGATGAAGACCAAGTCGCCTTACTCGGTGCTGGATGCCATGAACAATCTGCACCGATTGGATCAGAGTTACTGGAATGCGCTGATTTCCAACGGGCAGCCCGGACTGGAAATTATCGCCGCGCCCCCCGCGCTGCCCTCCAAGCAGCAGCCCAATCAGGAACAGGTGCAGAATATGCTCACCTTCGTCCGGGGCCAATATGATTACTCGATCGTGGATCTGGGCCGGAGCCTCAACCTCACGGCCATGAACGCGCTGGATGAAATCGACGAAACCTACCTGGTCACCACGCTGGACGTTCCAGCGCTGCACCAGTCCAAGCAGATTATTCAGACGCTGTCGAACGTCGGGTATGGACGGGAACGGCTGCGCCTGGTGCTCAATCGAATGCCACAGCGGCTGGACGTGACTCCGGATGAGTTGGAAAAGATGATGTCGTTGCCGGTGTTCGCCACGCTGCCCAACGATTATCCATCGCTTTACGAATCCTATTCGGAGGGCTCGCTGCTGCCCGCCAGCAGCAGACTGGGTAAGGAACTCAGCCGGATGGCTGTCAAGATGGCGGGAATTCAACCTGACGACAAAGGAAAGAAGAAGTTCTCGCTTTTCGGTTAAGAGATCAAACGAATGCTAACTGACACAGTACAACGGACCGGCGGTCGTGAAGCAGGCTGGGTGAATCGCCTCTTCAGCAATGAAGGCTATACGCCTGAACACCAGGAGCTGAAGTTTGCGCTGCACCGCAAGCTGCTGGACCGCATCAACCTGGAAGCTCTCTCCGCCATGGCCGGCGAGCGCGCGCGGGCGGAGATCCGCGCCGCGGTCGCGCGGCTGATCGAAGAGGAGAAGACGCCTCTCAGCTTGATGGAGAAAGACCGCGTTATTGAGGAGGTGCTGGACGAGGTGTTTGGCCTCGGCCCGCTGGAGCCGCTGTTGCGCGACCCCACCATCTCCGACATTCTGGTTACCACGCCGCGGCTGGTGTACGTGGAGCGCGCCGGCAAGCTTCATCGCACGCCGGTCGAGTTCAAAGACGACGCGCACTTGCTGCGCATCATTGAAAAGGTGGTCTCGCGTGTGGGCCGGCGTGTGGACGAATCGTCGCCGCTGGTGGACGCGCGCTTGCCTGACGGATCCCGTGTCAACGCCGCCATTCCGCCCGTGGCCGTGGATGGCCCGCTGCTCTCCATCCGCCGTTTCGGCCGTGACGCGCTGCAGGGCGAAGACCTGGTCAAGAAGCTGGCGCTTACCGAAGGCATGCTGCAGTTGTTGCAGTGCTGCGTGAAGGCGCGCCTGAACATCGTCATTTCGGGTGGAACGGGCGCCGGTAAAACCACGCTGCTGAACGTTCTGTCGTCGTACATTCCGGAGGACGAGCGCATCGTCACCATCGAAGACGCAGCGGAGTTGCGCCTGCGGCAAACGCACGTGGCGCGCATGGAAACGCGCCCGGCCAACGTCGAAGGGCAGGGAGCCATCCGCATCCGCGAACTGGTGGTCAACTCCCTCCGTATGCGGCCCGACCGCATCATCGTAGGTGAGTGCCGCGCCGAAGAAGCTCTGGACATGTTGCAGGCCATGAACACCGGTCACGACGGATCTTTGACCACGGTACACGCCAACAATCCACGGGACGCCATCGGACGCCTGGAAGTCATGGTGGGCATGGCAAATTCCAATATGAGTCTTCGCTCCATGCGCCAGCAGATCAGCTCGGCCATCGATATGTTTGTGCAGGTGGCCCGCTTCAGCGACGGAACGCGGCGCATCACCCATGTCACCGAGTGCGTGGGCATGGAGGGCGACCTCATCACCATGCAGGACATCTTTGTTTTCGAAAAAACGGGCTTGAGCGAGAACGGCAGAGTCACGGGACGCTTCCGCGCTACGGGTATCCGGCCCAAGTTCTACGAGCGGTTGCGTGCTTCGGGCATGCAGTTGCCGGCTTCGATCTTCCAGACCGTGGTCGAGATTTCGTAAAGAGGCTACATGCTGACGCCGTTTATCATCAGTTTCCTGATCCTGTTCATCGTGATCATGGTCGCGGTGACGCTGGGGTCGAAGTACTTCGACAACAAGCGCAAGAAACAGGTCAGCTCCATGCTCGACACGACCTCCGGCGAAAAGGCGCCCGAGGTCTCCATTACCAATCTATTGATGGAGCCGGCTGACGACAACCGCTCCTGGTTCGAGCGCTTCATCGAAGGCCTGGACTTCGCCCAGAAGCTGCAAGCCCACATGCAACAGGCCGGGCTTGACTGGACTCCGACCAAGTTTCTGGTTCTGTCGGTGATGTGCTCCTTGATTGGTGTGGTGGCCGGCGTCCGCTTTCCAGTCATCGGGTTTGGCGTTAGCTCCCTGGTGTTCGGCTTGCTGACTGCATGCCTGCCCTACTTTTATGTTCGGCGCACTCGAACCAGGCGGCTCAACAAGCTGGAGGAGCAGTTTCCCGAGGCGCTGGAGTTTCTGGCGCGCTCCATGCGGGCAGGCCATGCGTTCACTATCAGCCTGGAGATGCTCGGCGAAGAGTTGCCGGAGCCCCTGGGTCAGGAGTTTCGCACGCTGTTCAATGAGCAGAACCTCGGCGCCGCGCTTGAGGTGGCGCTGGCGAACCTGTGCAACCGCGTGCCGCTGCTGGACGTGCGATTCTTCTCCTCTTCGGTGCTGCTGCAAAAACAGACGGGCGGCAACCTCGCGGAGATTCTCACGCGGCTGGCGGATGTCATCCGCGAGCGCTTCCGGCTCAAAGGACAGGTCAAGGCCGCGAGCGCTCACGGGCGCCTGACCGCCACCATTCTGATGATCATGCCCATCGGCACCATGTTCGCGTTGTTGGTGGTTTCGCCCGGATATTTACAGGGCATGGCGAAAGATCCGGACGGCAGGTGGCTGATCGCGTTTGCCATTGTCGGCCAGATCATCGGCAATTACTTCATCCGGCGCATTATCAAGATCAAGGTTTAGGACGATTTATGGCCATCTTCATTTCCATCTTTCTGTTTTCGCTGCTGATGGCGGCAATCTCGGTCTTCGGTTATCGCAAGTATGCCCGGCCGGCGCGCGTTCTCGAACGCCTCGGAACCCCGGTCCTGGAGACGCAGGGCGGTGGCTTGAGCGCCACCATGGCGGAACCCAGAGCGGAAATCGGCTGGATTGTGCGCGTCATCCAGCAGGTTGGCGAAAAGGTTCCCATATCTCCGGATGACGCCGGCGCGACTCGCCGTGATTTGATGATGGCGGGGTACAAGTCGGACAACGCCGTCAAGATTTTCAACGGTGTCCGGATCAGTTTGGCGGTTCTGCTGTTCCTTTTCGCCGTGGTGTTTCACGCGTCCATCCCCAACCCGGTGCTGCGCATCGTGGCCATGGGCTTTGGAGCTTTCATGGGTTACTTTTTGCCGGCCTACATGCTCGACAAGATGATTGCCAAGCGGCAGGAAACCCTGCGGCTTTCGTTGCCCGACGCTCTCGACATGATGGTGGTGTCGGTTGAAGCCGGACTGGGCCTCGACCAGGCCATCCAACACGTGGGACGCGAATTGCAAATGACCCACAAGGAATTGAGTGAGGAGTTGAGCCTGGTGAACCTCGAGATGCGCGCGGGTAAACGACGCTCCGAGGCGCTGCGCAACCTGGCCGAGCGCACCGGTGAGCCGGAACTGCAGAAGTTGGTGGCCGTCCTGGTGCAGACCGACCGGTTCGGCACCAGCATCGGCGACTCGCTGCGTGCCCATTCGGACTTTCTGCGCGTGAAACGCAGGCAGGAAGCCGAAGAACGCGCCGGCAAAGTCGGCGTGAAGCTGGTCTTCCCAATCTTCTTCTTCATTTTGCCGGCCATGCTGGTTGTGGCGGCCGGTCCCGGTCTGTTGCAGGTGTTTAAGTATCTCTTCCCGTTGATGAAGCAATTCCAAGGATAGAAAGGAGAACCGCCGATCATGAATGACATGGTTATGCAAACCGTACTTTGGCTCACCGCAGGGTTCTTACTGGTGATGCTGATGATGCGCCGGCGCAAACGCAAAGTCCAGCGGTAGGGACTTGGCGTGCACGGCAAGGTTTGGGTTTCGGAGGCCGGCCGCCCGGACCATCTCGGAGGGATGGGCTGGGTCTGCAGCAACGCGATCCTGATTTTGGGGCCGCAATGTGGGTGGGCGTCGATGCGGCATTCTGCCCGAGGGTGGATGCCAGATCGACGCCGGTGGCCGGACTTTCCGGGCTCTGTTTCGTAGTGTGTCACTTTTCGAGGTTGCGTTCCTTTCAAGAGATCAGAAGTTGAACTAGGTCCGTCCGCTCTCCGTTTAAGTGAATGTTTGACATCGCAACCATCATGGCCCTGCAGAATCGCGATGGCGGCTGGCCGTATAAGAAGGGCGCTAGCTCGTGGACCGAGCCGACTGTCTTTGCCCTGCTGGCGCAATCCGTTGAGAAAGGCGATCCGCAGAGCATCGAGCACGGCCTGAACTGGCTGCGGGCTTCGCAGCGCCGGGATGGCGGCTGGGCGCCGCGGCCCTCGGTGGCACAGAGCACGTGGGTCACTTCGTTGGTTGCCCTGTTGCCTCCCGACCGCATTGGGCATTCGCAGCACGCGGCTGCGATTGGCTGGCTGATGGGGCAGACCGGGGAAGAGACATCGTTCGTCTACAAGCTCCGCGGTGAGCTGATTGGGAATGGTGCTGGGTACCAACCGCGCGACGGCTGGCCGTTCTTCCCGGGCGCCGCGGCGTGGGTCTCTCCTACGGCGATGAGCATCCTGGCGCTGGAAAAAGCGCGGCGGGTTCAAACCGAGCGTCGCATCCAGGAGCGAATCCAGGTGGGACGTCAATTCCTGCTCGACCGCATGTGCAAGGACGGAGGCTGGAATTACGGGCGCAGCAGGGTCTTGGACGTGGAGGCGGAGTCATACCCCGAAACCACGGGGCAGGCGCTGCTCGCGCTCAATGGCATGCAGTCTCCCCAGATGGCCACAGCCCTGACCGCGGCCCAGGATCACGCGCGACAGTGCCGGTCGGCCGAAGGGCTGAGCTGGTTGCAGTTGGGATTGCAAGCTCACGGAGTGGTGCTCAAAACTCCGGAGCGAAATCTGCCTTGCCGGCAGCTCATGGACTCGGTGCTCTGTCTGCTGGCGCAGGCCGCTCTGCGCGGCCGAAACATCTTTCTGGAGTAGAGGGTGAAAGAGGGAATCACACGTCGCCAGGCCTTGATGGCCTCTGCGGGTTGTCTGACACTGACGCGCTGTTCGCTGGTCGGCGGGCCACCGCCGCTTCCGCGGGTCTCGATTGTCCGCGCTGCCTACAACCAGTCCCTCTATGAAACCGTCCGCCGCCTGCTGGTTGAGCACCGCGTCGACGTCAGGGACAAGCGGGTGGTCCTCAAGCCGAACCTGGTGGAGTTTGATCCCGGCACCACCATCAACACGCATCCCATGCTGGTGCACGCCGCGGTGGAAGGCTTTCGCGCCCTGGGAGCCGCTGACGTGCGCATCGCAGAAGGACCCGGGCACCGGCGTGTCACCATGGACCTGGCTGATGCCGCGGGCTATTTCAACACCATCCCCCAATTCGAAGACCTCTTCATCGATTTGAATCTGGACGACGTCTCTCAGGTCCTGCTGCGGGAACCGTTCTCGCGGCTCAAAACCGTTTACTTCCCTAACACCGCCTTGGGCGCGGACCTTCTGGTCTCACTGCCGAAAATGAAGACGCATCACTGGGTGGGTGCAACGCTCAGCATGAAGAACTTCTTTGGCCTGGTGCCGGGAGGCGTGTATGGCTGGCCGAAGAACGTGCTGCACTGGGCCGGCATCGACGAATCGATCGCCGATATTCACGCGGCTTTCCCGCGTCATTTCGCCATCGTGGACGGTGTCGTCGGCATGGAAGGCAATGGGCCGATCCAGGGCCATCCCAAGCCGGTCGGAGTGCTCGTAGCAGGCCGGGACATGACGGCAGTGGATGCCACCTGCTGCCGCATCATGCGCATCAATCCCGCCGGCATACATTATCTGCGTCTGGCTGCGGGCCCCAATCGCATGGCCGAGGAAAACATCCGGCAAATTGGCGAGCACATCAAATCGGTTGCCACTCCGTTTGACCTGAACCCGGAATTCCAAGACCTGCGCATATGAACATCCCCGTGGCGGAGGCGGATGCGGCCGAAGTGGCCTGCGAGCCGGAGCCCGCTGCTCCGCGTGGCGGCCAGGACTTCCTGGCTCGAACGCCCGTTCGCGCGAGCATCGTCTCCCTTCTCTTGCTGGTGCCTTGTTTTTGGCAAACGCACATCCAGGCGGTCGATCTCTCCAGCCATTTGTATAACGCCTGGCTGTCCATCTTAATCGGCGAGGGGAAAGCGCCAGGCCTGGTGATCGCATCGCAGCGCACCAACGTCCTGTTTGACCTGATGCTGACCGTATTAATGCGCGCTGTCGGGCCCTGGGGCGCCGAGCATATCGCGGTTCCGCTCACTGTCCTGGTGTTTTTTTGGGGAGCTTTTGCCATGATCTCCGCGGTCTCAAACCGGCGCCCCTGGTACCTGCTCTCGATCATAACCATGTTGGCCTACGGCTGGACCTATCACATGGGCTTCATGAATTTCTATCTCAGCCTGGGTTTGTCCTTCTGGGCGTTTGCGCTGCTGTGGAAACGGCAATGGAAATTCAAACTCTGCGCGCTGCCGCTGGTGATGCTCGCTTATGTGGCGCACGGTCTACCCGTCGCATGGCTGGCCGGCGCCATGGCTTACACGGGGTTGGCTCGCAGGATCCGTCCTCGCGCCCGGACCATCCTCATGTTTGCGTCTGTGGCCTTGCTAGTCATCTTGCGGCAATTCCTGATGACCCACTTCCCGACACGCTGGGAGCCGGCACAATTCGTCAGCATGACCGGCGCCGATCAGATGTCGGTCTTCGAATCCAAGTATCACGCGCTTGAGATCGCCCTGCTGGTGATCTGGGTCTCGCTGTTCGTGCGATTGGTGAAACTCAAGGGCGTGGCGCGCGTGCTCTTCACCATCCCTTTCGAGTTGTGCGTCATCGTCGGCGCTGCGGTTTTGTTCCTGCCGGGCGCGATTCTGTTGCCCGGATACAACCACGCGCTCCGGTATATCAGTGAACGCATGTCGCTCATCGTGGGAGTGGCGGGTTGCGCGTTATTGGGCCGGGTCTCGCCTGGAAACCGGGAGAAGACTGCAATCGCCGTTTTGATGGGTCTGTTCTTTGCGTTTCTCTACGTGGACACACGCTCGCTGAATTACGTGGAAAGCCTGATGGAACAGAGTGTCGGGCAGTTGCCGGCCGGATCTCGAGTGATCAGCGCGCTCTGCGATCAGCGCCGTGACGTGAACCTGGTCGGCCACACCCTCGATCGCGTTTGCATCGGCCACTGTTTCAGCTACGCCAATTACGAACCGTCGAGCGGAGCGTTCCGCGTTCGTGTGGCCGGCCCGAGTTCCATCGTCGTGGCCGAAGATCGCGACTCCAACGCTTTGCAGGAAGGCCGGTACGTGGTGAACCCCGGCGATGTCCCTCTCTATCAGATTTACTTGCGCGGCCGCTACCTGGATGTGCGCCAGCTTCAGGCGGGAGACGTGACCGGCGCAACGTGCTTTGAATCCACGCCCAGCCCCCACAATCTGCTCGGTGGACGCTCGAATGCGCCTCGGTGAGCGGAGAACCCAGCAACTCTGCCGCTTCGTCCTGGTCGTCGCGCTGGCTCTCCCCGTGTATCTGGGAATCGTGCACGGATTGTTAGATCTCGCGCAGAATCCCGTGCTCCGTTCGGCGCTGGCCGGCGCGTTTCTGATTCACATGTGGACGCGGCCGCGCCGCGTGCATTGGGCGCTGGCTCTTGCGATCGCGTTCATCGCCAGCGGGGCGTACGCCTGGCTGCATCACGGTTTTGGAGATTATCTGGGCGCCGCGCCCGCTGTGTGCGCGGCATTCCTGGGCCTCGGAAGCCTCCTCGTGCTGGCTGCGCAATCTATGTTTGCTGCTGCCGTTGACCGCCCGGCACACCGCAAAACGTTCATCGCCGCGGCGGCCTTTCTGTATTTTTCCTTCGTCATCGCGCTCGCGCTGAACCTGACCAGCGCTCTGCACCCCAGGGTCTACGATCTCTGGCTTTATGCGTTCGATGAAACCCTGAAGTTGCCGGCCAGCATCTTCATCGGGCATCTCGTGGCGAATTCCAACGCTCTACGGGTTGCCGGGGTACTGGCCTACGAAAGCCTTCCTTTGGTGATCTGCTGGCTAGTCGCTCTTGAACTTAAGTCGCCAGAGCGATTCGCCGCCGGCATCGTACGGTTATTCGTCACAGCAGGTCTCGCCGGAATTCTTCTATACCAGCTTCTTCCCGCCACGGGACCGATTTATATCTTCGGGGCGAATTTTCCCGACAGTCTGCCGCTGATAAAAGACCTCCAGCCGATTCTGCTGCCCCGCGTGGCTCGCAATGCCATGCCCTCGGTGCACTTCGCCTGCGCTCTGCTGGTCTGGTGGAACGCCGCAGCATTTGCCCGTGTATGGCGCGTGCTGGCTGCTGGATTCGTCGCCATAACGCTTCTGGCGACCATCGGTTTTGGCGAGCACTACCTCGTCGATCTGGTTGTGGCGGTCCCCTTCGCTCTTGCGGTGCACTCGGCTTGTCTCAAACCAAATTGGGACTCACGGGCGCGACGCGTGGCGCTCTGGGGTAGCGCGATCTTGACTGCCGGCTGGATCGGCGCGCTCCGCCTGGGGCTTCTTCAGAACTCTTTTGCGCTCTCATGGTGCGCCGTTGTGGTGACGCTCGCTCTCACGCTGTGGTGGAAGCGGAGCCTTCGCCCGCAGTGGCGCGTGCCGGCCGCGCTACGCCGCGAGGATGTTGCAGAGATTCCAAATCACCAGAATGGCGTACCAGTAGTTGATCCATCGCACCAGGTACGAACGGTTCAGGAACACGCACACACCTGCCAGGCCAACCGCTACAATCTTGGAAACCGCGACCGCAAAACTCGGGCCGAAATGCAATAGAGAGCGAATGAACGGGCTGGCTTCCGAGATGCCGAGCTTGAATCCGACCAGGGTGGTCAGCAGATCCAAAACCTGCAGGTATAAGAACACCTGAACGTAGACCATTTTCTCGTTCTCGGATATGTTTGGCGTTCCGCTTGGACTCACGTTATTTCCCCCAAATCGCCCTGCCTGCTAAAAACGCAATCGACCCCAACGCAATCACCGCGCCGTGCGGCATCCGCAGTCCCTTCGCGCTCCTCACATCCAGTTCTTCACTGCTCTTGTACGGGGCTCTGAGGTGAATCACCTCGCTCATGATCCAGCCCACGTTCCAAAACGTCTTGCGGAAGCGTCCTGCGAGCAAAAGTACCACCAGCGCGGTCAGGCCTCCCAGCAACGACGTCACAACAAACAACACAATCCAGTTTCCCGGCCCGACAATCGACCCTACCGCCGCCATCAGCTTCGCATCGCCCGCGCCCATGGCCCGCAGAGCGTAAAGCGGGAAGTAGATCAACAGCGCCAGACCCATTCCCAGCGCTGCTTGCTTCAACCCTACTAACTCAAACATAAAAATGTTCAAGCCGAAACCCAGGACGACGCCCGTCAGTACCAGCCAGTTGGGGATGCGCCGAAACCGGATATCGTAAATCCCTGCGGTGACAACAATCAGTACAAGCAGTACTTGCAGTACCGGCGGAAGATAGGTCAGCATTCCGTGAATCCATCAATATACCTTAGTTAGCAATCGAAGGCATCGCTCGACCGATAATGGGCCTGTGGAACAGGCTCGGGAGTGGATCAGGAACGCTTCGAAAATTGCTGTGCTGACTGGCGCCGGCATCTCCGCCGAAAGCGGCGTGCCGACTTTTCGGGGCGACCAAGGCCTCTGGAAGCAATACAAGCCGGAGGAACTCGCCACCCCGGAAGCCTTCCTCCGCGACCCGCGCCTGGTGTGGGAATGGTATGACTGGCGGCGGCAGTCCATCGCCAACGCGCTGCCCAACCCCGGCCACAAGGCTCTGGTGGAGCTGGAAATCCAGAAGCAGTACTTTACGTTAATCACGCAAAACGTGGACGGGCTGCACGACCGTGCCGGCAGCGGCCGTATTCTTAAGCTACACGGCGACATCTGGCGGCTGCGCTGCCTCGATTGCCGCGCTGACTGGCCCGACCGCCGGGTCCCGCTCCCCAAGCTTCCGCCGCACTGCCGATGCGGAGGCATGGCCCGCCCGGGCGTGGTCTGGTTCGGCGAACCTTTACCCGACGGCATGTGGATGGAAGCCGAACACGCCGCTGCCGCCGCCGAAGTGCTGCTGGTGATTGGAACATCGGCGGTCGTCTATCCGGCCGCAAGCCTCGTCACCGTGGCGCGCGCCGCAAAAGCCAAGATCATCGAAATCAATATCGAAGAAACGCCAATTTCCGGCGAAGTGGATTGCTCGTTACGCGGGCCGTCGGGTGAGATCCTCCCGAAACTCGTGCGGTGAGGCGTTACAGTAGCATGTCGGGCTTCAACACCCGCAAATCTTCCAGCAACAAATCCGGTTCCAGCGCAGCCAGTTCCTCGCGCGTGGAAATGCCGGTGTGAACCGCGATGGCCCGTGCGCCGTTCGCCCGCGCGGCGATAATGTCGCTGGGCGCATCGCCAATGAGCGAGACGCTCGCACGGCTGCCGATCCACGCCCGTTTGCGTGCGTAGTCAATGGCCATGCGAGCCAGCTTCGTACGGTTTGCCGCCATCTCAGCGAAGATTCCAAACCGGAAATAGTGCCGCAGATTCGCGCGCTCCATCTTCTTCCACCCAATGCGCGTCAGATTCCCAGTGACCAGCCCCACCGGGATTCTGCGCCGGTTGAGCGAATAGAGCAGGCGGCGAGCGCCAGGGCACGTTTTCCGCTGCAAATCGGGGCAGCGGCGCACGTAGAGGGCTTGAGCGCGCTG
>Ga0335077_10010942_pt1 | contig 11342 bp, 10 predicted proteins | sample Lox_Sample_31_FD_207151 | JGI IMG/M metagenome (GOLD analysis project Ga0335077, IMG submission 207151) | Soil microbial communities from Loxahatchee National Wildlife Refuge, Florida, United States - Lox_Sample_3.1 | ecosystem: Environmental > Terrestrial > Soil > Wetlands | place: USA...
GTTCGAGAAGGATGACCATCTCCGGCCCGAGACCACCATGGAAGGCCTCGCCAAGCTCAAGCCAGCGTTCGGCAAGAATGGTTCCGTTACCGCGGGGAACGCGAGCGGAATCGTGGATGGCGGCGCGGCGGTGGTGGTGATGTCCGTGGAACACGCACAGAAGCGCGGGCTCAAGCCGCTGGGTCGGATCGTGAGCTGGGGCATCGCCGGTGTCGATCCCAAGCTCATGGGACGCGGGCCGGTTCCGGCTTCGCGCATTGCGCTGGAGAAAGCCGGACTCAAGCTGGCCGCCATCGACCTGATCGAAGTGAACGAGGCGTTTGCGGCGCAGTATCTTGCCGTCGAGAAAGAGCTGGGCCTCGCTCGCGACAGAGTCAATGTGAATGGCGGGGCGATTGCGCTGGGGCATCCGCTGGGTGCGACGGGAACACGGCTGGTGATCACGTTGCTCTACGAGCTTCGGCGGCGGAAGAAGAAGTACGGGCTGGCGACGGCGTGTATCGGTGGAGGACAGGGGATCGCGGTGATTGTGGAGAGCTTGCAGTAGTTCTCACGCGGAGACACGGAGGATTTGCGATTTGTGATTTCTGATTTGCGAGTGTGAAAGGCAATCCTATGGAAATAAGAAAAGTCGGAGTTCTCGGTTGCGGGCTCATGGGCTCGGGCATTGCTCAGGTCACGGCTACTGCCGGTTTCGACGTCACCGTTTTGGAGGTCGAGCAGAAGTTCCTGGATAAAGGATTCGCCGGCATCGATAAGTCGCTGGGGAAGTTCGCGGAAAAGGGCACGATCACTCCGCAGCAGAAAGGCGAGATTCGCGGGCGGCTGAAGGGCACCACCAACGCCCAGGACCTTCGCGATTGCGACCTGGTGATCGAGGCCATCATCGAGAACCTGGAAGAAAAGAAGAAGATGTACGCGGCAATCGATGCGGTGGCCAAGAAGGACGCGATCTTTGCCAGCAATACCTCGTCCATCTCAATTACCGAGCTGATGGCGGCGACCAAGCGCCCGGAGCGCTTCGTGGGGCTCCACTTCTTCAATCCCGTGCCGCTGATGAAGCTGGTGGAAGTGGTGCGGACAATTGCTACGGCAAATGACGCATACGAGTCCGTCTTCGAGTTCGCCAAGAAGCTCGGCAAGGTGCCGGTGCGGACCAGCGATAAGACCGGATTCATCGTCAATCGGCTGCTGGTGCCGTATCTGCTCGACGCCATCCGCGCGTATGAAGAGGGCGTGGGCTCGATCCCGGATATCGATCAGGCGATGAAGCTGGGCTGCGGTTATCCCATGGGACCGTTCACACTGCTCGATTTCGTCGGGCTCGACACGACGTACTACATCACCCACGTGATGCATGAGGAGTTCAAGGAGCGGCGATTCGCTTCGCCGCCATTATTGAAGCGCCTGGTCATGGCGGGCTGGTACGGCCGCAAGACCGGCAAAGGATTCTACGATTACGCGGACCCGAATAATCCAGTGCCCGGAAAGTTCTAGTCAGGCGTTTCAAGTTTCAAGTTTCACGTTGCTGCTGACGACTAACGATTAACGACTGGAGTTCTTCATATGGCTGCATCCGCAACACTCACGCAATTCGAAAATGCGCTGTACGACAAGAAAGGCAACATCGCTTACATCACCGTCAACCGTCCCAAGGTACTGAATGCGCTGAATCTGCCGACCATGGAGGATCTGCGGCACGCGTTCACCGCGGCCAAGGACGATCGCGAGGTCCGGGTTGTGATCCTGACCGGTGCGGGAGAAAAGGCGTTTGTCGCCGGCGCCGATATCAGCGAGCTGCAGAAGCACACTCCGGTCGAGGGCAAGGAGTGGACCCACGTCGGCCAGTCCGTCCTCGACCTGATCGAGAATCTGGGCAAGCCGGTGATTGCATGCATCAACGGTTTCGCGCTGGGCGGAGGGTGCGAACTGGCGCTCGCTTGCACCATGCGTGTGGCCAGCGAGAATGCAAAATTGGGGCAGCCCGAGGTCAAGCTGGGAGTGATCCCCGGCTACGGCGGGACGCAGCGCCTGCCGCGGCTGGTGGGGAAAGGTCAGGCGATGCAACTGGTGCTGACCGGCGAGATGATCTCGGCGCAGGAGGCGTGCCGCATCGGGCTGGTGAACGAAGTGGTGGCGGCGGCCGAACTGATTCCGCGCGCGGAGGCCATCGCGCGGAAGATCATCGCCAACGCGCCGCTGGCCGTGCAATATGCAATGGAGGCCGTTAACCACGGCATGGAGATGCCGCTGAAAGAAGGTCTATATCTCGAAGCCACGCTGTTCGGCGTGGTCTGTGCCACGGATGATAAGAACGAAGGAACCACGGCGTTTCTGGAAAAAAGAGCTGCGAACTTTAAAGGAAAGTAGGATCGGCTGATCGGGTCATTTGAAATCGGCTGTAGCCGATCACTCGATGAGCCGATCACCCGATGAGCCGATGATCAAATCCATCCACAGGCTATATGTGCCCACGCGCGAGGCTGACTTCCACGCGTTGGTAGATTTTTTCGACGCGCTGGGATTGAAGCGGGGAGAAGCCTGGAAAGGGCAGCGCAGCCAGGGCATCAAGCTGGACGCACCCGAGGCCGGAGTGGAGATCGGCCTGGGAAAGGGCTTTCCCAGGGCGGATCTGGTGGTCGAGTGCGATTCGGCTGACGTGCTCTATGACCTGGCGAAGCGCCGTGGCTTCGGGGTCGCGGAAGAAATCACCGACTGCGAATGGGGCGCGCGCATGTTCACGCTGGAGCTCCCCGCGGGCGCGGGACGGCTGGCGGTCTTTTCCTACAATAAGGATTGGCGTCCCAAGCCGCAGGTAGGCGAGGGCAAGCTCGATGCGTCGGGCAAGCGCTTCGGCATTGTCGTAAGCCGGTTCAACGCCTTCATCACCGAGAGAATGCTGGCGGGAGCACTGGATGCCTTGCGCCGCGCCGGGGCCCGCGACCAGGACATCCAGATCATGCGGGTGCCGGGTGCATTCGAAGTGCCGTCCGTGGGGAGGGCTCTCGCGGCCAGCAGGAAGGTGGATGCCGTGATCTGCCTGGCGTGCATTATCCGCGGCGAAACCTCACATTACGAACATCTGGCCAACGAGGTTACACGCGGCATCGGACAATCAGCGCAGGAAACCGGCGTGCCCCACGCCTACGGCGTACTGACCTGCGATTCGCTGGAGCAGGCGATCGATCGTGCCGGGCTGAAGATGGGCAACAAGGGATGGGATGCGGCGCTCTCGGCAGTGGAGATGGCCAGCCTGAAAGTCGCCAGTCGCCAGTCGCCGGTCGCCAGAAGAAAGCGAAGGACGTAGAGTGAAGCTCCCAACTGGCTACTGGCGACTGACTACTGGCGACTAGTTTTATGGGTACCCGACGCAAATCCCGCGAGCTGGCGCTGCAGATGCTTTTTCAGTCCGACATGGGAAAGCAAAACCCGGACGAAGTGCGCCGCAGCTTCTGGCGCGAGCGCGCCGGGGTGGAACCGGAGACACGCGGCTTTGCTGACGATCTGTTCCGTGTAGCCAGCGACCGTGCGGCGGAAATCGACCCCATGATCGAGCGCCACGCCGAGCACTGGCGCATGGAGCGCATGGCGACGGTGGATCGCAACATCCTGCGTCTGGGAGTGGCGGAGCTCCTGGGCTACCCGGAGACGCCGCGCCCGGTGGTGATCAACGAGGCGCTGGAGATCGCACGACGGTTCTCGGCCCCGGAGTCGGTGCAGTTTATCAATGGTGTGCTGGATAGCGTGGCACGGGAGCTGGAGGTTTTGCCGAAGTCGTCGTAATTAACATGATCTGGACTGACGAGGCGCGCGAGATCATCCAGGACCTGCTGCAGGAGTTGCCCCTGCCGGTGCGCGGCGGGGTGGAGGAAGCAGCCAACTACCGGGCGGAAAGTATCGCGGAACAGGCCTCCGCCGGCCGGGTGGGCCTGGAGACCGCGGTGCGCGCCTTCATCGAATCCACCCCTGGTGACCTGCGGGAACGCCTGAAGCACACCCTCTCCTACAAGGGCCTCGACCCCGAGGACTACGAAACTGCTTTCTCCTCGTGAAATATCCCGCTGAAAAAATTAAGGCATTGGGCCATTGAGTCATTGGATTCAATGGCTCAATGCCCCAATGATTCCGTAACTCAATAACTCAATCCTCTTAATTCACCGTCAATGTGGTCGAGGCGGCTACCCCGGCCGTGCTGGCCGTGATGGTGGTCACCCCGGCGGCCAGTCCTTTGGCCAAACCGGGGGTGGTAATTTGGTTCGGCGGATTCACGCCGACAGTGGGTCCGATGAGCGCCACGATCAAATTGCTTGAGGTCCAGGTGACGAAGTTCGTCATGTCGCGGGTTGTCTTATCCGAGAATGTCCCCGTGGCTTTGAACTGTTGCGTAGCGCTGGTGCCTATGGTCGGATTCGTGGGTGAGATTGCCAGCGCGGTGAGGGTGGCGACCGTTGCCACCGGCCTGACAACGACGAAGTCCGGGTTACAGCCGGCTGACACCGTGGGGCAAAGGCTCACGGCAATGCTTTGAGCGTCGACGGGCGGAGTCTTGGTGAGATCCACCCGGTGAACGGTGCCATCAGTGGCCCCGACATAGAGACTGGCGCTATCAGGAGTAACACCGCCCGAGAGCGCTTGCGCCCCGCCCGTTAGTTGAACCACCGACGCCTTTTTTGTTCCCACGTTATATGCCAGTACTCCCTTGTCGCTGAGGATCAGGGCTTGCGTGCTGTCGGGCGTCACGATGAGCTGCCGGGGAGTGAAGGTGGTGCCGAAGCTGGCGGCAGTGTGAGAGTTGGTTACATCCGGTGGACAGGCTCCAAAGGCAGTGGGCGAGTTAGCCGTGACATCGATTTCGTCGATGCTCGTGGAGGCGGCGTTGGCGTCCACCATCGCGGCGGCGTTGGGTAAGCCCGCAATCAAACTAGGGGATCCCCCCACCGGTACGGCTCCAGTGCCAAACAGCATGTCGCTGCAACTGGCAACTATATCGTCGCCAGCGGAGTCAGCCACATAGGCCATTGCGCCATTGCCGAAGAAAGACACTGCCTGTGTGGAGTTCGCATCGATGAGGCCGTTCAAGCTTCTGGTTTGCAGGGGCAGGGTGGATTCGTAGATATACAGCTGCCCGCCGGCGACGATATAGATCTTTGATCCGTCCGTGCTGATGGCCGCTGCTACGCCCGCGGTGGCGTAACCTCCGCCGGAGGCCGCCAGGCCGGTGGTGGAATTGGTGTAGGTGAAAGTAGTGGGCGAAGGCGTGCTCACCACCTGGAAAGAACCGTTGTAGCCAGCTACCCCAACGCCCGCGACCACAACCGTTTGTCCCACACTAAAGCCGTGCGGCGCGGTGGTCGTAATCGTGACCGTGTTTCCGCTCTCCATGGCGCCCGTGCCCGCAATGAAACTGGAGATGTTGATTTGAGGTGTCGCTTCAATACCGGGTACAGAGGTGGCGATGAAAATCTGGTTAGCCGCGGGATCGGAAACCACGACGTGTACGCCATCCGTGATCAGCGCCGTACCGGGGATGGTGGGAGCCGGCGCGGCCACGGTGGCCACCGTCGGGTCGAATCGCAACAGGCCAGAGCAAGCGGCGCCGTTAACTCCGGTAGTACCGTTGGCGCAGACCGTGCCCAGGAATGCCGGATCTCCCGACGGCGTCATCACCATGGAATTCACCTGCACGCCGGCCGGCAAGGTCAAAGCCGACCCGGCGGCATTGGAGGTGGAATCAATGGGAATGATGAGGTTACTGTTTGTACAGGCGACGGTCGCGGTGCAAGCGGGCGGAGTCGCCGTAGTCACGAGAATAGTGCTATCGATGGTGCCGGTGATCGTCGCCGTCACTGCATTAGAGCTATACACTGGCTTGGGCGGGACAAAATTGACGTTACACGCCGGCGGCAGGCATGCAGCCGTGATTTCAGCGGTTCCGGGTGATGCCGTATTTACCGTGCCCAAGGCTACGGTCGCCAGCGCTGGCTGAGAGGTTAGCCAACTAAGCCCCAGGGTGCTGGTCGTCAAGTCCAGCGCAATGCCTTGTGTATCCGTAACAATCGGCGTCAGATTTACCGTGGAACTCACCGGGGCGGTGAATGAGGTGTCGCCGGTGGATGTCTGAACCGCAATGCTGGCGACAGGACAGGTGATGAACGGGGCGGATCCGGCGACGGTCGAACCAGCGGGGCCGATCGACCCTACTACCACACCCTGGCCGGGCGTGGACGCGGTTATGGTTACGCCTGCCGAGTCGCTGGCAACCGTGGTGGAGGCGTTGACGGTGGCCACCTGCGCCGGGGTGACCGACCAATTGACGCTGCCGATCGTGTTCGACGGGACCTGGCAGGGCACGGCGGGAGATCCGGTGATGCGCTGGCAGGCGGCCGGATCATTGCTGAATGCCCGGACGGTGAATATGCCGTTATTGGGCGTGGTGGTGGGTGTGCCGTTCTGCGAGAAGCAGCCCAGGGGATTGCCGGGACCAGGCGTCGGATTGCCGGGATCGGGGACCAGTTGAACGCTGTCGACGGGCTCGTGGTCGGTGACTACCACGGTGCTGCTGCGGAGGGGGTTGGTGCTCACCGTGGCGCTGACGGCGGAGATGCTGGCCGTGCCCAGCGGCAACAGCTTATGGGCATTGTCGGTGGTCTGGCAGGTGATGAAGTCCGGGTCCCACTGTCCGGCGCAGATCAGGCCGTTGCTGGAGACCGTGATCGGCGAATTGGGACCGGAGCACGCCACTTGAGGCCCTCCGGATGCGGGGGTAAAGAAGCAGTCGTACGCCAGGGCGGGAGTGGCGACCACCACGTTGGCGGAGTCCAAGGCCTCAGCGGTGATCTGGGCTACCGCTCCGCGGCTCAGCGAAATCGTAGCCGGAGTGAGGCTGATGCTGACACTGAGGCCGACACCCCCGCCGCCGCAGCCCAGCAATATCATTCCAATAATCAATCCTAAACAGGACAAAAAGAGGGAGCTTCCGCACCGAGCCAACAACCGCCGCATGTAACCTCCACCCCAGAAGCGATCGCGGGGCGTTTATCTCCCCGAGCTTGCTGATTGCCATCGGAGAGGATTTGCCAGTTTAGAAGCTGAAGATTGTTTCGGCAACTGCCGGCCTCGATCGGCGAGGCTGGTTCAAAGCTGGGTTGAGCATGCGGTTGACGCTCACCGGCAGAGTTGTTATATTCGAGAGGTTCTGCGAGCAGCTAAGTAGTACCTGTGTTTCCAGGGTGTAAACGACACGCGCCCGAGGGCGGCAGGTCGGTCCGTTAACAGGGCGTCCTCGCTGAAACGAGTCTGCGCTGCCTTGCGCCCCGCGCAAGGGTATGCAGGCCGAGGCCGGCGAAACGGAGCTTCACCTTTCGGGGTCTGAAAGCCACCGTCGCAGGGCCGCTATACGGAAACCAACCAATCTCCCCGCGTTGCGGGGAAGTATGGCCCGGCGAAAAGTCGCGCCAGTCCTGAAATAAGGATCGAACCGATGCGCGCAGGTGTGTGCGCGCATGAAGGAGCTGGCAACCGTGCCCACATTCAATCAGTTGGTGCGCCGCGGACGGCACAAGCCGAATTACAAGACGGCCAGTCCGGCGCTGCAGGCCTGCCCGCAGAAGCGTGGCGTGTGCACGCGCGTTTATACGCAGACGCCCAAGAAGCCGAACTCGGCCCTGCGCAAGGTGGCCCGCGTGCGCCTGACCAACGGGATCGAGGTCACCACCTATATCCCCGGGGTCGGGCACAATCTGCAGGAACACTCGATCGTGCTGATCCGTGGCGGCCGCGTCAAAGACCTGCCTGGGGTGCGCTATCACGTGATCCGCGGAACCCTGGACACGGTCGGCGTTGCCAACCGTAAGCAGAGCCGCTCCAAGTACGGCGCCAAGCGGCCCAAGGCGTAGGAGCTATCGATGCCGAGAAAAGGACATATCAGCAAGATCGAAGTCGCGCCTGACCCGATCTATGATTCGCCGCTGGTGAACAAGTTCATCAACTGCATGATGTGGGGCGGAAAGAAGAGCGTTGCCCAGGGAATCTTCTACGAGTCGCTGGAGAAGCTGCAGGAAAAGGGCGGCGATGAGGCGCTCAAGCTGTTCAAGAAGGCGGTGGAGAACTGCAAGCCGGTGCTGGAAGTGAAGACCCGCCGCGTGGGCGGCGCCAACTACCAGGTGCCGGTGGAGGTTAACCCCGATCGGCGCACCTCGCTGGCCATTCGCTGGCTGATCAGCTACAGCCGCGGGCGCAGCGAGAAGGGCATGGTTGACAAGCTCACCAACGAGTTGCTGGACGCGGCCAACAACCGCGGCGCAGCCATCAAGAAGAAGGAAGACGTGCACCGCATGGCGGAGGCCAACAAGGCGTTCGCGCACTATCGGTGGTAAGGAAAATTAGTTAACGTGCCCAGACAGGTCCCATTATCGCGATGCCGCAACATCGGCATCATGGCGCACATCGACGCCGGCAAGACCACCACCACCGAGCGCATCCTGTTCTATACCGGCAGGACGCACCGGCTGGGCGAGGTGCATGAAGGCACGGCGACCATGGATTGGATGGCGCAGGAGCAAGAGCGTGGCATCACCATCACCTCCGCGGCGACCACCTGTACCTGGCGCGATGAGCTGATCAACATCATCGATACGCCCGGCCACGTGGACTTTACCGCCGAGGTCGAGCGCTCGCTACGTGTGCTCGATGGTGCCGTCGCTGTGTTCGACGCTGTTCACGGCGTCGAGCCGCAGTCGGAAACCGTCTGGCGCCAGGCCGATAAGTACGGCGTCCCCAGAATTTGCTTCATTAATAAGATGGACAAGATGGGTGCCGACTTCGAGCACGCCGTCGACACCATCCGCAAGCGCCTCAACGCCCGCCCCGTCGCGATTCAGCTCCCCATCGGACAGGAAGCCGCCTTCCGGGGGATCATCGACCTGCTCGAGATGAAGGCCATCATCTGGAACGAGGAGACCCTGGGCGCTGAGTTCGAGACCGAAGAAATCCCCGAAGAGCTCAAGAAAAAGGCGAATGCCTTCCATAACCAGATGGTTGAGACCATCGTGGAGAGCGACGACGAACTGCTGCACAAGTACATGGAAGGCGAGAACATTACGCCCGAAGAGCTGCGGCAGGCGCTGCGACGCTCCACCATCGCGCTCAAGCTGTTCCCGGTGATCTGCGGGAGCGCTTTCAAGAACAAGGGGGTGCAGCCGCTGCTCGACGCCGCCGTTGATTACCTCCCCTCACCGATCGAAATTCCTCCCGTCGAAGGCCTTGATCCCGATCATCCTGACAAAAAGGTCATCCGCAGGGCGGATGACAATGAGCCGCTGTCGGCGCTGGCCTTCAAGATCATGACCGATCCGTTTGTCGGCCAGCTTACCTTCATCCGCCTCTATTCGGGGCAGATCAAGACCGGCGACAGCGTGTGGAACCCTCGCTTGCAGCGGCGGGAACGCATTGGGCGCCTGTTGAAGATGCACGCCAACAAGCGCGAGGAGATCAGCGAAATCTACGCCGGCGACATTTGCGCGTGTGTCGGCCTCAAAAATATTTCTACCGGCGATACCATCTGCGAAGAGAAGCACCCCATCGTGCTCGAAACCATCGAGTTCCCGGCGCCGGTGATTTCGGTGGCGGTCGAGCCCAAGACCAAGGGCGACCAGGAAAAGATGGGCGTAGCGCTCTCCAAGCTCGCCAACGAAGACCCGACATTCAAAGTCCACACCGATCCCGACAGCGGCCAGACCATTATCAGCGGCATGGGCGAGCTGCACCTTGAGATCATCGTCGACCGCATGATGCGCGAGTTCAGCGTGCAAGCCAACGTGGGCAAGCCGCAGGTCGCGTATCGCGAAACCATCCGCAAGGCCAGCGAAGCCGAAGGCAAGTTCATCCGGCAGACCGGCGGCCGCGGCCAGTATGGGCACGTGAAGATCCGCATCGAGCCCAATCCCGCCAAAGGCTACGAGTTCGTGGACGACATTACCGGCGGTGCCGTTCCCAAGGAATACATCAAGCCGGTCGGTGAGGGCATTCGCGAGGCCATGGAAGGCGGTGTGCTCGCGGGTTATGAGATGGTGGATGTTAAGGCGACGCTCTACGACGGCAGTTATCACGAAGTCGATTCGAGCGAAATTGCATTTAAGATCGCGGGCTCGATGGCCTTCAAGGAAGCCGCTCGGCGGGCCTCGCCAGTGCTGCTCGAGCCCATGATGTCGGTTGAAGTCGTCGTGCCCGAGGAATACATGGGCGACATCATCGGTGACCTCAACTCGCGGCGCGGACGCGTCGAAGGCATGGAACACCGCGCCGGGTCGCAGGTGATCCGCTCGCACGTGCCGCTGTCGGAGATGTTCGGCTACGCCACCGACATGCGCTCCCGTACTCAGGGCCGCGCGACCTACTCAATGCACTTCGCGCGTTACGAAGAAGTGCCGCGCTCGGTGGCAGAGGAGATCATCGCCCGGGTGCAGGGAAAGACGGTGAGCAGGTAAGGCACAATGGGTAGCTATCACATTTACGTCTCTGGGATCCCTGGCACTTCGGAGGATTGGCAGAAGGCCTTGAACGCACCCGAAGACCAAATAATCGTTGATGAGCCTGCGAGAGAAATTGCCCGTCGTATGCAGGTGGATGCGAAGGAAGTGGCTCGGGGAAGGCTTGTTGCAAAGTTCAGCAGAGATCGGGAACTCAAGAAAGCTCAGCTCTTGGGGGACGCTGTGGACGAGATCCTTCAAGGAGTTGGCCCCGACTACTATCAACTTTCGGCTGTTCTTCGCAATGAGACGACCCAGTTGCGATGGATTGTTCGGTTGATTACACCCAAGGGCGTTAAGAATCTGGAAATTCCGCCGGAGCTGGTCGAACGTCTGGTTGCGGGCAGGGATGAGGGAAGAGAACAATTGCGGATTCTTGTGTTGGGTGCCGTGGGTCGCGAGGACTTGTTGACCCGGGCGCAATGCCTCTTGCGGGCAAGTCCGTGACCTTCAGGTTATCGCCGGAAGGCCAGGCTGCGTTGGGAACGACGTTTGAGAAGCCCAGTTTCAGAGCTTCGGTGGAAGAGGTGGATGAACTCGGTGCTTGGATCCTAGTAGCCGACGGAACTTCGCTTTTGCTCCTGAAGTGGGATTATTTTTCGACGGCCGTTGTGGACTATGAAGTCCCGGAACTGCCTGTCGAGCGACGAACAATGGGCTTCATATCGTGACAGAGGAAGAGTATGGCTAAAGAGAAATTTGATCGCACCAAGCCGCACGTGAACGTGGGCACGATCGGGCACATCGATCACGGCAAGACCACGCTGACGGCGGCCATCACCAAGGTCCTGGGGAAGAACAACCCCAAGGTGAAGT
>Ga0335077_10010944_pt1 | contig 11340 bp, 8 predicted proteins | sample Lox_Sample_31_FD_207151 | JGI IMG/M metagenome (GOLD analysis project Ga0335077, IMG submission 207151) | Soil microbial communities from Loxahatchee National Wildlife Refuge, Florida, United States - Lox_Sample_3.1 | ecosystem: Environmental > Terrestrial > Soil > Wetlands | place: USA: Florida...
TCTGCGACACCGGCATGTGGGACGCCGAGACGCCATCGATCACCACGTCGCTGCGCGGTCTCGTCTATGAGGAGGTCCGGCTCACCTGTGCGGACCGCGACCTGCATTCCGGCCTGTTTGGCGGCGCGGCGCGCAATCCGATCCATGTGCTGGCCGACATTCTTTCCGCCATGCACAACGCAGACGGTGCCGTTACCATTCCGGGCTTCTATGACGGCGTCCATGAACTGCCGGCCGACATCAAGGCCGACCTCGCCGGACTTGGGCTGACGCCGGAGAAATTCTTAGGTCCCATCGGGCTGAAGATTCCGGCCGGCGAGAAAGGCCGCTTGCTCCTTGAGCAGATCTCGACGCGGCCGACGGCGGAGGTCAACGGCATCATCGGCGGTTATACCGGGGAGGGGGCGAAGACCGTGATCCCCGGCAAGGCGATGGCGAAGGTGTCGTTTCGCCTGGTCGGCGCCCAGGATCCGGACAAGATCCGCGAAGCCTTCCGCAGCTTCGTGCGCGCCCGCGTGCCGGCCGATTGCACCGTGGAGTTCGGCACCTTCTCGAACGCGCCGGCCTTCGAGGTCGCCTTCGACAGCCCCTCCCTCGGCAAGGCGCGCGCCGCGCTCGCCGAGGAGTGGGGCAAGAAGGCCGTCACCGTCGGCGCTGGCGGCTCGATCCCCATCGTCGCCGACTTCAAGACCGTGCTCGGCATGGACACCTTGATGGTCGGCTTCGCGCTCGACGACGACCGGGTGCATTCGCCGAACGAGAAGTTCGACCTGAAATGCTTCCACAAGGGCATCCGCAGCTGGGCCCGCATCCTGGCGGCGCTCGCGGGGTAGGCCACGTGCGGCATCTGGCTTGTCGCGCTCCGACGCGATAAGGGAGGATAATGGATTCGGTCACCCCGCCCGCGGCGGTCGCTGCGGCCGCACCGCCGTCATTGTTCCGCTATCGCTCGTTTTTGCTGTTCTGGGGTGCCCGGACTTCGACCAACGGCGCCTACCAGATGCAGGCCGTTGCGGTCGGCTGGCAGCTCTACGACCTCACCCACGACCCGCTCGATCTCGGCCTCGTCGGCCTGATGCAGTTCTTTCCGGTCGTGCTGTTTGCGCTTCCGATCGGCCACACCGCCGATCATTTCGACCGCCGCATCGTTGCCGGCACCTGCCAGGTGATCAAAGCGCTCTGCGCCGGTTTGTTCACGCTCGGCACGCTCGCCGGATGGCTCGATCGTCCTGCGATCCTGCTCCTGATCCTCGTCAGCGGCACCGCGCGCGCGTTCGAGATGCCGGCGATCCATTCGATCCTGCCCGGCATCGTGCCGCGGTCGCTGCTGCCGCGCGCGATCGCGGCGTCGGCAACGGCGCAGCAGACCGCAATCATCTGCGGCCCGGCGCTCGGCGGCTTTCTCTATGCGCTTGGTCCGGCCGTGGTCTACGCCCTTTGCACCGCGATCTTCGTTGCCGCCTGCATCCTCATCAGCTTCGTGCAGGGCAGGCACCGCGCCGTGCAGACCAAGCCGGTCAGCGTCGAGACCGTGTTCGCCGGCTTTCGCTATATCCGCAACAACCCGGTGCTGCTGGGCGCCATCTCGCTCGACCTGTTCGCTGTGCTGTTCGGCGGCGTCACCGCGCTGTTGCCGATCTATGCGCGCGACATCCTCGGCACCGGGCCGTGGGGGCTCGGCATCTTGCGTTCGGCGCCGGCGGTCGGCGCGCTCGCCATGTCGGTGTTCCTGACGCGTCATGCCATCGAGCGCCGCGCCGGCCTGTTGATGTTCGGCACCGTCTGCGTGTTCGGCCTCGCCTCGACGGTGTTCGCCCTGTCGACGGCGCTCACACTCTCGTTCGCCGCCCTGATGGTCTATGGCGCAGCCGACGCCATCAGCGTGGTGATCCGCCAGTCGCTGGTGCAGACCCGCACGCCCCACGACATGCTGGGCCGCGTCATGTCGGTGAATTCCATGTTCTCCGGCTCGTCGGGCACGCTCGGCGAATTCCGCGCCGGCGCGCTTGCCGCCTGGATCGGCGCCGTGCCGTCGGCGCTGATCGGCGGCGTCGGCGTGATCGCGATTGCGGCCGTCTGGTTCGGCCTGTTCCCGTCGCTGCGCCGCATCGAGCGGCTGACCGGCGATCACGTCCAAAAAGCCTCCGAAGAGGCGGCGGTGAACACTGCCCCTTAAGGCGGAATGACGCACCGCCTGCGGCGGTCGAGTCTGCGGCTGCCAAGTCTGCTATCGTGCCGGCATCGGACGCGACCAAGGCGCGCGGCGAAGCAAGGCCGACGCGCCCGCGATCATAGCTTGCGATTCCGTCAGGGAGGAATTTGGCATGGACAAACGCAATCTCATCGCCATGGCCGCCGCCATGGCCGCGGGCGCCGCCTTTTTGGCCGGTCCCACCTGGAGCGCCGACAATTATCCGAGCCGGCCGGTCACCATCACCGCGGTGTTCGGTGCCGGCAGCGCCAGCGACACCATCTGCCGCATCATCGCCGACAAGCTCGGCCCGGCGCTCGGCCAGGCGGTCGTCGTCGAGGACCGTCCGGGAGCGGACGGCGCGGTGGCCGCGCTCTACGTGCATCATCAGCCGGCCGACGGTTACAACCTTTTGATGGGAACCAACTCGCCGCTGTCGGCCGATCCGTTCCTGCACAAGGACATCAACTACGATCCGATCAAGGACTTCGTGCCGATCACCCGCGTCGGCAGCTTCACGCTCATGGTGGTGGTCGATCCGAAACTACCGATCCATTCGGTCAAGGAACTGATCGACTACGCCAAGGCCAATCCCGGCAAGCTGACCTATGCCAGCGGCAACACCGCCGGCATCGTCGGCATGGAGACCATCAAGAAGGGGGCCGAGCTCAGCATCCTGCACGTGCCCTACAAGAGCACGCCACCGGCCATCGAGGACATCATGGCGGGCCGGGTGTCGATGATGTTTGCCGATTTCACCACCGCCTTCCCGCATGTCAGTGCCGGGACGCTGCGGCCGCTCGCGGTGTCGCGCATCAAGCGCAGCAAACTGGTGCCGGATCTGCCGACGCTCGACGAGGCTGGCGTCAAGGGCTTCAACATGGACACCTGGGCGGGCCTGGTCGCGCCGGCCGGTACGCCGCCGGAGGTCGTCAAGAAGCTCAACGCCGCGCTTCGTCCCATCATCGACAGTCCGGAGGTCCAGGCCAGGTTCAAGAACGTCGGTTTCGAAGGTTTCTCCTCGACGCCCGAGGAGCTGGGCGACTACATAAAGGTCCAGCTCGGCGAATGGCAGAAGATGATCAAGGACGCCGGCATCCAGTCCGACTGACCCGCGCTCATGATGCTGTTGCGGCGCGGGCGAGGGGCCTCGTCCGCGCCGCGCGTTTTTTAAGCCGTGGCGAAGATGCTACTTGCCGGACGGTCGCCAAGCGCCTGAAAAAGGGTGATTCTATGCGGCCACTGGATGCTCGAATATCTGACCATAATTCAGAACCGGCGCTCCCGCGCCGGCTAGGCCTAAAGCCTGCCAGAGCGCAACCTGGTTTGCAGTCAACACAGGTCGTGCCAGGTCTTGTTCCAACGCCTTAATAACTCCGATAGCGCGAAAACCATTGCCGCCAATGAAGACAGCCTCAGCATTCCGAGGCACATGGGTACGAACCCACTCATAGAGCTGGCTCGGTCGAACTGCTTGCTGGTCTGACGGCAGGCCGGCCGGGCTACTATAAATCACGTCGAAGCCTTGACTCTGAAAGTAACGAGCACCCTGCTTATCCATCTCAACCGAGAACCAAGGTGGGCTGACCAGTGCCAGTCGTCGGGCAGCGAGCACAGTCAGTGCCGCGACCGCCGCTGCACACGGAATAATGACGGGAAAACCTCGTGTGCACTTTTCAAGACGGACCTTGAGCGCAGCGTCATCGGCAGCACCTCGAACATAGCTGCTGCTGGTAAACCCGTAGACAATTGCATGCAGCGGCGCCCCCGCAAGCAATTCGGCAGCCTCGTCGACAAGCGGCGGATCGGCAAACGCCCGCACGGGGTCAGCGCCAATGGTCGGGTCCATCGTTCCGCCAGCTTTGTAGGCACCGAACGGGACGCGTGCTGAGTGGATCGAGACTCCCTCCGGAGCCATTGCACGGAATTCCGATTCCGGACCTACGTCAGCATGCGGGGCGAGAAGGCCAATCCGCGTTTGGCCCCAACCGTCCGGTTGCCAGTTGACCTGCCGCGTCATGGTTAGATGCCCTAGCTGCCCGCCTGCCGCACCACCAGCACCGAGCAGGTGGCGTAGCGCACCACGTGGCCGGCATTGGAGCCGAGAAAGTAGGTGCGCACGCCGGTGCGGTGCGAGCTCATGACGATGAGGTCGGCGTTCATCGCCTTGGCTTCGTCGAGAATCTCGCGGTCGACATTGCCCTGCAGCACAGCGGTCGAAATTCGGTCCGCCGGCAGCCCGGTTTCCTGCGCCACGATGCCGATCGCCTCTTCGGCGGAGGCGCGCTGCTGCGCGTCGAAATCGGGCGGCACGTATTCGGCGAGCATCACTGGCGTCACCGGCAGCACGTTGACCAGGCGGATGGCGCCGTTCGACGCCTTCACCATCATCAGCGCGGTGGCGATGGCGGGCTTCGCGAGCTCGACGTCGGCGAGATCGATCGGCACCAGGATGCGTTTGTACATGGACGAGCCCCTTTGGGAATCTTGGTTTGTGCATGATCTTATCCGAAAACCGGTTTCCATCCCGGATCAAGTCCGGGACAGGCTTTTTCGGGATCATGCACCAAAGCGTTCAATCGGTCGCGGCGGCGATCGATTTCGGCGTGACGAAGTGTGCGAGACGCCCGGCGTGACGCGGCAGCCGCGACCAGTCGTCGAAGGCAAGATCAATGACAACAAGACCCGCGGTCGGCAGCCCCTCGGCCAGGCGCTCGCGGGCTTCGACGTCACCCGTTACGCATAGTCGGACAGCGACATCGTGCAGGCCCGGATTGTGGCCGATGACGAGAAGACCGTGGGCGCCGCGGGTCTCGCCGATGACTTCGATCAGCGTGTCGGTGCCGGCATTGTAGATGCGGTCTTCGGTGACGAGCCGCGGCGGCTTGGCAAAGCTTTCGGCGACCAGCTCCCAGGTCTCCTGGGCGCGCTTGGCCGGCGACACCAGAGCAAGCTCCGGAACGAGGCCGTGACGGGCCATGTAGACGCCGATCACCGGCGCGTCGGCGCGGCCGCGTTTGGTCAGCGTGCGATCGCGGTCGCGCTGGCCTCCCTCGGGGCGCTCGGTCTTGGCATGGCGGAGCAGCATCAGGCGGCGCATGGCGGCAATGTCGCTTTCTCCGCCGGGGGAGTCTAGTGTGGCCACGCCGACGGCCGACGGACCGCGAAACCGAACAAAACCCCAATAAAAATGAACGAAACCGACATCCAGTCCTATGGCCGAAGCTGGTATGCGGCCACCAAGGTGGACGCCCCGTCGCGGCCGGCGCTGCACGTCGATTTCGACGTCGACGTCTGCGTCATCGGCGGCGGGCTCGCGGGCCTGACGACGGCGCGCGAATTGGCGCGGTCCGGCTGGTCGGTGGTGCTCTTGGAGGCCGGACGGCTCGCCGCCGCCGCGTCGGGTCGCAATACCGGCTTCGTGCTGCCGGGCTTTTCCTGCGACGCCGATCGGATCATCACCCGTGTCGGCTTCGAGCGTGCCAAATCGCTGTGGGCTTTGTCGCAGGCCGGCGTCGATTATGTGCGCGAGGCGATCAAGGGCGAGACCGCGCGGGACATCGAGCCGCAGGATGGCTGGCTTCACGTTTCCAAGGTCGACAACGGCGACCAATTCCTCGCGCAGCTCCATCGGCTCAACGATCTCGGCTGCGAGGTCGAAGGCTGGCCGACCGAGCGCACGCGCGCCATCCTCAAGAGCGAGCGCTACTATCACGCCGTCCATTACGTCAAAGCGCTGTCGATCAATCCGCTCAATTACGCGCTAGCGCTTGCCGCGGCGGCCGAGCGCGACGGCGCGCGCATTTTCGAAAACACGCCGGCGCTGTCGATCGATCCGGCCGGCGTGCGCAAGCGCATCGTCACCTCGGGCGGCAAGCTGCGTGCCAATCACGTCGTGCTCGCCGGCAATCTGCAGGTCGGCCGATTGATACCGCGGATCGCCTCGACGCTCATTCCGCTCACCACCTACCTCGTCACCACCGCGCCGCTCGGCCCGCGCCTGCACGAGGCGATCGGCTATCGCGGCGCGGTGAGCGACACGGACCTAGCCGACAATCACTATCGCATCGTCGGCGACGACCGGCTGATGCTGTCGGGCCGCGCCACGATGTGGGCGCACAATCCGCGCCGCTACGTCAAGGCGCTCAAGGCCGATATCAAAAAGACCTTTCCGCAGCTCGGCGACGTCGAGGTCGACTACGCCTGGTCCGGCACCCTGGCCAACACCGTGCACCGCATGCCGCAGATCGGCGAGCTCGGCCCCGGCGTCTGGCTCGTCTCGGGTTTCGGCGGGCAAGGTCTTAACACCACCGCCATGGCCGGCAATCTGATCGCGCGCGCCATCATCGACGGCGATCAGACCTGGCGGCAATTCACACCGTTCGAGCTGGTGTGGGCCGGCGGCATGGCCGGCCGCGTCGCCGTCCAGGTGCGCAACTTCGTCAAGCGCCTCCGCGCCGGCGTCGCCGAACGCAAATCGAAGGTGCACGAGCTTACGCGCCTTCAGGCCCGCGAGGCCGAACGCGTCGCCCGCGAAGCAGAGCTTGCGCGCGAAGCCAGCGAGATTCTCCACACCGCGGCGGAGCAGACTGCGATCGCGGTGGATGGACAGCGGCAGGGGCCGCCGCGCCGCAGCGGGAGTGCATCGGGCCGCCATCGCGCCCGGCGCAAGAAGCGGCGCGAACAAAGCGACGCTTAACGCATGATCCCGAAAAAGCCTGTCCCGGACTTGATCCGGGATGGGAACCGGTTTTCGGATGAGATCATGCGCAAAATAAATCAGATCTTCTGGAAATGAATCTCGTCGGCGACCGCGCTCCACTTGGCGATGTCGTCGACGAGCCGTTTCTTGAATTGCTCGGGCGTCGACGGCGAAGCTTCGTTGCCGAAGGTGTGCATGCGTTCGACCGTCGCCGGGTCTTTGAGGATGCGCACGGTCTCGGCGTTGAGCCGCTTCAGGATCGGCTCGGGCAGGCCCGCGGGCGCGATCAGGCCCTGCCAGGCGCTGACGTCGAAGCCCGGCACGCCGCTCTCGGCGATGGTCGGCGCCGAGGGCAGCGCGAAATAGGGCTTTAAGCTTGACACTGCAAGCGCGCGCAGTTTGCCGTTGCCGATGAACTCCATCATGGTCGCCGGCGGGTCCATCATGAAATCGAGCCGGCCGGCCAGAAGCTCCATCACCGCCGGCGCCGAGCCGCGATAGGGCACGTGCGTCACCTTGATCTTGGTCTGCAGCGCGAACAGCTCGATGGCGAGTTGCGGCCCGGAGCCGACGCCGGGCGTGCCATAGAGCAGCGCGCCCGGCCGTTTCTTCGCGGCGGCGACCAGGTCGGCGACGCTCTTGAAGCCGGAGTCCATGTGGGTCGCCATCACGTAGGGGTATTCGGAGGCGAGCGAGATCGTGGTGAAGTCGTCGACCGGGCGGAACGGCAGGCTGGCGAAGGTCGCCGCCGCGCTGGCGTGGCCCGAGGGAATGACGCTGAGCGTGTAGCCGTCGGGCGCGGCGCGCGCGACCAGGCCCGCGGCCACGGTGCCGGACGCGCCCGGGCGCGACTCCACGATCACCGCCTGGCCGAGCGCGCGCCCCAGGCCGTCGGCCAGGAGCCGCGCGATCACGTCCGACGGCCCGCCGGCCGGAAAGCCGTGGATGATGGTGATGGTGCGGGTCGGCCAGTCGCCCTCGGCGCGGGCGCGTCGGCTCGCGAGACCGGCGGCGAGAGCGCCGACGACGGCGCGGCGCGTGAGTTTTCTGGTCATCGTGCGTCCTCCGAGATCAACGCCTTCGCCGCGCCATAGGCCGCGTCAGCGGCCGTCTCTTCGCGCCATAAACGCCAGCCGCTCGAACAGGTGCACGTCCTGCTCGTTCTTGATCAGCGCGCCGTGCAGCGGCGGAATGAGCTTCTTCGGGTCGCGCTCGCGCAAGGTCTCCGGCGAAATGTCCTCGACCATGAGGAGTTTCAGCCAATCGAGCAATTCCGAGGTCGACGGCTTCTTCTTCATGCCGGGCACGTCGCGGATCTCGTAGAACAGTTTCAAGGCCTCGGCGACCAGGCGTTGCTTGATGCCGGGAAAATGCACCTCGATGATGGCGCGCATGGTGTCGGGATCGGGAAAGCGGATGTAGTGGAAGAAGCAGCGGCGCAGGAACGCGTCCGGTAGCTCCTTCTCGTTGTTGGACGTGATGACGACGATCGGGCGGCGCCGCGCATGGACGGTCTCGCCGGTCTCGTAAACGAAGAACTCCATGCGATCGAGCTCTTGCAGCAGATCGTTGGGGAACTCGATGTCGGCCTTGTCGATCTCGTCGATCAGCAGCACCGGCCGCTCTTCGGCGACGAAGGCCTCCCACAATTTGCCGCGCTTGATGTAGTTGCGGATGTTGCGCACGCGCGCGTCGCCCAATTGGCTGTCGCGCAGCCGCGTCACCGCGTCGTATTCGTAGAGCCCCTGCAGCGCCTTGGTGGTCGACTTGATGTGCCACTCGATCAGCGGCGCCGCGAGCGCCTTGGCGATCTCGATGGCGAGCACGGTCTTGCCGGTGCCGGGCTCGCCTTTGACCAGGAGCGGCCGCTCCAGCGCGATCGCGGCATTGACCGCGATCTTCAAATCGTCGGTCGCGACATAGGCGCTGGTGCCTTCAAAGCGCATGATTGTTCTTTCCGTCGCACTGCGGTCGCCGAATTAGAACACGGCGAACTTGTCGCTCACAAGGCTCGCTTGCCTCGGCAATTTCTGCCGATCGCCCGGCATATCCGACCCGGCGCTGACGCCGGCCTTTCCCCATAAGATATTGATATTGAAAGATAAAGTCCTTGGCACGGCGATTGCTGGGAGGTGCGCGGCGAAGGGCCGCCAGTCGTGACCCGCCGCTCGTGAAGTCGGCATCGAGTTTAACGAGGTAACGTCATGGGTATTTTCGACGCGTTGACCACCGCAGTGGCTGGTCTGCAGGCACAGTCGTTCGCGTTGCAGAACATTTCCGGCAACATCGCCAATTCCCAGACCACCGGCTACAAGGAGATCAACACCGGCTTCGCCGATCTCGTCTCCCAGGCCGCGCAGCCCCAGCAGAACACCAACGGCGTCATCGCCCATTCGGTCGCCACCAACACGGTGCAGGGCGCGATCACCAGCGAAAGCGTCGCCACCGACATGGCGATCAACGGCGACGGCTTCTTCGTGGTGTCGCAGCCGACCGGCTTCACCGACAACCAGCCGGTGTTCAGCGGCGTCATGGACTATACGCGCGCCGGCGATTTCCAGCTCAACGCCAACGGCAACCTGGTCAACGGCGCCGGTTATTACCTGATGGGCGTGCCGGTCGATCCGATCACCGGCAATCCGCTCGGCAGCGCGCCGACGGTCTTGCAGTTCAACAACAGCTTCGTGCCGGCGCAGGAGACGACGCAGATTCAATACCAGGCGAACCTGCCGGCCTCGCCGCCGTCGCTTCTCAACCCGAGCGACTTCACGTCCAACCCGGTGGCCGGCGCCCAGATCGCGGGCACCGGTGCGGCATTCGCGCCCGACGCGGTCGCGACCGGCACCGGCACCGTCGGCGGCCTCTCCAGCAGCACCGCGCTGATCAACGGCGACGTCTACACGGTGAACGACGGCACCAATACGACGAGCTTCACCGCCGGTCCGACCTCGACGCTCGCCAACCTGATGAACGCCATCAATACCGGCACCGCGAAGGTGTCGGCCTCGTTGGTCGGCGGACAACTCGTGCTCACCGGCACGAGCCCGACCGCCTCGATCACGGTCGGCGGCACCGCGGGCGTGCCGGCTTCGCTCGGCTTCGGCGGCGCCAACAACAACTTCCAGCCGACCGACCTGTTGACCCAGGGCGTCACCGCCGGACAGACGTTGACGATCACGGTCGGCGGCAGCCCGGCGCAGACCATCACCTTCGGCACCGGCGCCAACCAGGTGGCGACGCTCGCCGAACTCGACACTGCGATCCAGGGCCTGACCGGCGTCGTTGGCTCGGTCGACGCCACCGGCAACGTCAGCCTGACGGCGACCAATTCGGTCAATTCGATCGTCATCGGCGGCACCGCCAATCCGGCGCTGTTCGGCATCCAGAACACCACCGCCTTGCCGACGGCCGGCGGCGTGACCGGCGCCGACCTGACCACGTTCAACTCCGAATCCGTCGACGGCGGCTCGATCACCGCCTATGACGCGCTCGGCAATCCGGTGAATATCGACTTCCGCTGGGCCAAGATTTCGAGCACCACCTCGGGCGGCACCGACGCTTGGCAGCTATTCTATCAGGCCAACACGACCGCGACCGGCTCACAGACCGCCTGGCAGAACTCGGGCCAGACGTTCACCTTCGGCCCGACCGGCGAGATGCAGCCGCCGCTCGCCGGCGTGACGCTGACGAACCTCACCGTCAACGGCGACTCGCTCGGCAACGTCCAGATGGTGTTCGGCAATAACGGCCTCACCCAGTTCGCCGTGTCGGGCACCACCGCGCAGGTGAGCCAATTGCAGCAGAACGGCTTCGCAGCCGGCCAGCTCGAATCGGTCTCGGTGGACTCGCAAAATCGTGTGGTCGGCGCGTTCTCCAACGGCCAGACCATTCCGCTCGCGGAAATCACGCTGGCGACGTTCAACGGCGAGGATTCGCTGCAGGCGCTCAACGGCCAGGCCTACGCCGCGACGCCGGACTCCGGCCCCGCGATCCTGTCGGCGACCGGCAAGATCGTCGGCAGCTCGCTCGAAGCCTCCAACGTCGACATTGCCACCCAGTTCAGCCAGTTGATCGTGGCGCAGCAGGCCTACTCGGCCAACGCCCGCGTCATGACCACGGCCAACCAGATGATCCAGAGCCTGCTCACGGTCATCCAGTGACGAGCGGCGGCTCGGCGCCGGGCAAACCGTGACCTCTTGCGCGGACGGCGAGTGCCGATGAGCCTGTCATGAGCCTCTCTCAAGCGTTGTCGGTGGCGCTGGCGGGCGTCAAGGTCACCCAGCAGGGCCTTTCGGTCATCGCCGGCAACGTGGCGAACGCCAACACCGCCGGCTATGTCGAAGAAAACATCACGCCGGTCGAAGTCGCTTCGGGAGGCGTCTCCGGCACCAGCGTCGACTCCAGTGGCATCAGCCGCAACCTGAACACGCTCCTGCAAGGCCAATTG
>Ga0335077_10010946_pt1 | contig 11340 bp, 12 predicted proteins | sample Lox_Sample_31_FD_207151 | JGI IMG/M metagenome (GOLD analysis project Ga0335077, IMG submission 207151) | Soil microbial communities from Loxahatchee National Wildlife Refuge, Florida, United States - Lox_Sample_3.1 | ecosystem: Environmental > Terrestrial > Soil > Wetlands | place: USA...
TCATCCTGCGCCGTCCGATCGCCGGGGGATAGCTCCCTGACGACGTCCGCAGACGCCGGTTCATTCGCGAACGTCCTCCCCGAGGTCGCAAACGTCCACTGGCGACCGCGGGTCAGCGACCAGTCGCTGCGGCGAGTTGGCCGGCTGTGGACGCTCTCGAGCGTCGTCCACGCCCTGCCGTTCGTCGCCGGTGCGGTGGCGCTTGGGCTCGCCGGGCCGATCATGCTCCCGTTTGCTGCCCTCTGCCTGGTACACGCGTGGGCGATACCGGAGCTCTACGCCTCCCGGGGAGCGCGGGCCGTCAGACCGCGTTCCGCCTCCGGCGCCGAGCCCGAACGGATCGCGCTCGGGCTGCTCGGCGACCTCGTCGATCACACGCCGCGCGAGCTCTATGCGCGGACGGGCCTGATGCTCGAGCGCGGCCGCCTCGGCGCGTGGCTCGTGGGGGAGGCCGGTGCTCTATTGGTGCGCCCGGGCGGTCGGCGCGTGAACTGCTACTGCGTCAAGGCAACCGGGTCAGGGCTGCCGCCGAGCGACCGGGTCGCCCATCTCCTGCTGGCGCTCAGGACGGACGAGCAGGGGTTCGCGACGGTGGCCAACCTGGCGTTCTCAGGGGCGCGGTGGCGCGTCCGGCGGAGGCTGGGGGTGCCGGCGCGCGCGGCGCTCGACGCCGCCGCGCGGCTCATCTGACGACGGGATCTTTGTACGCACGGCCAATGTGCGGACCGGGCCCGCGGCCGATCATTCTCGCCATGACCCCCTCAGCCACAGCCTCCAAGGTCTTGCTGGTAGCCGACCGCCGGTCCGCTCCCTCGCCGCGGGAGTCGGTGCCGGTGCGCCGCTACCGCATCGCCCGCCTGCGCTTCGACCCGCCGCCGGCTTCCGGCGAGTCGCGGTTCGAGCACCTCAAGCGCACGTACGACTGACCGCCGCCATCAGTTCTTAGCGACTCCTTCGGGAGCCGTGCTCGGGCAGGAGTACGCTTATGAACATGGATACTCAAATCGAGGCATCGAAGTCTCGTACGCCGGTCGTTCGCAAGGCATTCGCCGGCATTGTGCTGGTCGCTGCGGCCGCGCTGCTCTTGAAGATCGTCATCGGTTTCGTGGTCGCGATCTTCTGGACGGTGGTTGTGGTCGCCGCGGTGCTTGCGGTCCTCTGGGCAGTCAAGACACTCGTCTGGTAACACCGGGCCCATCGTTGGCATGGGCCTGCTGGTCATCATGTTCTTCTTTGGTCTGGCCGGGGGCATCGTCGGCCGGATCAAAGGAAGCTCCTTCTTCATGTGGTTCCTGATCTCGGGTGTGATCCCGTTCCTCGGGCTGCTCGCGGCGGTGTGCTACCGCTGGGACAAGGAGGAACTGCGGCGCCAGTGCCCGGGCTGCGGGAGGGTCATAAAGCTCCACGACACTGTCTGCATGGCCTGTGGCGAGGAGCTCGAGTTCCCGGACGTTGCAATCGCGTCGGAGGCGATGGTCCGCGACCGGGCCACCGCCGCGCCGCGCTCGGGCTGAGCGCCTCGCAACCCCGGCCCGGACGGGCCCGCCCGGTCCCACGGACGCCGGGGAATTCGGCTCGATCCGCGTGTGCTGAACCACCCAACCGAGCCGAATTCGCCGGCCCCTAAACCCGCCGGAAACCCACTGTTACACTCGCCTTCCCCGCGCGCGGGTCGGCCGCGCGTACCCTGGTTCGCCGAAAGGAGGCACAGCGCATGCGTGCAGTCGACGCCCTGATGGAATGCTTGAAGGCAGAAGGTGTTGACGTCGTATTCGGGCTTCCCGGCGGCGCGAACCTGCCGACTTACGACGCCTTCTACGACGCCGGCATCCGCCACATCCTGGTCCGCCACGAGGCCGGTGGCGGCCACGCCGCCGAGGGCTACGCCAAGGCGACCGGCAAGGTCGGCGTCTCGCTCGCGACCAGCGGCCCCGGGGCGACCAACCTGATCACCCCGATCTGCGACGCGATGATGGATTCGGTGCCGGTGGTGTTCATCACCGGCCAGGTGCGGACCGAGCTGCTCGGCACCGACGGGTTCCAGGAGGCCGACACGATCGGGATCACGATGCCGGTGGTCAAGCACAGCTTCATGATCCAGCACCCCCTCGAGATCCCCCGCTCGATCCACGAGGCGTTCCATATCGCGCGGAGCGGGCGTCCGGGGCCGGTCGTGGTGGACATCCCGCAGGACCTGAGCCGCGCGGACATCCCGTACGAGCCGGTCAGCGACATCCGCCTGCCCGGCTACCAGCCGACGACCGAGGGCAACCAGAAGCAGATCCGGCTCGCGGCCAAGGCTCTCGCCAACTCGCGCCGGCCCGTGATCTATGCCGGCGGCGGGGTGGTCAGCTCGAACGCGGGGGCGGAGCTGGTCGAGCTCGCGACCGCGGACAAGTTCCCGGTCACGTGCACGGTCATGGGGCTCGGCGCATTCCCGGCTCCGCACGAGCAGTGGCTCGGGATGCTGGGGATGCACGGCACGCGCTCGGCCAACTATGCGATGGACGAGGCCGATCTGATCATCGCGATCGGCGCGCGCTTCGACGATCGCGTCACCGGCAAGCTGTCGGAGTTCGCCCCGCGCGCCAAGTTCATCCACATCGACATCGACCCGGCCGAGATCTCCAAGAACGTTCCGGCGCACATCCCGATCGTGGGCGACGCCAAGAACATCCTGCCGCGGCTGACGGCCGAGTACCGCGCGCTCGAGCCCGAGCCGACCCGGTTCGACGAGTGGTGGTCGCGGATCAGGACCTGGCAGCAACGCCATCCACTCCAGTACGAGGACTCGACCGACTCGGAGATCAAGCCCCAGTACATGATCCAGGCGCTGTACGAGGCCACCGGCGGCGATGCGATCGTCGCGAGCGACGTCGGCCAGCATCAGATGTGGGCCGCGCAGTACTTCGCGTTCCGCGAGCCCCGGCTGTGGATCAACTCGGGCGGGCTCGGCACGATGGGCTTCGGACTCCCGGCGGCAATGGGCGCCAAGGTCGGTTGCCCCGAGCGGACGGTGGTCGGCATCGTCGGCGATGGCTCGGTGCAGATGAACATCCAGGAGCTCGCGACCTGCACCCAGGAGGGCATCGGGATCAAGGTGTTCATCATGAACAACGGCTACCTCGGAATGGTCCGCCAATGGCAGGAGCTGTTCTGGGACAAGCGCTACAGCCAGGTCGACATGGGCAAGTGGCCGGACTTCGTCAAGTTGGCCGACGCGTATGGCGCGACCGGGCTTCGGTTCGAGGACAAGAAGACGCTGGTCAGCGACATGAAGGAAGCGCTCGCCATCGACGGGCCGGTGCTGGTCGACGTCCGCGTCACGCGCGAGGAGAACACCTACCCGATGATCCCCGCGGGCCAGCCGGCCAGGAACATGGTCGGGTGACGGCCATGGGAGAGCCAGGAACCAAAGAGGTGCTGTCCCTCGACGAGCTCGAGGCGGCCGTGGGCCTGCGCACCGGGCGCAAGCACGTTCTGTCGATTCTGGTCGAGAACAAGCCGGGTGTCCTGACCAGGATCGCCGGCCTGTTCGCCCGGCGCGGGTTCAACATCAACACGCTCGCGGTCGGACCGACCGATGACGAGCGCTTCTCGCGGATCACGCTCACGCTCGACGGTGCGGTGCATCCGATCGACCAGGTCACCAAGCAGCTGCACAAGCTCATCAACGTGCTCAAGATCCGCGATCTCGAGCCTCGCGACACGCTTGCCCGCGAACTCGCGCTGTTCAAGGTGTCCGCGGACGGCGCGAGCCGCGCCGAGGTCATGCAGATCTGCGAGATCTTCCGCGGCAAGGTTGTCGACGTGACCAAGCGGGCGATCGTCGTCGAGGTCACCGGCACGTGCGACAAGGTCGACGCGTTCGAACAGCTCGTCCGGCCGTTCGGGCTGATCGAGATGGCGCGGACCGGCGAGATCGCAATCGCCCGGGGACGCGGCGAGACATAGCCCTCGAGCTCTCCTCGGCGGAAGGCTGGCTTGACGCCGGGAGCGTTCGGCGCCTGGAGCGCCGGCTCGCGGACGCGCTCCGGCGCGCCCGCGCGGTCGGTCACCCGCAGCTCGCCAGCGTCACCTGTGGCGTCGACGGCGGGGTCGACCCTACCGCGGTGGCCGTGGCCTCGCGCCGGCCCGGTGAGGAGTGGTTCTGCCTCGAGCAGCCCGACCGGGATGGATACGCGGTGGCGGCGGTCGGGTCGGTGCGGGTGCTCGAGGCGGATGGCTCTGACCGATTTGGGGTCGTCGCGCGGCGGTGGTCGGCGGTAGCGGCGAGCGCGTTCACGGACGCTTCTGACGGCTCACCCGGATCGGGGCTCGTGGCTGTTGGGGGATTTGCCTTCGCGCCCGACGGAGGTGAATCGCCGCGGTGGCAGGGATTCGCGCCGGCGTCGCTGGTCGTGCCCGAGGTGTCGCTGGCTCGGGGCGCGGGCCGGGTTTCCTTGACGGTCAACGTCGAGGCCGCGCCCGATGACACCGTCGAGGATCTGATGGCACGAGTGGGCGCGCGTCTGTCGGAGCTCCGCTCGCCTGCGCTGCCGTTGCTCGACCCGGCGCCGGCCGGTGAGTACCGGGTGGTGAGCCCGATGCCGCCGTCGCATTACGAGGAGGCGGTGGCGCGCGCGGTCCAGCGGATCCGCAGCGGAATGCTCGAGAAGATCGTGCTCGCCCGCGACGTCGAGGTCCACGCTCCCGTGGATCATGACCTGGGCGCCGTGCTCGGGCTGCTGCGCGAGGCGTTCCCGTCGTGTTACGTGTTCGCGGTCGGCCGCGGCGACGCCGCCTTCATTGCCGCGAGTCCGGAGTTGTTGGTCCGGCGGGACGGGGCGCGGGCTTCTACCGTCGGGCTGGCGGGCTCCTCGCGACGGAGCGCCGATCCCGCGATCGACGAGCACCTCGGGGAACAGCTGTTGCAGAGCGAGAAGGACCGAGAGGAGAACGCGATCGTTGTGCGGCGGATCGCACGGGCTTTGCGCCCTGTGTCGGTGTGGGTCACCGCCGCCCCGGAGCCGTCGCTTGTGCGCGTCGCGAACATCATCCACCTCGGGACCCCGATCCGCGCGCAGCTGGCCGCGCCTCTGAGCGCGGTCGATTTGGCCGGCATCCTGCATCCGACGCCGGCGGTCGGTGGCGAGCCTTTCTCGGTGGCCGCGCCGCTGATTCCGGCCCTCGAGGGACTCGACCGCGGCTGGTACGCGGGGACGGTGGGGTGGACCGACGCCGCCGGCGACGGCGAGTTCTGCGTGGCGTTGCGCTGCGCGCTGGTCCGGGGGCGGATGGCGCACTTGTACGCGGGGGGCGGGATCGTCCGCGACTCCGACCCGGTGGCGGAGCTCGCCGAGACCGAGGTCAAGCTGGGCGCGTTGCTGCCGCTGCTGTCGGGCTGAGCCCGAGCCTGGTCGAGAAACGCAACGTGGGATTGCGTTTCTCGACCAGGCTCGGTTAGGTGCGATCGTGGACGGCGGCCAGGGCGGCTTCCGCAACCCGGCGGTGGAGCGCCAGGTTCTCCGCGCGGTCGGTTCGGACTTCGATGATCGTGGTGGCGTCGCCTGACATCGAGGATTCGATCGCGTCGCGAAGGACGGCCAGGGTCGCGGGGCGGCTGTAATCGCAGCCGTACAGGGCTGCGGCCCGAGCGAAGTCGAGGCCGTGGGGGGTGGCGACGTGCTCCTCGAAGGCGTCGGTCTCGCCGGCGACCGGGAGGAAGTGGAAGATGCCGCCGCCGTTGTTGTTGAGGAGCACGATCGTCAACGGGAGGCCGAGCCTCGACGCGGCTAGCAGTCCCCCGATGTCGTGGGCGAGCGCGACGTCGCCGATCAGCAGCACGACCGGACCGTCGCCGGCGGCGGCCGCTCCGAACGCGGACGACACCGTCCCGTCGATGCCGTTCGCGCCTCGGTTCGACAGCACGCGCGGCCCGCCGTCGCGGGCCGGGAAGAACTCCTCGACATCGCGGATCGGCATCGAGGAGGCGACGAACAGCGTCGACTCGGGCGGCAGCCACCCGCCGAGGGCTCGGGCGACGCGGGGCTCTGAGAGCTCGTCGCCGAGCGTGCGGTCGATTGCCCCCGCGACCGCGCGGTCCGCCTCTCGCCAGGACTGCAGCCAGTCGCGGTCGGCCGGGGTCGGCGCCCCGGCGGCCAGCGGCGCGGCGGCGCCGAGTGGCGCTCGTATCCGCAGTCCCACGACCGCGTCGGGGTCGTGCCAAACGCCGTCGGGATCGAACGCGATCTGGGCGGCGTCGAGGCCGGCGAGCCAGGCCCGCAGCGGCTTCGACGTCGGCAGGTCGCCGGCGCGGATCACGAACTCCGGACGGTGGCCGGCGGCAAACTCGGGATCGCGAAGGAGAAGGTCATAGTGGGGGATGGCGGTCGGCCCGCGCCGGGCGCCGGAGAGAGGGTCGGCGAGCAGCGGTATGTCACGCTCCGCGGCCAGGCGCGCGATCTGCCGGCCGCCGTCGGGCCGGCGATCCTGGCCGGCGACGATCACGATTCGCCCGACGGGGTGCGGGCCGTGGCCCGCGGGGACAGCCGGCGCGGGTGCGTCGAACATCACGTAGGACCGGCCGCGGGCCCGGCCGCTGCGGTCCTCGGGGAGTGGCTCGGAGAGGACTAGGGGCTCGCGGAACGGGAAGTTGAGGTGCACCGGTCCTGGAGGGCCGTCCGCGGCGGTCCAGTAAGCGCGGCAGGCAAGCGTGCGACTCCAACGCAGCGACTCGGCGGTCGCGCGATCCACCCCGACCTCGAAGAACCACTTGACCGCATCGCCGTAGAGCTTCAGCTGGTCGATCGTCTGCCCGGCGCCGACGTCGCGGAGCTCGGGTGGCCGGTCAGACGTGAGCACGATCAGCGGCACGCGCGCATGGCGCGCCTCGATCACCGCCGGTGCGAGGTTGGCCGTCGCCGTGCCGGACGTGCACGTGATCGCCACCGGAAGAGAGGAAACCTTGGCCGCGCCGAGCGCGAAAAAGCCGGCGGACCGCTCGTCGATGTGCGACCAGCAGCGGATCCGCTCCTCGCGCACGAGCGAGAGAACGATCGGGGTCGAGCGCGATCCCGGCGCGGTGCACGCGTGCTTCATCCCGCAGCGAGCGAGCTCGTCGCAGAAGGCGCGCAGGAGCAGGTAGGTGTCGGTGGCGGTCATGATGCGGATCTGATGGCGCGCGATGTCGTCCTTCTGCACGGCTTCACCCACACCGGAGCGAGCTGGGACCCCGTGGTCGCGGCGCTCGCGGAAAGCTACCGGGCGCTCGCTCCCGACATCCGGGGGCACGGCTCCGCGGCCGGGCGCGAGCCCGTGACGATCGACGCCGTGATCGACGACGTGACGAGCGTCGCGCCGCGGGGGTTCACGCTCGTCGGCTATTCGATGGGCGGCCGGATCGCGCTCCACGCGGCGCTGGCCGCGGCGCTTCGGCCCCGTGTCGAGCGGCTGGTCCTGATCGGCGCCAGTCCGGGGCTGGCTGATCCGGGCGAGCGCGCGGCACGCCGCGCCGCCGACGAACGGCTTGCCGACGAGGTCGAGCACATGACGATCGAGGAGTTCGCGCATCGATGGGCGCAGACGCCCGTGCTCGCCGGACAGCCTCCCGCGGTCGCGGCGGCGATCGACGGCGACCGCCGGCGAAATCAGCCGGCGGGTCTGGCTCGGGCGCTCCGCGGCCTCGGCACCGGCGCGCTGTCTTCGCTGTGGGAGCGACTGCCCGAGTTTGAGATGCCGGTCACGCTCGTCGTCGGAGAGCGCGACGAGAAGTTCATGGCCGTCGCGGACCAGATGGCGCGCGGACTACCCGATGCAAGGGTTGTTGCAGTCGCCGGCGCGGGTCACGCCGTGCATCTCGAGGCGCCGGAGCGCGTCGCGGAGCTGGTTGCTAGGCGGCCTGGAGGATGACCGGGCTGTCCGGTCCGCACTCGCAGACGTCATCCAGGAGGCGCATCGCGGTGTCCTGCTGCCAGCGGCCGCTCTCGACCAGAGTGCGGCAGAGCGCGGCGACGTCGTCGAGCGCGTCGCATGCCTCGGCGTCGGCGCTCAGGTTCTTGGTGAAGATGAGGTTGTCGGCGGCGTAGCGGATCCGCTGCTGCTCGTTGTCGAGCAGCTTGCTCGGGCCCATGTCGTCGAGCGTTTTCATGACCCGCCTGTATGCCTTGGAACGTTCAGGACTCATCTTGGTTCTCCCGGTCCGGTCAAACGGCCTCAGTTGATCAACATGGTCGTCACCAAAGCCCTCTGCCTTTAGTGCGTCAACGAAATTTCTTCGGTTCACACTTTTACCCGCGCACCGGCGGATCAAGCGTGACCTGGGTCACATTTGCGCTGGTTAGCCGACGCCGTACCAGGAGAGGAGTCCGTCGCCGAGACCGGCGCCGGGCGGAACGTCGATCCGGCCGTCCCGCGCCGGTAATGGATCCTGGCGCTCGGCGAACAGCGCGAGCGTCGCCAGACCGGACGCGCGACGGGGACGGATGACCGCCGCCGCGTGCAGCGCCGCGGCGATCCCAAGGGGCCCGTCGAGGGTCGAGGCGAGGTACACGTCGTAGCCCGCGGCCCGCGCTTGACGGGCCGCTTGCACGAGTCCGGTGATCCCACCCGAGCTCGCGATCTTCAGGCAGACGGCGTCGCAGACGCGCTGCTCGAGCGCTCCGATCGCGGCCGCGGTCTCATCGAGCGCGAGCGGCACGGTCGTGGCGGCCGCGAGCTCGCGCGTCTGGGCGAGGCCGCGGACCGGCTCTTCGCACAACTCGATCCCGATCGGGATGAGGGCACGCAGAGTGGCTTCCGCCTCCGCTACTGACCACGCGCCGTTGGCATCGAGCCTGATGGCGATGTCCGGTCCGAGGACAGCCCTGACGGCGGCCAGCCGCCCGGCGTCGTCGCCGATCCCGACCTTTGCCTTGACCGTGCGGAACCCGGCCGCCTTGGCCCTGCTCGCCTGCGCTGCGGCGCCCGCGCGGTCGGGCGCGGCCGCGGTGTAGTTCACCTCGACCGGCGGGGCGGCCCGAGCCCCGAGCAGTCGCCACACGGGCTGACCGGTCCGCCGGCCCTCGAGGTCCCACAGCGCCATGTCGATCGCCGCGATCGCCGGTGGCAGCACCGCCAATCGCGTGCACTCGGCCAGTAGCTCCTCGCGCGCCAGCCGCGCCGCGCGCGCGAGCGTCGACCGGCAGCCGTCGAGGGCCTCGCGCACATCGTGCACGCTCACGCCGTGGTAGTCGGGGAGCGGCGCCGCCTCGCCGAACCCGACACGGCCCGCCGAGTCCTCGAGGCGCAACAAGACGAGCTCGCGCTCGTCGAGCGATCCAGTAGCCGAAACAAAAGGCGCGCGAAAGCGCGCCCGTAAAAATTCGACGTCGACCTTCACCGGCTCACGTGGATCACCGACTGAGGAGCACGCCCGCGGCCAGCAGGGTGCAGAACAGAAGCTGGAGCATCCCCGTTTGAGCTAGCGCGCCGTTGAGCGAGAGTCCGTCGGTGCGGTTGCGCACCACGCGGACGACGCGAGCGGCCAACGGCAGCGTCAGCCATGCGAGCAGCAGCCATGGCCCGAGGGGGCCGAACGCCCACGTCACAGGCACCAGCACGTAGGCCAGGTACACGGTCACCGCGAACAAGATCCTGGCCCGGTCACGCCCGAGGCGAACCGCGAGGGTGCGCTTGCCGGCGCGGCGGTCGGTGTCGATGTCCCGGACGTTGTTGACCATCAACAGTCCCGCCGCCAGCAGCCCGACGGGCACCGCGAGCGCGAACGCCTCCCAGTCGAGGTGCTTGACCTGCACGAAGAACGAGCCCGCGACCGCGACGATCCCAAAGAACAGGAACACGAACAGCTCTCCGAGGCCCTCGTAGCCATAGGGCTTCGGGCCGCCCGTGTACAGGACCCCGGCGAGGATCGAGGCCGCACCGACAAGCAGCAACTGCCAGCCGGCGACGATGACCAGGTACACGCCCGCGAGCACGGCGACGCCGAACGTCAGGTACGTTGCGATCAGCACCTGCCGGGGCGGCACCAGCCCTCCGGCGGTGACGCGCACCGGGCCGAGCCGGTCCTCGGTGTCGGCTCCCCGCCTGGCGTCCGAGTAGTCGTTGGACAGGTTGGTGCCGATCTGGATGAACATCGCACCGATCAGCGCGGCGAGGAACCGCAGCGGATGGAACACATGGAAGAACCCGGCGAGCGCGGTGCCAACAAGCACGGGCGCGATCGCAGCCGGCAACGTCCGCACGCGCGCGGCCATCAGCCAGATGCGGATGCTGTTGGGTTTCGTGGCCTCTCGGGTCGCGCCCATCAAGCCCGGCGCGGGAACTTCGAGAAGTCCGGCCTGCGCTTCTCGAGGTACGCGTTGCGCCCCTCCTGCGCCTCTTCGCTCATGTAGAAGAGGAGGTTCGCGTCATGCGCCAACTGCTGGATCCCGGCGAGGCCGTCCTCGTCGGCGTTGAAACTCGCCTTGAGCATCCGAAGCGCGAAGGGCGACAGCGCGAGCATCTCGCGGCACCACTCCACGGTCTCCTGCTCGAGCTGATCAAGCGGCACTACGGTGTTGACGAGCCCCATGGCCAGCGCCTCCTGCGCGTCGTACTGCCGGCACAGGAACCAGATCTCCTTGGCCTTCTTCGGTCCGACCAGCCGCGACAGCACGGTCGCGCCGAAACCGCCATCGAACGACCCGACCTTGGGGCCCGTCTGACCGAAGCGGGCGTTGTCGGCCGCGATCGTGAGGTCACATACAACGTGAAGGACGTGACCACCGCCGACGGCGTAGCCCGCCACCATCGCGACCACCGGCTTGGGTAGCCGGCGGATCTGGACGTGCAGGTCGGTGACTTCGAACCGGCCGACGGCCTGGTGTCTGCCCGCGTTCGTCGGGTCCGCGCCGGTGACGTAGCCGCCCCGCTGGCCCCGCGTTTTCTGATCACCGCCCGAGCAGAATGCATCGGGGCCCTCGCCTGTGAGGATGATCACGCCGACGTCGAGGTCCTCGCGCGCACGAGTGAACGCATCGGAAAGCTCCACCACCGTCTCGGGCCGGAACGCGTTGCGCACCTCGGGCCGGTTGATCGTGATCTTCGCAATCCCGGCAGCGTCGTCGACGCCGGTTTCGTATCGGATGTCCTGATACTCGCCGGCGGGTTTCCAGGTCGTTGGCACCCGCGCGAGACTACCGTGTTGGTCGTGTCCTACTGGATCGACACGGCCGCCGCCCGCGAGCCGGACCGGGTCGCGCTCGAGACCCCGGAGCGCACCCTCACCTACCGAGAGCTCCGTGACGCAGCGCTGGCCGGGGCTCGGGAGCTCGGTGGCGCGGCGCGCGTTGCGATCGCCCTGCCGCCCGGGGCGGACTTCGT
>Ga0335077_10010947_pt1 | contig 11340 bp, 8 predicted proteins | sample Lox_Sample_31_FD_207151 | JGI IMG/M metagenome (GOLD analysis project Ga0335077, IMG submission 207151) | Soil microbial communities from Loxahatchee National Wildlife Refuge, Florida, United States - Lox_Sample_3.1 | ecosystem: Environmental > Terrestrial > Soil > Wetlands | place: USA: Florida...
TGATTCGCTGCGGCGCTTCCCGGCCTACCTGCAGCAGCTGGAGATGGAGAGCAACGGCAAGTCGGTCATGCTCGATGGACTGTTGGTCGAATCCGGCACCGAAGCGGTCATCTGGGGGGAGGCCGGCAACAACGGCCAGCACTCGTTCTTTCAGCTGCTGCACCAGGGAACACCGCGCGCAGCGCTGCATTTCCTGCTGCCGGCACGCTCTTCCTGCGGCAACCAGGCACAACAGAATCTCGCCATCGCCAGCTGCCTGGCACAGGCGCAGGCGTTGTGTAACGGCCAGTCCGCCGAAACCGTGCGTGCTGAGCTCGAGCAGCAGGGACTACCGGCGGCGAAGATCGACACTGTCGTGGCTCACAAGGTCGATCCCGGAAGCCGCCCACTCACCATCGTCGTGTTCCGCCAGCTCGACCCGGCGACCCTCGGCCGGCTCATAGCGCTCTATGAACACAGTGTGCTCACCCAAAGCGTCGTGTGGGGCATCAACGCATTCGACCAGTGGGGCGTGGAGCTCGGCAAGACGCTCACCAAAAAGATTGCTCCCGCGGTCGAGGATCCGGGCGGCGGGCATGCGGTGCCCGTCGCTATCGGCAAGCTGATTCAGCGCATCGATCAGTGGCGCCGCTGAGGGCACACCGGCCGCGCAGCACCCTCGACGAGCGCGGGCGCGCCCAGCGCCCATGGCGACCTGCAGGCTCCGAGTCCGTATAGTGCGCCGTTTTGAAGGTGGGCCGTTTGAGGTGGTGGGCGGCCTCGCGCGCTCGCTGAGCCTAACCGGGATCGATGAACAGTAGATTGCGTCTAAGCGTGTGTGCGGCGCTATGCCTGCTGACTGCAGCTCCCCTGCACGCACGCGGCGTGAGCCCCTATCTGCCGCTCAATCTCGATCCCGAGCTGGAACGCGAAGTCGAGCGCGTGCTGATTCTCGGCGACCGGCCCGTCATGACGCGGCCCATCCCCGCGGCGATGGTGCTCGAGGCACTGCCGAAGGCCTGCACCATCGACCCGGTGCTGTGCCGGCGGGTGCGCCGGGCGCTCAAGCCCTACATGCAGGATTCCGCGCTCGAGTTCGCCAGCATCGAGGGCTCGGCGGTGAACGGTGACTCGAAGCTCGTGATCCCCAATCAGTACGGTCAGACCGAGCAAAGTCAGTGGCAGGTCGCGGGTGCCGGGTTCATTCAGCCGAGCGACTATCTGCTCATCAATCTCGGCGGGGTCGCCTACGACGGTCGGCAGAAGGCGACCGGCTCCATGCTCAGCGTTGGATTCGACTGGGCGCAGCTCGATCTCGGATATCGCGATCACTGGTGGTCACCGATGACCGACAGCGCCATGCTGATCAGTACCGAATCGCCCTCCATGCCAGGGGTGACGATCTCCAATTGGCGCCCGCTCACGCGGCTGGGATGGCAGTATGAGTTGTTTGTCGAGCGCATGTCGTATACCGACAACATCCAGCTCTCGAACGGCGATTTCACAGCGGGGTATCCCAAGTTCTCCGGCGGACGCCTCGCGATCGCGCCAGCGAACTCCGGCTGGTCCTTTGCGGCCCAACGCATCATGGTGTTCGGCGGCGGTGCCGCCGGCGGTCAGTCGGTCTCGTCGCTTCTGCACGCCTTTTTCAGCCCCATCGGGGCGCAGACGACTGGTCTTGGCGGCAAACCAGTGCTCGGTAAGCAGGAGGCATCGATCACCAGCCGCTTCCTCTACCCTGGGCATATTCCCTTCTCGCTGTATTTTGAATATGCGGGTAACGACACGGCCGGTGGCAGCAATCGTTTCAATTTCACTAAGACAGATCTCTCGGTGGGACTGCAGTTTCCGCGCCTTGGGCCGTTCGACCTGACTTACGAGTTCTCTGACTGGCAGCCGACTTGGTATGGTCCCCACGCCGGCACCAGCGCGCAGTACGGCTACGGCGACGGCATCACCAACTACCTGCTCAGCACCGGTCATTGGTTCGGAGACCAGCGGCGCTTAGTCGAACCCGTCGGCGGCCAGAGCAACATGCTGCGGATTGGTTTCGAGCCGCGCTTCGGTGGGCGTTTCGAGCTGACGCTACGCTCGCTGATCAATGAGTCCTACTACTACTCGGTTCCCGCTCCGTACGAGCACGAATACATGGGATCGCTGATGTATTCGTATCCGTTGAAGGATTACGTTGTTGGTTCACAGGTCGACTACGGGCGGGATGTGTACGGCGCGCATTACACGCGGATCAGCGGCTTTCTGCGCTACGGTGACGCGCTGCACTCAGGCGAGGCTGAAACGGACGAATCCGGATCGGCGGCGCGGCCCGAAGGTATGGAATTCCATGTCGACGTCGGCGCGGTCGCGAGCAACGTGCTCGCAGATATCACTTCAGACACACCGCGGACGACTACAGGGGTCGGCTTCGGGCCCCACCTGGCTATCGGAGCGCGTCGTGCCGCAAGCGCGCACCAGGACCTCGGGGCGGCCCTCGAGGCAGATGACATACACGGCCTGTCGCTCTTCGGCGCGCGCATCGTCGACTACCGTTACCGATTCGACAATCCGTTGGCGCTGAATCTGTTCCTTGGAGTCGTGCGCTACGCCGCGCCGACTCCCGCGTACGGGTTTTCTTACGGAGCGGGGCTGCAGTGGCGTAACGTCCTGCCCCGGTGGGACGTCGGCATCGACCTCCGCTACGCTTCCAAGGTCAACCGGATACGTACCCTCCCGTCAGACCCCCAAGGTGGTTACCGGAACGACGCCTATTACGATATCAGCTACGGCACGCTCTACGTGTCACGCAAGTTTTGAGCGCTCTTGCTGCCGTGAGTGCGCAACCTCTTACACCAACAGTCTTCTTTTTCGCCCGTTTGGGCGACATGGTCATGGTGAGCCGGATGTTGAACCTGCTGCATCGGCGCTATGTCCGGCCGTGTCAGGTGATCGGCACCGGTTCATGGACCTCAAGCACGTTTGCCGGTAATCCCGACGTCGCGGACGTGTGGGCATTTCATCGCCATTTGCCGTTCCTGCTCGACGCGGCATGGGGCCCGGTACGTCGCGGGCTGCGCGCGAGCGCACCGGGTCCGATCTACGTCTGTGAGAAGCACTATCGTCAGTTGCCGCGCATCTACCGCATGCTGCATTGGAGCGGCGTCGATCCAGGACGCTGCGTTTTTCTCACCGATCGACCCATCAGGCGTCCGGTCCAGCCAACGGACCACCTGGTGGACCGCATGGTCGCGCTCGGTACGCGCACACCGGCCAATCTGCGCGCCGAAGACTATCCCGCCCCGCCCGATTCCGCCCTGGACGGTCCGCGGCTTTATGTGCTGGACGCGGAGCGCGCCGCGCGCGATGCGCGGCTGCGATCGCTGGGGCTGCTCGGCCGCGAGATTGTCCTCGTCCAGCCCGGAAACCACCGCACCATGGGGCCGCGCCGCGCGCGCTGGCGAAGGCTGAACACAGATGACAAGTGGTGGCCCATCGAGCGCTGGGCGGAACTGCTGCAGCGGATCCATCGGATGCGCCCGGACGCAGTGCTGCTGCTGCGTGGATCACACGAGGAAGTTCCGATGCTGCAGGAGATCGAGGCCCTCACGCGTCTGCCGAATGTAGCAACAATTGGAACGACGCTGCGCGAGCTGTATGCGCTGTGCGAGAGCGCGAGCAGCATGGTGTCGGTAGACAGCGGTCCCGGGCATGCCGCGGCGGCACTCAGTGTGCCGCTCGTTGTGCTCTACGGTGCCGAGTCGCCGCTTTACTGGTTGCCACGCAGTCCTTCGGGCTCCCCCGTGGTTGGGGTCGGCGGACCCCCGGCATCGAGACGCGCGGACCAGGTGTCGGTCGATGCCATGTTCGACGCATGGTGCAGCATTGCCCGATACCGCCGTGCTTGAGCGCATCCAGTACAATCTCGCGCATCTATCTGCAGTCGAGGGCGGTTCGTGGGGTCAGCGTGGTCAGTCATAGCCCTATGATGCGCAATCTGCGACGTTCTCTGGCGGCATTGCTCGTGGCCGCCATCACTGCCCTCTCCTCCACCCCGCTTTCTTCACAGGTGCCGGCGAACGCCAACGAGCTGCTGCAGCTGTATCAGAATCTGACGCCGGAACAGCAGGACGCCATCATGAAGCAACTGGGCGGTGCCGGCGGTGCGGGCGGGCTGAGCTCGATTCTGGGCGGTCTGGGAGGGCAGGGCGGAGCACCGGGCGGCACAGGGCTCGACAAGCAGGGCATCCTCAACCGTCGGGCCGCCACGGCACAGGCGCCCATGACTCCGGCCGAGGAAGAGGAGCCCGAAGAGCAGCTTCCGGGGCTCAAGGGAAGTGATTGGGTAGTCATTCAGGCCGATGTCCAGAGCCCGCCACAGCCGCCTCCGCAGCCGGCCGCAGCGCCCGTCACTCCACCCCCCACCGCCACGCAGAGCGGTGCAAACCCGGCTGCGCTTGCGAGCCTGCTCGCCGCCTCCGCGAGCGCGCAACCATCGGCATCGAGCGCTGCAAGTGGCGCAGGAAGCACCTCGGCTGCCCCGGCAGCGAGCGACGATCAGGCCCGACGGCTGCAGGTGCTGGTCGATCTGATCCGGGCGAGGAATCCATACCAGCTTTCGCGGGAGGGAGAGCTCACGCTCCCAGGTTTCGCTCCGATCGCTCTGCTCGGCCTCTCAGATGAACAGGCAACGTTGCGCCTTTCGGTCGAGCCGGGGTTGCGCGGGCTCAGCATCCACTTGACGCGACTGTCGCTCCGCAAGACCGGCGTGGCCGGGCTCAAGCCCTTCGGGTACGACCTCTTCACGAGCGGCGCGCCACCATCGACTTTTGCGCCAGTCGCGAACGTACCGGTGCCTTCGGACTATGTGATTGGTCCGGGCGACATCCTGAACCTACAACTGTTCGGCGAGCAGAATCGCGCTCACAGGCTGGTGGTCGATCGGGACGGCTTGGTCAACCTGCCCGAGCTCGGCCCGATGCGTGTCGTGGGTGAGCACTTCAGCAGCGTCAAGGAGGCGATCGAAGGTCGCTACGAGAATCGCAAGCTCGGGGTGCATGCCAGCGTCTCGATGGGCGACACGCGCTCGCTCCACGTGTTCGTAGTGGGCGCCGCTCGACGACCCGGGACCTACACGCTGAGCGGACTCGGAACCATCACCACGGCCCTGTACGCCGCGGGCGGGGTGAAGCGTATCGGATCGCTGCGCAACATCCAGCTCAAGCGCCAGGGGAGTCTGGTGCGTCGCCTCGACCTGTACGACATGTTGATCCGCGGTGATACCACCGACGATGCGCAGCTGCTCGAGGGTGACGTTATCCTCGTCCCTGCGGTGGGGCCAACGGTCAGCGTGACCGGCGAGATACACCGGCCTGCGATCTATGAGATCAAGGGCGTCGAAACAGTGGCCGACCTGGTGCAGCTCGCCGGCGGCCTCACGCCCGATGCAGACACCACCAAAGCGATGCTCACCGGCTTCGATGCGCAGCAGCGCCGTGTCGTGCAGGCCGTGGACCTCTCGACGCGCGTGCGCAGCCCACCACTGCACAATGGCGATCTGCTGAGTGTGGCGCGCCTGCGGCCCACCGTGGACTCCGGGATTCAGGTGGAAGGACACGTGTTCGCCCCAGGATCATTCGCCTGGCGCTCGGGCATCAGGATCTCCGATGTCATCCGCTCCATCGACGAGCTGCGCCCGGATGCTGATCAGCACTATCTGCTGATCCGGCGCGAGATCCCGCCGGATCGGCGTATCAGCGCGCTGTCTGCGGACCTCGCCGCCGCCCTGGCGGCTCCCGGCTCACCGGCGGATGTGCAGTTGATGCCGCGCGACCGCATCACGGTCTTTGATCTGGCTTCCGGGCGCGATCACGTGATCCAGCCGGTGCTCAACGAGCTGCGCCTGCAGGGCAGCGCCGACCGGCCGACGCAGATCGTAGATGTCGATGGCCGCGTCAAGGTTCCGGGCGAATACCCGCTCGAGCCCGGCATGACGGTAGCGGACCTGGTCCGCGCCGGCGGAGGCACGACCGATGCCGCTTACGGTGGCAGCGCGGAGCTGATCCGCTACGAGGTAGTGAATGGTCAGGCACGCCGCACCGAGCTGCTGAATATCGACCTTGCGGCGGCCCTGCGCGGCAACCCGAGCGCAAATCTGCAGCTGAAGCCCTTCGACCGCCTGAGCGTCAGGGAAGTGCCGGAGTGGGAGTCCCACGAAAGCATCACGCTGCGCGGCGAAGTGCGCTTCCCCGGAAGCTACGTCATCCGGCGCGGCGAGACGCTGAAATCGGTGCTCGCCCGCGCCGGCGGCCTGACGCCGTACGCGTTCCCAGACGGCAGTGTCTTCACGCGCGAGGAGCTGCGGCGCCGCGAGCAGCAGGAGATCGACATGCTCGCCGATCGGATGCAGCGCGATGTGGCGCTCCTCGCGCTGCAGGCCGCAGCCGCTAACCAGTCCGGTGCGGCGACGGCGCTCTCGGTAGGTCAATCGCTGCTCGGCCAGTTGAAGGGCGCCCAGGCGGTCGGCCGCCTGGTGATCGACCTTCCGCGGCTGGAAAGCTCGCCCATGGGCTCGACCTACGATGTCGTGCTGCGCGGCGGCGATACCCTCAGCATACCGCGCTTCCAGCAGCAGGTGACCGTCATCGGCGAGGTGCAGAACGTGACCTCGCACCTGTTCAATCCGAAGCTCGGCCGGGACGACTACATCGCGCTCAGCGGCGGTGTGACCCGGCGAGCCGATCGCGGCAAGATCTATATCGTGCGCGCAAGTGGCAGTGTGATCGCAGCCGAGGGCAGCCGCTGGTTCGAACGCGGTGGAAGCGTTCCCATCAAGCCCGGTGACACGATCGTCGTGCCGCTCGATACCGAGCACATTCCCGCGCTGCCGTTGTGGACGCAGGTTACGCAGATCCTCTACAACATCGCGATCGCGGTACTGGCGGTCAATTCCATTGCCTGACGCCCCCGGGCAGCGGGCGTGAGCCGATGTTGGTTGACTCTGCGTGCCAACGCTCTTAGCCTTGTGTTCAACGATTGAACACATCGGCTGCCGCGGCGCCGCGGCACGCTTGGCGGGAGCCAATGCTCAGCGATGAAATGCGGCTGAAACTGATGCGGCTGCTGGAGGCCAACCCTAAGGCGAGCCAGCGCGAGGTGGCGCGCGAATTCGGCATCAGCGTCGGCAAGGTCAACTACTGCCTGCAGGCGCTGGTGCAGCGGGGCTGGGTCAAGGCGAATCGCTTCAGGAACAGTCGCAACAAGACCGCGTACCGCTATCTGCTCACGCCGCGCGGCATCGAAGCGAAGGCGGCACTGACGGTGCGGTTCCTGCGCATAAAAGTGCGCGAGTACGAAGCGTTGCGCAGCGAAATCGAGCAGTTGCGACGCGAGGCCGCCGTGCGCCAGGCGGCAGGACCGGAGCAGTCATGAACAATGCCTACGATCCGATCGTCGGGCGCAAGATTCGCGTTGCACTCATCGGCTGCGGCCGCATCGCCGGAAAGCACTTCGAAGCGCTGCAGGCGCATCGCGAGCGCACCGAGCTCGTGGCGGTGTGCGACACCGAGCGCGCAGCGCTCGCGGCCGCCGTGGCCGCCACCGGCGCGCGCGGCTTTGCCTCGCTCACCGCGCTGCTCGAAGGTTGCGATGCCGATGTCGTCGTCTTGTGCACGCCAAGCGGGGAGCATCCTGCGCAGAGCATTCAGATTGCCGCCGCCGGGCGCCACGTCATCACCGAGAAGCCCATGGCGACGCGCTGGGCGGATGGCAAACGCATGGTGGAGGCGTGCGATGCGGCCAACGTGCGCTTGTTCGTGGTCAAGCAGAACCGCCGCAACGCCACGCTGCAGCTGCTGAAACGTGCGGTCGAGCAGAAGCGCTTCGGACGCATCTACATGGTGACGCTCAACGTGTTCTGGAGCCGGCCGCAGAGCTACTACGACAGCGCTCGCTGGCGCGGCACCTGGGAATTCGACGGTGGTGCGCTCATGAACCAGGCGAGCCACTATGTCGATCTGCTCGACTGGCTGATCGGCCCGGTCGAGAGCGTGCAGGCCTATACGGCGACGCTGGCGCGGGATATCCAGGTCGAGGATACGGCGGTGGTGGGTATTCGCTGGCGTTCCGGCGCGCTCGGCTCGATGAGCGTCACCATGCTCACCTACCCGCGCAACTACGAGGGCTCGATTACGGTGCTCGGCGAGAAGGGCACCGTGCGCGTGGGCGGTGTCGCGGTCAACGACATTCAGCACTGGGAATTCGCCGAACCGCAGGACTATGACGCGCAGGTGCGCGATGCGAGTTACGCCGCCACCTCGGTTTACGGGTTCGGCCATGCGCTCTACTACGACAACGTCATCTGCACCCTGCGCGGCGAGGCGGAGCCCGAGACCGACGGGCGCGAAGGCCTGCGGTCGCTCGAGGTGCTGATCGCCAGCTACCTTTCGGCGCGCGACGGACGACGCGTGGCGCTGCCGCTGGAGTATTGAGGGTTGGTCACGATCCATCCGACCGCCATCGTCGACGCCGGCGCGAGCATCGGCAATGGCACGCGTATCTGGCACTGGGTACACGTGTGCGCGGGCGCGCGTATCGGCCCGGGCTGCTCGCTCGGTCAGAACGTGTTCGTCGGCAACCGTGTGGTAATCGGCAGCAATGTCAAGATCCAGAACAACGTCTCGGTGTACGACAACGTCACGCTGGAGGACGATGTGTTCTGCGGACCGAGCATGGTGTTTACGAACGTCTACAATCCGCGTGCGGCGGTAAGCCGCAAAGACTCGTACCGCGACACCCTGGTACGCCGCGGCGCCACGCTCGGTGCGAATTGCACCATCATCTGCGGCACGACCATCGGTGAATACGCCTTCATCGGCGCCGGTGCGGTGGTCAACCGCGAGGTCGTGCCGTTTGCGCTGATGGTGGGCGTCCCCGCACGGCAGACAGGCTGGATGAGCCGCTTCGGTGAACGTCTCGGGCTGCCGCTGCGTGGCGATGGCCGTGCGCGCTGCGCGGCTACCGGCGATGTTTACCTGCTGCGGGATGGCGTCTGTGTGCTTGCGGGAGAAGCCTAGTGGCCGCGGAGCGTGTGCCCGCGATCCGCACCGTCAGCATCGTCGGTGCCCGGCCGCAGTTCGTGAAGCTCTCACCGGTTTGCCGTGCCATGCGCGCAGCGCGCCGTGCGATCAGCGACCAGATCGTGCACACCGGACAACACTACGACGATGCCATGTCGAGCGTTTTCTTCGAGGAGCTCGATATTCCAGCGCCCGCGGTGAATCTGGGCATCGGCTCCGCCTCCCACGGACGGCAGACGGCACGCATGCTGGAAGCCATCGAGTCTTATCTGCAGGAGCACCGCCCCGATGTCGTGCTGGTGTATGGTGATACCAATTCGACACTCGCCGGCGCGCTGGCGGCCGCCAAACTGCACATTCCGGTCGCGCACGTGGAGGCGGGGCTGCGCAGTTTCAATCGGCGCATGCCCGAGGAGCTCAACCGCATCGTGACCGATCATCTTTCGCAGCTGCTGTTCGCACCCACCGCCACCGCCATGGACAATCTCAGCGCGGAGGGCCTGCAGAACCGCGCCGTGCTCACCGGCGATGTCATGTACGACGCGGTGTTGGTCAATGCCGGACGGGCACGCGCACGCTCGATGATACTGCGCACTCTCGGCCTCACCGCGGGCGAGTACGGCATCGCGACCATTCATCGGGCCGAGAACACCGAAACGCGATCGCTACGTACCCTGCTGCAGGCCATCAACCAGGCAGCGGCGCGCTTTGGCCGCATCGTCATGCCGTTGCATCCGCGCACTGGCGCGGTCCTGCAGTCCGAGCTGGCGGACTGGCGCCCGCACGCGAACCTGCAGCTCATCGAGCCGGTCGGGTACGGCGACATGCTGGCGCTGGTGCAAGGCGCCAGATGGGTACTCACCGACTCAGGTGGATTGCAGAAGGAGGCGTACTTTCTCGGTTGCCCCTGCGTCACGCTGCGCGATGAGACTGAGTGGCTGGAAACGCTGAGCGCTGGCGCCAATGTCATCGGCGGCCGCGATGGTGCGCGTCTCGGGGAGGCTCTCGAGCTTCTCAGCCAGCGTCCCGCCCGCTGCTTCGATCGCCTGCCCGATTCCGGGCAGAGTGCCTTCGGGGCGGGCCAGGCCGCCGGGCGTATCGTCGAGGCCATCTGCGGCTTGTGCGAGTCTGCGACATGAACGATATCAGCGAATCTCCGCCGCAGTCTGTGCCGCAGGACATCAGCCTGGTGGCGATGGCGGCCTTCATCCGGCGGCACATCACGATCATCGGAGGCTGCGTTCTGCTGGGCGGCATCGCGGCGGGGGCGGCGTCCTTCCTGTTGACGCCGCGTTATCGAGCCGAAGTGGTGTTCTCGCCGGTAAACAGCGGCAACCTCAGCAGCGAACTGGGTGGCTCGCTCGGTGGCCTGGCCGCGATCGCCGGCATCACGCTCGGCGGCGCGAGCAAGCGGTCCGATGAGGCGCTGGAATACCTGCGCTCGCGGCAGTTCATTCGCGGGTTCATCGAGCGGCACGGGCTCATGCCGTTGATGTACGCGGGCAAGTGGGATGCGGCGCACGGCCGCTGGCGCGGCGAGGCACCGACCATCGCCCAGGGTATCAACCGCTTTTCTCACAAAGTGCTGCAGATCACCCAGGATCACCGCACGGGCATAGTGACGCTCGCGGTCATCTGGCGGGATCGCGCCGTTGCGGCGCAATGGGCCAACGCGCTGGTCGCCGAAGCCGATGCCGCGCTGCGCGCGCGCGCCATCGATGAATTCAAGCGCAGCCTCGAGTACCTCAAACAGGCTGCCGGGGAAACCTCCCTCGTCGAGGTGCAGGACGCGGTCGCCAAGACCATGGAGACCGAGCTGAAGGATGCCATGCTCGCGAAAACCCGTGACGCTTACGCCTTCAAGGTTCTCGATCCGGCCGTGGTCCGCGATCCCAATGACACCGACAGTCCGAACCGCCCGCTGATCGTCGTGCTCGGCTGCGGTTTCGGCCTGCTCGTCGGGCTTGCACTGGCCGCGCGCGGCCAGCGCCGCGCGCGTGCCCGCGCCAGCTAGGCTGCGCTATGCTGCCGCTCGATTACCTGCACGCGCTGTGCCTCGCCGCTGTGGCGCTCTACATCTGGCGGCGCGAGCCTGCGCGGCTGCTGCTGACGCCCCTGATGTTGCTCTCCTTCCTGGTGCTGTATGGCATCGGCAACATCATATATTTCCTCGGCGCCGATACGCTTCCGGACGTTCGCCGTGCCGTCACGCTGAGCCTCATCCTGATGTGGGCCGGGCTCATCAGCGGTATCGAGCTCGCGAGCCGGTCCATGCCGGCGCTCGCCGCCCGCT
>Ga0335077_10010948_pt1 | contig 11339 bp, 14 predicted proteins | sample Lox_Sample_31_FD_207151 | JGI IMG/M metagenome (GOLD analysis project Ga0335077, IMG submission 207151) | Soil microbial communities from Loxahatchee National Wildlife Refuge, Florida, United States - Lox_Sample_3.1 | ecosystem: Environmental > Terrestrial > Soil > Wetlands | place: USA...
GAAGGCCGCACGACGCCGCTAGGCCATCAGTTGATAGAGGATGCGGCGCAATACGAGCCCTACCCCGCAGCACAGCAGCCTACGCTCATATTTCACGGAAAGAACGACACTGTGGTCCCGGCTTCCTATTCGTCTGAATTCGCTCGGCAATACCCGCAGTCAAGGCTTTATTTGCTGGAATCCGATCACGAGTTGCTCAACATGCTGGATGATATTTGGATCGAAACAGAGAAGTTTCTCTTTTAAACGGTGAAAAATTCGATCCGATCGTAGACCCGGCTCAGTGCTAGGGAAATACCGAGCGAAGCAATCTTTAACTCCTCATGTAGTCGGTCAGAGATTCGATCCCGCGGTAGTATTGGAATTTTGCGCCGCGGTCATAATGCTCCGTGGAGGGAGAGAGCACCTCGAAAATGACCGGCGGATTGAGAAGAATATCCTGGCGTCATCGGCGAGAAGAGGTTTACCGCAAACCACAGTGACATCCGGATAAGCATACATATGTTGCCCTGCAACCGCGCGTGCCGCATCGATCCGCCCGGCATCGCGAACATTTCGCCTTCAAAAAACTCGCTACGGACCTCGGCGGCGCGGCCAAGCGCCAAATACTGCTCTTCGGCGAATCGAGTGACCGGATTCGAAGCCATCCTTCCGTCCGAAAGCTCGGAGGATGCTTCTGAGCCACGACCACAGGGAGTGGTTGCCCTACGGACGAGAGGCCGCCCGCGAGTGCGCATGTTAAACTGAGCGTTAGAGTAATGCTCGTCAGGATACGTCTTCGGTCAGGCCCCCGAGTGCATCCAACCGGCCGAAAAAATCAGCACACCGCGCTAGCGTTGGCTTCTTTGCTCACCCCTGCCGCCGTGATGGCGGACGTGCTCGCGGGTTGGCGGATTGCAGCAGATCTCGGCATAGCGCGTCTATTCCCGATCACCGAAGGACTCTACTCGCATTGGCAAGTCTGGGTTCCCACAGCGGCGGTCCTGCATGCCGGGGCGATTCTGCTCAACCGATACGGGAAACCTATTCCCGTGGTTTCCAAGCCCCTGAGCGAACCGGAACAGAAATTAGCCGACTCGCGATTCTAGACTCAGCGGAAGCCTATCTCGAACGTGCCGCTGCCGCACCGGCGGTTGGTTTGGGAACTTCGACCGGTGCAGTTGGTGCTGGTTCCGAGCGCGCCAGCCCGAGCGTCTTGCGAAGCTCAGTGTCCAACTGCCGGCGAATGTCGGCATTGTCCTTGAGGAACTGGCGCGCGTTTTCCCGGCCTTGTCCGATTCGCTCGCCTTTGTAGCTGTACCAGGAACCACTTTTTTCGACGAGGTTCTGCGCGACACCAAGATCGATCAGATCGCCTTCGCGCGAGATGCCCTCGCCGTAGATGATGTCGAATTCGGCTTCGCGGAAGGGCGCGGCCACCTTGTTCTTGACGATCTTCACCTTCGTGCGATTGCCGACCACAACTTCGCCTTCCTTGATGGCTGCAATACGGCGAATATCGGCTCGCACGGAAGAATAGAACTTCAGCGCGCGTCCACCGGTCGTCGTTTCCGGATTGCCGAACATCACGCCGATCTTCTCGCGGATCTGGTTAATGAATATCAAGCAAGTATTCGATTTCGAGACGTTTCCGGTAAGCTTGCGCATGGCCTGCGACATCAGCCGGGCTTGCACGCCCATGTGGCTGTCACCCATTTCGCCGTCCAGTTCGGACTTGGGAACCAGGGCCGCGACCGAGTCGACTACCAGCACATCGATGGAGCCCGAAGCGATTAAGGCGTTGGTGATTTCCAGCGCCTGCTCGGCATAATCGGGTTGGGAGACCAGCAAATTGTCGACATCGACGCCGAGTTTACGGGCGTAGATCGGATCGAGCGCGTGTTCGACGTCGATAAAAGCCGCCATCCCGCCGGCTTTCTGCGCCTCCGCGACGACCTGCAGCGCGACGGTAGTCTTGCCGGACGACTCCGGACCGAAGATTTCGACGATCCGGCCGCGAGGAAATCCACCCACGCCCAGCGCGTTATCGAGCGAAATGGAACCGGACGAGATGACCGAGACCGGCACAATCGCTTCTTTCGATCCAAGCCGTACGATGGAGCCTTTGCCAAACTGCTTCTCAATTTGACTGAGGGTAAGTCCGAGAGTGCGGCTGCGTTCTTTTTCGTCCATGCTGGGTAGTCCTTGGGGAAACAATCCGGGGGAAGTTCAATTGTAACAACCGGCGTAGGAGAAGGCTACAATTTCGGCGCGTAATAACCTTTGCGCGCGCGTACGATCAAATCCTTGCGCGCTTTCACGCGAATCTCCACCGGATGATACAAGCCGTCGACCTTCAGCGGTTCGGGGCGATAAAAGACGTTGTATTGGTGCCGCAGCTCGTTGGCGATGTTTTCAAACGACTGGCTCAAATCGGAAGCCTTGAACGGAAAGAACGCTTGGCCGCCTGTTTCCGTGGCGAAATAGCGCAGGACCTTGTCGCCCTCGGTCTCGATGCGTGTAATGTTGGTGGAAATCGTGTAAACAGTGACATCGGCTTTCTGGGCCATTTCTAGGGCTTGATCGCGAGTGTGCAGGCTCTGGTTGTCGTCCCCGTCGCTTAGAACGACCATGGCGCGCCGGAATTTATACAGTGGCTGATCCTGCATGAGCTTATCGCGGCAGGCAAAGAAAATGGCGTCATAAAGTGACGTTCCGCCTCCCGGCCGCAGGCCCTGGATCGCTTTCTCCAGTGAGGTCACTTCGTCGGTCAGATCGGCCACCAGCTCCGCGGCCGTGTCGAAACTCACCACCATGGCTTTGTCCTGGCGCGGCCGAACGGTGCTATCGATGAATGCGGTCGCGGCTTCTTGCTGAAAATGAAACCGCTCACGAATGCTGTTGCTGGTATCGATCAGAATCGCCAACCGGAGCGGCAAGTCCGATTCCGCCGCGAATTCGATAATGGTCTGCGGTTTCTTGCTTTCGAAGACTTCGAAATCGTCCTTAGTGAGGTCCGTGACGAAGCGGCCTTTTTTATCAGAAACCGTGAAGAGCATGTTGACACGCGAAACGTCCAACGTGATGCGCGTGTCCTGTGGCTCCGCTGAAGCGGGCGGTGTCTGTCCTGCCTTGGCCGGGCCGGATTGTCCGTCGAGCAGCAGACAAAGCGCGCAAAGAGCGGCGACGGGGTACAACGTTTTCATGCCGGAAGTGACTCCATTATAGCGGGAAGCTTAGCCGGCATCGAGGCCGTCCAAGTAGCTCTGCAGATCGTCCGGCAACGGCGCGGTGACCGTGATGCGCTCGCCCGAAGCTGGACGCGTAAAGGAAATCTGGTGCGCATGCAGGAAGTAGCGGCCCAGCGCGCTGGCGGGCGCGCCGTAGAGTTTATCGCCGGCCACCGGATGGCCGAGACTGGCCATGTGAACGCGAATCTGATGGGTTCTGCCGGTGTGGATCTTTACCTCGAGAAACGTAAACTTCTCAAAGCGTTTCAAAACGCGGTACTCGGTGACGGCCGAGCGTCCGTGTGCCAGCTTCGACGTCATGCGCAGGCGCTGGCGCGGGTCGCGCGTGATGGGCGTAGTAATGCGGCCTTGATCGGCTTTTATCCTGCCATGTACCAGCGCAAGGTAAACCTTTTCGACCTCGCGGCCGGAGAACTGCCGGGCGAGTTCGCGGTGCGCGGCGTCGCTGCGCGCTATCAGCAGCACGCCGCTGGTGAGACGGTCCAGCCGATGAACAATGCCGGGCCGCAAGGGATCGCCGACGCCGGAAAGCGTCCCGAAGCGATGCAGCAGCGCATTCACTAACGTACCCTCGTGCCGTCCGGCGCCCGCGTGCACCACCATCCCGGCAGCCTTGTTGATCGCGATGACGTCTTCGTCTTCGTAAAGGACCTCCAGGGGAAGATCCTCGGGCACCGCGCGCAGTGGCGGCCGTTCCGCGGGCTCGACATGAATGCGCTCTGAGCCGTTCAATGTGTAAGATCGCTTTTCCGCCGCCCCATCCACCAACACACGCCCGCTCTCGATCCATTGCTGCAGGCGCGAGCGGCTGTGTTCAGGCAAACGCTCGTGCAAGAAATGATCCAGGCGCTTGCCCGAGTCGCCAGGCGAACTCTCTAGCCAGAAACCATCAGTCACTCAGCCACCAGTTATAGTCAATAGGTGATTCCAAGCGCAATCGATCCGGCCATTAAGAGCCGAGCGCTTGCGCGTTATTTATTTCCCGCATTATTTGTTGGACTGCTCGCGACGCGCCTCTGCCATATGGGAATCGTGTGGGTGGAAGAAGGGTATCCGACTGCCGCTGCCATTCAGCTTCTGCATGGAAAAGCTCTGTACAAAGATGTCTGGTTCGACAAGCCGCCGCTTTCGGCCTTCGTATATTTACTCTGGGGGGCTCGTGTTGGAGTACCGTTGCGCATTGCTGGAGCTGCATTCGTCCTTCTCTGTTGCTGGATGATCTGGAGGTTCGCCCGGGACTCGTGGGGTCCAAACGAAGCTGTGGCGGCCGCGTCGTTCGTGGCTTTCTTCCTTACGTTCGGCATCCCTTCGGCGGTCATGGCCCTTGCGCCCGATCTTCTCATGGTCTTGCCACACATCGCGGCGATATATCTGGCTTGGCGCGGACGTGCATTCTGGAGCGGGCTTGTAGCGGGAATCGCACTGCTGGTAAATGCAAAAGCCGTTTTCCTTCTAGCGGCCTGCGCGCTGTGGACTTGGCGCTCGCTGCCATGGCTGCTTGCCGGCTTCGCGCTGCCTAACATCGCTGCGCTGGCGTGGTTCGGAATGCCTTACGTAGAGGAGGTCTGGCGCTGGGGAGCGCTGTATTCCGAACAAACATTCGCGTTAGCGGCCGGCTTCACCCGAACTCTGAACTGGGCCGGCTTTCATGCCGCACTCGTAGCCGGGGCCACCGTCGCGTTTTGGAAAGAAAAACACTGGCGCATGCTGGTTTGGTTGTTGTTGTTTTTGGGCGCTGTCGCGGCGGGATGGCGGTTTTTTCCGCGCTATTACTTTCAATTGCTACCCGTGATGGCGCTGATGGCGGCCCGCGGATACACGCTGATGGGACGATGGCGTGTGATCATTTGGTTGTTGTTGCTGATTCCGTTCGTCCGCTTCGGGCCGCGCTTTGCAACTCTTGCCGGCGATCTTCTGCAACACCGTGAAACGCAGTGGAACGATCTGACGTTGAACCAGGATAGCCGCGCCGCAGCAGCTCTTGCCGGCGCGGATGGAACGCTCCTGGTCTGGGGCTACCGTCCGGATATTTTCGCCTACACGCGCATGCCTGCGGGCAGCCGATTTCTCGATTCCCAGCCGTTGACGGGCGTCCTGGCGGATCGGCACTTGACCAGCTCGGAGGCTACGGCGCCGGAGTGGGCGGCCGATAACAGGCGCGCGCTCATCCAGACCAAGCCCACCTGGATCGTGGATGGCTTAGGACCTTTGAACCCAACATTGGCGATCAAGAATTACGCGGATCTGCGCGATTGGCTCGGCAACTATCACGAAACGGCTCGGACGCAATACAGCGTAATTTACAAACTGAAGTAGCGGCGTTACTGCCCAGTCCAGCACGCCGCGCGCTTTTCCAAGAAGGCCGAGATGCCTTCCTGCGCGTCTTGCGCCAGCGCGTTCATCGTCATGACCTCCTTGGCGTACGCATAAGCCTTCGATTGATCGAGGTCGATTTGCGCGTAATAAGCCTGCTTGCCGACCGCAACCGTAAAACTGCTGGCTTCGGCGATCTTTGAAGCAAGCTGGTGTGTTTCCGATTCGAGTTCACCCGAGGATACGACGTGGTTGACCAAGCCCCAATCGGCCGCCGTCACCGCGTCCACCAGCTTGCCCGTGAGAAGCATTTCCAACGCCCGCTTGCGGCCGATTGCGCGGCTCAGCGCGACCATCGGCGTTGTGCAGAAGAGCCCAATCTTCACACCGGGCGTTGCGAACGCGGCCTCGTCGCTGGCAATCGCGAGATCGCACGTGGCCACTAATTGACAGCCTGCGGCGGTAGCGACGCCTTGCACCTGCGCAATGACAGGTTGAGGGATGGATTGGATTTTGGTCATCAACTCGGTGCACACGTCGAAGATCCGCCGATAGTCGTTCACGCTGCGTCCTACCATCTCGCTCAAGTCGTGCCCCGAACTGAAGACCTTACCGGCGGCGGCCAGGATTACGGCGCGGATGTGGGCGTCGGCTGCAAATGCATCCAGGCAATCGATGAGCTCCAGCATCAGGTCCAGGGAGAGCGCGTTACGCCGTTCGGGCCGGTTCAGCGTGAGGATTCCCAATTGGCCTTCGGTTCGCCACAGCAGGTGTTGGTAGGGCATGGACAGCACTCCTAATTGGAGTGTACTGCCGGTGAGCCACACGGGACTCACCCCGCGCCTGGCCGTGTCAGAATTGAAGCGGGGTGATTTATGTATTCACGTTTCTTGTGTCTAAGTGCGGCCGCAGTGGGACTGCTGAGCGCCCAGACTTTTGAGCGCAGGGCAACCTACAAGTTCGGTGGGGATCCGAACCGCGGCAAGTGCACTATTGAAGTTGTCGTAGATGGCGCGGCCGACGTCGAGATTCGCGGCGACAACGCGCTGCTGAGGAATCTTTCCGGGCAGCCTCCGCAATGGCGCCGGTTTGAGTGTACAGGGCCAATGCCTGCCAATCCGGCGAATTTCCGGTTTGCGGGAGTGGATGGCCGCGGTCGCCAGACTCTGATTCGTGATCCAAGAAACGGAGGTGTCGCGGTAGTCCGCATTGAAGACAAGGACAACGGCTCGGAAGGATACACGTTCGATGTCTTTTGGGACGGCAGTGGGGGCTTGCCACCCGCCCGCGGTGACGGATATCCGCCGCCGCCTCCCGACCGTCGATATGACCGCGATCGGGACGATCGGGACCGCGACGCCTATTATCGCGACCGGGATGCCTGGTTCCGCGGCCCGGATTGGCGGCGCCGCTTATTTGAGCGCGTGCGGCAGGATCTCTATCAGGTCCAGTCCGTCACATTTGCTCGCGGGGGCGATCAGTATCGGATTTCGCGAACGCTCCAGGAATTGGACGAGTTGCAAGACAAGCTGGCCCGGGGCCGGTATGACGAGCGCGAGTTAAGCGAAGTGATCGAGGCGATGCAAAGAGTAATACAGGACAATCGCCTGTCGCGGCGCGACCGGGACATCTTAGCGGACGATCTGGACCGGATGCGCGATTTTCGCGCCCGGCACGACTACTACGGCGCCCGCTAAGGTCGGCTCAATCCAGCTCGAGCAATTCGCGAAGGCTGCTCTCAACGGCTACTAGTTGGCCGGGCGTCAAATCTTCAATCCGTTTCGTGAGACGTTCTTTCGCGATCGCCCGCACTTGATCGATTACTGCAACCACCTGTCGCCCCGCGCACCTCACGCGGACTGTCAGAGGAGGTGCAAGCCGGGTAGAGCTTGATAGCGGAATCACAACTACCGTTCGACGACGTTCATTTATCACCGTGCTGCTGATCACCAAACAAGGACGCGTCTTCTTTATCTCTGATCCAACCGCAGGATCGAGTCGCGCCCACCATATCTCACCGCGACGGGGCATCTTCCCACGGCTCCGCGATTTCGTCCGTCAGAGCATCGAACTCTTTTTCAATTTCCTTCACTTCAGGATCTTTGTTTATTATTTCGCACGCACGAATTAGGCGCTTTTCCCGCTGAGCGAGCTTTTCGGCGATCGCCGCCGCGACATAGCGCGAACGATCGCGGGCCGGAACTCGTCGGACAAAGCGCGAGGCCAAGTCTTCGGGCAGGGTAAAGGTCATCTTGCGAGCTGCCATATAGCCATACTACCATATATGGGCCGTCGGAAAGCTAATCCCCGCTTCACATTACGTTTGAAGAAAAACTCGCATGAAGAAACACCGGCCTCCGATAGCGGTATTTCACTCGGGCATTCGGGGGCGCGTTGCGTCACCTTGCCCTATTGCTTTTTGCATCAGGACCGTATCGACCCATTGCCCGAGTTTGAATCCAACAGCCTTGAACGTCCCGACGTGTTCGAACCCGAAGTGCTTGTGCAACGCGATTGATCCTGCATTGCCACTGTCGCCAATCACAGCAATCATTTGCCTCCATGAGCCGGCTTCGCAGCGTTGAATCAGGGCCGATAAAAGAGCTGCTCCAATGCCTCGCCGCTGGAAGCCGTTGGCCACATAGACCGAGTCTTCAATCGTGTACCTGTATGCCGGTCGCGGGCGATAAGAAGTCGCATAGGCGTAGCCGACGATTTCTTGCTGTGCAGTCGCGACAAGAAATGGCAAGCCTGCGTTCAAAATGGCGCGCCGTCTAGCGAGGAGATCATCCAGAGCCGGAGGTGACTCTTCAAACGTGGCGAGTCCATGCAAGACATGAAAGGCATAAATCTGCTGGACCGCGCTCATATCGGCTTCGCCGGCATCCCGGACTAAAATCGGCGCCATAGAGCTGCGTTGAGCAAAGTATTCACTCGCTGTCGCCGCTGACTTTGAGCACCGCCAGGAACGCCTCTTGCGGGATCTCCACGCGGCCGACCCGCTTCATGCGCTTCTTGCCCTCTTTTTGTTTTTCGAGCAGCTTGCGCTTGCGCGAAATGTCTCCGCCGTAGCACTTCGCCAAAACGTTTTTGCGCATGGCGGGGATGTTCTCTCGCGCCACAACCTTATTGCCGATTGCCGCCTGCAGCGCCACTTCGAACATCTGCCGCGGGATCAGCTTGCGCAGCCGCTCGATAAGAGTTTTCCCGCGTTCATAAGCGAAATCCTTGTGCACGATGATGGACAGCGCATCCACCGGATCGCCCGCCACCAGCACGTCCAGCCTGACCATCGGCGACACGCGATAGCCGGCGAAATGATAGTCGAGCGAAGCGTAACCGCGCGAGGCCGATTTAAGCCGGTCGTAGAAGTCGAGCACGATCTCGTTCAAGGGAAGCTCATACAGCAACATCACGCGGCCCGTGCCGATATATTCGAACTTCTTTTGCACGCCGCGCTTTTCTTCCAGCAGCTTGAGAATCTCGCCGACGTACTCTTCGCGCGTGATGACGGTGGCATCGATGATCGGCTCTTCGATCTGCTTGATCTCCGCCGGATTCGGAAACTTAGTGGGATTGTCGACCTCGATGACCGTTCCATTTAATGTGGTGATCTTGTAGCGCACGCCGGGCGCCGTGGTGATCAAGTCGATTTCGAACTCGCGCTCCAGACGCTCCTGCACGATCTCCAAGTGGAGCAGGCCCAGGAAGCCGCACCGGAATCCGAAACCCAACGCCACCGAATTCTCCGGCTCGAAACTGAAGGCGCTGTCATTGAGCCGCAGCTTTTCGAGCGCCTCGCGCAAACGCCCGTGTTCGTACGATTCCACCGGATAAAGCCCGGCAAAGACCATCGGCTTCACTTCCTGAAATCCGGGCAGCGGCTCAGATGCTGGATTCTCGACGCCGGTGATCGTATCGCCGATCTGCGCGTCAGAGACCGTTTTGATGTTCGCGAAGAGGAATCCGACCTCGCCAGCCGCCAGTTCCTCGCAGGGAATCGGCTTGGGCGATTGATAGCCGATTCCTTCCACCTCGTGGGTCGATCCGTTCGCCCACAGCCGGATCTTTTGCCCCAAACGCAAGCGGCCGTCTACCACGCGCGCCAGAATAATCACGCCACGGTAAGGATCGAACCACGAATCGAAAATCAGCGCGCGCAGCGGCGCGTCAGGCGAGCCCTGCGGCGGCGGCACCAGGTGGACGATGGCTTCGAGCACGTCCTTGATCCCGGTTCCCTGCTTGGCGCTTACCAGCAGCGCGTCTTTCGCCGAAAGCCCGATGACCTGCTCGATCTGCTCGCGAACGCGCTCCGGCTCGGCCGATGGCAGATCGATCTTGTTAATCACCGGGATGATTTCGAGATTGTGCTGTGTCGCCAAATAAGTATTGGCCAGCGTCTGCGCCTCGACGCCCTGTGATGCGTCCACCACCAGCAACGCTCCTTCGCAGGCCTGCAGGCTGCGCGAAACTTCGTACGTGAAGTCGACATGCCCGGGCGTGTCGATCAAATTCAGTTGGTACAACTGGCCGTCCTCGGCGCGATAGTTCAGCCGCACGGCGTGCGCCTTGATGGTGATTCCCCGCTCGCGCTCGAGATCCATGGTGTCCAGCACCTGTTCCATCATTTCGCGCTGCGACAGCGCGCCGGTCACTTCCAGCAGGCGATCGGCCAGCGTCGACTTGCCGTGGTCGATGTGCGCAATGATAGAAAAGTTGCGAATGAACGCGGGATCCATGCGGTAGAATGAGAGGCCTGAACCCAGTTTATCCCATATGCCGCAAGTGACCGAAGGAAATCTCGCTGCGAGCGGGCTCAAATTCGCTGTAGTTTGCGCGAGATTCAACGACTTCATCACGGACCGTTTGCTGAACGGGGCCATGGACGCCCTAAAGCGTTCCGGAGCCAATCTGGACGACATCGAGGTTGTCACAGTTCCGGGCTCTTGGGAGTTGCCGCTGGCCGCAAAAACTTTGGCGGCGAGCAAGAGACCCGATGCCATCGTCGCTCTAGGCGCGGTGATACGCGGCGAGACGCCGCATTTCGATCACGTCGCCGCGCAAGCATCGCAGGGTCTCGCCGCGGTGCAACTGGAAACCGGCATTCCGATCGCTTTCGGAGTTCTGACCACCAACACGATCGAGCAGGCGATCGATCGCGCCGGGGGTAAGAGCGGCAACAAGGGGTTCGACGCCGCGCTCACCGCCATTGAAATGGCCGACCTCATGCGCCGCTTGCGAAAATAAAAGGTAGCGAGCCATGCCAGCCCGTCACCGATCCCGCCAGCGCGCGCTCCAGGTTCTGTACCAATGGGACATGACCAAGCGGCCCGTCGAGGAGGCGATCTCGTTGTTCTACGACACGCTCGGTGCCGATGCCGAGGAAGAGGAGGCCGGCCGCGACGATTTTATGGAAGAGCTTGCCAAGGGCGCTTCCAAAATGGCGCCCGACATCGACCATCAAATCGCCGAAAAGTCGGAGAACTGGAAACTGGAGCGCATGCCCATCGTGGATCGCAATATCCTCCGGCTCGCCATTTACGAAATGAGCCGCCAGGAGACGCCGTTCGCCGTGGTGATCGACGAGGCGCTCGAGCTGGCGCGGCAGTTCTCCGGTGAAACCTCCGTGTCGTTCATCAACGGCGTCCTGGACGCGGTTCATAAAGAAATCAGAAACTGAAGTCGGATCATCAAGCGCAAATGAACATCCTGATGGTGGCCTCCGAAGCCACTCCCTTCGCGAAGACCGGCGGCTTGGCCGATGTCCTCGGCGGGTTGCCTCCGGCTCTGCAAGCG
>Ga0335077_10010953_pt1 | contig 11336 bp, 6 predicted proteins | sample Lox_Sample_31_FD_207151 | JGI IMG/M metagenome (GOLD analysis project Ga0335077, IMG submission 207151) | Soil microbial communities from Loxahatchee National Wildlife Refuge, Florida, United States - Lox_Sample_3.1 | ecosystem: Environmental > Terrestrial > Soil > Wetlands | place: USA: Florida...
TCCTCTACCGCCAGCACGGCTTCTACGAAGCGCGCGTGGACACGACGGTGCGGCGCACGCCGACGACCGTTGCGGTCCTGTTCACGATCGACGAGGGGCCGCCGGTGCTGGTGGATTCGGTCGCGGTGCGCGGCCTGGACGGGATCGTGAACGCGCGGCGGCTCGCCGCGCGGCTGCCGCTGGAGAAGGGCAAGCCCCTCGACCGCGAGGCGTTCGACGCCTCGGCCGACACCATCGCGCTCGCGCTCCAGAACCAGGGGTACCCGTTCGTCGCCGTCTACCGCAACTACAGCGTGGACAACGCCACGCGCTCGGCGGAGGTGGACTACGAGGTGGTGCCCGGGCAGCGCGCGCGCGTCGGCGACATCGCGATCGAGGGCAACCGGAACGTCAGCGACCGCACGATCCAGCGCTCCCTCGCCGTGCGGCGCGGCGACCGGTTCAGCCAGGACGCGCTCTACGACTCGCAGCGCAGCCTGTACGAGACCGACCTGTTCCGCTACGTGAGCGTCGGGATCGCGCAGGACTCGGTCGTGGCCGGCGAGGACTCCCTCGTGCGCGTGCAGGTGCAGGTGAACGAGGGCGCGCGATCGCGCTTTCGGGCCGGCCTCGGGTACGGCACCATCGACTGCGTCCGCTCGCAGGCCACCTTCTCGACGGGCAACTTCATCGGCGGCGGCCTCCGGCTGGACCTCGCGGGGAAGCTCTCGAAGATCGGCGTCGGCTCGCCGACCGACTGGGGACTGGAGAACTCGGTCTGCTCGGCGCTCGCCGACGACACGCTGTTCTCCCGGCGGATCAACTACCTCACCTCGGCCACGTTCACGCAGCCGGCGGCGCTCGGCCGCCGCAGCACGCTGACGCTCACGGCCTTCGCCGAGCGCCACTCGGAGTACAAGGCGTTCGAGCGGGACGGCATCGGCAGCTCCCTCGGTCTGGCGTTCGGGCTGGGACGCAGCTCGGTGTTGACGCTGTCGTACCAGCTGAGCTACGGGAGCACGACCGCGGATCCGGGCGTGTTCTGCGTGTACTTCGACCGCTGCGAGCAGCAGGCCGTGGACATCCTGGAGCAGCGGCACCGCCAGGCCTCGCTCTCGCTGTCGCTGATCCGGAATACGACGAACTCGCCCATCGAGCCCACGACGGGCTCCGTGCTCTCGCTCGAGGCGTCGCACGCCTCGCCGCTGGTGGGGTCGGAGCCGCTGATCTCCTACAGCAAGATCGTGACCGAGGGTGACTGGTACGCCTCGCTGGCGCGCGGCTGGGTGCTCGCGCTGCGGCTGCGGGCCGGCGCGATCCGGCCCGAGCGCTCGCTCGTCAACGACACGTCCATCGGCTACGTGCCGCCGGAGGAGCGCTTCTACGCCGGCGGTCCCGGGTCGGTGCGCGGGTTCGGCCGCAACGAGATGGGGCCGCTCGTGTACGTGGCGGACACCGTGGGGACGGATTCCGTCACCGGCGCCCCGGTACCGGTGAACCTGCGGATCTCGCCGATCGGCAGCTACGCGATCACGCTCGCCAACGCCGAGCTGCGCACGCCGTCGCCGATCTGGCCGAGCCGGATCCGGCTGGCGGCGTTCGTGGACGCCGGCGAGCTGTGGGACGAGACGACGGGCGGACTCCTGCCCTCGGGCCTGAAGGTGACGCCCGGCGTCGGGCTCAGGGTGGGCACGCCGCTGGGGCCGCTGCGCCTCGACGTCGCCTATAACGGCTATCCGCGCCAGCAAGGCCCGCTCTACGAGGTGATCCGGACCTCGAGCGGGGCGCCGGAGCAGCTCCGGCTGGTGCAGTCCAACTACAGCGGTCCCACGCGGGGCGGGGGCTTCTTCCAGCGGCTCCAGTTCCAGTTCAGCGTCGGCGAGGCCTACTGATGGTGCGCCGCGCGCTGCTCGTTTCCGGCGCCCTGGTGGCGGGCGTGGCGGCGCTGTGCGCAGCCGCCGCGGCCGGCGTCCTCGCCACCGCGCCCGGTCACGCGGTGGCGCGGCGGCTGCTGGTGAGCGCGCTGACGCGAGCGGTGGACGGCCGCGTGCAAATCGGCTCCCTCGGCGGACCGCTGTGGCGCCGCGTGGTCCTGGAGAACGTCCAGCTCGCCACGCCCGACGGGCGTCCGGTGATCCGAATCGCGCGCCTGGCGGCGAGCTACTCGCTCGCCGATCTCGTGCGGGGGCGCTTCGTCGCCTCGCGCGTGGACGTCGGCGGGCCGGCCGTGACGCTGGAAGAAGAGTCGGACGGGCACCTCAACATCGAGCACCTGTTCCGCCTGCTGGAGCCGCGCCACGGCCCGCGCAGGCGGCCCCCGCTCGTGGACCTGCGCAACGTGCGGCTGGCACACGGCACGTTCGTCCTGCGTGAGCGGAACGCCGACGGCACGCTCCGCGAACGGCGCTTCGTGGGCATCGGGCTCGATCTCCCGCGCCTGCGCGTCTCCGATCCGGATTCGGCCGGCGTCGCGGCAAACGTCCACCACCTCGCGGTGGGCATCTCCGACCCCGCGACGCGCGTCGCCGACGCATCGGGGCGGGTCGTGATCGAGGGCGACTCCGTCACCTTCGACTTCTCTCGCCTGGCGCTGGGGGGCACGGCGGGCGCGGCCCGCGGCGTGGTGCGGTGGGGCGCGGGCGCCTCCCACGGCCGGGCCAAGCTGGACCTCGCGGCCAATCTGCGGCGCGCCAGCTTCGCCGACTTCCGCTGGGCCGCACCCGGCTTGCCCGCGGCCGGGGGAGGGCGCGTGGAGGTGCGCGCGAGGATCCTGCCGGCCGCCGGCGGCAGCGAGTGGAGCTTCCGCGACGCGGACCTGCGCTCGGGCCGGAGCAGGATACAGGGCACCGTCGAACTCGTGGTGGGTGCGGGCGGCGTGGTGACGATCCGGACGCTGGACGTGGAGACGGCGCCGCTCGATCTCGCCCTGCTGCAGCCGTTCCTCGGCAAGCTTCCCGTCCAGGGAACGGTGAGCGGCCACGTGCGGGCGTCCGGACGGCTCGCTGCGCTGGCGGTGGGCGAGGGCCTCGTGTTCGCCGACGAGCGCGCGACCGGCCGCCCGGCCAACGTCGTGGTGGGCTCCGGCGTGCTCGCGCTCGGCGGACCCGACCAGGTCGCGTTCCACCGCTTCCAGGTGACCGAGTCGGACATCGCGATGGCGACGATCGAGGACTTCGCTCCTTCGATCAGGACCCGCGGCCGCCTGAGCCTCGTGGGCGAGCTCGAGGGTCCGTGGCGCGACGCGACGTTCCGCGGCACGCTGGTGCACAGCGACGGCCCAGGCGCCGCGTCGACCCTTCGCGGGACCCTGCAGCTCGCGCTCGCGGACACGCTGCGCGTCGAGGCCGACCTCACCGCGGACTCGCTCTCCCTGGACGACGTGGCGAAGTCGTACCCGAGCCTCGCCTTCGTGGGACCGGTCGCGGGTTCCGTGCGGCTGTCGGGTCCGATGACCGCGCTGACGGTGCGGGTGGCGCTCGCGGGCGCCGGCGGCGGCCTGACGATGGACGGCGAGATCGCCGCCGGCGACTCCGCGGTGCGGATCCGCGGCGGCGGCCGGCTCGAGGGGCTGGACCTGGCGCGCTACGTGCCCGGCGCGCCGCCCACCGCGTTGCACGGCGACTGGCGCGCGGACGTCGCGCTTCCGACCGTCGACACCGCAGCCGGCACGACGGGCACGCTCGGCGTGGATGTGGACAGCGGCGCGGTGGCCGGCGCCGCGGTCGGCCGCGCCGGCGCGCGGGTCACACTCACCGCCGACGCGCTGACCATCGACACGCTGTACGCACAGGCGAGTGGCACCAGTCTCGCGGCATCGGGTGCGCTGGGGCGGGCGGGGCGTGCTTCCGGTGTGCTCCGCCTCGCGCTGCGCGCGGATACGTTGAGCGAGCTGTTGCCGTGGGTGACGTGGCTGCGGCGCGAGGCCGGGGACAGCACCAGCCTCGAGCTGGGCGGCGCCGGGCGGATCGGCGGCCGGTTGGAGGGCACGACGGCCGCGTGGGTGGCGCGCGCCGAGTTGGCGGCGGACAGCGTCGGGTACGGCTCCGTCGCCGCGGTGGCGTTGCGGGTCGAGGGCTCACTCGAGCGAGCGGACCACGGCCTGGTCTTCGGACTGCGCGCGCGCGCCGATTCGCTGGCGGTCGCCGGGATGCGGTACGGCGCCGTCGGCATCACGGCCACCGGACCGCTCGACTCCCTGCGGCTCTCGGTCGGCGCGGGGTTCAGGGCGGGCTCGTCGGTGGAGACCGACCTGACGCTGGGCGTGGATTCGGCGGGATGGACGGTGCGGATCGCCTCGGGCCGGCTGACGCTGCCCGGACGCGTGTGGACGTTGGCGCGTGCCGCCCGCGTCGCGGCCACGGCCGGCAGCGTGACGTTCGACTCGCTGGAGTTGCGCGCGCAGGACGGCGCCAGCATACGGGTCGCGGGCCGCCTCCCGCGGCAGACGCCCGGCGACCTGTCGCTGGAGGCGGACAGCGTGCCTCTGTGGGACGTGTACGCGCTGGCGGAGCTGGATACGGCGGGCATCGGCGGCCTGGTGAACGCCCGCATTCACGTGACCGGTAGCGCGGCCGCCCCGGTGATGGACGCCTCCGCGTCGCTGGTGGGAGGCCGGTTCGGCGACTTCGGCGCGCCCCTGGTGGACGGGTCGGCCAGGTACGCGGCGGGCCGGCTGGCGGCCCGGGCCGTGCTCGAGGGCGGCGGCGCGCCGGTCGTGACCGCTTCCGGCTCGCTGCCGCTGGACCTGAGTCTCCGGTCGGTGGCGAAGCGGGAGCTGCCGGATTCGTTGCGCATCCGCGTCGAGGCGGACTCGGCCGACCTCGCGATACTCGACGCCCTGACACCGCTCGTGCGCAGCGTCGGCGGCCGGCTCCAGGCCGACGTCACGGTGGGCGGCACCTGGGACCATCCCGAGCTCACCGGCGACGCGCGCATCACGGGCGGCGCCGTGGGCATCCCGGCGCTCGGCGCGAAGTACTCGGGCATCGAGGCGCGGCTCTCGCTCTCCGGCGACCGGCTGCGGGTGGACGAGGCGCGAATCAAGGGAGGCGCCGGCACCCTCGAGATCTCGGGCGACGTGCGCTTCGAGGCGCTCACGCACCCCGTGCTCGACCTGACCCTGCGCTCGCGAGGGTTCGCCGCCTTCAACCTGCGCGACTTCGCGGGCCTGACCGCCACCGGGGACCTGCGGCTCACCGGGCCCGCGGTGGGCGCCACGCTCACCGGCGGAGTGGTCGTGGATGCCGGGTTCCTGGCCTTCGCCGACCTCGTCGAGAAGCGGATCGTGAACCTCGACGATCCGGAGTTCCGTGCGATCGTGGACTCCAACCTCGCGCAGGCCACCGGGCTCGGGCCCAGCGTCCAGAACGTCTTCCTCGACAGCCTGAGGATCCGCAACCTCACGGTGGCGATGGGGCCCGACGTGTGGCTGCGCTCGCACGAGGCCAACATCCAGCTGGCCGGCAACTTCACCGTCGGGAAGGAAGTCGAGGCCGGCGCGAGCCGTTACCGCCTGGACGGGACGCTGCGCGCGGTGCGCGGCACCTACCGCCTGGTGGTCGGGCCGACCGCGAAGGAATTCCGGGTCACGCGCGGGACGGTGCGGTTCTTCGGGACGCCGGACCTCAATCCGGTGCTCGACATCGCGGCCGAGCACACGGTGCGGTCCGTCAACGGCGGCGACCTCGTGGTGCGCGCGGTGATCGGCGGGACGCTGCTGGTGCCGAAGCTCTCGCTCGAGAGCGACGAGCGGCCGCCGCTCTCGGAGACGGAAATCGTGTCGTACCTGCTGTTCGGCCGCCCGTCGTTCGACCTGTCGTCGGGGACCGGCACGGCCACGGGCACCAGCGAGCAGGCGATCTTCCAGGGCGCGATGGTCGGCCTGGCGGGCGCGCTGTCGGGCGAGATCGAGCAGACGCTGGTCACGAACCTCGGGATCCCGGTGGACTACCTGGCGATCCGGCCGGGCGGAGGAACGGTGGGGGACATCTTCAGCAGCGCCCGCGTCGAGGCCGGGACGCAGCTGGGCGAACGCACGTTCCTCACGCTCAACGCCGGCCTCTGCCAGGTCGCGCGGGGGCTGTCGTCGCAGGCGATCGGCGCCAGCATCGAGCATCGGGTCGCGGGTGGATTCACGGTGGAGGCGAGCATCGAGCCCACCACCGAGGAGTGCCGGCCGGTCGGATTCCAGATCAGGCCGCCCACGCCGTACCAGGTCGGGCTCGACCTCTTCTGGCAGTGGGGCACGCCGTGACGGACGCGCTGGTCGTGACCAATCCCGCAGCGGGGGCCGGTGGGGCGGGCCTGGCGCAGGCGCGCCGGCGCTTGGAAGCGCGCGGCTTCCGGCTCGCGGTGGAGGTGACGGCGGCGACGGGCGACGGCGAGCGCCTGGCGCGCGCGGCGGCCGAGGGCGGCGCCGACATGGTGATCGCGCACGGGGGCGACGGCACGGTGATGGACGTGGCGGCCGGGCTGATCGGCACGGGCCTGCCGCTGGGCCTGCTCCCCGGGGGCACGGGCAACGTGCTCGCCGGGAACCTGGGCATCGGCCGCTCGTTCCTGGCCGCCGCGGACACCATCGCGGCGGGCGTCACCCGCACCATAGACGTCGGGCGTCTGACGACCGCGGCGGGCTCGCGCTACTTCGCCGTCAACTGCGCCGCCGGCTTCGCCGCCGACCTGATGGCGGAGACCGAGCAGCACCACAAGCGGCGCTTCGGCGTCGCGGCGTACGTGGCGCGGGCGATGGTGATGATGACCAAGCTGGTGCGCGTGGCGACCCGGGTCGAGGTGGACGGCGTCGCGCACGAGGGTCACGCGGCGACGGTGATCGTGGCGAACTGCAGGCACATCGTGCCGGGCGTGCTGCCGCTGGCTCCCGGCATCGCGCCCGACGACGGCGTGCTGGACGTCGCGGTGATCGATGCGAGCTCGTACGCCTCCGCGCTGCGCCTGGTGTGGCGGATGCTCCAACGGCGGCCCGACGCGGACGGCGGCATCACGTTCTACCGGGGCGCCACCGTGCGTCTCACCTGCGACCCGGCCCTGCCCGTCGAAGCGGACGGCGAGGCTCTGGGCACGACGCCGATGCTCGTCGAGACGATCCCTCGCGCGCTGACGGTGCTGGCGCCGGCGCGGCGAGGCGGAGGCACCGATGGCCGCTGACCGGGGACCCGTGACGTCGCCGCTGGCCGGACGCCGCGTCCTGATCGTGGACGACGAGCGGTCGATCGCGGCGGCGGCCGCCCGCCGCCTCGAGCGCGACGGCGCCATCTGCGTGACGGCGCACTCGGGAACGGAGGGCCTGGAGCGGCTGGCCGCCGAGCCGTTCGACCTCGTGGTGACCGACAGCGAGATGCCGGGCGCCTCCGGGCTCGATCTCCTGGCGGCGGCGGGCGCTCTCCCCGACGGGCCGGCCGTCATCGTGATGGCGCCGGGAAGCGGCGGTGCCGTCGAGGCCCTGGGACGCGGCGCGGACGGCTACGTGATGAAGCCGCTCGACCCCGAGCTGCTCGCGCACGAGGCGTCCGTGGCGGCCGAGCTGCGGACGCTGCGCGCGACGGCGGCCGCCGCCCCGGCGATCGCCGCCGGATCCGTCCTCACCGTGCTGGGAGAGATGGTCAACGCCTCGGAGCGGGCCGACCCGTTCCGGGCCGGCTTCTCCGCCCGCACGGCCCGTCTCGCCGGTGCGTTCGGCCAGGCGCTGGGTCTCGATGCCGAGCGCCTGGTGCTGGCCGCGCGCGTGCACGACCTCGGCATGCTGGCCGTGCCGTCCACCGAGCTGCATTCCGAGAGCGCGATGGCGCGGCCGGCCCAGCACCTGATCCGCGTGCATCCGACGCTCGGGGCGCGCTGGATCGAGCGGCTCGGCGCCGACCGCATGGTGGTGGCCGCGGTGGCGGCGCACCAGGAGCGGTTCGACGGCAACGGGTACCCGGGGGGGCTCGCGGGCGGCGACATTCCGCCGCTGGCACGCGCCCTCGGCACGGCCGCGGCCATCGCGGCGATGTGCGCGCCGCGGCCGTGGCGCGCGCGCCGCGAGCCCGCCTCCGTGCTCGACGAGTTGCGGGCCGGCCGCGACACGCAGTTCGGCCCGGCCGAAGTGGACGCCGCGCTCGACGTGCTGCGCCGAGTGCCCACCCTTCTCGCCTGAGCGCACGATGCCCGATTCCCTGCTGATCGTGGACGACGACGCCGACGTGCTGCGGGCGGTGGGCGACTACTTCGAGCGCATCGGCTACGAGGTCTTCCGCGAGCCGAGCGGCGAGGACGCGGTCGAGACCTACGGCCGCCAACGGCCCGACGTCGTGATCCTCGATCTGAAGCTGCCGGGCATGGACGGCCTGCAGGTGCTCGAGGAGCTGCGGCGCTTCGACGCGGCGGTGCTGCTGCTGACGGGCCACGGCGACATCGCGACGGCGGTCCGCGCGATGCAGCTCGGGGCGGAGAACTTCCTCACCAAGCCGGTGGACATGCCGCTCCTGGCCGCGGCGGCGGCGCGCGCGCTCGAGAAGGTGCGCCTGCGGCGGCACAACGCGCGGCTCGTCTCGGAGTACTGGCCGGCCGGCGGCGAGGACGTGCTCGGGGTCTCGAAGCCCATGCGCGACCTCGCGCGGCAGCTGGCGCTGCTGGCGGAATCGGATCGCACCACCGTGCTGCTGACGGGCGAGTCCGGCTCGGGCAAGGGCTGGGTGGCGCGCCTGCTGCACCGCCTGTCGGCGCGCCGCGAGGCCCCGTTCATCGACGTGAACTGCGCCGGGCTCTCCGCCACGTTCCTGGATTCCGAGCTGTTCGGCCACGAGAAAGGCGCGTTCACCGACGCGCGCGAGCGCAAGCAGGGGCTGTTCGAGCTGGCCGACCGGGGCACCCTCTTCCTCGACGAGATCGCGGAGCTGGCCTCCGAGCTGCAGCCCAAGGTCCTCAAGGCGCTCGAAGACAAGACGTTCCGGCGCCTCGGCGGGACGCGCGAACTGCAGGTGGACGTGCGGCTCGTCGCCGCCACCAACCACGACATCGGCGACGCGGTGCGCCGCGGGCGGTTCCGCGAGGACCTGTACTACCGCCTCAACGTGATCCCGCTGCACCTGCCGCCGCTGCGTGAGCGCGCTCGCGAGGACCGGCTGGCGCTGCTGCGGCGGCTGTTCGTGGAGCTGAGAGGTGAGCTGCCCGAGAGCCCGGCCGAGTTCTCCTCGGACGCGCTGGAGCGCCTGCTCGCCTATCCGTGGCCGGGCAACATCCGCGAGATGCGCAACGTGCTCGAGCGGGCGTTGATCGTGGGGCGCGGCGCCGAGCGGCTGGGGCTCGAGCACCTGCCGAGCGAGCTGAGCCGCCGGCAGGCGGCGCCCGAGCCGGCGCAGGCCGTCTCGCTCGAGGAGGTGGAGCGCCGCCACATCGAGCGGACGCTCCGGCGGCACTCGGGCAACCGCACTCGGGCAGCCGAGGAGCTCGGCATCTCGCGTGCGACGCTGATCAACAAGATCAAGGTGTACGCCCTGGACGTCTGAGGCGGCCCGCTAGGAGGGACCATGGCTCCCGAAGTCGACATGATGGTGTGCCGGTCGTGCGGCAATCAGGAACGGGCGTCGGAGGGCTCGCCGTGCGACGACTGCGGCACCTTCGTGTGCCTCATCTGCGGGTTCCGCGGCATCACGCTGTGCAAGGCGTGCCGCCAGAAGCGCGGGGTCCCGGAACCGTCGAACCTGCCGCCCCCGGGAGCGACCCGGGCGCCCTAGGCGGTCCCGGCGACCTCCATCACGAGGGCCGCGAAGACCCGCGGATCCAGCATGAGGCCCACCAGGGACCGGAGGTTGGCGATCGCCTCGCGCGGCTCGAGCGTCGTCCCCCCGGCCCCGCCCACGGCCAGCTCGTCGTAGACGCTGGCGGCCGCAACGATGCGGGCGCCGATCGGGATGTCCTCGCCGCGGCGTCCCTCCGGCAATCCCTTCCCGTCGAAGCGCTCGTGCTGGAAACGCACGATGTCGGCGACGCCCTTGAGGTGCGCCAGCGGCTGGAACAGGCGCTGCGCGAGATCGGGGTCGTCCAGCCGGGTAGCGATCTCGTCGCTTGGCGCGCCGCCCAGCTGCAGCCCCGGCTCGCGCAACGCCAGCTTGCCGATGTCGTGCATGCGGCCGGCGGCGCGCACGGACTCGACCTCTTCCTCCGGCAGGCCCAGGCGGACCCCGATCCTCGCGCTGAGGTCGGCCACGCGCTGGGAGTGGCCGCGCAGGATCGGGTCCTTGGCTTCCAGCGCGTCCACGAGGGCCGCGAGCACGTTGACCGACAGCCGGCTGAGCTGGCGCGACTGCGTCTCCAGCTCCTTGGTGCGCGCCGCCACCTCGTGCGCGAGCCACTCCTCCAGCCCGCGCCGCTCGATCTCGAGGTCCCGCCGGTGGAGCGCCGACTGCAAGGCATGCTGCAGCTCCTCGAGGTCCACCGGTTTGATGAGATAGTCGGCCGCGCCCAGCTTGAGGCAGGCGATCGCGGCCGAGGGCTCGTCCACGCCGGTGAGCATGATGACGGCCAGATCGTGGTCGGCCGCCAGCGCCTTGGGGAGGAGCTCGATGCCCGACATCCCGCTCATCCGGATGTCGCAGAGCATCGCGGACAGCCGCTGCGTGGTGATGTACTCCAGCGCCTGCTCGGCGTTCTCCGCCTGCAGGACCTGGTGACCGAGGCGCTCGAGGAACGCCGCGAGGGCGGACCGCAGGGCGCGGTCGTCCTCCACGATCAGCACGCGAGTCTTGGTGCCCGTCGCAGTCACGCCGCGAAGCTATGGCCGCCGGCGTGGGGCGGCAAGCCGCGCGACTCCGCGGCCCGGTCCCTCGCTTGACGCTGCCGCGCGGCGCGGGCTAGCGTTCGCCTCCAGCGCCATGACTCCATCCATCACCGACGTTCCCGGCATCCTGGTGGGCCACGCGACGGACGCGGTGGGCGCCACGGGGTGCACGGTGGTCCTGGGGCCGCCCGACGGCATGCCCTGTACGGCATTCGTCCGGGGCCGTGCCACCGGCTCCCGGGAGCTGGACGCCTGCCGACCGGAGTCGCTGGCGGGGCGCGTGGACGCTGTGCTGCTCACCGGCGGATCGGCGTACGGCCTAGCGGCGGCCGACGGCGTCATGCGGTGGATGGAGACGCGCGGCCGCGGCTTCAAGATCGCCAGCGGGGTCGTGCCGATCGTGCCCGCGGCGGTGATCTTCGATCTGCTTCCGCTCGGCCGGTTCGACGCCCGGCCTGGCCCCGACATGGGAGCGGCGTGCTGCGACGCCGCGGGCCGCGAGGTCGCGGAGGGTGCCGTGGGCGCGGGGACGGGCGCGACGGTCGGGAAGGCGCTCGGGCTCGAGCGCGCCATGAAAGGCGGC
>Ga0335077_10010955_pt1 | contig 11334 bp, 10 predicted proteins | sample Lox_Sample_31_FD_207151 | JGI IMG/M metagenome (GOLD analysis project Ga0335077, IMG submission 207151) | Soil microbial communities from Loxahatchee National Wildlife Refuge, Florida, United States - Lox_Sample_3.1 | ecosystem: Environmental > Terrestrial > Soil > Wetlands | place: USA...
GTTCGCGTTCGGCCTGTTCGCGTTCCGCCCGCTCGCGGTCGGCCTGTGCGGCCCGTTCCCGTTCGGCCTGCGCCACCTGCTCGCGCACAACCTGGGCGGCCTGCTCGCGCTCAGCCCGGGCGGCCTGCTCGCGTTCGGCCTGCGCCGCGCGCTCCCGTTGGACCTGAGCGACCCACGCGGCCAGTTCGGCTTCCCTAGCACGTTCGCGCTCGGCTTGCCGGGTCTGTTCGGCCTGCGCGGCCCGCTCCCGTTCGGCTTGGGCGCCCCGCTCCCGCCTCGTGGCCCGGCGATCCCGCCTCGCGGCATGGTCCCGCCGTGCTGGGCCCAGACCGTGATCTCGCCCGGCGGGCTCAGCAGCGTGGTCTGTCTTGGGGGCGCCGTTCGCCGACGGGGTCGTCGGGCTGGCTTCGGCCGGACTCGCGATGGCCCCCGATGCCGTCAGGCGCGGCAGTTCATCCGTATCGAACTCCGCGTCCTCGTCCGGCCACCGGCTCCGGAACGCGGCCCGCGGTGTCGGCAGCCGCACCCCGTTCGGCGGTTTTGGCCCGCCAGGCGCATGGCTGGGCGAGGAGGCGGGCTCGCCGGGCGGCCGTTCCTGCTTCCGCCTGGCTTCCTCGTCCCGCGCCCGCGCGTGCGCGGCATTGACGACCGCCTGCATTCGCTGCAGCAAAGCCTCTGGCAGCTCAGGCCGGGACGACGCAACCGGACCGGCCCTCGTCGCCCCCGGCACGCGCCGTGTTAGCGGCGGTTTGCTGCGGTCCTCTCCCATGCGGCCAACCCCCCGGGGCACGCGCACAGGACGACGCGATCCCCCGGTAGACAGCGCAGCACACGACGCCGCGCCCTTCAAGTGAAATGACCTGTTGTCACCAAATAGTTTCGTAATGCGGCTGCAAAACCGGACACGGGGATCTTGCCCGGCCATCTAACCGGGGTATCGCCACGGCCTGTAAGGCCGCCGTGCGCAAGGTGGCCTGCCCGGGAGGGAGCCGGCCTGCGGGCGCCAGAAGACGTCGCCACCAACCAGAACCGGCAACGTGAAGTAAACCCGGAGCGCTCCGTGCGCGTCTTCTATCGTCTGGCCCGGGGGCTGACGGAATTTGCCTGGGCCTGAGGCATTCCCCGCGGAAACGGAGCGCACTGCCATGCCACCTGAGGCCGCCGAGCCTGGACCCGCCGACGAAGGCCAGACCGTCATCGTCACCGGGCCGCCGAGCGTCTGTGCCGAGGCCAGCCCGGAGGCTGAGGCATCTGGGCTCGGCCCTGGCGGCGACCGGTGACCCGCCGACGAGGAGCCCTAGCTCGTGCCGGTGGCCTGGCGGTCATCGCCCTCGGCGCGGGCACGATCGCGCTCGTCGGGCGTCCCATCTCGACGGGTCAAGTGTCTCGCGACACCGTGTCTATGCTCGCCATCTTCGGCGGGGTGATCCTGATCGCGGGCGGCATCCGCATCATGGTCGGGTCAGAAAGGCTCAGCGACTTTCTCAAGCCCCAGCGGAACCGGCGCCGCTAAGCGCAGGCGGCCGTCAGCTTCACCCGGGCGGCCGCCTGGGTCCGCGGACGCCTAGCGCGGTCGGGTCACAGGGCGGCAGGTATAGCTCGCCGGACCCGTCGGCGGCCCGCACCGCTAATCCGCGACCGCGTCACAAGGGTCGGTCCCGGCCGGTCGCAGGCGGCCGGAGCCGGCGTCTCGTTGCCAGCCGGCCGGAGTTGCCGCATCTGGCGGCCAGCGTGCGCCGAACAGGCCTGCGCCGGTGAGGTTCGCGCCGAACAGGCCCGCGCCGGTGAGGTCCGCGCTGGTGAGGTCGGCGTCGGTGAGATCCGCGCCGGGGAGATTCGCGCGGAAGAGTCCCGCGCCGGTGGGGTCCTCACGGTTGAGGTTCGCATGCGTGAGGTTCGCACGGGCGAGATCCGCGCCTCTGAGGATCGCGCCGGTGAGGATCGCGCCGGTGAGGTCCGCGCCCGGGAGGATCGCGTCGGTCAGGTCCGCGCCTTTGAGGTTCGCGCCGGTCAGGTTCGCGTAGGTGAGGTCCGCGCCGAAGAGCCCCGGGTGGCCCGCACCGCGGAAGAGGCCCTTGCTGGCCAGGTTGGCACGCGTGAGGTTCGCCCGGGTGAGGTCTACCCGTCTGAGGATCGCGCCGGTGAGGTTCGCGCGAGTGAGATCCGCGCCGGTCAGGTCCGCGCCGGTGAGGTCCGCGCCGGTCAGGTCTGCGTGGGTGAGGTCCGCGCCGGTGAGGTTGGCGCCGGTCAGGTCCGCGTAGTTGAGGTTCGCGCGGGCGAGATTCGCGCGGATGAGTTCCGCCTGATCCAGGTCGACCAGCTGACGGTCGTGCCTGGAACGCCGGCGTCCCATGACGGTGATGGCCGCCTGCACATCGGGAGGCGTCATGCGCTCGGAGCGGCGGGCGGGCCGTGCGCGGACGAAGGTGGTCAGCACTTCCATGACCGCGGGGTGGTTCCGTGGCGAATCGTGGGCCAGGCGCTCGAGCGCGTAGATGCCGTCGATGCGCACGTCGAGGTGGCCGGAGCCAAGCTGCTCGACCGCCTTGGCGTAGCGGTCCGCCACCTGTTCCCGCCCGCTGATTTCGGCGGAGCGGCGTGACGGCGTGAAGTTCCGTGCTATGTCCACCCCGGCGGCGAACAGGTCGGTGCCGAACGTCAGCAGCCGCCGCTGCGCTGCCCCCAAGGCCATCCGCAGACGCGGCGTTCGTTCCGCTCCCGCGACCCGGTCGGCGTCGCGGCTGCTGAGCCCCCGGCCGACCGCGTGGAAGACCCGGAAACCCGCGCTAGCCATTGCCGCGATGACCAGAACGCTCACGCACGTCACGGCGCCGATGACCGCGATTTCCACGGAGTGGTTCATGCCGGGATGCTATGGCCAAGCGGCGCATTTGGTGGGGCTTTAGGGTGCCCAGACGGCGGGGACGAAAGGCCGCTCCTCGCCGCGATCGGCGCCAGCTTGGCGCGCAGGTGATTAGCGACGGCCAAGCCGGCCGGAGCCCAGCACGCTGGCAAGCGACACTTCCGGTTGATTAGTTGCCCGTTGTGTGCTCATCTTGTCTGCCAGAGATGTGCCGTCTTCTACGCGTCCCAGGGGGGTTGGCCGGTGGCAGACCGCGGCGCTGGGCCTCTTCCCCAGCGGACGCCAGGCGATAAGCGGCACGTACCGGGCAGCGAGCAGGGAGGGCCGGTCGGACCGGCCGCGCTGCCCGAGGATGTCCTGCAGCGCATACGTTCCGCACTGGAGGCGATGAGAAGCGGAGCGTCACCGCAGGAGGACGCACCCCGCGCCGGGGGGCCGGCTTCAGCCTTGCCGGGGCGCCCGCCAGGCGCGAGCAAGGACCCCCAGCCGCCCGCAGCCATCACGCGGCCAGAACTCCCCGCCCTGTGGCCCTACGGGCCGAATTCATCGGCCGATGAGGCTCCAACGGAGGTGTTCCCGCCCGTCGGCGCAGCTCGCTCAGGCGGTTATGCCGAGGAGATCACGGTACGGCTGGTCGGCGGGGAGCAGCCGGAGCCCGCCGCGGCTGCGGCTGAGCCCGCCGTGGCTGCGCCGGAGACCGTCGCGGATCAGCCGGAGCCCGCCGCCGGGCCGGCCGGGCCCGAGCCGGCTCCCACGCCACGGCCCACGGCGGAGGACCAGCCGGGCCGGCAAGGCCGGCCGGAGGAAGGGACGGCCCACCGGGGGGGAAAGCCGTCTCGTCAGATAAACAAGCAGGCCCGCCGGGCAAAGCCGGTTGCCCGCGGGACCAAGTCACGAGTCCGCCGGACGAAGCCGCCAGCCCGTGCCCCGAGGCTGGCGCTGCGACGTCGGCCGTCCCCGTCGCAGCAGCCGGCCCAGCAGATGGCGGCGGTATTCCCGCCCGAGTCGGCCCCCGAGGAGGCGACGATACGCCCTTCGACCTCGATAGTGCGGGAGCAGGACCTCTGGACCCTCGGCATCGGCTGCGGCGTCCTGGTGCTGATTGTCCTGTTTGTCGTGGCACTGATTTTCCTGCTGTAGCCTTACGCCGCCAGACGGCTATAGCAGGCCAGGCAGCAGGGCAGCCGTCCGGCTTCGATAGTCGCGGTATCCCGGCAGGGCCTGGAGCAGCGTCTGCTCCTCCCGCAGCGCCCGGTACACCTGCAGACCGCAGAGCACGAGCCAGACGGCCACGGCCACAACGCTGTTCGCGCCGATCACGACGCCGAGCGAGGATACGATCTCGCCGACGTAGAGCGGGTGGCGAACCCAGCGGTACGGCCCGCGGTCGACCACGTCCCGCGCCTGCGCCAGTACCGACACGTTGCGGCCGAGGACATGCAGCGACCACACCGCCCATGCCATGCCGGACATCAGCAGCAGGTCGGAGACGGCCTGACGCACCGGTCCGGGCGGCGTGCCGTGCAGCAGCGGAAGGACGAACGGCAGCCAGGTGGCGGCGACCGCCGCGGCGTGAGCGGTGACCGAGCTGCTGGTGGCGACGGCCTGGTCACGGCGCAGGTAGCACCAGATCATCAGTGCGTAGAAGGCTATGACGAGCACTTCGCCGATCAATCGCAGCGCACCTGCGGCCCCGGAACCGCCGCCGTGACCCAGGGCGGCCACGTCGGCCAGCAGAATCACCGCGGCCGCCGGGACCATGACGAGCCTGCCGACGTCGAGCCGCCGGCGGCCGGACGCAACGGCCATGATCCCTCTCCTACTTGAAGAACAGCGAGTGCGATATCTCGATGATGCCCGGCCCGATGATGATCACCATGAGCGCCGGGAAGAGGCAGAAGATCAGCGGGAACGTTATCTTCACCGGTACCTTCTGCGCCTGCTCCTCGGCCCGCTGGCGACGCCTCACCCGCATCTCCTTGGCCTGTTCGCGCAGCACGTGCGCGACCGGAATGCCCAGCTCACTGGCTTGGACCAGGGCCGAGACGAACGCCCGCAGTTCCGGCACAGAGGTACGGTCGGCCATGCCCCGCAATGCCTCACTGCGGGACTTGCCGATCTGCATTTCCTGCAGCGCGCGGGAGAATTCCTCGGCCAGCGGCCCTTTGGTGTTGCGTGCCACCTGGGCCAGCGCGGCGTCGAACCCGAGTCCCGCTTCCACGCAGATCGTGAGCATATCCAGCGCGTCGGGCAGGTTGGCCGGGATCTGCTGCTGACGTTTCTGCCCCGAGTTGTACAGGAGCAGGTCGGGGAGGAAGAAACCGATCACGGCACCGAGGCCGGCGCCGACGACAAGCAACTCCGGGTCATGCAGCCCGTACAGGGCGCCGAGGCAGGCCAGCGCCAGCAGGCAGAGCGCCTTGACCGCGAGCATCCGGTCGGCGGTCCAGCCCCGCGGGTTTCCCGCGAAATCAAGCCTGCGCTGCATCGTGGTGGCGACCCCGGCGGGCGATAGGCGTTCCGCCAGGCGCGGCAGCCAGTCAGGCAGCTTGAACGGCTCGGCGGCCTTTCCGGTGCCGGCCGCGACGTCACGGGTATACCGCTCGTCGATCGTGGCCAGCGCACGGCTGACGCTCGGCCGCGCCCGCCGCTCCGGCATCAGCGCCAATGCCATGGCCGCGATGGCCAGCACGAGGGCCACGATCCCGCCGATGAGAAGCATTGATCCAGGCATGTCAGATCTCTATCCTGATCATTTTGCGCATCCAGAGAGCGCCCACGACCATCAGCACCGAGGCGATCAGCAGCAGGAGCTCGCCCAGATGTGTCGTGTAGAGCGGGCGCATGTACCCCCGGCTGCCGACGAAGAGCCAGGTGCCGACGACCAGCGGCAGCGCGATGAGAACGTAGGCCGACAGCCTGCCCTCGGCGCTGAGCGCACGCACCTGGCGGCGGAGGTACCCGCGCTCCCGGATCGTGCTCGCGATCGTGCGCAGTACCTCGGCCAGGTTGCCGCCGACGCCTTCCTGAATGCGGATGGCCATGACCGTCCAGTGCAGATCGTTGGAATTCATCCGGGTCGCCACCGCGTCCAGCCCGTCCTCGAGGTCACCACCGAGCCGTGCCTCGGCCAGGGCGCGGGAGAACTCCCCGGCAATAGGCTGAGCGTCCTCGCGCACGACCGCGTCCAGGGCCTGGGGCAGCGAGAAGCCGGACTGCAGGGCGCTCGCGACGAGCTGCAGCACATCGGGCAGCTGGTCACTGAAGGACACCCGGCGCCGTACGATCCGCATACTCAGCGTCAGCCGCATGGTCAGCCACCCAACGAGCGCTCCCAGCAGGACGCCGAGCAGGACGTAGCTGGTGACGATGCTGAGAACCCCCGCGATCACAATGCCCAGGCAGACGCCCAGCAAGGCCCACTCGGTCGGCTTGCGCGCGATTCCCGCCAGGTCCAGGCGTTCGGCCAGGCGCGCCTCCGCCGCGGGGGACATCAGCCGCTTCGTCACATCCTGGGCGGTGCGGCCCACTCTTCCGGCGTCCGTGGCCTCGTCCTCGGCGGGAGCGGGCTTGTGCCTCGGGCCATACCGCTCGATCCGTCCGGCGAGCTGCCGGTCCCGGCCGGTGCGGGCCACCCAGCCGAGCGCCGTCAGCGCGATCAGGAGGATCGCGGCGAAGACGGCCGCCAGGCCGGCGACGAGCGACCAGGGCAAGCTGGGCGCTGCGGTGACGAACGCGCTGGGTGGCTTCTCCCGCTGATGTTGCTTCTTCTTCTTCTTCTGGTGGTCCCAGGCGGCCGCGGCGATCCGAGCCGCCTGACCGGGATCTGCGAAGCGACCGCCGCTTCGTTGCGCGAGCCCGACCAGCCTGCCTACGTAGTCGTCATCGTCCAGGCGCGCCTCGATGACATCGGTGGGAAGGGTCGCGGTCGGCTCGCGACCGTGCAGGTTGACGAGGTTCTCGGCGTCCGAGATCACAACGAGCCGGGTGAGACCAGGGACCGCCGAGGTCACACCGGCCAGTGCCGGGTAGATGCCCATCGAGTTGTAAAAGCTCCCTCCCGCCCCCTGTACGGCCCGCACCGCCGCATCCAGCCGCGAGCGGTCGGCCGTCGGGCGCAGGACCAGACGCCACCCGCCGGCGAACGTGACCAGCCCGGCACGCACGTCCGATGGGAGCGCGCCGATGTAGGCCAGCGCCGCCTGTTGCGCGATAGGCAGCCAGGCCGCCGAACTATCGTTGTCAAGCATGATCATCACCGTGCGGGCCGGGGGCTGGGTTGCCGTGCTCGCCCCGCTGGCGGCGCCCGCCGTCAGCCCCAGCACGGCGGTCACGCAGGCCAGCACCGCGCCCGCGCGCGTGATCACCGGGCGCGCCGCCCGGGTGCCGGGCGGCGCCCCCGCGGCCGCCCGGCACCGCCGGGCCCGCAGCCGGGTCATCGTTCGAACCCGGCGCTGAAAATCGCTGGCGATACGTGGATACCCCGGTCGGCCAGCCGGTTCATGAACATCGGCCGCAGGCCGGTGCCGCGCAGTTTGCCCCGGTGCCGGCCATGCTCATCCGTCCCGGCATGAAAGTCGAACAGGAACAGGTCCTGGAGCATGATGACGTCGCCCTCCATCCCCTGCACCTCGGTGATGTGAGTGATCCTCCGGGACCCGTCCTTCAGCCGGGTCTGGTGCAGGATCAGGTCGATGGCGGAGGCCATCTGGTCGCGGATCGAACGCTGGGTCAGGTCCACGTTGGCCATCATCACCATCGTCTCCATGCGGGACAGCGAGTCACGGGGGGAGTTGGAGTGAATGGTGGTGATGGAACCGTCGTGGCCGGTGTTCATGGCCTGGAGCATGTCGAGGGTGGCCTCGTCGCGCACCTCGCCGATGATGATCCGGTCCGGCCGCATTCGCAGTGAGTTGCGCACCAGGTCACGGATCGTGATCTCACCGCGCTTCTCCAGGTTGGTCGGGCGGGATTCCAGCCGCAGCACGTGCTCCTGGCGCAGCTGAAGTTCCGCGGCATCCTCGATGGTGACGATCCGCTCATCTTCCGGCACGAAGGCGGACAGCACGTTCAGCGTGGTCGTCTTGCCTGAGCCGGTGCCGCCGCCGATCACGATGTTCAGGCGGCCTTCCACGCACGCCCGCAGCAGGTCGGATACCTGAGGGGTCATGGTGCCGTAACGGATCAGATGGCCAACCGTGAGCGGCTCGACGGCGAACTTCCGGATCGTCAGCAGTGAGCCATCCAGGGCCACCGGCGGCACGACCGCGTTGACCCGGCTCCCGTCGGGCAGCCGCGCGTCCACCATGGGGCTGGACTCGTCTACCCGCCGCCCGACCCGGGCCACGATCTTGTCAATGGTGCGGCGCAGATGGCTCTCGTCACTGAAGGATGCGTCCACCGGGTACAGCAGGCCGTCGCGCTCCACGTAGATCTGATCATGGCCGTTGACCATGATCTCGGATACGTCCGGGTCGCGCAGGTACGGCTCCAGGGGCCCATGGCCGAGGATGTCGTCCGCCACCTCCTGCGCGACCCGCACCCGGTCGGCCGTGGTCATCGGGGTCTCATCGCGCTGCAGCACCGCCTGCAGCGTCTGGGTGACCTGCTGTTCCAGCTCTCGCTGGTCGATGTGCGCGTCGTAGAGCTTCGGGCCGAGCACCCCCAGCAGCTCCTCGTGGACGCTGCGCTTCAGCGTGGCGAACGGGTCGGCATAGCGGGCCGCGCGGCGGGGGGCGCCGCGCCGTTCGAGCGCCGGCGCGCTAGCCACCCGCACCTGCGAAAGCCGGTCGGAGAGGCTCATGCGACGCTCTGCTTCTTGCGGCGCAGCCTGCCCGCGGTTTTCCCGGTATCCTGCGGGCCGCCCAGCAGCCGCTGTTGTGCGAACCGGTAGATCGCCTGGCTGACCGGGTGCCCCGGGTTCTCTACCGTGATGGGCGTGCCCTTGTTGATCGAGATGGGCACGGCGCGGCTGGACGGGATCTGTGCCGCGATGGGCGACCGCACCACCCGCTCCACATGCTCGAGGCTCAGCCCTACCTTGGAGTCTGCCCGGTTGACCGCCACCGAGCGGATCTGCCTCGGGTAGGACAGCAGGTCGAGCATGTCCAGGGTGACGCGAAGGTTCTTCAGCGCGGGCACGTCGGGCGTCGTGAGCAGCACGAGCCGGGATGAGACGTCCATCGCGGTCAGCACGTGCTCGCTGAACTGGGCCGGGGTGTCCACCACGACGAAGTCGAACATCGTCCGCAGGACACCGAGCAGTTCTGCTATCAGCCTGGGCGGGATCTTCTCCGCGTCGCCGGGGGTAACGGGCGCCAGCAGCATGTCCAGCCCCGGCCCGTACGGGGCGAGGAGGGAGGCGGCCCCGGTAACGTCCAGGTGGCCTGCCATCGGCAGCGCGTCCACCACCGTCCGCTGCGGGTCGAGCTGGACGCTGATCGCCACGTCCCCGAACGAGAGGTCGAGGTCCACGATGCAGACGCGCCGGGCATACCTGGCCAGCGCCACACCCAGATTGATCGCCAGCGTCGTCTTCCCGCAGCCGCCCTTGGCAGCGAACACGGTGACGATCTGGCCCAGGATGTCCTCGTCCTCGGCGGGCGGCGCGAGCATCCGCCGTGATACCTCGTAAGACCGGCGGCAGGCGGCCGCCAGCGCGGCATGGTCTCCCGCGGGGACGACCTCGCGGACCCCGGACTGCAGCGCCTGGGTCAGCAAGGTGACATCGACCTCCTTGCGGGCCAGGATCACTCCGACCGCAGGCCGGGCCAGTCTCAGGGCTGCGCTGAACGCCAGCGCATCGCCGGTCGGGGCCCGCGGGCCGATCACCACCAGGGTCTCGTTCGGGTCGCTGTCCAGGAGCTTCGCCGCAGCACCGAGGGTATCCGCGGTGTGCACCTCGCCACCGATGCTGTGGACGAGCTCTCCGGCGCTCGAGGCCGGCTCGCAGAGGATAGGCACGGTTGGCTCCTGATTCAGGGCTGCTGGAAGAACGGCGGCGGGGCGGCGAAGCTGGTCTGGGAACTGGGCGTGAGCAACCCCAGGTACGGCAGCCCGGTTTCGGCGTCCTGGATGACCCGCTCGGCATCAGGCTGCGACAGGGCCAGCGTCACCAGCACGACACCCTGTTGTGACGACGCGGAGCTGTTGGGCCCGTCAACCGCGGTGGAGGCACCGTCCGACGAGGAGCTGGCCGGAGCTTGTCCCACGGACAGGACCTCAGCCTTCGTCAGCACGATGCGGGTCTGCACGCCAGCGGGACCCGCTTCCGTATGGTCGACATCGCAGGTCCGCTGCAAGGCGCCGCCATAGGTGTCGAACACCGCGACCTCCGAGCCCGCGGTGACGTAGCCCGCGACCGCCTCGGGCAGGCACAGCTGCACGGTCACCGCGATCAGGCCCTTGGGGATCGCCACGCCGCCGGTGACCTGCGCGGCAGCCACCAGCATCGGCCGCAGCAGCAGCTGTCCTGGCTGTATCGTCGCGCTCGTGACGAGACCGGCCAGGCTCGGGATGACCTCCCTGACCGCGTTGGCCGGCACCGACGACGCCGGCAGTTTCTGCGTGCCCAGCAATCCTTCCCGCACGGCCTGGCCCGCCGGGGTGCCCGACGGGACCGTGCTCTGGGCGACGACCACGGTCATCGTCTTCAAGCCGGCCACGGCACGGTTGTTGGCCTGGTGGACATAGGCCAGCACCGCCAAGGTCCCGACCGCGGCCAGCAGCACGGCCACCACGACGGTCAGTACGCGACGTTTCACCCTTGCTCTTCTTTCGCTCTCCGGTGCGGCCTGGCGAGGCTCACCCGGTCAGGTTGATGACGGAGGCACCCAGGTTGGTGCCGCCGATGCTGCCGGTGTACGGGATGACGCCCTGGACGAAGTAACCGTTGAGGCAGTACTGGTTGCCCTGACAGTTGTTGCCCGGATTCAGCCAGTCCGGGGCACTGACATCGAAGCTGCCGAAGCCATTGAATTCGGCCAGGTTGTACCCGGTGACGACGAAGTCGGCGAAGCCTTTCAGCGTGTAGGTGGAGCCGTTCGACGCCACGTAGACGGGGACCAGGATGGGGGTCTGGTTCTGCTGCGCGTTCTCCAGGGCCTGCTGGCAGGAAGAGCTCACGAACTGCCGCGTGCGGCCCTGGAAGCTAGGCCCGCTGATGCTCGCGCTGCAGCTGCCCCGGGAACGCGACACCCAGGCGAAGCCCGGCCCGTCCGCGCCCGCCGGCTCGGTGGCGCAGCCACCGCCGCCGAACCCGTTGTTCAGCGTGATCACCTGGTCGGCGGCCGGCGCCGGCTGCGGGTCGGGCGGGTAAGGCGGGCCGGGCGGGAAGGATGCTCCCTGCTGGGTCGCCTGGTCCCAGGCACAGGCTGAGATGGTCACGGCGGTGACGGTGGCGGCCGCGGGCGCGCCCCACTCGGCTTGGGCGCAGGCGGCCACGTCGCTGCCCCGGTAGCCGGAGTTACCCA
>Ga0335077_10010957_pt1 | contig 11334 bp, 7 predicted proteins | sample Lox_Sample_31_FD_207151 | JGI IMG/M metagenome (GOLD analysis project Ga0335077, IMG submission 207151) | Soil microbial communities from Loxahatchee National Wildlife Refuge, Florida, United States - Lox_Sample_3.1 | ecosystem: Environmental > Terrestrial > Soil > Wetlands | place: USA: Florida...
GGGTGACCGATCCGCGCCTGAGCCGGAGCGTGCTCGATCTCACGATCCATGCCCGGACATCACTGCCCCGAGGATTAGAAACTGGCTTGCGCCGCAGTTACGTATGCAAGTACTCTAGAGGAGCAGTATCATGAACGTACTCATACCATTTCCCGCAGGAGGGCGGCCATATGTGGAATAAACGCCGGGATGAGGAGCCCGCCAGGCCTTTCACCCCGCCAAGCCCGAGTGTCGCACCAACAGCCCCAGTGGCGCCAAGTTCCTTCGAACCCAAAAAGGAGACAACTACCGTGTCCAGCATGCCCGTGAATCGATTTGAGCCGGAGAGCCGCGGAGGTGGAAACTCGGCCACCATCGGCAAAGCCGTCAAGATCATCGGCCAGATATTCAGCAAAGAAGACCTCTACGTCGATGGCGACCTCGAAGGTACGGTGGAAGCACTCGAACACCGGCTCACGATCGGGCCTAACGGGTCGCTCCATGCAGGCATCAAGGCGCGCGAGGTGGTGGCGTTGGGCACCATACAGGGCAACGTGGAAGCCACCGAGAGGATCGAGATCCGCAAGGATGCCAAGCTGGTCGGCGATATCAAGACCGCTCGCATCATTATCGAGGATGGCGCCTATTTCAAAGGCAGTATCGATATCGTAAAACCGGAGCCCGCCAAGGCGGCGCCGCAACAGCAACCCAAGGCGCAGGCGCCGGCACCCGCTCCGAGCCATGCGCCGGCTTCGGTCGCGGCCCCGGAGGTCAGGCGGTAAACTTGCAAGGCATTCCATGCCGCTTCCAGGTCCGCTGAAAAACCTGCTGCGTGGGGGCCGTGGTCCGGATGTGCCGCCGGCGGCAGCTCCTTCCGGGCGGGGGTCGATTCCGCTGCGGAACACAAATGGCCCCGCGTCTGTCAGCACGCGCCCAAGCCGCGGCCTCGATCAGTTCTTCGGTTACATCCGGGGACAGTCGGGGCTGACGATTCTCGATCTGGGAGGCGCCACACAGCAAAACGTGAACTTCATTACGAATCTGGGCCATCGCCTCTACTCCGAGAATTTCCTGCAAATTCTGAACGAGACGTTCGGTGAAGACACGGTGGATCAGGCCAATCCCGGGCGGATCGAGTACTTCATGCGGCAGTCCCTCGACTATCCGGAAGGCCAGTTCGACGGCGTGTTGCTTTGGGATGTACTCGAGTACCTGACGCCGACGCTGCTGGCCGCCGTGGTAGAGCGGCTTCGCGTCATCGTGCGTCCGGGTGGGTACATGCTGGCATTCTTCCAGTCGGACGACAAGCTGGAGGCAGTGCCGTTGTACACGTTCCGGATTCAGGAAGTGAATCTGCTTCAGGTGGCGCAGCAGGGCCTGCGCCGGCCTGCCCAACTCTTCAATAACCGGAGCCTGGAGAAGCTCTTCAGCGGCTTTGATTCGGTAAAGTTCTTCCTGACGAAAGAACGGCTGCGGGAAGTGATCATCAAGGTGTAGTCTTCGCCGGAAGCGACACCGTGCACGCCCGAGTGCCCGTGCCATATCGCTCCAGCAGACTTTCGGGTTTTCATGAATTTCGGTGGGCCTGCGGGGGCCCATGGTTACAGGCAGGAGTGCCGCGCCACGGGTCGCTGCGTTGGAAAGAGTTCCAATTATGCAAGCGCTCGGGGCGAGATCGTGATCGCGGAGCCGGGCAGCAGCGCGGGGGCAGTGGCGGCGGTTTCTCCGCTGCGGCGAACGGAGCGCAGCAGGTCGAGCGCCTCGGGCAGAGCGAACTGCTCTCCGAGGTACGCCGCGACAAACCGCCCTCCGCGGATTTCGCCGCGCGATTCCATGCGGCGCAACACGACCAGCAAGTCGCGCCACGCCGGCGCGAGCGGCTCTTTCACCGCGAGGTCCCGGAACACCACTCCCCAGCGGTGCAGCAATTGCCGGACGAAGGCTTCGCGAAAATCTTCGGGGGGAGCGTCGGTGTGGCGCAGAAGCGCCCAGCGCCCTGGGGCATGACGCGGACGGGCGCTGCGTCCTTTGCCTTGTCCGGCGCGCCGCTTGGGGTCGAGCAGGGCGCGCAGGTTCTCAAAACCGTCGGCGGTCACGAGGCCCGCGGCAACCAACTCCCAGAGTCCGTCCTCCACTTCGCTGGCCAGGCGGCCGGTGGCGCGGGCCAGATCCGCAAAAAAGGAGGCGCCGCGCGATTCCAGCACGGCCAGCAACTCGCGCGCCGGGTGAGACAGCGATTCCCGGGGGGATGGCTGCGGGGTGGCCAACAGCCATGCGGCATCCTCGCGCAGGAAGATCGCCAGCGGCGCGACCCGCGTGGGACGGATCCGCCGGCTCTTGTTGTCTTCCTCGGTCCGGTCGAAGGCCGGGTGCGGCGAAAGGCGTCCCCAACTGACTTCGCCCGAGAGGCACAACTGGTCGAGATAGTCGGGCTGGTAACGGGCCACGCGCTGCGGCAGCACCTCCGACTCCCAGGCGGCGGCCGGGAACTCGGAGCCCTGCAGTTGGCGGATGATCTGCAGCGTGCCATCCACCCCGTGCAACTGGCTACCTTCAGCGACATGCTGCCAGCGATTCAAGAACGCCATGAACTGCGCGGTGGTGACTGGTTCGATTTCGCGGCGCAGGCGGCCGATGGTGAGGCGGTGAATGCGCGCCAGCAAGCGGCGGTGGCACCACTCGACTTCGGGAGTTGGGGGCTCAGCCTCGGGGTTTGGGGGTTGCGGGGTAGGGGTTGGGGTGAAACTGCCCCTCAGGATTTGGCCTTCGGTTTCCAGTTGCGCGAGGGCTTGATCCACCAGATCGCGCGGCATGGCGAGGTTCCGGGAGAGAGCGGATGCGCGCAGCGGGCCGGAGCACTCGAACCAGCCCCGCAGGATTTCGGCAGCGGCTTTCTCGGGAGTGTCGGGGACCGCGCGGGCGCCGGCGGGGGCCGCGATATCCGGGTCGATAGAAGCTTTGGGGAAGACGCTACGAACCTGTGCAAGGCGCTCGGCTGGAACCCAGAAGATGCGATCGTCTGTGGCGAGAGCGGTGGCGCGGCGAGCCGCCGTGAGCGCGGCGAAATGGAGACCCAATTCGGCCAGTTGATCCACGGGCACAGGAAGCAGGCTCAGATCGCACAACGCTTCGTGGAGTTCGTCGGCGTCGCGCATGGGCGGCCAGGCCTCGGAGGCCACGGTCGCGATGGCTTCGGGGTCCAATGCACTGGCGCCCTCGGCATAGTCCGACGGCAGGGTGCGGCGCATCTGGACGGCGCGGGCGCGGCGCTCCTCGAGCGGAGCGTCGTCCAGATAGGCGTATGGATTAGCGTTCAGGATTTCGTGCGAGAACGGCGACGGCTCGGGTGTATCGATGGCCACGGTGCGGATCGCGCCCCCGTGGATACCCTCCAGAACAGTCTTCAGGCCGTTCAGGTCCATGGCCTCGTAAAGGCAGTTGTCGATGGTCTCTGTCACCAGCGGATGGTCTGGAATGCGGATCTCGCCGGTGAGGTTTTCGGGGCACGCGGCCTGGTCGGGAAACACGGCGGCCATCAGGTCGTCGGCCCGCATGCGTTGTACCGGCGGCGGAACCTTGCGCCCGCCCTGATACCGCGGGATCGCCAGGGCTCGCGACGCGTTCCAGCGCCAGCGGGCGGTGAACATGGGGGCGGGCAGCAGTGCCTGGGTGAGCACCTCCTGCACGGTCGCCACGCGCAGGAATTCGAAGACGATTTCGAGCGGGAAGGAATGCTGTTCGCCCAGCGAGATGACGATGCCGTTATCGGTTGCGGCCGCCTGCAGCTCGAAGTTGAAGGAGCGGCAGAAGCGCTTGCGGAGGGCGAGTCCCCAGGCCCGGTTGATGCGCGAGCCGAAGGGCGCGTGCAGGACGAGTTGCATCCCGCCGCCCTCGTCGAAGAAACGCTCGGCCACCACAGTATTCACGGCCGGCATGACGCCCAGGGCAGCCCGGCCCGCCAGAACGTACTCCGCGGCCTGTTCGGCGCCGCGCTGGTCGAGGCCGCATTCCCGCTTTAGAAAATCCACGACCGGCGGGATGGCGGCTATCCTGCCGATCTCTTCGCGCAGGCTTGCCATCTCCTGCGAGAGTTCCAGGGTCCTGCCGGGGGCTTCGCCGTTCCAGAACGGGATCGAGGGCGCCGCGCCGTGCGCATCCTCCACGCGCACGCGGCCGGATTCGATGCGGCGAATGCGCCAGGAAGTAGTGCCCAGCAGGAAGACGTCGCCGGCCATACTTTCGACGGCGAAGTCCTCGTCCAGCGTTCCGACGGTGGTGCCTTCCGGCTCGGCCACCACCAGGTACTGCGCGGTATCGGGGATGGCGCCGCCCGATGTGATGGCAGTGAGCCGCGCATTGCGGCGGCCCTTCACGCGGCGGTTCACGGCATCGTGGTGCAGGTAGGCGCCACTCCGGCCGCGGGCGGTCGCAATCCCGTCGGAGAGCATCGCCAGCACCGTGTCGAACTGCTTCCGTTCCAGCGTGCGATAGGGCCCGGCGCGGCGCACAAGGGCGAACAGGTCGTCCACCGCGAACTCCTCGGAGGCGCACACCGCGACCATCTGCTGTGCCAGAATGTCGAGCGCGTTGCGGGGAATCTCAAGGCGGTCGAGTTCGCCTTTGCGGATGGCCCGCACCAGGGCCGCGGCTTCGACGAGCTCATCGCGCGTGGTGGCGAAGATACGCCCCTTCGGCAGGGCGCCCACCCAGTGGCCGGCGCGCCCGATGCGCTGCAGGGCCACGGCAATCGAGCGCGGCGAGCCGATCTGGCACACCAGGTCCACCGTGCCGATGTCGATTCCCAATTCAAGCGAAGCCGTCGCCACCACCGCTTGCAGCTCGCCGTTCTTGAGACGCCGCTCCGATTCCAGGCGCAGGGCCCTCGACAGGCTGCCGTGGTGCGGCAGCACGGCGTTCTCCCCGAGACGTAACGCCAGGTGGTGGGCCACCCGCTCGGCCAGCCGGCGCGTGTTCACGAAGACCAGGGTGGTGCGATTCTCCCGGATGAGTTCGGCGGCGCGATCGTAGATCTCACCCCACATCTCGTTGCTTGCCACCGGACCGAGCTCGTCGCGGGGCACCTCGACCGCCACGTCCAGGGCGCGGCGATGTCCCACGTTCACGATCCGGGCGTCAGGGCTGAGGAAGGCCGCGACGTCCTCGACAGGCTTCACGGTCGCCGAGAGCCCGATGCGCTGCGGTTTCGGACCGCCATGCTGCTCCACCAGGAGATCGAGCCGCGCCAGCGTGAGGGCCAGGTGCGAGCCGCGCTTATCGTCTGCCACGGCGTGGATCTCATCCACGATCAGGGTGCGGACGCCGGTCAGCATCTCGCGGGGTCTGGCAGCCGTCAGCAGGATGTAGAGCGACTCGGGAGTGGTGACCAGGATATGAGGCCGCTCTTTGACCATCTGCTGCCGCTCCCACTGGGTCGTGTCGCCGGTGCGCAGAGCGGCGCGAATCGGAGCGAGAGCGATACCGCGGGCGGCGGCGAGGGCGCGGATTTCAGCGAGCGGCACTTCCAGATTCTTGTGGACATCGTTGCTCAAAGCCTTTAGCGGCGAGACGTAGACGACCTCGGTCTGATCCGGCAAGGGCCCCAAGCGAGCGCGCCGGACCAGCGCGTCGATTGCCAGCAGAAAGGCCGCCAACGTTTTGCCGGACCCCGTGGGAGCGGAGATCAGGACGTCGTACCCATCGCGGATTTGAGGCCAGCCCAAAGATTGCGGCTCGGTGACGGTGGGGAAGCGGGCGGAAAACCAGTCGGCGACGAGGGGGTCAAAATGAGACAGCGGTTGAACTTCAGGGGCAGGCTGCACTATTTCTATTTTGGCATGGTGTAGGCCGGCACTCGGGCAGTGGCAAGGGCTGTGGGGCCCCGACAAGCGCCCCGATGAGCCGGGGCGCAGACAGGAGAGCCAAGGCAGGAGAGCCTGCGCCACGTCCTGGCACGTGCTATTCCTATTAAATCGGTCCGATTATGAAAAAATCAGTGCTCCTGGTTCTGGCAGCCGCGTCTTTGTTTGCGGCGGTGGTGGACTACGCCGCCGAAGGGAAGCTCTGGTGGGCTCACATCCAATATCTTGCCGACGACAAACTGGAGGGCCGCAACGTCGGCACGGAAGGGTTTCGCAAGGCGGTGGAATATGTGTCAGCCGAATTCGAGCGATCCGGCCTGAAGCCGGCGGGCACCGCGGGATATCTGCAGCCCGTTAAGTTCGAGACGCGCCTGCTGGTGGAGGAAGAGTGCAGCCTCGCCCTGGTCCGCGACGGGAAAACCGAGCCATTGGCTCTGGGGGCGGAAGCCACCATCAGCCCGCGCGGCGACCCGGCCGCTACCCTCGAAGCGCCGATGGTCTTCGTGGGGTACGGCATGGTGATTCCCGAGGCGAAGTATGACGATCTTGCCGGCCTCGACCTGCACGGCAAGATCGCCGTCTATGTGAACGCCCCTGGGCCGGCGGACGCTCCGGGACCGCTGAAGTCTCACTACTCTTCGGGCGTGGAACGCTGGAGTATGCTGCACAGGGCGGGCGCCATCGGAATCGCAACGATCGCCAACCCGCGCACCGCGGCCGGTGGACCTCGCGGCGGGGGAGCGGGAGATCCGGCGGCCGGAGGCCCCGCGGGTGCGGGCGGGGGACGCGGCGGCCGTGGACCGGCCCAGCCCTCGTTCGGACTAGCGGATCCCGCGCTGCAAGAGACCGAGGGGCAGGCGATCTCCATCACCATCAACCCGCGCGGTGCGGAGAAATTCTTCGCCGGAAGCGGCCACTCCTTCGAGGAGATTCAGAAACTCGCGCGCGAGAACCAGCCGCTTCCCAAGTTCGCCCTGGATGGCGTGCTGCAGGCGAAGACGGCCGTCAAGCGGGACACTCTGGAGGCGCCCAACGTAGTCGGCATGCTGCCCGGTTCCGATCGCAAACTGAAGAACGAATACGTGGTGCTCTCCGCGCACCTCGACCACCTGGGGGTGGGGCGGCCGGTGAACGGCGATAGCATCTATAACGGCGCGATGGACGACGCTTCGGGAGTGGCCACGGTGCTGGAGGTGGCGCGCTTACTGAAGGCTTCGGGCGCGAAGCCCAAGCGGTCGCTGATTTTCCTGGCAGTGACCGCGGAAGAGAAGGGCGAACTGGGGTCGCGCTACTACTCGGCGCATCCCACCGTGGCGGCGGAGGAGATCATCGCGGATATCAATCTCGACATGTTTCTGCCGTTGTACCCGTTGAAGTACCTGGAGGTGCAGGGCCTTGGGGAATCGACCCTGGGCGACTCGGTGCGTGCCGCGGCGAAGGAACTGGGGGTCGAGGTGCAGGCGGACAACGAACCGGAGCAGAACCGCTTCATTCGCAGCGATCAGTACAGCTTTATCCGCCGGGGTGTGCCCGCGCTGGCGTTCAAATTCGGCTATGCGGCGGGATCGCCCGAGGAGAAGATCCGCAAGGACTGGGTGCAGACGCGCTATCACAGGCCATCGGACGATCTGAGCCAACCGGTCGATACCGCCGCCGCGGCGCTTTTCGACCGGGTGATTCTCAAGCTGGTGGAGCGGGTGGCCGACGATTCCGGGCGGCCGCAGTGGTATCCGGACAGTTTTTTCCGGCGCTTTGCTGCGTCCAGGTAGCAGGGGTTGAGGCTTACGGCTTCTCGGGCGGGCCGGTGATAAAGACCTTCTCACCCGGCCGCACGAGCTTCAATTGTTCGCGGATGATCCGTTCCTGTTCAGACGGGTTGTCGGTGATGCGATTGTTGCGCTCCCGCAACTGCTCGATCTGTCTGGCCAGATCGGCATTCCGCTTTTCCATCAGATGGATCTGGGCCTGCTTGTCCATGAGAGCATGGACACCCTTGGGACCGCGCAGGGTCACATAGGCGTAGCTCGCCACCGAGAGAAAGGCAAACAGATACACCAGCCGTCCGACGGATACTTTCATGCAAACGGGAACCCGGAAGATCATGGTAACATTGCTTTCCTGAATCGATCGAGTGTTTTTTCGAATGACTGACAAGATTGTAATCCTGAACACCTGCCCCTCGGAAGAAGAGGCCGAAAGACTGGCTCGGCTCCTAGTGGATTCGCGACTGGCGGCTTGTGTCAGCATCATTCCGCGGACACGGAGTTTCTATCATTGGAAGGGGGCGATCGAGTGTGCCGAGGAGTTTCTGCTCCTGATCAAGTCTCGCCGGGATCTGTTCGATTCGGTGCGGACCTGCGTGGAGGGGGCGCATTCCTACGAAGTACCCGAACTCCTGGCAATTCCGGTCGTAGAGGGTGCGGCAAACTACATGAGTTGGCTGGAGAATAGTCTCTGTGGTCCCGCGGAAGGCGGATAATTGTCCGATAAGTTACCATTGGAGAAAGGGACTCTGGCGCCCGGCCTTTGTCTGATCTTCGATATGGACGGAGTGATTGTGGATTCGAACCCGGTGCATCGTCAGGCATGGGAACGCTTCAACCGGCAGTTCGGGTTGGAGACTACCGAGGAGATGCAGCGGCGAATGTACGGCCGGCGCAACGATCAGATAGTCCGGGATTTTTTTGGGGACGGCCTCGATGCGGAGGAAGTAACTTCCCGCGGCGCGGCCAAGGAGCGACTCTACCGGGAGATGGTCGCAGACCGGATCGACGAGATCCTCGTTCCGGGGGTGCGCGAGTTTTTGGACCGGTACCGGGAGGCTCCCAAGGCCCTGGCTTCGAACGGCGAGCCGGAGAACGTCGATTTTCTGCTGGATCGGGCGGGCCTTCGGGCTTTCTTCCAGGCGATCGTGAACGGGCAGCAGGTGCGCCATCCGAAGCCGCACCCCGAGATTTATCTGCGGGCGGCCGACCTCCTGGGCGCCGATCCGGCCGATTGCATCGTTTTTGAGGATTCGGAATCCGGGGTTGAGGCGGCTCAGGCCGCCGGGATGAGGATAGTACTAGTCAGTACTACTCATGGGTACTTGCCAGGAGCGAGCTTTACCATCGATAATTTTCTGAGCAGGGAGCTGATTCCGTGGTTGGCAGCCCAAGGCGAAAGTGGGTGAGCCGCGCTGGCCGTTTGCGGCTGGCGCTGTTTGCCGGTGTAGTGTGCCTGCGGCTGTCGGCGCAGTCCCCGCTGGGCATCCGGGATGTCAACGTGCGCGATCCCGGAGCTGCCTTTGCTCCCCTGCATCTCCAACAGAAAACAAGCTTTAGCGCGGTTGTAAACGCTCCTCCCTTCCACTTTCCGACGTACACCCTACTGACCATGGAAGCCGGCGGTTTCGGGGCGGTGGTACGGGTCGCGGACCGCGATACCCGGCTGGACAGCTTCTCCTCGGGGGACGAAGTCCGGGTGGAGGGAACCATCCAGGCATTCGCGGGAATGGCGGTGGTTGTCCCAGACAAGATCGCGAAAATGGGGGAAAAACCTGCCCCAGTACCCCCGGAACTATCCGTTGAGGACTTGCAGAGCAACAAATATCTGGGCCGGCTGGTACGCAGTTCGGAGCTTCGTGTAGCAGTAGTGGGCGATACCGGAAACGGGGCCTATCTCGACATTGAAGGCACGGGCTCAGGTCTATACCGGATCTTCTTGCCGCGCCCGCCGGACCAATCGCCCAGGTTCGCCGGATTTGCCAAGGGCGACTTGGTTCAGATCACCGGAATCGCGTATCAATATTGCTCCGTTCCGCCATTTAACCGGTATTACCAGTTGCTGGTGAATCGTTCGGGGCAGGCGGTACGGAAAGAGCAGGGTCCGCCATCGGTAGCCCTGGCTGTGGCGCTGGGCGTCATGCTGCTCATAGGCTTCTTCCTGTGGAGCCGGGAGCGGCGCCTGCGCAATCAGCGGGAGACCCTGCGAAGGACTTACGAACTGGGCGAGCAGATCCTGGGCGCCCCATCGCCGCAGTCCATCCTCAAATCGATTGCCACATCGCTGCCTGCCATCATGGGGGTTTCGCGGGTTCATCTTTACACCTACAACCGCACAGCCAAGACGCTCGACGAGATTGCGGAGGACTCAGTCGAGCAGGCGTCCATCTCCTTGTCCTCACCGCCCGGAGGTAAGCAGGCCGGAGCGGTGGCGTGTTTTCACTATCGAACCCTACTGGTGATCCCGGATATTGATCGCAGTCCATTCCCCATGGCGGCCAACGACCGCGAAACCCCGCCTCGTTCGCTGCTTTTTGTGCCCATGTTCGCCCAGGGCGAGGTAATTGGTGTGCTCGAACTGGACCAGGACAACCGGGTCCGGGATTTTTCAGCCGGCGAGCAGGAGTTGGCCCAGCACCTGGGCAATCAGATCGGCGTGGCGATCCGGCTGCTGGACCAGCGATCGGTGCAGGAGCAACTCTTCCGCACGGAAAAACTGGCCGCGGTGGGGCGGCTGATTTCGGGCGTGGTGAACGAACTGCAGACCCCCCTGGCTTCGATTTGGGAATTGGCGGTGCGGGCCGTCGACAGGACGCGGAACAGCGTAGTGGAGCGTGAGGTGGCCGCCATCGCGGCGGAAGCCAAGAAAGCCGCCGCCATCGTCGCGCGGCTGGTGTCGTTCGCCGCCGCCGAACAGGGGGAGGCGCGGCCGGTATCCATCACCGGGCTGCTGCGCAGCCTGATTGAGTTCCGCGAGGGAGACTGGAAAGCCTCGGGCATCCGGGTGCGCGACCTGACTACCCGCGACGCCGTGTTCGTACTTGGGTCGCAAGGTCAGTTGGAGCAAGTCTTCCTGAATCTCTTTGTGCATGCCGAGCAATCCCTGGCGCAGGTTCCGCAGAAAGTCATCACCATCCGGACCAGCGTGCTGGCGAAACGCCTGCTGGTGGAGATAGCCTTCACGTCGCCCGCCGAGACGCGGAAGCCCGAAGAGACGGCCGCCGTATTGGGCGTCACCCGCAGCGTCATCGGAGGCCACGGAGGCGAGGTGCGGCTGATCGAGAAGAACAACGCAGACCCGCGCTTCGAGGTCGAGCTGCCGGTGATCTCGAAAGACCGGCACGGAACCGCGCTGGCAGCCGCCAACGGACAGCCGCACGTGTTTTCGCGCCGCATGACCGCGCTGGTGATCGAGCCCGACGACGCCGCGCAGCGCCAGATCCTGGCTCTGTTGTCCACGCGGGGCTTCCGCGTGGTTCCGGTCAACAACTCCGACGTAGGCCTGGACATGGCGCAGCGGATCCGCTTCGACGCGGCTTTTTGCTCCGTACACGCACCCGGGCTGAACTGGGTGGAGTTGTCCGAGCGGATGCAGTCGCGGGTTGACGCATTCGTATTGCTCTCCGACGGCTACGATCCCGAGTTGTGCGCGGACTTCGAAGACGACGAGCGCTTCGTGCTGGCGAAGCCTGTACAGGAGCCGGAGCTGGATCGGGTACTCCGATCACTGGAGC
>Ga0335077_10010960_pt1 | contig 11332 bp, 13 predicted proteins | sample Lox_Sample_31_FD_207151 | JGI IMG/M metagenome (GOLD analysis project Ga0335077, IMG submission 207151) | Soil microbial communities from Loxahatchee National Wildlife Refuge, Florida, United States - Lox_Sample_3.1 | ecosystem: Environmental > Terrestrial > Soil > Wetlands | place: USA...
CTGGAAGTAGGTGGACGACGGTCGGGGCGCACCATCCGCCTGCCTTTAGTCATGGCGATCGTGGAAAGTGAGCGCTACCTCGTGTCCATGTTGGGGCCCGACGTGAGTTGGGTTCAAAACGCGAAGGCGGCGGGCTGGAATGTCACTCTCCGCCACGGACGCCGAGAGAATGTTGGCCTGGAGGAAGTTCCGGCAGACAAGCGTGCCCCTGTGCTGAAGGCGTACTTGCAGCGAGCGCCCGGCGCCAGGCCGCATGTCCCTGTAGGCAAAGACGCGCCGCTTTCCGAGTTTGAGAAAGTGTCAGCGCGGATTCCCGTGTTCCGAGTAGTTTCTTCCACTGAGAAAGTCTAAGCGGCTCCCCCTGCTTCTTTGATGGCCACGTGGTAGTACGCTTCCTCGAGCAGGGCTTCTTTTTTCCAGCCGGCGCGCTCGAGAATTCCCTGGCTGTGCTCAATCATTTTCGGATGCCCACATAAGTAAGCGGTCGTGGTCTCAGGTCGCAGCCCCCACGCGCCGGTGTATTTCCGCAAGAGGTCGTCGACGCGGCCGGATTCACCATTCCAACCCGACTCCTCCCACGGACGGCTGACCGTTGGAACATACTTCAACCACGGGACTTCGGCGGCGGTGCGCTCAAGTTCCTCGCGGTAGCCGAACTCAAGCGACCTGCTGGCACCCTGCAAGCAAAAGAGCTTGTGCTCACCGGGCATGGGGCTCGTGCCGCTCTTCCAGTCGTGGAAAAGCGTTCGAACGTAGCTGACGAAAGGAGCGATGCCTGTCACGGTGGATATGAGGAGATGATTCGTACGCCCGCTGCGCAGATCGAGAGTGAAGCGGCCTTTGGCGAGTTTGCGGCAAAGCAGCGAGTCGCCGGGCTTGAGTTCGAACAAACTCGGGGTCAAATCGCCGTGGGGAACCAGCTCGACAAAGAATTCGAGCGCGTCTTCATAAGGAGAAGAAGCGATGGAGTAAGCGCGCTCGGTCCGAACACCGTTCCGCTCGATGCCGAGAGTGGCGTATTGGCCGGCGCGATATTCGAAAGGACCGCCGGGATCGACGCGCAGGACGCAAAGATCCTGCGAGATGTCGCGACGCTCCAGGATTTGCGCATGAAAATGCTTCTCCTGGTGAAGGGACATTTTTTAGCTCCGATTGGGTGCACTGCCCCCCGCCGCAGAAAAAACTGCGCAATGGGGCTCCGGTCCGTCAAAACCAGAGGCGAGGAATTCAGCGCAGGATATCACAAGTCCCGGCAGTGCGTGAAAGCAGCAATGCAAGCCGCGCCAAAGCCTATTCGTAAGCTAGGGCCACGACAGGATCGTACGAGGCGGCTCGAAGCGCGGGATAGAGCGCACCGGCGGCCGCACCGACCAGCGCAAGGCCAACCGCGGCAAAAATCCACGACGGGGTAATAAGCACCGTGAGGCCAGGGTTCGTTTCCCTCAGGATAGCTTGCGTGAGAAAGGTAAGCGCGATGCCAAGACCGGTTCCAACAAGCGCAATGATAAGTGTTTCGCTGAGCAGCATGCGAACGATATCAAACCGCGAGAATCCGAGCGCTTTGAGAATCCCGATTTCGCGCGTGCGCTCCATGACCATCGTGTGCATATTAAGAAGGACGACGATGAAACTGATCACGATGCCTAGCGCCACCATCGTGCGCGTAAACGGGCGGAGTTGCGGCAGGTTGGAAGAAGTTATGAGCGAAACGTAATCAGCAACCGGCAGAGTATTGTATTGCGGCAGCAGTTTCGTAATTTGCGCGCGAGTCGCTTCCGTGTCCCCTTTGCTCCGGACAAAAAACTTGGAAACGCGTTTTTCGGCTCCAGCAAGCTCCTGCGCCGTTCGAATGGGCATGAAAAATCGCGCCCCTTTTCCATGGGCGACAATGCCGCAGACGGTAAAGGTATGATTCAGAAGTGTCACCTGGCTGCCGACCTTCAGGTGTCGCGACTGCGCGATGATGTCGTCGGCCATCACCTCATTCGGGGATTGAAAGGGGCGGCCCCCCCGGAACAGAAAACCTTTGCTCAGGGCGTTGAAGCGCTGGTAGTCGATCCCGTAAATCATGACCAGGTTGCTCGGCTCGGTGAGGATGACGGTTGGGGCGACTTCATCGACGCCGCTCAACGAAGCGATTTGGTCCCCGACCGATTCCTGCATGACGGTGGTGGAGAAAGCGAAGAAAACGGAAGAGTTCGGCGGCTGCACGAGGATGTCCGCGCCGACTCCTTCCACCCGTTTGCCCCATTCGGAAATGACTCCTGACGTGAGACCGACAATCATCAGGACCAGAATCACTTGAATGGCGATGGCAATGACACTCAGAGAGCTGCGCAGCGGACGAGCCGAGACGCTGCCCCAGAACATTTGCACAAGAGAAAATGGTCCGTCGAAAGATTCGTTCATGATTCGCGAGTACATTCCCACTGTAACATCTTGATTTCACGAGGGTCAAAGCGAGAAACCGGGCCGAGCAGCAAGTCGCGTGCCGAAAAAAGGAAAAAATATTTCAGGACGGTAAAGTTTTCAACACAAGTGTTGATAAGTTTGTGGAAATGCCAGCGCACAACGGACCTAACTCGCCGCGATTCAATGATCTTGTCCTCTTTGCACTATTTGTGTGCAACGGCCGGCGCTCCAAAGAGCCTCTTGAACTTTTCGGAAGCCCGCAGCTCGGCGGAAGCAACTGCGAACGAAACGCGGAAACTGAAGAGAGAAAAGGATTTAGTTTGGAGAGAAGAAAAGCCGGACAGCAGATGAATCGTGAAAAGAAATTTAAAACGGAGCGCGCGTCAGTACCACTTCACCGGGCGTTCGAGGTGAATCTTTATGACCTGTTTGGGATCGTCCAAATCAAGCCACCGCCCGTAGGTCTTCCAGCCTTCCGCGATCACTTGAATGCGCACGCGACCCAGCGGTGCGTTCGGAACGTGCGCCACTCCATCCTGATTCGTCTTGACGTTGATTTCTAAAGTCTTGTTCTTCTTGATTTTGTGCTCTTCCACGTAGGTGAAATAAACGCTTGCGTTCTCAACCGGCACGTCTTTGTCGCCACCGGTAACTTCAACAGTGAAGCGAGACTGAGGATTGGGAGCGGTCGCCTCCCTCGAAGGAGACGCAGGAGGAGCGGCAGGAGGATTTTGCGCCGCCGCAGGCCAACTTAAAGACAAGCAGACCGCGAGGGGAACGGTGGCAAGAAATCTTCGGGAAATATCCATAGTTGACCCTCTTCCATCCTCTACACAATGACGGGCGCGGTCAAGTCTGCTGACCATGTCATTCGATGCTGGAATGGAGCAGGCTGCTGCTCAACAGTCATCCTCCCTGGGCACGCACACTGGAAATTTCCGTGATAGGCTCATTGACGGACTTTTCTGGCTCCTGTAAGTTTTCAAGACACTGCTCCGCAAGGACCTCAGCGACATCGGAACAGGAAGAGCCCGCGGGCGGTCCGCAGCCGACGTCAGGCTGACTACATCACAATCGGGTCTGAGCAAGCGAGGAGAGCATCATGGGTTTTGCTACCAACGCCATTCATGTGGGCCAAGAGCCGGAACCGGCCACAGGGGCGATCGTCGCACCGATTTTCCAGACTTCTACTTACGTCTACGAAGAACTGGGAAAGAACAAGGGTTACGACTACGCGCGCACGAATCATCCGAACCGCAAAGCTCTCGAGCGCACTGTGGCCAAACTCGAAGGTGGGCACAGCGCTTACGTGTTCTCTTCGGGGATGGCGGGAATCGACGCCGTGTTCCGCTTGCTGCGACCCGGGGATCACGTGGTGCTGTCCGAGGCTGTTTATGGCGGCGTCTTCCGGCTCTCCACGCAACTACTTGTGCATTTTGGACTGGAGTTCAGCTTCGTCGACACTTCGTCTCCCGATGCCGTGCGCGTGGCCATGCGCCCGAACACGAAAATGCTGTACATCGAAACACCCGCGAATCCAACGATGAGCGTGACGGACATCGCCGCGATCTCCAAGCTGGCTAATGATCGAAACATTTCCGTGGTTGTGGACAACACGTTCTTGAGCCCTTACCTCCAGCGCCCCATTGAATTAGGCGCGCATATCGTCATCCATTCGATGACTAAGTATCTGAACGGCCACAGTGATGCGACCGGCGGAGCTGTCGTGCTCACTCGACCGGAAGACGCGGAGAAGATTTATTTTATTCAGCGGTCGGCAGGAACCGGCCTCGCTCCGATGGATTGCTTCCTCGTTTCGCGCGGCATCAAAACGCTTGCCGTCCGCATGCTGCAACACAACGCCAATGGCATCACCGTGGCGCGCCATCTGGATGCGCATCCCAAGGTCCGCAAAGTGTATTACCCCGGGTTGCCATCTCATCCGCAGCACGAAGTCGCGCGCCGCCAGCAAAAAGGCCCGGGCGCGATGCTCTCGTTTGATTTGGGTTCCATCGACGCGGCTCGGCGCTTTTTGAATCACGTCAAGCTCTGCTCGCTCGCCGAAAGTCTTGGTGGAGTCGAGACTTTGATTTCGCTCCCTGCCATGATGACCCACGCTTCCATGCCCAAAGAAATGCTCGATCGCGTGGGCATCACCGAGGGGCTCGTGCGTCTGTCCGTGGGAATCGAGGACGTGGAAGACATCATCGCCGATTTGGATCAAGCGCTTCTGTACGTTTGAGAAGGGCTACATCCTGAATCAGGTCGGCTTCCCCACGCTTTCTCCCAGCCAGGACAGATATTTTCTTGAGCCGGAGATCACGGGCACAGCGATAAATTCCGGCACTTCGTAGCTGTGAATCCGGTGTACTTCTCTTTCTAGCTGCGCGAGCCGCGCCGCGGTCGTTTTGATCAGCAGCAGATGCTCGCGCGCAGATTCCGTCCTTCCCTTCCAGGTGTAAAAGGACTCGATTGGGCTAAGCTGGATGTTCACGCAAGCGGCGAGCCGCTTTGATACAACGTGCCGCGCAATGCGCCGCGCCTCCTTCAAGCTCCCGCACGTTACCAACACAACTCGAAACTTTTCTCCAGCCTTCATGCCGCCCTCCTCCGCAGGAACCATAAGCTGCGAAGCACTTTTGTCTGCGCGCGAGTGCGCTTAGAATACCGCTCCATGAGCACATCTCCGAGTACATCTCCCATCAAGTTTGGCACTTCTGGCTGGCGCGGACTGATCGCCGACGATTTCACGTTCGCCAACGTGCGCCTGGCGGTGACCGCCATCGCCGAACACGCCAAGGCCAAAACGCCTCACCCCTCCCTTCTCGTCGGCTACGATACCCGATTCTATTCCGAAGAATTTTCGCAACTCGCGGTAGACATTTTGCAACATCACGGCATCCGCGCGTTGCTCTGCGAAACGTTCACCCCAACGCCTGCCGTGGCCTACGAAATCATGCGGCGCAAGCTGGACGGCGCCATCAACTTCACCGCCAGCCACAATCCCGCCTCCTATCACGGGCTGAAGTTTTCTTCCGCAGACGCCGGGCCTGCGCTTCCCGAAGTGACCAAAGACATTGAAGGGCGCGCGTCTCGCCTTGCCGCAAACGGTGGCGTTGCGCCCCTGCCGCACGGCAAAACAAAAGTCGCGCCCAACGAACGCGTGAATCTACGCGAGAACTATCTCAAGCGTCTGGAGGAACTCGTACGCTTCGACGTTCTCGCAAGGGCAAAAGTGAAATTCGTCGTGGACGCGCTTCACGGTTGCGGTTCTGGCTACCTCGACCGCACACTCCGCGACCACGGCGTGTCCGTGCAGGCGATTCGCACCGATCGAGACTGTCTTTTCGACGGCACCGGCCCCGACGTGTCCGAAGAGAATCTTGCCCCCTTGCGCAAAGCCGTTGTCGATTCGAAAGCCACGGCCGGGCTGGCCAGCGATGGCGACGCCGACCGCTTCGGAATCGTCGATAGCAACGGCGCCTGGATTCAGCCGAACCTCATCCTCGCACTCGTCTACGACTATCTAGTCGAAACGCGCAATTGGAAGATGCCCGCGGCGCGCAGTGTGGCGACCACACAAATGATCGACGCCGCCGCAAAATCGCACGGCCAAACCGTCTTTCAAACTCCCGTGGGATTCAAATACATCGGCCAGCTGATTCGCGAGGACAAAATCGCGCTCGGTGGCGAAGAAAGCGCGGGCCTCACGATTCGCGGCCACATTCCCGAAAAAGACGGCATCCTCGCCTGCCTGCTTGTCGCGGAAATGATTGCCGCGCGCGGCGCTTCTATCCAAGAGCAAATCAAAGCCATGTTCAAGAAATTGGGCCGTGAATTCTGGCCCGTGCGCGAGAATCTGCACTTGAGCGACGAACAAAAGGCAAATGCCGTGCGCAAGGTAGCCGTGGACGCTTCGACACTGCTCGGTCGAAAAGTCGTATCCATCGACCGCACCGATGGCGCAAAATTTGTGTTTGGGGACGGTTCCTGGATGCTGCTGCGCTTGTCCGGCACGGAACCACTGCTGCGTGTTTACGTGGAAGCGGAAAGCGCCGCCGCTTCGGATAAGTTGACGAAAGAAGCCACCAAATGGGTTCTGCAAAGCTGAAAACAACCGAAAGCGAGGATCTGTTGCCACGCATCCTGCGCCAGTACGGCGGGACTCTGCTCGGCTTGCTCCTGCTCGCTCTTCTGGTGCACGACATTTTCGGCACCCACGGCTATCTCGCTATGCGCCGCACGCAGCAGGAAATCAAGAAAGTTCAGACTGACACCGACCGCTTGAACAAGGAAAACGTCGCACTCGAAGAGGAAGTCAGAGAGCTGAAGAGCGATCCCCACAAAATCGAGAAAATCGCGCGCGACGAACTGGGTCTGGCCCGCCCCGGCGAAGTCATCATCAAGATTCCGCAGTCACAGCAGTTGCCGCAAGATTCTTCCGTGAAGCCTTAGCCTTCCGCTTTTTCCAGGTTGTGCGCGCCAACGAGAGCGCGACCATCGCCAGAAAAATAATCAGCAACCCGCCCGTCGCTTTCCACGCGCTGCACTGCCCTTTCGGCAAAATCGAGAATCTCCCGTAAACAAACTCGATGTGCACCCAATAGACCAGGAGCGAAGTATTTCCAAGCTGGATGATGGGACTGAATCCTTTTTGCGCCAGTCCCCAGCGGCACCACGCGTAAACCAGAAAAAGAATCACCAGGAGGATGCCGCAGCGCATGAGCAGAAAATTCGGATTGCTATGCCAATAATCGTAAACGGCGTAAAGCTTAACGCGCGACGAATCGAACAGCGTCGAAAGATAGCCAGCGAGAACTCCCGTTCCGCCCAAGAGCGCAAACGCAAGCGCTTCTTTGCGCTTCGCAAATTTCGAAAACAGGAAAAATCCCACCGCGAGCCCGGCAAACGCGAACGCCGACCATGGGAACAGTGGAAACAGCCACGCTTGCGGTTGACCGAAAACGTGCACTCCATTGACGTAAGACTCGAGCGGCCACGGCAAGAACTTCGGCCGGTGTGTGGTCCAAAGCGGTGGCGTAGCCATGGCCACCAGCGCCGCAACAAACAATCCTGCAACCAGATTCCGCAATCTTGCCGCTGCAACTTCTCCCCCGCCCGTAACCCAGCACAGCACTCCCATCAGCACCATCGATAGTCCGAGAATGTTCAGCACATCGACGCGCAACAAATCCGTCCACGGCGACCACGGATACCCCAGTGCATATTCCTGCACGCGAAACAGCAGCCCCATCCCGAAAATCTCCGCCCCGCGCGTAATCGTTTGCTTCGCGATCGCGTTGCGTGCCACTCCCTTTTCGCGCAGTCGCTCCGTCACCAGCGCAAACGAAACTCCCGCCAGAAAAATGAACAGCGGCGCGGGCAAAGTTCCTCCAAGCTGCGACCACACAATCAAGGATGAGGATTTTTTCGCCTCCGGACTCAGCCACGATGCGTAGCAATGCGTTTGAAACATCAGCACGCAAGCCAGCCCGCGCATCCAGTCGATGTACGCGAGCCGGCTCATTTTCGCGGCTGGCGCCGATGCCGGCACCGCTCCTCCAACAACCGTCTGTGTTTGGTCTGTCATCGCTCTGCTACAATTTTTGTTTGCCTGCCACCCGCCAACTCGGTTTGCTTCCCATGTTCGGCCTGTGGGCCGTTCTCACGCTCACCGGCGTGATTTATCCCGTCTGGCACAGCTACGGCGGCCGCGACTTCGCCTCCACACTCACCGCCTTCGCGTTCCTTTTTCTCGTGATGCTGCTCTTTGCCGCGCGCGGCATTGACAACGCCCTCGCCGCGCGTCTCGGCCACTCCGGCGGTCTCTTCCTGGGAGTCGCAGTGTTTCTTGTCTACCTGATTTATGGCCTGGGGACAAATACTTTCGCGTTTGGCCGTGCCGCAACGGTCGCCGCGCTCATCTTCATTCCACTCGGCCTAGCGCTCTCCGCGCAAGCGAAAGCTCCCGGCGCCTGGCAGGATTTTTTCATCATTGCAGCCATGTGGGTCGCGGTAAAGCCTTTCCCCAACCGCGGGGGATTCTCCATGTCTCATTATCTCTGGCCGTATCCCGGCGGCCGCCTTGCTTACGTATTGACGGTCCTCGTTTGCGTAAACGTCGCTCTGGCCGCCTTTGTCCTGGTGCGCCGCACTACCAGCATCGGTTACTCCATCGGATGGGGCCGCCACTGGGAATTTTTCATCATCGCCAGCTTTCTTGCCTTTGCCTGCATCGCCATTCCCCTTGGCACCGGCATTCACTTCGTGCAATTCGACCCTCAATGGTCGCAAATGCAGTCTTTGCCTCTGACCTCGCTGGGCATTTTGCTTTTTACCGCTTGGCCCGAGGAGTTGCTCTTTCGCGGCCTGCTGCAAAATCTTCTCGCCCGCGCAACTACCAGCGACCTCGCCGGCTGGTGGACCGCTTCCATTCTCTTCGGCTTCTCTCACATCACCAATCTCGGGTTCCCTAATTGGCGTTACGTCCTGCTCGCCTCGATTGCCGGATTCTTCTACGGCTGGACCTGGCGCAAAACCGGCTCCATCTTCGCCTCCGCCCTCGTGCACGCCGCCGTCGACATCACCTGGCACTTCTTCTTCCGCACGCTGTAACTCTTTGGAGTGCGGGAGCTTGCTCCCGCTTTTCTGCCCTCCTCGCTCGCCTCTATATTGGAACTAATGCAGTGAGGCGGGACATTCTGTGGGAACGCACGCACCGGAGGAATCTCCATGGCCACCTACAACTTCACCTTGCGCGGCTGGAAGGCTCTCGTCGCTCTCGGGCTGGTCCTCGCCTTCTTCGGCGTTCGCTTCTGGTGGCGTTTCCAAACCGTCGACGAAAACGGCCGCGCCGCGCTCAGCGAATATCTTCTCAAGGAATATCAGGGCCGCGGCCAGCGCGACCTCATGCAACGCGTTCAGGCGTACAAAGCCGGCCAGCCCGTCGACCCGCTCCCCGAACTCAAGCCCATGGACGTCGAATTCACTTCCCTTACCGCGCTCGGCACGGGGCGTTCCGGGTACGAGTACAGAAGAATGGTCGTGAAAGTGGCCATCACCGTGGACGGCGGCCCTCCGCCACAAGGCAATTCCACGCGCTACTTTTACTTGAACCACTTCGGCGACACTTGGAGCGTCTCCGGCGAGGCCAGTTTCTACTCCTATTATGCCTCGCTCCTCCCCTGATGAAGGCGATGCGGACCGAAAAGAAAAACATCCTAAGAGTTTTCGTTGCCTTGGGCAGTTTGGCACTCGGTATCTGTGGCTGGATTCTTCTTGGAAGATTCAGGCAGCTCGGGTATGTCGACTCCGCGATAGGCTCTTTGCGATCCTTGGTGAATGCCGAGAACCAATACGCCCACACTCACCCTGACATCGGCTTTACGTGCAAGCTGCCGCCACTGCCGAGCGACGAGTTGCCAGCCGGACTAATCAGGGACAGCGTGAGGAACGGTTACGCCTTTACAATCGCGGATGCGCTGCGCAAGACGGACAATGGCCGAACACCAAATATCAACTGACAGCGCGGCCCTTGGTTAAAGGAATGATGGCTTTCTGCGCAGACCAGTCCGGTATCGTGAAGTACAGCGAGAGCGGGTCTATCGAAGAATGTTTGGAAAGCGGTCTTCCCCTGTAGGCTAATTCGCTTAGCGTGTGCTGCTGCCTCGGTCTCTTTCCTTGCCGCGCAAAAAATTCACCGGTGCAAGACGATCCCGCGCCCCAACACAAAAACAAAAATGATTGACAGCGCAAGCGCCAATGCGACCCAAGCATAGTTCCTGTCGATGCCTTCGGATCCTCGCACAGGAACAGTTCCGCTCGGAATGGAATACCTCAGCCACAGCAGCCCGGACTTCGCGCCCGCCGTTGCTGGCAGAGCCGATTGCCACATCAATTGGATTCCAATCGGGTTCAAGAGCCCGCCCGCGCTCAGAAGCACGATCGACGAAAAGTAAGGAATGAACGTCAGCTTCCGCAGGCGGCGAAGTTCATTTCTGGGAACTCCCACATACCGCACCAACCCAACGCCCACGACCAGTGCTGCCGCGTAGTAAGAAGACACTCCGACGACCACCAAGACCGTGCGCCACAACCAGTGCGCAGGAAGACCGGCAATCACCACGGCCCAATCGCCGAAATTCGTGACCCCGGAAAATAAGAAATATCCAGTCCCTACAAACAGGTTGAACGCCACACACAGCAGAAGAAAAAACCGCAACTGAACCGACGCGCTTCTCACGCTGCGCAGCGTGGTCCAGGAGACCCCGCCCGCCGCTAAATTCACGAGGGTTCCGCCCGCAGCAACAAGCCTCGAGTCCAAGTCACTGGACCACGCAACTGTCGACAATATTCCGGTCTTCGCTCCGGTCAACAGTGCAATTGCAGCATGCCCTAGCCCTTCGTGGAGAACGTTGGCCAGAATCGCTGCGATAAGGCTGATGGCGCAGACTGTTGCCCTGTCGTCGATTGCCTGCGCCTGTGTGGGTGCGAAATCGCTCACAACCTTGTAGGATTCGCGGTGCCGTCACGCCGCCGGATGCTTCAGTATTTCCGCCAAAGCCCTCAGCCTCGCCGAATCCGCCGGACTCTTCGCCGTGTCCGCACTTTTTTCGCAGCTCGGCGCCATGCTCTTCAACTTCGCCACTGCGCTTTTCTTCATGTGCGAACTCTCTGCGCCTTCGATCGCTTTCTGCAAAGCCGTGATTTGGGCCACTGGCAAAGCCTGCGACCTCGCTAACTGATCCAGGTAAGCCTTTGCCACCACCAGCTTCGCGGGCCATTCGACCTTTTGCTGGTTCTGCACGTTCAGTTCAGCCACCTGAACCGTTTTCGCCGCGTCGATTTCGTTTTGCGTCAGGAACTTGCTCGGCGTCAGCTCAAAAACGTCCAGCCCGCGCGCAATCTCCGAGCCGTAAAT